>VFQP010000056.1_pt1 | contig 344000 bp, 346 predicted proteins | sample 3512351 | NCBI WGS metagenome assembly VFQP01 (sample SAMN10412372, study PRJNA504923) | tailings metagenome | isolation source: Relicate 1 Philex TSF1 revegetated site | place: Philippines: Tuba, Benguet | collected 2017-08-29
ACAAGATCCGCGAAGTGATCGGCACCGGCGGCAAGGTGATCCGCGAGATCGTCGAGAAGACCGGCGCCAAGGTGAACATCGAGGACGACGGCACCGTGAAGGTCGCCTCCGCCAACGGCGAGTCGATCCGCGCGGCGGTCAACTGGATCAAGTCGATCACGCAGGAGCCCGAGCTCGGCATGATCTACGAGGGCACGGTGGTCAAGGTCGTCGACTTCGGCGCCTTCGTGAACTTCTTCGGTTCGCGCGACGGCCTCGTCCACATCTCGCAGCTCGCCAACAACCGCGTCGGCAAGGTCACCGACGTGGTCAAGGAAGGCGACAAGGTGAAGGTGAAGCTGCTCGGCTTCGACGATCGCGGCAAGACGCGCCTGTCCATGAAGGTCGTCGACCAGGCGACCGGCGAGGACCTCGAGAAGAAGCAGAAGGAAGCCGCCGCCGAAGAGGGCGACGCCGCGGAGTGATCCGCGCGCCTCAGGGCTTCAAGTGAATGCGAAAGGGCGGCCGATTGGCCGCCCTTTCTGTTTGGGCCAGCGCCGTCAGGCGCCGAAGAACCGCGTCACGTCGTCCAGAACCGGCGTTCCGCGGAAGAACGGCGCGAGCGCCAGCACCGTGCCGGCGTGGCCGACGCCCTGGTATCTGCGGACGGTCACCGGCACGCCGGCCGCGGAGAGGCGCGCCGCCAGCGAATCCGTGTTGCGTGGCCTGACCGTATCATCGTCCGTGCCTGTGCCGAGGAAGATGCGCGGCGCGCCGCGCCGGGCGAAGGTGACCGGCTGGGTCTCCGCGAGGTTGCGCGCCTGCCCGAAGGCCGCCTGCGAGGCGGGCACGTCGAGCGGGAGAAAGTCATAGGGGCCGGACAGCCCGGCCGCGCCCCGGATCGCGCGGCGCGGTACGCCGGCGCGGGCGAGGTAGCGCGGATCGAGCGCCAGCATCATGGCATTATAGGCTCCCGCCGAGTGGCCGAGCAGGAAGATGCGGTCCGGATCGCCGCCGTAGCGGCCGATATTGGCCCGCGCGAAGGCGATGGCCCGAGCGCCGTCCTCGATGAAGCCGGGAAAGCGGACCTCCGGCACGAGGCGATAGTCGGCGATGACCGTGACATAGCCGCGGGAAGCGAGCGCATTGCCGACGAAGAAGTAAGTGCCCTTCGACCCATTCGACCAGGAGCCGCCATAGATGAAAAAGACCACCGGCCGGCGCGACCCGCCGCCATCGGGCACATAGATGTCGAGGCGCTGGCGGGGATGCGGCCCGAAGGCGATATCGCGGGTCGGAAGGGTTTGCGCCGTGGCTGGCGCGGGCGTCAGGGCTGCGCCGGCGGAGAGCGCCGCGATGGCATGGCGTCGGGAGAGGGGCGTCACGGGCGGTCCTCGCGGCTGGGGCTACGGCCGATAACCGCAGCCCCGCCGTTTGGTTGCACGCGGTGCCCATCTCAGTTCGCGGCGAAGCAGTAGATCAACCCGTTGCCGCCGGTGGCGCGCAGCGAGGGCAGGTCGCAGCCGCGCGAGGGGTGCGAGGAGTTCCACGACAGCGCCGGCGGCTCGGTGTTGAGGCCCTGGCGGTCGTGGTGGCCGACCATGGCCGAGCCCTCGCCGCCCTTGGTCCAGTTGCCGCAGGTCCGATCGGCATCGCCGGAAAAGGCCGTGCCGTCGGCCTGAGTGCCGGTCAGGATGTCGTGCTGGTTCGGCGTGTCACCGCGGCCGTTGACGACCGCGCCGGCCTCGGTGAGGGCGGTCTGCTTGGTCAGGTTGTTGGTGCCGTGCAGCTCGGCGACATTGCTCGCGATCACCACGCCACGGGCGTTCTGCCAAGGCCCGCTGCCGATCCGGTCGCGCGCATTGACCGCATTCGCCCCTTGCGTCGAGAGATAGGCCCGCCACGTGCGCGTGCCGGCGCCCGCTGCGGTGGCCAGCGCCTGGCAATGCCGGTCGGCGCCTTCGAGCCCGCCGAGATTGCCACCCTCGAGCGGCGCGGAGGTGATGAAGAAAGTCATCTGCGCGGCCTGCTGGGCCGTGGCCGGCGCGGCGAACAGGCCGAGCGCGCCCGCTGCTATCACGAGGCTCCTGGTGATGGTCATGTCTGCGATCCTCCCGCCGGATCTGCCTTGGCCATTTGAGGCCTTTTGCCGGCATGCGAGCGAGCCTGTGACGGAGCGTCACCCGCGCCAAGACACAGATCGGTGAGGATTGTTATGGAGTTACATCGGTCAGCAGAGACTCAGGGGGGAGCGGCCAGCTTCTTCACGGCCGCACTCGTAACCACCTCGCGCCGCTCGGCATAGGCCTCGTGGTTCTCCTCGATGCGCGGCAGGTCGTAGAGATAGTTGACCATCACGCCGTGCGACTGCTTGAGGCCGGAAGCGGACAGGTCCGCGCCCGGATTGATCCGCTCCAGCCGCGCGCCGTTGCCGAGATGGAAGCGCGCCACCGGGTCGAGCGGCCGGTTGCCGGTGGTCTTGGCGGTGGTGAAATAGCGCGCCGCCGCCCGCCCCAGCAACCTGTCGATGCGCTGTGCGCGCACAGGATCGGTCCGCCAGTCCGGTTCGTCGAGCGCGGCCAGCAGTTCCTTCTCGCTGTCCAGCAGGAAGCCGGTCTCGCTCTTGCGCTCCCTGGCGAGCCACTTGGCGAAGCCCGGCACCGGCGACAGCGTGACGAAAGTCGTCAGCTTCGGGAGTTCGCGCTTCAGTTCCTCCACCACCTGCTTGATCAGCAGCGAGCCGAAGGAAATGCCGGCGAGGCCGGTCTGGCAGTTGGAGATCGAATAGAACACCGCGACGCGCGCATCGTCGGCGGCAAGCGGCGCGCCGCCCTCGGCGATCAGCGGGCCTATGGCGGGCGGAATTTCGGCGGTCAGCGCGACTTCCACGAAGATCAGCGGCTCGTCCTCCAGCCGCGGATGGAAAAAGGCGTAGCAGCGCCGGTCTTCCGGCTCGAGGCGGCGGCGCAGGTCGTCCCAGTCGCGGATCTCGTGGACCGCCTCGTAGCGGATGATCTTTTCCAGAATGTTGGCCGGCGTCGACCAGTCGATGCGCTTCACGACGAGGAACCCCCGGTTGAACCAGGACGACAGCAGGTGGACGAGGTCGGTGTCGAGAAGCTGGAGTTCGGGCGTCGAGCCGACACGGGCCAGCAGATCGTCCCGCAGCCGTACCAGCGCCAGCGTGCCGCCGGGCGCGAGATTGAGCCGGCGGATCAGCTCCTGCCGGCGCGGCTCGGCGGCCTCGTGCAGGGCGAGCGCGGCGGCCCCGGTCGGGTCGGCCTGATAGGCGGCGATGGCGGCGTCCAGCTTCGCCTTGTCGGCACCGAAGCCGGTGGCGAGTTCGCTGAGAACCGCAAGGCGGCCCTCCGCGTCGAGCCGCGCATAGCCGGAGAGGATGTCGCGGGCGAGCGCCGTGCCGGAGGCCTCGCCGCGACGGGACAGGAGCGTGCGGGCGAGGACGAGGATGTCGGCCGCCGTGCGCGGCTCGAACTCCGCCGGTTTCCAGCCGATCAGCTCGCGCGAGCGGCGCGAGACGGTGGCGAGCAGATCGGTGACGAAGGTCATGCGTCCGGTCTCCACGACCGCACCAGAGGCGGCCTCGGGAGAGCATCGTGCCACAGGATGCTGCGTTGCGGCGAGCCCCTTTCCGGCGCGGCCGAACGCCTCAACCCGACGCGGTCAGCCGACCGGCTGCCAGTCGATCCTGAGCTCCTCCCGGAAGGCGAAGCGCTTCAGGTGCTCGGCGACCACTTCCTCCAGCGTCGGCAGGCGGTCGGCGGAGGCGTCGAGCTTCAGGCTCAGGACGTCGCCATTGGCGGTCAGGGTCAGTTCGGCGGCGTCGCTGAACGGCACCCGGCCGCTGCGATCATCAAAGGTCACCTGGAACTTGTGGCTCCAGTGCTTGCAGAGCTGCTGGAGATACCGGCTGGCATTGGACGTCGCGATGTCAGCGAGCGAAACGGGCATGTCGGGATCCTCGAACGGGGGCACCACGATCAGCGCCCCATCTGGGACGAGAAAGCGCGCGGGAGCACCCCGGCCGCCCGCAGGGCACCCGCGCGCGCCGTGAATGCTCGGCTGATATGCCGTTTCAGCGGTTCTTGAAGGCGGGCTTGCGCTTCTCGGCGAAGGCCGACATGCCTTCCTTCTGGTCGGCCATGGCGAACATGGCGTGGAACACGCGCCGCTCGAAACGCACGCCCTCAGCCAGGGTCGTCTCATAGGCGCGGTTCACCGATTCCTTGGTCATCATGACCGCAGGCAGCGACAGGTCGGCGATCTGGGTCGCGACCTTCACGGCCTCCTCGACCAGATCGGCGGCCGGAACGACGCGCGAGACGAGGCCGACGCGCTCGGCCTCGGCCGCATCCATCATGCGGCCGGTCAGGCACATTTCCATGGCCTTGGACTTGCCGACGAAGCGGGTCAGGCGCTGCGTGCCGCCGGAGCCGGGCATGACGCCGAGCTTGATCTCCGGCTGGCCGAACCTGGCGGTATCGGCGGCGAGGATGAAGTCACACATCATGGCCAGTTCGCAGCCGCCGCCGAGGGCGAAGCCGGCCACCGCCGCGATGATCGGCTTGCGCCGCTGGCCGACCCGGTCCCACGAGGTGATGAAGTCCTCGAGGTAGCTCTCGGGATAGGTCTTGGCCTGCATTTCGAGGATATCAGCGCCGGCGGCGAAGGACTTCTCCGACCCGGTGACCACCATGCAGCCGATGGCGGGGTCCTTCTCGAAACCGTCCATGGCGGTGTTCAGCTCGCCGATGAGCTGGCTGTTGAGCGCGTTCAGCGCCTTCGGCCGGTTGAGCGTGATCAGCCCGACCTTGCCGCGCGTCTCGACGATGATGGTCTCGTAGGCCATGGCAGTTCCCCGGCGCTTCTACCCTGATGTGGGCGGACAGCTAGCCGAGGCCGCAGGCGCTGTCATCCTGTCCGAAAGAGGATGCCGGGAAACATGCTCGGTATCCTGCATTGAGCAAATGCGTCCTTCGAGGCTCGCTGTCGCTCGCACCTCAGGATGAGGAAGGTAGTGACCTGCATCAGCCTTTGCATGAGGCTGAACCACACCATAACTGTCGTGCGGTTCTACACCTCCCTCATCCTGAGGTGCGAGGGCGCAAGCCCGAGCCTCGAAGGACGCACGAGCCAAATGCAGCGCTTGGCATAGGCAAGAAACCAGCCTGTTGGCTCACACCCGTCTGAGACTGACGCTCTCGATCCTGTGGTCGTCGGCCTTCTTCAGGATCAGCTTGGCGCGATGCCGCGTCGGCATGATGTTGTCGCGCAGGTTGACGAGGTTGATGCCGTACCAGAGCGCCAGCGCGGTCTTCATCGCCTCGAACTCGGTCTTCTCGGCATAGCGGCGGAAATAGCTCTGCGGGTCGCGGAAAGCCGTCTCGCGCAGGCGCATGAAGCGCTCCAGATACCAGCGCTCCAGCACGTCCTCCTCGGCGTCGATGAAGACCGAGAAATCGAAGTAGTCCGAGACGAAGGGAATGGCCTTGCCGTCGCGCGGGGGACGGCCGGTCTGCAGCACGTTGAGACCCTCGACGATGAGGATGTCGGGACGGTCCACTGTGACGCCGCCGCCGGGCACCACGTCGTAGACGAGGTGGGAATAGACCGGCGCGCGAACGTGGCGCTCGCCGGCCTTCACGGCGGCGAGGAAGCGCAGCAGCGCCTTGGTGTCGTAGCTCTCGGGAAAGCCCTTCTTCTTCATCAGCCCCTCGCGCTCCAGATAGGCGTTGGGGAAGAGGAAGCCGTCGGTGGTGACGAGGTCGACCTTGGGTGTGTTGGACCAGCGCGACAGCAGCGCCTGGAGGACGCGCGACGTCGTCGACTTGCCGACCGCCACCGAGCCGGCGACGCCGATGACAAAGGGGATCTTCACGTCCTTGGCGCCAAGGAACGACTGCGAGGCGCGCGACAGCTTCTGCTGGGCCGCGACGTAAAAGGACAGGAGGCGCGAGATCGGCAGGTAGATCGCCTCGACCTCGTCGATGGAGAGCTGGTCGGTGAAGGACTTGAGCCGGGCGATCTCCTCCGGCGTCAGCGTCATCGGCGTATCGGCGCGCTTGGCCGCCCATTCCGCCCGTGTGAACATGCGATAGGGCGAAGGGTTGCCGTTGGTCTCCGGCATGGGGGCCGCCGCAGCGAGGCTTGCTGGCATCGGACGCTCGTTCATCGCGTGGTTTCCCTCAAGGGCTGACCTTCCTCAAGGATTGGCTCTGGGGCGGGATGCCTTCTCGGCATGGCCGGACTGGGCCGTGCGGCGCTCCAGTTCGCCCATGACGTCGCCCAGCGCGATGCCGCGCGACTTCCAGACGATCATGAGGTGGAACAGCACGTCGGCGCTCTCGGCGACGAGCGGGGCCTTGTCGCCCTGCGTCGCCGCAATGACCGCCTCGACCGCCTCTTCGCCAAACTTCTTGGCGCAGTGGACCGGGCCCTTGGCGAGCGAAGCGGCGGTATAGCTTTCGGCGGGCGGCGCGGCGGCGCGCGAGGCGACGATCGTCTCGAGCTCGGCGAGCGTGAAGGAACTCATCGGCACACAGCCCTTCGCAGAGTACGCCCCGCCGCCGGCGGGCGCGAAAGTCGCGGCATGATGCAGATTATGACGCCGATGTCACGGTGGCAGAAGGATGGAGAAGCGTCGAGGCGGGTTCACGCGATCGTGCAGGTCAGATCCGGCAGACCATCAGGCGCGCGTCGTCGCCGTAGCTGGCGAGCTTTTCCGCGGCCGCGCCGGAAGGCGCCTCGGCAAAGCCCTGTTTCGCCCAGAACGCGGCGGAATCGTTGACGGCGACCAGCGAAAGGCCGGTGAAGCCAAGCAAGAGCGCATGGCGTTTCAGGTCCTGGACGATGGCGGCGCCAGCGCCCGTGCCCCGCGCGGACGGCAGCAAGGCGAGGTCGTGGACGTAGTAGGTGTCGGCCTCGGCGGGGATAGCGCCGAGGAGCGCATTGAGCGCGGGCAGCGATCCCGTCCGCCACGGATGGCTGATGACATAGCCTGCCGGCTCGCCCGCGACGGTCAGCAGGCGGCACCCGGCCGGATGCAGGGCGAGGCGCTCGGCGAAGACGGCGTCGTCCTCGGGAAAGGCCGGATGGACGATGGCCGCGATGCCGCTGACGGCAGCGAGATCGGCCGTGACCATGGCCCGCCAGAAGACGCTCATCGTGCGAGGCTCATTCTGCGAAGGCTCTTCGTCATGCCGGCAAGGCTCACGCGCGGCGCCAGGCCTTCTCGATGGCCTTGGGCTTGGCGGCGAAGGCCTTGTCGCCGGTGCGCTGCACCTCGCGCTCAAGCCTCACGTGGCGGGCCGCGATGCGCGCGAGCTTGGCGCGGCCGGCCTCGCCCCGGTCCATGCGGCGGGCGAGCAGGTCGAGGTCGCGGATCGCGCCCATCAGTTCGCCGATACGGTCGAGCTTGCGCGGCTTGGGGCCGGCTTTTCGCGGCCGCCGGCCGTCCAGCGCCTCGATCAGGTGCAGGCAGTCCTTGATGCGCTTGCGTGCCTCGTGCAGCGGCTCGGTCGAGGGATGGTCCTCGTAGATGAAGTAGGCGCGCCGGGCGCGGGCATAGGACCGCGCGACCGCCCTGGCGAGATAGTGTTTCGGCGCATCGGCCGGTGCTAGCCGCGCGATGACGCGCGCCTGCCGCTGGAGCGCCCGGCCGAGAGCTGGGAGATCGACACGGGGGCCCTGCCCCTCGCCGGGGCCGGACGCGCCGACGGCGCGCGCGGCCTCCGCCAGCGCATGGGCGTCGCGCAGCGGCGCGAGCGCATGGGCGAAGGCGCGCAGGAAGCCGTTCTCGCGCTCCACCGCACTCTTCGCCAGAGGCTTCAGGGCGCGCAGTAGGCTGCGCGCCCGCTTGATGTGGCGACGGGCGAGATGCACCGCCCTGACCGTGTCCTTCTGGGTGGCGATGAGCCGTCCGGCGGCGCGCGCGTGCGCGCCCGCTGCCAGAGCAAGGTCCTTCGCCTCCGCGACCGGTCTCACGCGGCGATCCCCGTGCCGATCGGGCAGGAGACGCCGGTGCCGCCGAGCCCGCAATAGCCGCGCGGATTCTTCGCGAGGTACTGCTGGTGGTAGTCCTCGGCGAAGTAGAAGGCCGGCGCGTCGAGGATCTCGGTCGTGATCGAGCCGTAGCCCTGTCCCGCGAGCGCCTTGCCATAGGCCGCCTTCGACGCCTCGGCCGCCGCGCGCTGGGCCTCGCTCGTGACATAGATGCCGGAGCGATACTGCGTGCCCACATCGTTGCCCTGGCGCATGCCCTGCGTCGGGTCATGGCTCTCCCAGAAGGTCTTCAGCACCTCCTCGGTGGAGACCTGCGCGGGATCGTAGACAACCAGCACGACCTCGTTATGGCCGGTAAGCCCCGAGCAGACCTCCTCGTAGGTCGGGTTCGGCGTTGCGCCCGCGACATAGCCGACAGCCGTGACGAACACGCCCGGCAACTGCCAGAACTTGCGCTCGGCGCCCCAGAAGCAGCCGAGACCGACGACGATCTGCTCCATCCCGTCTGGGTAAGGGCCCTTGAGGGGCCGCCCGTTGACGAAATGGCGCTCGGCGGTCGGGATCGGCGCAGCGCGGCCCGGCAGCGCTTCAGCGGCCGTGGGCAGGGACAGCTTTTTCCTGAGATTGAACATCGGATACCTCCTCGATGCCCTCAATTCGGCAGGACAGGCCCCGACGTTACCCGCCGAGGCGCGCGATGGGAACATGCCTGTCCGGCAGAGCGGCCCATCACGCTCGCGTCATCTCACCGGATCGTGGCTGGGCCGGGCCGGACCGCTCGCGCAGGATCGTAGCCGACAGGAGGTGCCGCGATGGACAGAGACGCTTTCCCCGGCCGCTTAGGCCATGGTTCCGCCCTGCCGTTGTCGCGCCGCTGGCTGGTGGCGGCCCCCGCGATCGTCCTGGCGGCGCATCCGGCCATGGCGCAGCTCGCCCCGACGCCGCGGCAGACGCGAGGGCCCTTCTATCCGGCGGCGAGGCCCGCCGATTCCGATCTCGACCTGACGCGTGTCACCGGCAGGCCGGGCCGCGCCCGCGGCGAGGTGATCGAGGTCACCGGCCGCGTGCTGCATGCCCGGTCCGGCCCGCTGGCGGGTGCGACCGTGGAAATCTGGCAGGCCGATGCGGAGGGGCGATACCACCATCCGCGCGAGAGCGCCGGCACCGCAGATCCGAACTTCCAGGGCTTCGGTGCAGTGCGCTCAGGAAGCGACGGCGGCTATTTCTTTCGCACGATCCGGCCGCGCTTTTACGGCTCGGGGGCCGGCATGCGCACGCCGCATATTCATTTCCGCATCGTCGCCGAGGGGCGGCCGGAGCTGGTCACGCAGATGTATTTCCCCGGCGAGGCGATGAACGCCCGCGACGGCCTGTTCCGCTCGCTCCCGAACGAGAACGCCCGCGACGCGGTGACCGCGCGGCTGGAGACGGGGACGATACCGCGCCTCCGCTTCGAGATCGTCGTTGCTTGAGACTTTAACGTCGTCCAATGACGCCGATCTGCGGCTCGTTCCGCCGCCCGACCAGCATCATGAGCGCGCCCAGTACGAGGCCGGTGACGGCGGTGGGTACGGCAAGCGCCGCCAGCAGACCGGGATCCCAGAGCCAGCCGAGGTCGCGGGCGACGAGCAGCTTCTCCACCTCGCCGAGGCTGGCCGGATGGATCGCCCGCCATGTGTCGGCGCCGGATGTGGTGATCAATCGCTGGCCCGCGATCGAGCGCGTGCCGTCGATGACCAGCGCGATAAAGCCGACGGCGATCAGCAGGAGGCCGAGGAGGCGGAACAGGAAGCGGATCATGTCACCTCATGCGGCCAGGACAGAGGCGACATAACCTTGGGGAATGTCGCCCGCAAGAGCGCCCCGACCCACCATCCGGCGAGCGGGAGCTCCCGGCATCAAGGCAGCGGCGTCACAGCGACGAAGATGGGGACGAGGATCACCGCCGACCAGACCATGGCGCCGAAGAACAAAGGTTTACCCTCGCGTCCTCACCAGCTCTGCCTTAAGGCCACGCTGCCCCTGAGCGAGCGATGCCGGTCGCCGACCTCGCCGTCGAGGGCGAGCGATGCCGCGAAGCCCTGCCGGAAGCGGGCTTCGACGCCGAGGGTGGCGAGCGCCGTATGGGTCGAGGCTCGGGCGCCGAACACGGTGAAGGTCGAGCCGGCGAGCGCCTGGAACTGTGCCTCGGCGGTCCGCTGCGTGTTCGCCTGCACGGCATAGGCGAGGCGCGAGAAGGCGATGAGGTCGCCGCTTTCTGCTGAAGCGACGAGCGCGTCGGCGCGGGCGCCGAGCTCGCCGCGGAGCGTCGCCGTCGTGCGGCCGGCATAGGCGAGGGCGAAGGCGCCGGTGGCGGGCGCGGCCCACGTTTCCCGATAGCCCGGCGCGACATAGGCGATGGCCTCGGCGGCGGCATAGGGCGTCACGCCATAGCTGCCGAGGGCGAACCTGCGGCCGGCCTCGATCCGGCCGCCGACCGTGTGGCCGACCGGGCCGGACCGGTAGGTCTCGGTGACGCCGAGGGTGGCGACATTGCGGGTGACATCGAAGCGGTTCCAGCCATAGGCGAGCGCCGCCGACAGGTAGCCCGGCCCGAGCCGCATGGAGGCATAGACGCCGAGTTGGGCGAAGTCGCCGGTGCCGCTGCCGAGCGTGCCGAGGCCGAAGCTCGTGCCGCCGCCGGCCAGCGCGAAGCCGACGACGAGGTTCGGCGCAACGAGCTTGTCCGCGCCGGCCGCGACGCCGTAGACCGACGCCGCCGTGCCGGCGGCCCCGAGGCCGGCATCGGAAGCCGTGCGGCCGGCCTGGCCGTAGGCCCGGGTCCAGATCGACCAGGCGGCCTCGACCCGCGCGGCGGGCGTGCGGGCCGCGCCCATATCGGCCATCTCGATCAGCGAGGAGCCGGGCGCCGAAGCCGTGCCGCCGCGCGAACCGCCCATCGGATCGAGCATGATCCCGAGGAAGGTCGAGGCGCCGGTGAGGCCGGTCGATTGCGGGGCAGTGCCCGCCTCGCCGGTCAGGGCGTTGAGCTGACTGGCGAGAGGCGCCGCATAGAGGCCGAGGATCGGATCGAAGGCAGAGGGCAGCGTCGCGCCGCCGTCCAGCACCCTGTCGAGGCCGGCCGCGACATTGCGGGAATTGGCCGCGCCCGCCCCGGCAAGTGCCGCGCCGGCGCGATAGGCCGATATCGTCAGGGTGACATCGTTGGTGCCGTAGAGGAGGCTGGCGAAGGGCGTCGTGCCGGCGCCGAACGCAAAGGTGCCGGTGACGCCGCCGGCTGCCGTAAGCACGGTATAGCTCTGCGCCTGGAATGCGGCCTGCGGCGCGATCAGCGTCGCGCCGCCAAGCGTCGCCGCGCCGGTCGCGGCGATCTGCGAGCAGGTGCAGAAGTTGTAAAGGCTGCCGACGGCGAGCGTCAGGTTGCCGTTGATCCGCAGCGTGCCGCCGGAGGCCATGATCATGCCGCCGGCCTCAATGGACGTGGAGCCGACACTGCCGTAGCCAGTGAGCAGGCCGCCGGACTGGATCGTCACGGCCGCCGCGCCCGTGAGGCTGCTCGTCGCCAGTTGGACAAGGCCGGCACCGGTGATGGTGGCGTTGCCGGTGGAGCTGGCGTCGACGAACGCGAGAAGGCCGCTATTGGTGATGGCGGCGGTGCCGGCCGTGCTGCTGTTGCTGAAGACGATGGCGGCGCTGTTCGTGATGGCTGCGGCGCCGGCCGTGCTGCTGTCGCTGAAGAAGAGGCTGGAACTGTTCGTGATGATGGACGTGCCGGCGCTGCTGCCGTCCCGGAAGGTGGCCGTGCCACTGTTGATGATGATGGCGGCGCCGGCGGTGCTGGAGCCGAGAAACGTCAGCGATCCGTTGCCTGAGTTGGTGATGCTGGCGGAAGCGGCCGTGCTGTTGTCCCAGAAGTTCAGGATGCCGGTGTTGGTGATCGTGGCCGTCGCGGCGGTGCTGTTGTTGAAGAAGCTGGCGACGTTGGAGCTCGTGATACTGGCCGAGCCCGCGCTGCTGTTGTGCACGAACGTCACATACATGCCGTTGTCGATCGTGGCAGAGCTCGCGCTGGCGCCATCCCGAAAAGCCAGGGCGCCGGTGTTGGTGATCGTGGCGGTGCCGGCGGTGCTGCTGTCCTGAAAGATCAGGTTGCTGTTCAGCGCATTGGTGATGATGGCGGAGCCGGCGGTGCTGCTGTCCTTGAAGGTCAGGCTGCCGCCCATCGCGTTGCCGATCGTCGCCGCGCCCGCGGTGGCGGTGTCCAGGAAGGTCAGGCTGTTGCTGGTGGTGATGGCCGACGAGGCGGCCGTGCTGCTGCCGGAGAACTGCATTGTGCCGTAATTGGTGATGACAGCGCTGCCGGCAGAGCTGGAATCGTTGAAGGAGAGAGTGCCGTTCTGGTTGTTGGTTATCGTCGCGCTGCCGGCGGTGCTGGAATCGTTGAACGTGAGCGTGGCGGTGGTGCCAGACCAGCCGTTGCCGTTGATGATGGTGGCGCTGCCGGCAGAGCTGGAATTGTTGAAGGAAGTAATGGTGTTGTCATAGTTGTAGATGAACGCGTTGCCGGCGTTGCTGGAGTTCGCGAATGAGATGCCGCCATAAACATTGCTGATCGTGATGTCGCTGAGCGTACCGGTCGTGTCGAAAGCGAGTGTACCGAAGTTCGTGATCTGGGCATTGCTGACGCTACTGGTGTCACGAAAGTTCATGGCGCCGAAATTGAAGATCTGCCCGCTTGCGGTGCTGGAATTGACGAACTCAAGAACGCTAAAGCTCTGGATAGTCCCCGCAGACCTGCTTGAATTGGCGAATCGCATAGTGCTGAACGCCTGGGTGACGACATTGCCGGCGACGATCTCGATACCCGCGCCGGTGAAGGTGGAATCACCGAAGAACTGCAGGACGTAGCCGGGATTGTCCGCCGTGAATGTCCAGCCCGCCATGCTCACCGCGGCAAAGCTCTGCACATGCGTTCCGGAGGACGCGCCGAAGGTCGCCGTGCCGGTCGGGACCGATCCGCCGATCCAGTTTACGCCGTCCTGGAAGCTTGTAGAGCTTGGGCTGTCCGACCACGTCGCGTCCACGGCAATGGCCGGCGCAGTGGCCGTCAGTGCCGTCGTCGCCAGAAGCGTCATTGCCAGCGTCCGAGCGCCCGAACGGCGCATCGCCGACCCACTTCCCACCTGCATGCCATGCCCCTGAATGTCCTGCGCCACCCGCCTGGTGCCGACGTGCGCGGTCGCACGCTAGCGGGCGTCCGGCCAAACGTCTTCTCATTCCGCGCAAAGTGGGGCTGGCCGGGGCCGCAGCGAAGGCGCGCAGGCATGGCCGGCGCGAGCCTCCTCCAAGCTAATGGTCAAAGGCCATGCGACAGCATTTCACGCGGGAACCAGTCGCAGCTTGTCGAGCGGGTGCTCCGCTAAAATTTAGACGATAACAGTTGACACGTCTAAAAATTATTATTGATATGGACTCATCGTCTGGCGACTGGAGCCTTCTCCAGTTCGCTCCCGACCAAGACGGCATGCCAATGCCGCGGCACTCCAGAGGAGAACGAGATGTCTGTATCGAAACCGGGAATGTCCCGGCGCGTCGCGTCGGGCCTGCTTGTCGGCGTGCCTGCGGCAACGCTGCTTAGCCGCCGAACCATCGCGCAGGAGGTCATCAGGATCGGCGCGATCTTTCCGCTGACGGGAGCCAATTCCGTCTTCGGCAACCAGAACTTCCAGGGCGTCGACATCGCGGTCGACCTGATCAACGACCGCGGTGGCGTCAAGGGCCGCAAGGTCGCGCTGTTCAAGGGCGACGGCCACAATCCGCAGGGCGCGATCAGCGAGACCAACCGCCTGATGTCGCGCGAGGGCGTGAAGATCTTCGTCGGCAGCTCCACCAGCGCCGCCGGCATGGTCGGCAGCCAGGAGGCCGAGCGCAATGGCGGCTTCTACTGGGAGGGCATGGCGGTCGCCAACGGCTATTCCGAGCGCGGCTTCAAGCACGCCTTCCGCGTCGGCCTCAACGCCTCCGGGCTCGGCCAGCCGGCGCCGCTCTATGCGGCCGAGGTCGTGGCTCCGCTGCTCAAGGTCGATCCCAAGAGCCTGAAGGTCGCGGTGATCGCCGAGGATTCCGCCTTCGGCACCGACGTTTCGAAGGCCGCCATCGAGCAGGCCGAGAAGCTCGGCATCAAGGTCGGGCTGAAGGAACTCTATTCGGCGCGCACCACCGACCTGTCGCCGCTCGTGCTCAAGCTGCGCTCGATGGCACCGGACGTCATCATCGCCACGCAGTTCATCAACGACGCCATCCTGCTGCAGCGGCAGATGAAGGAAATGGGCTTCGCGCCCAAGGCCTTCATCGGCACGAGCGCCGGTCACTCGACCATTTCCTTCGCCGAGGCCATCGGCCGCGACGTCAACGGCATCTTCTCGTCCTCCTTCCCGCTGGAGGCCAATCCGGCCTCTCTCACGGCGGCGACGCGCGCCGACCTCGAAGAGTTCACGAAGCGTTACCGGGCAAAATACAACGTTGTGCCGGCGGTGCAGGAATCGCTCGGCTTCGTGGTCGGCCTGTCGCTGCTGCGCGACATCGTCGGCAATGCCGCGGACATCACGGCGCCGGCCCTGCGCGAGGCCGCGGTGAAGGCCGACATTCCCATCGGCAGCTACATCAACGGCTGGGGCATGAAGTTCGACGAGAAGGGGCAGAACCAGCGCGCCTTCGGCAGCGTCGTGCAGTGGCAGGACCAGCGCATGATCCCGGTCTATCCGCAGGCGAGCAAGCTGAAGGAGCCGATCATGGTTCCGCTGCCCGCCTGGAACGCCCGCTGACCGCAACGGACCGGGCCGCCGCCCCAAGCGCGCGGCCCGTCGCCGGGAATCCCCCGTCCATGGATATCTATCTGCAGCTTGCCCTGTCCGGGCTCTTCATCGGTGGCATCTACGCCCTGATCAGCGTCGGCCTGACGCTGGTCTTCGGGGTGCTGCGCGTCGTCAATTTCGCCCATGGCGAATATCTGACGATCGCCATGTTCATGACCTACTTCCTGTTCCACACGGCAGGTCTGGACCCGTTCATCGCCAGTGTCATCGTCGTGCCGCTGATGTTCCTGCTCGGCCTCGTCACCGAGCGGCTGCTGATCCGGCCGACGCTGGAAGCGCCGCATGTCGTGCAGGTCTTCGTCACCTTCGCGCTGTCGGTGTTCCTGCAGAACGTGCTGCTGGCGCTGTTCACCTCCGACTTCCGCTCGGTGCGCACGGCCTATGCCACCGCCGCCTTCCAGATCGGGCCGCTCTACGTGTCCTGGCTGAGGCTTGCGGCCTTCCTTGCGGCCATCGCGCTCGCCGTCGGCATCGCCCTGTTCCTGAAATACAGCTACATGGGCAGCGCCATCCGCGCAACCGCGCAGGACCGCCGCTCGGCGCGCCTCGTCGGCATCAATGTCGACCGCGTCTACGCCATCACCTTCGCGCTCGGCTGCGCCCTGGTCGGGGCTGCCGGCGTGCTGCTCTCGCCGCTCTTCCCGGTGAACCCCTATACGGGCGCCGACATGATCCTCGTCGCCTTCGTCATCGTCGTGCTCGGCGGCATGGGGAGCATCGGCGGCGCCGTGCTCGCCGGCCTGATGATCGGCGTGGTCGAAGCCTATTCCAGCTATTTCCTCGGCGGAGAGATGAAGCAGTTCGTCTACTTCATCTGCTTCATGCTGATCCTCGCCATCCGCCCCGTCGGCTTCTTCGGCCGCAAGGGCGCCGAAGTCATGGATGTGACCTGATGAGCCCCCCGCCCGCCACGATTGCCGGGACGCTGTGGCAACCGGCGCTCGGCTTTGCCGTCCTCGCGATCCTGCCGCTCGTCTTCCGCGACCCCTTCACCCTCGGCATGGTGACGCTGTCGTTCCTGGGCGCTGCATCCTCGCTCGCCTGGAACCTTTCGGGCGGCTATGCCGGCCAGCTCTCGCTCGGCCATGCCGCCTTCTTCGGCATCGGCGCCTATGCCTCGACGCTCCTGTTCCTGAAGGCCGGCATCAGTCCGCTGATCGGCATGTGGGCCGGCGTCGCGATCAGCGCGGTGTCGGCGGCGGCGCTCGGCGCCATCACCATGCGCCTGAAGGGCTCGTTCTTCGTCATGTCGACGCTGGCCTTCGGCGCGGTCGTCCACATCACGGCGGTCAACCTGCGCGACGTCACCGGCGGCTCGTCGGGCCTTGCGATCCCGCTCCAGCCGAGCCTTGCCAACCTCGTCTTCGCCGACAAGCTCGCCTATGCCTATGTCGCCCTCGGCCTCGTCGCGGCCTATTACGTCGCGACCCGCGTCCTCGCGGCCAGCAAAATCGGTTACGCGCTGGTCGCCTTCCGCGAGAACGACGATGCGGCGCGCGCCCTCGGCATCCGCACCCTGCCCGTCCGCATCGGCATATTCGCGCTGTCCGCCGCGATGATCAGCCTCTGCGGCACGCTTCACGCGCAATATTTCCTCTACATCGACCCGGACAGCGTCATGAGCCTCAACCTGTCGCTCAACCTCGCGCTGATGGCGATCGTCGGCGGCCTCGGCACGGCTCACGGGCCGATCATCGGCGCCATGCTGGTGACGGCCGTCTCCTTCGCCATGCAGGCCTATCTCGGCAACCAGATTTCGGGCCTCACCCAGATCGCCTATTCCGGCATCGTCATCGCCGTGCTGCTCGCCGCTCCCGCAGGCCTCGGCCCGGCGCTCGGCCGCGTCATGCAGAGGAGGCTCGCATGGCAACGCTGAAGGCTGAAGGACTGACCAAGCGCTTCGGCGGCCTCACCGCCGTCGGGGATGTCGGCTTCGAGGCGCGGCCGGGCGAGATCCTGTCGATCATCGGGCCGAACGGCGCTGGCAAGACCACGGTGTTCAACCTGCTGACCGGTTTCCTCAGGCCCGACGAGGGCTCGGCGAGCCTCGACGGCAGGCCCCTCGCCGGCCTCTCGCCGGAGGCGCGCTGCGAGGCAGGCCTCGTGCGCACCTTCCAGATCGTCCAGCCGTTCAAGGGCCTCAGCGTCCTCGACAATGTCGTGATGGGCGCGATGCTGCGCGCGGGCTCGGTGAAGGCGGCGCGCGTCGTCGCCCATCGCGTGCTTGAAGAGCTCGACATGCTCTCGCTGCTCGACACGCCGGCCGGAAGCCTGCCGATCGGCGACCGCAAGCGCCTCGAAATGGCCAAGGCGCTGGCGACCGGCCCCAAGGTGCTGCTGCTCGACGAGGTGATGGGCGGCCTGATCCCGGTCGAGGTGAAGCGCATGATCGCCTTCATCAAGGGGCTGCGGGACAGGGGCCTCACCGTCGTCGTGATCGAGCATCACATGAGCGCCGTCATGCAGCTCTCGGACCAGATTCTCGTGCTGCAGAACGGCCAGCCCATCGCCACCGGCACGCCCGCGGAAGTCTCCCGCAATCCCGTGGTGCTCGCTGCCTATCTCGGCCCGAACTTCGCGCTGGCGGGAGCCGCGGCATGCTGAACGTCCGCGATCTCTCCGTCCGCTACGGCGATGTCCTCGCGCTGGAGAACCTGTCGTTCTCCGTCGATGCCGGCCAGATCATCGGTCTCGTCGGCTCGAACGGCGCCGGCAAGTCGACGACGCTCGCGGCCATTTCGGGCCTCGTGAAGGGCCGCTCCGGTCATGTCGAACTGGCGGGCCAGGACCTGACCGCGCTTGCCGCCCACGAGATCGTCGCCAAGGGAATTGTCCACGTTCCCGAGGGGCGTCGGCTGTTCCCGTTCATGACGGTTCAGGAGAACCTCGAACTCGGCGCCTATGGCCGCGCGGCGCGGGCCCGGCGGGCCGAGCAGATCGACTACGTCTTCGGCCTGCTGCCCAAGCTCGCCGAACGGCGCCAGCAGCTCGCGGTGACCCTGTCGGGCGGCGAACAGCAGATGGTGGCCATCGGCCGCGGGCTGATGTCCTGCCCGAAACTGCTCATGCTGGACGAGCCGACGCTCGGCCTCGCGCCCATGCTGGTGGAGGAAATCTTCCGCCTGGTGCGCGCCATCCGCGACGGCGGCGTGCCAGTGCTCATCGTCGAGCAGCAGGTCGTCCATGTGCTTGAATGCGCCGACTACGCCTATGTCCTCGAAAGCGGTCACTGCGTCATGCAGGGCAATGGCCGCGACCTGCTCCAAGATGATGGATTGCGCCGTGCCTATCTCGGACTCTAAGCCGACGCCGCAGGACGTGAAGGAACGCCGGAAGTCCGTCAGGACCGAACGCCGGCGCTCGGAGATTCTCGACGCCGCCAAGAAGGTCTTCCTCGACCGCGACTTCAGCGCGGTGACCATCGAGGAGATCGCCGAGGCGGCGGCCTTCTCGCGGGCGACGATCTATCTCTATTTCAAGAGCAAGCAGGAGGTCTATACAGGCGTCCTGCTGCGCGACATGGACACGCTGATCACCGGACTCACGGATTCGCTGATCCGGACGGACACGGTCAGGAACAACCTGTTCCGAATGGCGACGTCCTACATGAACTTCTTCCGGAGCCATCCGGAATATTTCGCCACCCTGTCGTTCTATTTCTTCCCCGGCCGCCGCGAGCCGCTTCCTGAGGAAGCCTCCGCCACGATCGAGGGGCGCCTCGCCGACGGCATCCTGTCCATCGAGGAAGCCATCAAGCTCGGCATCGAGCGCGGCGAGGCAAGGCCCATCGACGCGCGCGCAGTGACCCTCGCCCTGTGGGCCCAGTGGATGGGCAGCGCCAACCTCGCCGTCACCGGGCAGACCGCCGACTACGGGCGGACGATGGAACAGGTCTTCGCCGACGGCATCGACATCTTCCTCGAGGGAATCATCGTCCGGCCGCTGCCCTGACGCCGATCCCCACGAGCGAGCCGACAGAGACGCACAGGAGAAGCGCGATGACGGTGGAAACGCACTACCTGAAGGGCAATGGCCGCATCCCCAATTCGCGCCTGCCGCTGCTGATCTATCGCGGCGCGGTGCAGGTCGGCGTCGCCGAGATGGAGGAGCAGATCCGCCGCAACGACTGGCCGCCGGAATGGCACAGCTCCTTCGGCATGTATCCGCGCCATCACTTCCACAGCGACGCCCACGAACTCATCGCCGTGACGCGCGGCACGATGGTCGGCCTGTTCGGCGGCCATGACGGCGTGCGCGCGACAGTGAATGCCGGCGACGTGATCGTCATCCCGGCGGGCGTCGGCCATTTCGGCGAGTCCATCACCGAAGACCTGCGGCTGACCGGCGCTTTCCCCGCCGGCTACGCGATCCACGATTTCCGCCTCGGCTACCCCGACGAATATGCCCGCGTGGTGGACCGCGCCCAGCGCGTGCCGATCCCCGCCAACGATCCGCTCCATGGCCCCAGGGGACCGCTCGTCGAGATCTGGTCCAGCGTCCATTCAAGGAACAACTGATGCCCGTCGCAGAAATCTCCGGAGCCGGTATTGCCGGCCTGACCGCGGCTGTCCTGCTCGCCCGCAAGGGCTGGCAGGTGCGTGTGCATGAACGCAGCCCCGAGCTTCGCGCCAGCGGCAACGGCATCACCATCTTCGAGAACGGCATCCGCGTTCTGGAGGCCCTCGACCTCGACCCGAACGTCGTCTCCCACGGCCATCAGCTCAGCCGGTTCGTCATCTGCCGGAACACCGGCGAGACCGTCATCGAATACGATCCGTTCGAGGCGACGGGCGGCCGCATCGTCATGTTCCAGCGGCAGGCGCTGGTCGATCTCCTGTCGCGGGCGGCGATTGCGGCCGGCGCGAAGATCGCGCTCGCATCGCGCGTGACCGGAGCCGACCGCGAAGGCGCGCTGCTGCTGGAGGGCGGCGAGCGGCTGGAGGCCGATCTCGTCGTCGGCGCCGACGGTATCCACTCCACCGTGCGACGGTCGGTGGCGGGCGACCTGCCGCTCGGCAAGCATCGCAAGGGTGCGATCCGCATGCTGATCCCGACCGATGCCAGCGACTTTCCGGGCGGCAATCTCTCGATGGCGCGGGAGTTCAACCACCCGAACGGCCGGCGGGTCGGCATCCTGCCCTGCTCGACCACCGTCTCCTACATGATCCTCGTCTCGCTGCGCGCGGACACCGCTGCGCATGCGGTGCCGATCGACCCGGCGCTGTGGGAGGAGTCGTTCCCGACACTCGGCCGGTTCTTCGCGCGCGTGGGCACGCGCGGGCACTACGACGCCTACCATTCCATCCAGCCGCCTGCCTGGCACTTCGGCCGCTGCGCCATCGTGGGTGACGCCGCGCACGGCATGACGCCGGCCCTCGGGCAGGGCGCCTGCTCGTCGATGATGACGGCCTATGCGCTGGGCAGCGCCAATTTCGACGCCGGCCCGCTCGACACGGTGCTGTCGCGCTGGGAGGGCGGCATCCGGCCGCTCATCGACTTCACGCAGAAGTTCGCGGCGGGCATCACCGAAGGATACCTCGATCCGAACAACGAGGTCTTCTTCGCCGACCCCAACCTCAGGCCGATCCTCGAAGCGGACATTCCCCGGCAGGCCCGCGAGCAGGCGAGCGCTGCCGCCTGACCCGCCAATCCGCGAGATCACGGAAGGAGACAGACATGTTCAAGGCCCCGCCGCCCCCGGAGACATATGACACGCTGTCCGACACGTCCGCCTATGCGCGGCCGGTCGACGATTTCGGCGACCCGTCCGTGACCAACGACCCGCTCGGGAACCTCAAGAAGCTGCGGCAGATGATGATCGACAAGCGCCGCTATCTCGCCCAGGACGCCATGACCTATCCGGTCATGTTCATCGGTCGCGCGCAGGACATCGCCGAGGTACAGAAGCTGATCGCAGCCCTCGACGAGGCGATCGCCCATGAGGAGAGGCTCGCCAGCTAGCGCGAAGACCCCGCCGGAGGCTCTGCCCGCCGCGCGTCGGATTATTGCGTGGCGGACTGCCTGTTGAGGCCGCTCCAGTCCTTGCCGACCAGATTGGAACCGGCCTCGTTGTGACGGAGCTGGGCGCCGGAACCGACGAAGCGCGCGTCGGCGGTCATCTGGTACCCGGAATTCAGGAGATAGCCGGCGCCAACCGCGAGCAGGATCGCCAGAGCGAACGCAGACAACATGACCTTCATGATCTTTCCCCCTCACAATATTCTGCTTCTAATCTCTACTTAGCACGCGCCCGGCGCGGTTCAAGGCGCCGGGCCTGCACTCCGGCACCGGTGGCGGCGGTGTCTGGCAGCCTCCAGGCCGTCGCCCGGTTTTTCCGGCTTGATTGACGGGGCCGTAGCGGCGACCCTCGCCGCCTCCGGACTGGAGGTCAGCATGCTCCGCCTCTTCCTGGCCCTGTTCCTTGCAGCGCCGATGGCCGTGCCGTCGGCAGCGCAGGAGATGCGCGGCCATGGCGGGCCGGTGCGCGCACTGGCGGTCTCGGCCGATGGCCGCCTCGCCCTGTCGGGATCGTTCGACACATCCGCGATCCTCTGGGACATCGAGCGCGGAACAGCCCTCGCCGTGCTGCGCGGTCACGAAAGCTCGGTCAATGCGGTGGCCACGCTGCCCGATGGCCGCTTCGCCACGGCCGGCGAGGATGGCCGCGTCCTGCTCTGGCGCATGGGTGCGCGCGAGCCGGAGCGGCGGATCGAAGCCCATACCGGACCGATCGCCGCGCTGGCCGTCTCAACCGACGGCCGGTTTCTCGCCTCGGCATCGTGGGACGGCGCAGCGCGCATCGTCGCCCTCGCGGGTGGGGCCGACCCGGTGGTCAGCAGCCATCGCGGGCCGCTCAACACGGTCGCCTTCGCACCTGACGGGCAGTCCCTCGTCACCGGCGGCCATGACGGCGCGGTGCGCATCATCGGGCCGGACGGCGCGCAGCGGCGGGTGATCGAGACCGGCATTCCCGTCAACGGGATCGTGGTGGCGCCGGACGGCGAGATCATTGCCGGTGGCGCGGATGGCCGGCTGCGCTTCATCGCGCCGGGCGGCGGTGTCGTCCGGGAGGTTGCGGCGGCGGAGACTCCGGTGGTCGCCGTGGCTCTGTCGCCGGATGCGCGGCTGATCGCCGCCGCCGGCATCGGCGGCACGGTCGCGCTTGTCGATCGGGCTTCTGGCCGGACCGAGCGAACGCTGGTCGGGCCGGGCCTGCCGGTCTGGTCGCTGGCCTTCCGGCCCGGCACCGACGAACTCGTGACCGGCGGCGGCGACCGCCTCGTGCGCCGCTGGCGCGCCTCGACCGGCGAGCATCTGGGAGCCGTCGTCCTCACCCGGCCGTCCGATGGCCTCGCCCGCCTTGCCGACCATCCGGGCGCCGACGTGTTCCGCGCCTGCTCGGCCTGCCATACGCTCGACCCGGATGGCGGCAACCGTGCCGGCCCGACGCTTCACGGCGTCATCGGCCGGCGCATCGGCACGGCGCCCGGCTACGACTATTCGCCCGCCCTGCGCGCCATGAGCATCGTCTGGACCAAGGACACGATCGCCAAACTGTTCGAGATCGGCCCCAACGCCTATACGCCGGGCACAAAGATGCCGGAGCAGCAGGTCACCGATCCCGACGACCTCAGGGCGCTGGTCGATTATATCGCGAAAGCGACGGGTGCGGAGTGAGCGCCCGTTGGCGCGGTTAGTTCAGCCCGTCCTTGCCCGGCTTGGGCGCGGGCAGATAGTCGTCGGCGGTGCGCACGAGCGGGCGCGCGGGCGTGCCGGGGGCGCCATAGGGATCGAAACTCTCGTTGACGACCCGCTCGACGCGGCAGTCCTCGCACATGAACAGCGCCTCGCGCCGCGCCGCATTGGCGCCCGAGAACATCCAGTGCCCGTCGAGCTTCGCGGCGATGCGCTCGATGGTCGAGCGCGTCCCGAACGGCTTGGCGCACGAGGTGCAGTGGAACGGCTCCTCCTCCTTGACGACGCGCTTCGGCTCGCGCCAGGCGACGAAATCGAGCTGCGGAACGAGGGCGATGGCATCTTCTGGGCAGGTCTGTTCGCAGAGGCCGCACTGGACGCACAGGCTCTCCGTGAAGCGCAGCATCGGCTGGTCGGGATTATCCGAAAGCGCAGCCGTGGGGCAGGCCGAGACACAGGCAAGGCATAGCGTGCAGGCTTCCGTCTTGACGTCGGCCTTGCCGAAGGGCGCACCCTTTTCCAGCGCGATCCGATCGACGGGTGCGGGCGCTGCCGCATGCAGCTCGCGGAACGCGAATTCGAGCAGGCCGCGCTTGGTGCCCATGGGCAGGAATGTCGAGGGCCTGGCGCCGGTCTTGCCCGCGAACGGCCGTGCGAATTCCGCCGCGAGGGCGTCGGGATCGTCGGTCTCGATGAGCCGCACGATGTCTTCGCCATAGCCGAGCGCCGAGACGATGGTGCGCACCGTGTCGAGCGTGCGCGTGAGCCCCAGAAGATCATGACGCGGCTTCGCGCGGCCGAGGACGGCGATGCCCGCCGCGCCATAGGCGATCGCGCTGGCGAAGAGTTCGGGCCCGGCCTGCGTGATTTCGTTGACCTGCAGCGGCAGCACATGAGCCGGCAGGCCCGCGCCGAAACGCGCCAGCGCGTCGACCAGCTCCGTGCCGTGCTCGCCGTCATGAAGCAGCACGACGCCCCCGGCACCGCCCGCGGCGGCATAGGTCGTCAGCAAGGCTCGGAGCCGTCGAAGCAGGGCGTCCACCGGCGGCAGGGCATAGGCGGCAGCCCCCGTGGGACATGCGGCGGCGCACTGGCCGCAGCCGGCGCAGACGGCGGGATCGATCGCGACATGATCGCCGTCCGGCGTGATCGCGCCGGTCGGGCAAAGGTCGAGGCAGCGCGTGCAGCCGGTGATCTTCGAGCGGGAATGGGCGCAGAGATCGGCCGTGAAGGTGATGTAGCGCGGCTTGTCGAACGTGCCGGTCAGGCCGCCGGCCTCGCCGATCAGGCGCTCGACGGCGGCGGCATCGCGCGGATCGGCGCGCAGGTAGCCCGGCCGCAGTTCCGGCGCGGGGAAGAGCGGAACGCCGCCCGACAGGTCGATGACGATGTCCGAGGTCGATGATGCGCCATTGCGCGGCGCCTGCCAGAGATAGTGCCGGCGCGAGGACGGCGAGGGCAGCGCGTAGTCGTCGACATCGAGCGAAAAGGCACCGAGATGGCCCTGCGCGGCGGATATCGTGCCCTTGACCACCGGAAAGTCGGTGACGTGCGGCGGGGTCACCTCGCCGGGCCGCGACAGCAGCACGGTCACGTCCAGCGAGGCGGACAGCCGGCGCGCGACATCGATCGCCACCTCGTCGCGACCATAGATCAGCGCGACGCCCTTCGACTCGAGCGTCACCGCCTGGATGGGCGGCATGTCCTCGGCCGCGGCGGCGAGAAGCGCCGCCGTCTTCGGCCCGGCCTGTGCGGCGTCCGCCGACCAGCCGGCCTGCTCGCGGACATTGGCGAAGTTCAGCCGCCCACTGTAGCCGAGGTCCTCCGCGATTTCGGTAAAGAGCGGCGCTTCCTGCGTGCAGGCGACCGTGACGTCGCTCTCCTGCGCCAGCACTGCCTTGAAGAAATCCAGTTCCTTCCGGCAGAGCTGGTCGGCGGTGCGTACCTTCGTGCGGCAGGCACGAGCCACCCTTTCCCCATGCAACGGCATGGTTTCCTCGCAGGAGCAGAGGAAGGTGGTGCCTGCCGTCATCGCCGTCTCCAACCGCGCACCTTTCCGGCGCGCTGTATCTTCATATATTGGAAACAGTCGAAAGAACCAGACCGGGCTGCCGCCGCGCCCTCAGATGACCAGCGACCCATGGCACTTGTGACTTTGCGCGCCCCGACCTCGCTCGACCTGCCGCCCGGTTTCCGGGCTGTGGCCTTGCGCGAATCCGGCGATGCCTTCGCCCATGCCTGCCGGACGGCGGCCGACGAGGGCGCCGGCACCCTCGTCTGGGTGCGGCGCTTCGATGTCGCCGAGTTCGCGGTGATCCTGGAGCCGGAAACCCCGCTCGCCGAGGCACGCAAGGCGTTCTTCATGGGCATGAGCGCGACGGCCGATGCCATCGCCTCGCTCTGTCCGCCGGAGCGGCCGATCACCTTCGCCTATCCGGATGCGATCCGCTTCGACGGCGGCCTTGTCGGCGGCGGCCGCCTCGGCTGGCCAAAGCGCTGCGGCGAGGACGAGGTGCCGGACTGGCTGGTCTTTTCCGCGACCGTGCGGGTCTCCTTTGCCGGGCTGGTCGAGCCGGGACAGGCCCCGACGGCGGCGGCGCTGGACGAGGAAGGCTTCGAGGGCGGCGGCCCGGCCATGCTGATCGAGAGCTTCGCCCGCTTCTTCCTGCGCTCCATCGATAGCTGGCAGCATCTCGGCTTCGCGCCGGCCGCCACGGACTATCTCAACCGGACCGACAAGGACCGGCCGGGCGACGATCTGTCGCTGTCGCCCGCCGGCGACCTCGTGGTGCGGCCGGCGATTGGCGACCTCGAGCGCCGCCTCTCCTTCATCGACGGGTTGAAGGCCGCCGTCTGGCTCGACCGCGAGACGGGAGCGCCGAAGCTATGAAGATGCTGCGCACCATCCGGCTCGATCCCTCGGACACGTTCGTCTTTCCGGTTGCCGCCGAGCCCGGCGAATGGGCCGTCACCGGCACGTTCCTGTTCTGGGGGCGCGATGTTGAGGCTCTTGCCGGCAAGGAGCGCGCCGCCTTCCGCTCGGGGTTCGTCGGCGTCTCGTCGCTCGGCTTCTCGACGCTGGTCGTCGCCCAGCCGATCCGGCCAGACGAGCACGAGGCGGCGGTGGAGACGCTTGCCCGCCATCTGATCGACAGGCTCGGCGCGCCGGACATGGCTGCGGCCCGCGCTGCGGCAACGGAGGAACTGGCCTTCGCCGCCTCGCTGGCCGACCACGACGAGGGCACGCTGGTCGCCATGCACCGCGCCGTCGAGGACGGCGAAATCCGCGAGCAATACCGTACGCTCAAACCCCGCGAACGAATGGCCGGCGCCGACAGCCTGCATGCGCAGGCGCGCGCCTTCACCTTTCACGAGTTGGTCGAGGACGAGGCGCCGGAAGAGCGCGTCGACCTGATCGACATGATGGCGGGACGCCGATGACCACGGAGACCCGCACCGTCACCGAATTCTGGGTCTCGTCGGGCCATCACATGACCCGCCGCGTGGATGGCGGCGGGCTTGCCGTCACCGACGAGATGCTGCTCGCCTATCTCGCCCGCCCCGAACTGGTGCCGCCGGAAGAGGCCTGCGCGGCCGAGCGCGAGCTTCACGCGCTGCTCATGAAGGAGCCGCGCCGGCCGGTGACCGCGGCCATGATCGCGGCGATCAAGGACGAGGATGCCCGCGAGAACTGGCAGTTCATGGTCGGTTTCCGCGACCGGCTTCTTGCCCATCCGAGCGTCGAGGCGGCCTATCTCGCCATCGTCGCCAAAGGCGCGCAGGGCGTGCCGCCGCTGTTCCTCAACCAGCTCGTCCATCTCGTCATGCGCAATGCGCTGGACGGCTGCGAGGATCCCTTCGTGCTGCGCGCAGCCGAGCTGCTGTTCCGCCCGCAGAAGGGGTCGCTGAAGGAGAACGCGCTGCTGCTCGCCGACCAGGAGCTGATCGAGGAGTTCGAGGCCGAGCGGCGGGCTCTGCTCCATACGTCGCCGCTCGCCGCTATGATGGGCACGGACGCGATCGGCGAGATCGAGGTCATGACCGACGCGACAGCCGCCTCCTACTGGTCGCGGTCGGACGCTTTCTCCATGGCGTTCAATCTCGGCGGCGACCCGCGCTCGCGGGAGGCCCTCTGCCGGGCTCTGGAAACCTGGATTGCCCACATGCTGGGCGTCGAGACGACCATCGCCGCGATCGAGCGGATCGAGGACGCCGACTGGCGCTGGTTCGTCGGCCTCGATGCGGAGGCAACCGCGATCGGCAACCGGCTGTGGCGGGGCGAGGCGATCGACCCCGCTGAGCAGAGCCGCATCTGCGGCCTGTTCCGGCTCGATTTCCGCGATTCACGCATGATGGACCCGAAAGTCGCCGGAAAGCCGGTCTATCTCATCATGGCGCTGACCGAGGACATGGTCCTGCGCGTCAAGCCGCAGAACCTCATCGTCGGCCTGCCGCTGGCGGGCCGGCGCGCCGCCTGAAGGAGACGCCCATGCCCGTTCGGTTCGTGACGGTCGGGATCGTCGCCGTGAAGCGCAAGCTCAGCAATCCCTGGGTCGATTTCGAATGGGTGCCCGAGGCCGTGCTGCCGGGCCTGCCCGCGGTCGAGCCCGGCACCCGGATTGCGGCCGAGGCCAATGCCGAGAGCTGGTATCTCGGGCCGGCAGAGCTGACGTTCCATTCCGGCGAGACCGCCCATTACCGCGACAACCTCGTCTGCGGCCGCCCGGCCGTCTGGGTGGCGCTGCGCGAGAATGCCGAAGGGACCTGGTACGTCGCGGGCGCCACCGTCGACCCTTACGAAGGCGAGGCCTTCGTCGATGCGGTGGCCGACAGGGTGGAAGCCCTGCCGATGCCGAACGAGGTCGCCGTGGAGCTGCAGGCCTTCGTCGATACCCATCACGTCGACCAGCCGTTCTTCAAGCGCAAGCGCGACAGGAAGGACCCCCATGCCGAGCCCGACTACGGCATCGGCCATCCCGCGCACCAGGTGCCCGGGAGGCGGTCATGAGCAGCGGGCGCGAAGGCTTCCTCTCCCGCTGGTCACGGCTGAAGCGCGAGCCGGACCCGGTCGCGCCGCCGCCCGCATCCGTGACAGCGGAAGCGCCGAAAGAGCCGGTGCTTCCAGAGGGCAAGACCCTCGACGAACTCGTCGCGGAGCTGCCGCGCATCGAGGATCTGGTGCCCGGCCAGAGCCTGACCGCCTTCATGCAGCCCTGGGTGCCAGACTCGGTCCGCAACGCCGCGCTCCAGCGCATGTGGCTGCTCGATCCGGCGATCCGCGACTATGTCAGCCCGGCCCTCGACTACGCCTACGACTACAACACGCCGGGCGCCGCGCCGGGCTTCGGGACGATGGAAACCTCGTCCGACGCCGTCCGCGAAGTCGCCGACCTGTTCGACCGCGTGCTCGGCCGGGACGGCGCGAAAGAGGAGACGGCGGCTACATCCGATCGTCACGACAATTTGTCGCAATCCCGCGACATCGGCGCGCCAGAGCACGCTGCAGCGCAGCAAGACGAGCGCGACCGTCCCACCGGGTCGGAAGGTGGCGCGATGCCCGTTGCGGCAAGTGCCCGGCCCGCCGACCTTCCGCGGCAGGAGAGGTCCGCCCCTGCCGATGTTGCGACGCACAATAACGATAAGGAAATGAAGGAGTTGCGTCCCGCCGGCCGCCGCCATGGCGGTGCTTTGCCGGGGTAGACGTGCGGCAGTTCCATCTTGCACCCGCGGCCCATAGCTTGTACCTATTCTAAGGCAAATGTGGGTTGGCTATGGCTCGAGGCGGCGATGGGCCGCCGGCCGGACGCCAAGGGCAGAAGTGAACGCGTCAATTGCGCGAACAGGGACTAGAGGAAGCGATCAAGGCAATCGGTGGCGTCGGAGCTCTCGCTCGAGCGCTCGGCATTTCACAGCCCTCCGTTTCGAGCTGGAACCGTATCCCTTCCGAGCGTGTGCTCGCGGTCGAGAAGGTGTCCGGCGTCGGCCGTCATGTCCTGCGCCCGGATCTCTACCCTGAAGCCAAATCCGCCATCGCGCTGGCCATGGAGGCCGCGCAGCAGAAGCAGCGGCCCTCCGAAATCGACGAGATGGATCAGCTCCGGGCAGCCGAATACGGCCTTCTCGCGCTGCTGCTGTTCCGCGTGCCGACCGCCGAGGTGCTGCAGCAGGTCGCCGGACTGAAGGGCGATGCCTCTCCGCTCGGCCTCGCCCATCTGACGCTGGCGCAGGCCGCAGCCGCGACGGACGTGGAGGCGGCGGGCCGCGAATTCTTCGACCTCTTCGTCGGCGTCGGGCGCGGCGAGCTGCTGCCCTATGCCTCCTATTACCTGACCGGTTTCCTGCACGAGCGGCCGCTGGCCGCGGTGCGCCAGTCCTTCGTCGATCTCGGCATCATCCGCAGCGACAATTCGCGCGAGCCGGAGGACCACGTCGCCCTTCTGTTCGACGTCATGTCGAACCTCGCCTCGCGGCAGATAGGCGAAGGCTATGAGACCGAGAAGGCCTTTTTCGAGGCGCACCTGAAGCCCTGGGCCGGGCGCTTCTTCTCGGATCTGGAATCCATGCGGAACCGACCCTTCTACGCGGCCGTCGGCGCTGTCGGCCGCTTGTTCATGGACATCGAAGACGAGGCTTTCTCCTTCGAGGCCTGACAGCCCGGAGGACGGAATGGAGGACGCGACCATGTCGGGAAACACCAAGCAGCCGGATAACGCCGCCGCGCCGGCCCGTCGCGATTTCCTGAAGGCGATGACCGGCGCTTCCGCCGCTGCCGCCGCAGTGGTCGTCGGCACTGAACCCGCCGAAGCCCAGGCCCCTAGCCGCGAGAGCCGCGACGAACGCACGAAGGCCCGCTACCAGGCCAATTCCGCGAACGTCCAGGCCTTCTACCGCACCAACCGCTACTGAGGACGCCCCGATGCTGATCAAGCGCAAGTCCCAGGACGCCGCCCGCACCCGCCTCGCCGGCCTCGCCGGCGGCCTCACCTCCGGCGTGATGGATCGCCGCACCTTCCTCGCCCGGTCCGGCCTCACCGCCGCCGGCGCCATCGCCGTCGGTTCGCTGACGCTCGGCGCCGTCCGCCGCGCCGAGGCGGTCGCCGCGCCGCAGCCCGGCGTCGCGATCACCATCAAGAAGAACATGTGCACCCACTGCTCGGTCGGCTGCACCGTGATCGCCGAAGTGCAGAACGGCGTATGGACCGGACAGGAGCCGGCCTGGGAGAGCCCGATCAACCGCGGCACTCACTGCGCGAAAGGTGCGTCGTCGCGCGAAATCGTCTTTGGCGAGCGCCGCGTGAAATATCCGCTGAAGCTGGTCGGCGGCCAGTGGCAGCGCATCTCGTGGGACCAGGCGTTCAACGAGATCGGCGACAAGATGATGGATATCCGCGCCAAGTCGGGCGCCGATTCCGTCTACATGCTCGGCTCGGCCAAGTTCACCAACGAAGCCGCCTACCTCATGCGCAAGTTCGCGGCCTTCTGGGGGACCAACAACGTCGACCACCAGGCCCGCATCTGTCACTCGACCACGGTGGCGGGCGTCGCCAATACGTGGGGCTACGGCGCCCAGACCAACTCCTACAACGACATCCGCAATTCGAAGACCATGATCATCATGGGCGGCAACCCCGCCGAGGCGCATCCGGTCTCGCTCCAGCACGTGCTGAGCGGCAAGGAGATCAACCGCGCCAACATGATCGTCATCGATCCGCGCATGACCCGCACCGCCGCCCACGCGACGGAATATGTGCGCATCCGCTCCGGCACCGACATTCCGGTGATCTGGGGCATCATGTGGCACATCGTGAAGAACGGCTGGGAGGACAAGGACTTCCTCGCCAAGCGCGTCTACGGCATGTCCGAGGCGTTGAAGGAAGTCGAGAAGTGGGACCCGAAGACGGTCGAGGACGTGACCGGAGTTCCGGGCGCGCAGCTTGAGCGGGTCGCCAAGCTCTTCGCCACCGAGAAGCCCTCGACGTTGATCTGGTGCATGGGCGCGACCCAGCACACGGTCGGCACCGCCAACGTGCGCGCCTACTGCACGCTGCTGCTGCTGACCGGCAATGTCGGCGCGCAGGGCACCGGCGCCAACATCTTCCGCGGCCACACCAACGTGCAGGGCGCGACCGACCTCGGCCTCGATGTCGGCAACCTGCCCCTCTATTACGGCCTCGTCGAAGGCGCCTGGCGGCACTGGGCGCGCGTCTGGGACGTGCCTTACGACTATTTCGTCTCGCGCTTCGACGACGTGCCGGCCAAGGGCGGCCGCGCCGCGCGCACCGGCAAGCAGAACATGGAGGTGTCGGGCATCCCCTCGACCCGCTGGTTCGACGCCACGCTGCTGCCCGGCGAGCAGGTCGACCAGAAGGACAACATCAAGGCCATGTTCGTCATGGGTCACGGCGGCAACACCATTCCGCGCGTGCCCGGCGCGGTGGAGGGCCTCGGCAAGCTCGACCTGCTGGTGGTGGTCGACCCGCATCCGACGAATTTCGTCTCGCTCGGCAACCGTCGCGACGGAACCTACATCCTGCCGGCCGCCACGAATTTCGAATGCGACGGCTCGCGGACGGCCTCGAACCGCTCGATTCAGTGGGGCGAGAAGGTGGTCGAGCCGATCTTCGAATCGGCCAACGACTACTGGATCATGTACAAGCTGGCCGAGAAACTGGGCTTCGCCGGCGAGATGTTCAAGAACATCAAGATGGTGAAGGGCAAGTTCGGCGACGAGCCGGAGGCCGAATCCCTGCTCCGCGAGATCAATCGCGGCGGCTGGTCGACCGGCTATACCGGCCAGTCCCCCGAGCGTCTCAAGGCGCATATGGCGAACCAGGGCAAGTTCGACATCGTGTCGCTGCGCGCCCCGAAGGAACTCGCCGATATCGGCGGCGACTATTACGGGCTGCCCTGGCCGTGCTGGGGCAAGCCGGAGGTGCGCCATCCCGGCACGCATATCCTCTACAACACCAATCTCAGGATGATGGACGGCGGCGGCGCCTTCCGGCCGCGCTTCGGCCTGGAGCGCAACGGCGAGACGCTGCTGGCGCAGAACTCCTGGAACGTCGATTCGCCGATCCAGGACGGCTATCCCGAGTTCACCTATGCCATCTTCCAGCGGCTCGGCTGGGACGCCGACCTGACGGCGGAGGAGAAGGCGCAGATCGAGCGGCAGGGCGGCGCCAATGTCGGTGCCGTAAGCTGGGCGACCGACCTGTCGGGCGGCATCCAGCGCGTCTGCCTCGAGAAGAACGTCTGCCCCTTCGGCAACGGCAAGGCCCGCGCCATCGCCTGGAACCTGCCTGATCCGGTGCCGATCCATCGCGAGCCGATCTATACGCCACGGCCCGACCTCGTCGCCAAATATCCGGCGCGTGCGGACGAGCGGACCCTGCGCATGCCCAACCTGCACACGACCTACCAGAAGGGGGCCGTGGACAAGGGCATCGCCCGCTCCTTCCCGATCATCCTCACCTCCGGCCGTCTGGTCGAATACGAGGGCGGCGGCGAAGAGACCCGCTCCAACAAGTGGCTCGCCGAGCTGCAGCAGGACATGTTCGTGGAGATCAATCCGCGGGACGCGACCGCGCGCGGCGTGGTCGATGGCGGCTGGGTCTGGGTGGCAGGCCCCGAGGGCGGCCGTGCCAGGGTCAAGGCGCTCGTCACCGAGCGGGTCGGACCCGGCGTCGCCTGGATGCCGTTCCACTTCGGCGGCTGGTACCAGGGCGCCGACCAGCGCGCGAACTATCCGCAGGGGACCGATCCGATCGTCCTCGGCGAGAGCGTCAACACGGTGACTACCTACGGCTACGACCCCGTGACGGGCATGCACGAAGGCAAGGCCACGCTCTGCCAGATAGCAGCGGCGTGAGAGGGAGGACCTGATCCATGGCCCGAATGAAGTTCCTCTGCGACGCCGACCGTTGCATCGAATGCAACGCCTGCGTCACCGCCTGCAAGAACGAGCACGACGTGCCCTGGGGCATCAACCGGCGGCGCGTCGTCACCATCAATGACGGACGACCGGGCGAGCGCTCGATCTCCATGGCCTGCATGCACTGCACCGACGCGCCCTGCGCGGCGGTCTGTCCGGTGAACTGCTTCTACACGACCGCGGATGCGGTGGTGCTGCACTCCAAGGAACTGTGCATCGGCTGCGGCTACTGCTTCTACGCCTGCCCGTTCGGCGCGCCGCAATATCCGCGCGTCGGCAATTTCGGCTCGCGCGGCAAGATGGACAAGTGCACCTACTGCGCCGGCGGCCCGCTCGCCGACAATTCCAGGGCCGAATATGCCGCCTACGGCGCGAACCGCCTTGCCGAGGGCAAGCTGCCGCTCTGCGCCGAGATGTGCTCGACCAAGGCGCTGCTGGCCGGCGACAGCGAGATGATCGCGACCATCTACAAGGAGCGGGTACTGAAGCGCGGCTACGGCTCCGGCGCCTGGGGCTGGCAGACGGCCTACAAGGAAACCATCGCCATCTGATCCGCTGCGACGGGGGTTCGCCGCCGTCGCCACTGCATCGTCAATTCCGGGCGGCCGCGGATGCGGACCGGCCCGCAGGGAGGACCACCCGATGCGCTGCTCGCTTCGGTCTCTGGTTGCAGCTTTCGCGGTCGCGGTGGCGCTGTTCGCGGTCGCTCCGGCTTTCGCGCAGCAACCGTCCTCGGTCAATCCGACCGCCTCTTCGGTTCAGGAGCGCCAGCTTCTGGACGCGCTTCGGGCAGGGACGCCGGGCGCCGGTACGACGCTGCACGGGCGCATCACCATCCCCGACGCCAATGCCAGCAACCTCATCCAGCCGCAGGGACAGGCCTGGCGCAGTGTTCATCAGGGCCTGATGCACTGGATCGGCGCCATCGCCATCATCGGCATGCTCGTCCTGCTGGCCGGCTTTTACCTGGTGAGGGGCCGGATCCGCGTCGAACACGGCCTGTCCGGCATCCGTATCCTGCGCTTCTCGACGTTCGAGCGAATGATCCACTGGATGGTCGCCGGCTGCTTCATCATTCTCGGCCTGTCCGGCCTCAACGTCACGGTCGGCAAGTTCATCCTGCTGCCGCTGATCGGCGACGAGGCCTTCGCAGTGCTGTCGCAATGGGCCAAATACGCGCACAACTACCTGGCCTGGCCGTTCATGCTGGGGCTCGCCTGCATGTTCCTGGTGTGGATCGTCCACAACATCCCCTCGCGCCTCGACCTCGAGTGGATTCGCCGCGGCGGCGGGCTCGTCGGCAGCGACCATCCGCCCGCCCGTAAGTTCAATGCCGGCCAGAAGGGCATCTTCTGGGCGGTGATGATCGGTGGCGCGGCGCTGTCGGTGTCGGGCATCTACCTGCTGTTCCCGTTCGCCTCCGGCGGCGTCCTCGCGATGCAGTTCTGGAACATCGTCCACGGCATTGCCGGGGTCCTGCTGATCGCCGTCATCCTCGCCCATGTCTATATCGGCACGGTGGGCATGGAAGGCGCGGCGGAAGCCATGACATCAGGCGAGGTCGACCTCAACTGGGCGAAGGAGCACCATTCGCTCTGGGTCGAGGAAGAGATGGCCAAGGGCACAATGCACCCTCACGCCGCCGGCCAGCCGGCCGAATAGACGCCGCCCCAGCTCTCGCCTTTAGACGCCCGGCTCCAGCCGGGCGTTTGCTTTTGGGGCTGGCGACCGGGGCGGATGCGGCCTAGCTTCGCGCCGCGGGAGCGGCTTGCCGCAAGCCTCGTCGGGAGATGGAATGAAGGTCATCGGACTTGCGGGATGGAGCGGCGCGGGCAAGACGACGCTTCTGGCGGCCGTCATCCCGCTGCTGACGCGGCGGAGCCTGAGCGTCTCGACGCTGAAGCATGCCCACCACGGTTTCGACATCGACCGCCCGGGCAAGGATTCCTACGAGCATCGCGCCGCGGGGGCGACCGAGGTGATGGTCGCGTCCGGCCGCCGCTGGGCGCTCATGCACGAGCTGCGCGGCGAAGACGAGCCCCGCCTTGCGGCGCTGCTCCGGCATCTGTCGCCGGTCGATCTCGTTGTGGTCGAGGGCTTCAAGCGCGAGGCCCATCCCAAGGTCGAGGTCCATCGCGCCGCCAACGGCAAGCCCTGGCTCTATCCTGCGCTTAGCGGTGTCGGCGGCCTCGTTACCGATGCCGACCCGGAGGGCTGGACCGGCCCTCGCGCTCACCTCGACGATCACACGGCGGCCGCCGACCTGCTAGCGACACTGGCTAAGCCGCTCGCCGAAGTGCTGCGAAGCCTCGGCGGCGAAACGGCGGCGGCTTCGCGTTTGCCGCGGAAGGCCGGCTGAGCCATGGCCCAGCTCTCATCCGACCAGTTCGCCTTCGGCGGCCAGCTGCTTTCGATCGAGGAGGCGCTCAGCCGCGTCACGGCCGGGCTCCGGCCGGTCGACGGCGTGGAGGAGGTCGGCCTCATCGAAGCCGACGGCCGCATCCTCGGCGAGCCTCTGGTGGCGCCGGTGAGCCTGCCGCCTTTCTTCAATTCCGCAGTCGACGGCTATGCCGCCCGCTTTTCCGATCTCACTGCGGGTTCGGAGACCCGCCTGCCCGTGGGCGCGCGCGTGCCGGCAGGCGCGGAGGCCGCTGCGATGACCACCGGACAGGCCGTGCGCATCTTCACCGGCGCGCCCATGCCGGCCGGCTGCGATACCGTGTTCATGCAGGAGGATGTGCGGCTCGACGGCGACAGCGTCGTGCTGCCACCGGGCCTGAAACCCGGCGCCAATTGCCGCCCGGCAGGCGAGGACCTGATGGCGGGCACGCTTGCCCTTGGCGCCGGCCGCACCCTGTCGCCGGAGACCATCGCGCTTGCCGCCGCGCTCGGCGTGACGCGCCTCAAGGTGCACCGGCGGGTGCGCGTCGCCGTCTTCTCCACCGGCAACGAGATCGTCTCACCGGGACAGCCGCTCGGCCCGGCCCAGCTCTACGATTCCAACCGTTTCACCTTGCAGGCGCTGCTCCGCCGGCTCGGCGCCGAGGTGACCGACCTCGGCATCCTCAGGGACGAGCCTGGCGTCATCGAGACGGCGCTTCGGTCGGCTGCCGCGAATCACGACCTGATCCTGACCTCGGGCGGCGTCTCGACCGGCGAGGAGGATCACGTCAAGGCGGCGGCGGAGGCTGCCGGCAGCCTCTCGTTCTGGCGCCTTGCCATCAAGCCCGGACGGCCACTCGCCATGGGCGTGATCCCGTCCGCGAATGGCGAGGCAGCGGCTTTCATCGGCCTGCCGGGCAATCCGGTCGCGGTTTTCGTCACCTTCGCCCATGTGGTCAGACCGTTTCTCGCCGTGCTTGCGGGCGGGAAGCCGGCGACGCCCATGACCCTGCCGGTGCGCGCGGCCTTCGCCTACAAGAAAAAGGCCGGCCGCCGGGAATATGTCCGCGTCGCCCTGCGCCGTGCCGGCGACGGGGCGATGGAGGCCGTGAAGCACCCGCGCGACGGGGCCGGCGTCATCACCTCGCTGACCGAGACGGACGGGCTGGTGGAACTGCCGGAGAGCGTCGAGACGGTCGCGCCGGGCGATCAGGTCGCCTTCCTGAGCTACGCCCTGCTGCGCTGACCGTCAGGCACCGGGATGTCGCGCCAGAATGGCCTCGGCCTCCTCGAGGTCCTCCGGGCGATTGGCATTGAAGAAGGGATCGTGGGGATCGAGCGGCCAGACGGCCTCGGCAATGCCGTGCAGCGCCGTCCAGCGGTCGATCTTCCTGATGTCCTCGACGACCAGCGCATGGCGTAGCGCGCCCGCCAGCGTCACCGGCCAGAGGCCGACGACCGGATGCCTCTGGTCGCCCGAGCGGGCGCAGGCGAGCGGAGTTGCCGCCGCAATGCGGGCCTGATGCAGCCTTCCGACGAGATCGGCCGGCAGGAACGGCGAGTCCGTGGGGATCGAAACCACCCACTCGATGTCCGGCCGGTTCGCCTTCGTCCATTCGAGTGCTGCTAGAATGCCGGCCAGTGGCCCGGCGAAGCCCTCCACCGTATCAGCGACCACCGGCAACCCGGCAGCCGCGAACCGCGCGGGATCGCCATTGGCATTGAGGATCAGGCCGTCGCATTGCGGCGCCAGCCGGTCGATGGCCCGGTCGAGCAGAGTGCGGCCACCGATCGCGCGCATCGGCTTGTCGCCGCCGCCCATGCGGCGGGCAAGGCCGCCCGCGAGCAGCACGCCCAGCGTCGGCGGATATGTGGCCTTGTCCATGCGCGTCAGTCCTCGGCGCCCTTGCGGCGATGGCGGGCGCTCTCATCCTCGACAAAGCTGAGGTCCTGGTCGAAGACGATGCGGTCCTCGCCCGACAGCGCCACGAAGCGCTTGCCCTTCGCCCTCCCGATCAGGGTCAGGCCGCACTGGCGTGCGAGCTGCACGCCCCAGGCGGTGAAGCCCGAGCGCGAGACGAGGATGGGGATGCCCATGCGGACGGTCTTGATGACCATTTCCGAGGTCAGCCGCCCGGTCGTGTAGAAGATCTTGTCGCCGCCGCCCTCGCCGTGGCGGAACATCCAGCCGGCGATCTTGTCCACCGCGTTGTGGCGGCCGACATCCTCCATATAGACCAGCGGCCTGTCCTCGCGGCACAGCACGCAGCCGTGGATGGCCCCCGCCTCCAGATAGAGCGAGGGCATGGTGTTGATGGCGTGGGTGAGCCTGTAGAGCCAGGACGTCCGGAATTCGGCCTTGGGCAGCTCGATCTCGGAGAGCGCCTCCATCAGGTCGCCGAAGGCCGTGCCCTGCGCGCATCCTGACGTCTGCGTCCGCTTCTTCAGCTTCGCCTCGAAATTGGTGTGCTCTTCCGTGCGCACCACCACCACTTCGAGGTCCTCGTCGTAGTCGACGCCGGTCACCACATCGGAGGGCTTCAGCATGTTCTGGTTCAGTAGATAACCGATGGCCAGATAGTCGGGGTAATCGCCGATCGTCATCATGGTGACGATCTCCTGCGCGTTCAGGTAGAGCGTCAGCGGCCGCTCGACGGTCACCGATGTTTCCAGCCGCTCGCCTTTCTCGTTCACGCCGGAGACCTTCTCGGTCAGGCGCGGATCGGACGGATCGGGAACGATGAAGGGGGCGCTGTCTGGCATGGCATCGAGGTTGGCGGCGGGCATCAATATCTAGCACGCCCACGCCGCTACCCGCCATGCGGGGTTCCGTCAGGCCCCGCTGTCGGTGGCATTGGGGAAGAACAGCTGCTGGCCGCCGACCTTGTAGTCGGCAATGGCCTTCTGGCCCTCGGGGCTGACCACCCAGTCGATGAAGGCCTGCGCGTCGGCCTGCTTCACGTGCGCGTGCCGCTGCGGGCTGACCAGCATGATGCCGTACTGGTTGAACAGGCGCTTGTCACCCTCGACGAGGATGTCGAGGTCGCCGCGGTTGCGGAACGACAGCCAGGTGCCGCGGTCTGCGAGGACATAGCCGTTCATGCTGCCGGCCGTGTTGAGCGCCGCGCCCATGCCCTGGCCGATCTCGCGATACCAGCTGCCGCGCGTCGCCGCGAGGTCGATGCCGGCGTCGCGCCAGAGGGTCAGCTCGGCCTGATGCGTGCCCGAGCGGTCGCCGCGCGAGACGAAAGGCGCGGTCTTGGTCTGGATCGCCCTGAGCGCCGCGACGATGTCCTGCGAGCCCTTGATGCCGGCGGGGTCGCTCTTCGGGCCGATCAGCACGAAATCGTTGTACATGACCGGGCGGCGGGGGCCGCCATGGCCGTCGGCGAGGAACTTCTCTTCGGCCGCGCGCGCATGCACGAAGACCACGTCCGCGTCGCCCCGGCGGCCGGTGTCGAGCGCCTGACCCGTGCCCTGGCTGATGACGCGCACGTCGATGCCCGTCTTCGCCTTGAAGATCGGCAGGATGTGATTGAACAGGCCGGAATCGACCGTGGAGGTGGTCGAGGCGACGGTGATGAAGCGCGTGCCCGCCGGCGCGGCCGTGGTGGCGACCGGGCGCGAATCCTGCGCCGCCGCGGCAGCGCCCAGAACCAGGAGCGCCGCGCCCGCGGCCATCAGATTTCGTTTCGTCAGCATCGGTCTCTCCTTGGCTTTTCGTTGGCTACCAGACAAGGTCGCCGGCGACGAAGGCGCGCGCTTCCACGCTCGCCGGCGCCTCGAAGAAGGCGGATGTCGGGGCGTCCTCGACGAGGCGGCCGCGGTTCAGGAACAGCACGCGGTCGGCGAGTCGGCGCACCTGCCCCATGTCGTGGCTTGCCATGACGAGGGTCACGCCCTCGGCCTTGAGCGCCGTCAGCATCTCCTCGACCTGCCGCGTCGCGCCGGGATCGAGCTGTGACGTCGGTTCGTCGAGGAACAGGACCTCCGGCGCCATGGCCCAGGCGCGCGCGATGGCGAGACGCTGCTGCTCGCCGCCCGACATCAGCCGCGCGGGGCGCGCGGCGAGAGCCGTCATGCCGAAGCGCCCCAGGGCGGCGTCGCAACGTCCGGCCCGGTCGCCGCGCGACAGGCCGATGGCGGTGAGGGCATGCAGGATGTTGGCGCGCGCCGAGCGGCGCAGCATGACCGGCTTCTGGAACACCATCGCATGACGCTTGCGGCCAGCGACGGCGCCCCCCGCGGTGGCCCAGCCGACATGGCCCGCGGACGGGCGCATCAGGCCGTGGCACAGCCGCAGCGTCAGCGACTTCCCCGAGCCATTCGGGCCGATCAGGGCCGTGACGCCGCCGCGCGGCACGGCAAAGCCGACAGCATCGAGCAGGCGCTTGCCACCGGCCTCGAATGTCAGCCCCTCCACGGCCAGCGGCAGGATCGATGTGGTATCGCGCATGACCGTCATCCCGCGAAGCGCGCGCCGACGCGGCTGGCCGCGTAGGTGATGGCGTTGATGGTGAGCGTCAGCGCGATGAGGACGATGCCGAGGCCAAGCGCCAGCGGCAGGTCGCCTTTCGAGGTTTCGAGCGCGATGGCCGTCGTCATGGTGCGCGTGTAGCCGGCAATGTTTCCGCCGACGATGAGCACCGCCCCGACCTCGGCGCTGGCCCGCCCGAAGCCCGCAAGGATCGCGGTGGCCAGCGCGAAGCGGCCGTCCCAGAGCAGCGTCGGAATGGCGCGGATGCCGGTCAGACCGAGCGAGGCGAGGTGCTCGCGATATTCGCCGTGGAGGTCCTCGATGAGCTGGCGGGTGATCGCGATGACGATGGGCAGGACCAGCAGCGCCTGCGCCGCCACCATCGCGGTCGGCGTGAACAGCAGGCCGAGGGAGCCGAGCGGTCCCGATCGCGACAGGACGAGGAAGACGACGAGGCCGGCGACCACCGGCGGCAGGCCCATCAGGCCGTTGCACAGCACGATGACCGCGCCGCGCCCGGGAAAGCGTGCGAGAGCCAGCAGCGCGCCGAGCGGCAGTCCGATGAGCGCTGCCAGGATCACGGCCGACAGCGTCACCGTCAGCGAAAGGCCGACAATGGCGTAGAATGATGGATCGCCGCCGAGCACGAGCCCGAATGCGGCCGAGAGAGCCTGGGTGACGTCCAAGAGATCCGAGCCAGTGCTGGTGACAGACTTCTTGCAAAGCTTACGAATTGGACCTATTCCAGAGCAAATATGGAATTCATGCACTCTGGCGCGGCTTCATGCAGGACGATGTCTATCTGACGACCGATGAAGCCGCCCTTTACCTGCGGCTCAAGGAGCGCAAGCTCTACGAACTGGTCGCGCTGGGCGCGATTCCCTGTGCGAAGGTCACCGGCAAGTGGCTGTTTCCGCGCGCCGCCCTCGACCGGTGGATCGCCGCCGGCATGACGCGGCCCGACGGCTTCGTGGCGGAAGCGCCGCCGGCGATCATTGGCGGCAGCCATGACCCGCTGCTCGAATGGGCCGCGCGCCAGTCCGGTTCCGGATTTGCACTGCTTGCGGAAGGCTCCGAGGCCGGCCTCGACCGGCTGGAACGTAACGAAGTCGCTGCCGCGGCGATCCACCTTCACGGTCAGGGCGACGACGAGGCCGCCAATCTTGCCGGCGTGACCGCGCGGGCCGGACTGCACGACGCCGTGATGATCGCATTTTGCCGCCGGGAGCAGGGGCTGCTCGTGGCTTCGGGCAACCCTTTGCGCATTGAGTCGCTTGAAGATGCGTCTCGCTGCGGCGCGCGCGTGGGGCTTAGGCCGGCCGGCGCGGGCGCGCAGCTCCTTCTCGAAATGCTGGCCGTGCGCACCGGTGGTGGGATCGATGGACTCAACCGGGTCGCCACGCCCTATCCAACCGGCCCCGACCTCGCTCTCGGCCTGCGCGACGGCGAGATCGACTGCGGCATCGCGACACGCGCGGTCGCCGATCTGCACGGCGTGGATTTCGTGCCGCTGCTCTGGGAGCGTTTCGATCTCGTGCTGCGGCGGCGGACGTTCTTCGAGCCTTCGGCGCAGAAGCTGTTCGCCCTGATGCGGCAAGCGGCATTCGGCAAGCGCGCCGCGGTCCTCGGCGGCTATGACACGGCCGATGCTGGCATCGTCCGGCTCAACCGCTAGGATCGGCTGCTTTTCCGATGAGCGCCATGATTCCTCGCAACACCCTCACGCCGCTGCCGGATGCCCTCGCGCTGCTGCTGGATGCGATGCCGACCCCGGTGCCGCAAGTCCTGCCGCTCGCTGAGGCGGCGGGCTTCACCTCGGCCGAAACCGTTCTGGCTGCCAGCCCCGTGCCGGCCCAGGCGATCGCGCAACGGCGTGGCGTGGCGGTCGCAGCAGCCGAGCTGGTGGGGGCCTCGCCCTACGCGCCGGTGATCCTGTCCTTTCCGCCGCAGACCGTCCTGCCGGGCGATGCCCTGCCCGCCTCGCGGGATGCCGTCCTGCCGCCGGATGCCGTGACCGCGGCAGGCGCTTTCCACGAAGCCGGCCAATCCGCCTATCCCGGCGAGGGAGCGGTCCTTCCCGGCGCCGACCTTGCCCCCGGCGCGATCATCGTGCGTGCCGGCGAGACGCTTTCGCCGACCGTGCTGCTGGCGCTCCGCCTCGCCGGGCTTGATACGATCTCGGTTCATCTGCCGGTCTTCGCGGTTGCTTCGCCTGATAGCGATGCTGGCGCATCTCCCGACATTGCGTGGCTGCACGCCGCGCTGGCCGGCACCGGCTGCCGCGTGGTCGATGCCAGTGCGGCCGATCTCGTCATCCGGGTGACGCGCGATATCGACGGAGGCATTCCTGACCGGTCGGGAAAGCGCATTTCGGGCCTCGCGACCAATCCGGGCAACGAAACGGCGATCGAGATGGGCGGCGCAACGCCGGTCATCACCATCGCCCCGCGCTTCGATGCCATGGTGGGCGTCTTCCTTGGCTTGCTCCTGCCGCTCATCGCCGCGCGCACGGGCCGCAAGCTGCGCCGCGTCCCTCGGCCGCTGACGCGCAAGCTTGTCTCGCAGGTCGGCTTCACCGACATTGCCCTGCTGCACGAGACGGACGACGGCTACGAACCGCTGGCCGTCGGTCAGGCGCCGCTCGCCGCGCTTCTGGCCGCCGATGCGGCGGCGATCATCGATCCCAGCAGCGAGGGCGCGCCATCAGGCAGCCCCATTGCCGCCATCCCGCTCAGAGAGCCCTTCGAACCGAAATGACGCCCTCCGCTGCCGTCGTCCAGGACCAGTTTCTGAAAGTGCTGTCGCGCGAAGAAGCCGTCGCCCGCTTTCGCGCGGCGCTCCGGCTGGAACCGCTCGGCGCGGAGACAGTCGGGCTCGATCATATCCGGGGACGCGTACTGGCCGCGACCATCGCCGCGCCCGTCGATGCGCCACCCTTCGATCGCTCCGTGGTGGACGGCTTTGCAGTGCGCGCCGCCGATGTCGCGGATGCCAACGAGACCCGGCCCGCATGGCTGGCCCTGAACGGCGAAGCCATCGCCTGCGGCACCGAACCGCGCCTCGTCGTGACCGCAGGCAATGCCACGCCGATTGCGACGGGCGGCCCCATCCCGCGCGGCGCCGACGCGGTCGTGATGATCGAGCACACGCGCTTCGAGGCCGATGCAGGGCTTGCCGTGACGCGGCCTGTCGGTCCCGGGCAGAACATTGCCTTCGCCGGCTCGGACATCGCGCGCGGCGAGACCCTGCTACGGCGTGGCACGCCCATCGGCGCGCGCGAGATCGGCATGCTGGCGGCCGTCGGCGCGGACGCCGCCTCGGTCTGGCGCAAGCCGCGCGTCGCGGTAATCTCCACCGGCGACGAACTCGTGCCGCCTGGCATGCCGCTGCGCCCTGCCGCGATCTACGATTCCAACGGCCCGATCGTCGCCGCCGCGCTGGAGGAGAACGGGTGCCTCGCGGTCCGATTCGGCGCCGTACCCGACGATGCCGCGCTGCTGGAAGCGACGATCCGGCAGGCGCATGCGACTTGCGACGCGGTCATCCTCTCCGGCGGAACCTCGAAGGGCGCAGGCGACCTCACCTACCGGATGGTCGAGATGCTGGGCCAGCCGGGCATCGTCGCGCACGGCGTTGCGCTGAAGCCCGGCAAGCCGCTGTGCCTTGCCGTCTGCGACGGCAAGCCGGTGGTGATCCTGCCGGGCTTCCCGACCTCCGCCATGTTCACCTTCCACGACATCGTCGCGCCGGTCCTGCGCATTCTCGCCGGGCTTGCCGAGCGGCCGGAGGTCGCGGTGGAGGCGCGCGTTCCCGTGCGCATTCCCTCCGATCTCGGACGCACCGAATTCGTGATGGTCGCATTGTCGAAGGACGCGGAGGGCCCGGTCGCCTTTCCGGTCGGCAAGGGGTCGGGCGCGGTGACGGCGTTCAGCCAGGCGGACGGGTTCCTGACCATCGACGCGCTCGCAGAAGCTCTGCCTGCCGGAAGCCTCGCTTCGGTGACCCTGTTCGCGCCGCATGTGGCGATGCCCGCCCTGTCGATCGCGGGCAGCCACTGTGTCGGCCTCGACGCGGTCATCTCGCTGTTGGCCGACAGGGGCGTGACAGCACGCTCGCTCGCTCTCGGCAGCCTCGGCGGCCTTTCCGCGCTGAAGCGGGGTGAATGCGACATCGCGCCGATCCACCTGCTCGACCCGGCCTCCGGCCTCTACAACACGCCGTTCCTCGGGGACGCGATGCGACTCGTTCCCGGCTGGCGGCGCATGCAGGGCCTCGTTCACCGCCATGGCGACGCCCGGTTCGCGGACGCTGCCTCGCCAGCCGAGGCGGTTTCCGCCGCGCTGGCCGATCCCGATTGCCTGATGGTCAGCCGCAACCAGGGGGCCGGCACGCGCGTTCTGATCGACGGGCTTCTGGTCGGACAGCAGCCCCCCGGCTACTGGAACCAGCCGCGCTCGCACAACGCTGTGGTGGCGGCGGTCGCTCAGGGACGCGCCGACTGGGGCGTGGCCATTGCGCCAGCTGCGGCGGCTGCGAACCTCGCTTTCATTCCGCTTGCGGAGGAGCACTACGATTTCGCCGTCGCGCGCGAGACTTTGAACCCTGCCGTCGCGGCTTTCGAAGCCGGGGTCGGCGAGGCGGGTGAAGCGCTGCGGGCGCTGGGCTTCACGCCGGCACCGGTTCGCTAGCAGGCAGGGATGCAGCGGCGCCTGGATCAGGCAGGCGCTTCGGATCAGCGGCGGATGCCCGGCGCTTCGACCGGCAGCCCTTTCGCACGCGTGGCGAGGTAGAGTTCAAGGGCAAGGTATTCGGCGGAGCCGTAAGGAAATTGCGTCGCCCGGACCCCGAGCGAACAGGCGCGCAGGCGCCGGTGCAGCGAGCCCATCGCGTTCCATTCCAACCGATAGGCCGGAAAGCCGGTGCCGACCCCGCTTGAAACCACGTCGCCGCGGAGGCGGCGGCCGACATTCTCATCATGGCATTGGCCGCACGAGAGATTGAGCTGCCCCTGGCGCGCATCATAGAAGCGCCGGCCCTCCGCGACGAACCGCGTCGCCGGCCCGTCGGTCGCGACCGATACCGGCATCCCGCGCGAGCGCAGCGCGACGGCGGCGGTCAGCGACAGCAGCGCCTCGGTCTCGTAGCCGAAGGCCGGCTGATCCTGATTCTGCGTCCGGCAACGCTCGATCCGCCCTTCGAGATTGAGCAGCGCGCCATCGCCGGCCACCGCCGGATAGCGGGCGGCGACGCCCTGCATGCTGGCGATGTCGCCATGGCAGCCCTGACACGAAGGTTTGCCGGACACCGGCGCGGCCTTCCAGAGCACCTCGCCCTCGTCGACCCAGAGCCAGCCGGGATGGCGCGAGGCGTCCTCCTGCAGCGCGCGCAGGTCGGGCGAGAGAAAGGTTGCGGGCGCGCGCACCTCCTGCGCGGCAGCAGCGACCGCCAGCAGGCCCCCTGCCAAAAGGGATTCTGCAAGGACCGCCGAGAGCCTCATGAGACCGTCAGCGTCTGGCGGCGTTCGTAGGTGACATCGCCATCCTCCAGCCATTCGAAGACAATCTCGCCGGTCTCGGCCGCAACCGTCGTGAAGGCGATATAGGGGTTGGCGGCGATGCCGGGCGACAGCTCCATCCGCATGATCTCGTCGCCCCCGTAGGTCGCGCGGAACATGTGGATGATCCGGCGCGGCACGGGCCGCAGACCCGGTGCATCGATGCCCCGCTCCATGGCGTGACGCACGAGGACACGGATCTCGACGATCTCGCCGCGCCGCGCCTCAGCCGGCATGGTGATCCGGGCGGGAATGGTGGCGTTTGCCATGGCGTCAGCCTCCGTCCACGCAGGCGCCAAGGATGACGATGACCTCCCGAGCGCCGCGATGGACCACGCCCTTGCTCGTCTCCGCGAGCACGACGACCGACTGGGTCTCGGCCAGCCGGATGCGCGTCGCGACCTCGGCACGGCCCGCCCGCGGCCCGATATGGAAGGCGGCGACCCTCGGGAAGGGGTTCTTCTCCGACAGCACGTAGATAGACGACACATGGTCGTCCGGGCTCATCGGGCTGTCGACCTTGATCGTCAGGTCGACGGAATTGCCGTTCTCCGAGAGCGGCGGCGTGTCGAGCGCGATCCCCGACGCCACCGGAACACGGCCGGCGAGGATGGCCTGTTCGGCAGAAGCGAAAGTCTCGCCGGAGGCGGACTGCGCCTGCAGGCCGCGAGGCAGCATGACGGCCGCGGCCGTGGCCGCAATCGCCGCGCGCCGGGTGAGTTCCATCGCCCTCAGTGCCTCGTCGTGGGTCGTCACAATCTCACTCCTTCAGGCCGGACAGATAGGCAACGACATCCTCGATCTCCTGTGCGGACAGCACCGGACGACCCCGATAGCGTTCCTCGACGTGAACGAGGCCCGCGACACGATGATAGGCCGGCATGACCGCGTCGCTATTCACCTCGGTCGGATCGATCAGGCGGAGCCTGATCTGGCCGGGTGTCAGCCGCAAGGCGACACCCGCGAGCGGCGGCCCGATCTCGCCCATGAAGGTCTCGGAGGCCTCCGGCACCGTGTGGCAGATCAGGCAGTTCGCCGTCTCCCTGCTGCGGACGACAAGCGCGCCACGCGCCGCATCGCCGAGGAGCCCGCCGAGCGGCGTCTCCACGGCATCGCCAGTCACGGCGTAACGCGCAACCTCCTGCCCCGCGGCGGGACCCGCGAGGCAGAGAACGAGGAGCGTCGCACCGGCCCGCATCACGCGCGAAGGTTCTGATCCTTCAGCGGCACCGTGCGGATACGCTTGCCCGTCGCCGCGAAGATGGCGTTCAGCACCGCCGGAGCGGCGACCATGATGGTCGGCTCGCCGACACCGCCCCAGAAGCCGCCGGACGGCATGACGATCGTCTCGACCTTCGGCATCTCGTCCATGCGCAGCACGTTGTAGGTGTCGAAATTGGTCTCGACGATCTGCCCGTCCTTCACCGTGCACTCGCCATAGAGCAGCGCCGAGAGCCCATAGACGAAGGACCCTTCGACCTGCATCTCGATCTGGCGGGGATTGACGGCATGGCCGCAATCGGTGGCTGCGACGATACGGTGCATCTTCAGCTTGCCCGCCGCGTCGACCGAGACCTCGGCCGCCGCCGCCACATAGCTGCCGAAACCCATCTGCTGGGCGATGCCGCGGAACACCCCGGCCGGCGGCGGCGTGCCCCAGCCGATGCGCTCGGCGACGGCGTTCAGCACGCCGAGGTGCTTGGGATGGTTGCCCATCAGCTTGCGCCGGAAAGCAAGCGGGTCCTGACCCGCCGCATGGGCCAGCTCGTCGAGGAAACACTCGAGATAGATGGCGTTCTGGTTGTGGTTCACCCCGCGCCAGAAGTGCGGCGGCACATGGGTATTCCGCATGGCGTGGTCGATGAGGAGATTCGGGAACGAATAGCCGATCTGGCTATCGTTGCCGCCCGCATTGAGCCCCTGGAACTGCACGGGATCGCGCCCGTTCTGCAGCGCGGTCGGGAACACGTAGGACAGGATCGACTGGCCGGAGATGCGCATGTGCAGGCCGGTGAGATTGCCCTGCGCGTCGAGCCCGCCGGTGAGCTTGCACATGGTGACGGGGTGATAGCGCCCCTGCACCATGTCCTCCTCGCGGGTCCACTGCGTCTTGATCGGCACGCCCGGCACCTGCTTGGCGATGTTGACCGCCTGGATCAGCCAGTCATGCGTGGTGCGCCGGCCGAAACCGCCGCCGAGATCGACACGATGCACGTCGCAGGAGGTCTGCGGCAGGCCGGCAGCCTGCGCGGTCGCGGCCAGCGCGGCCTCGCCGTTCTGCGTCGGGCACCAGACATCGCAGCGCGTCGCCGTCCAGACCACCGTGGCGTTCATCGGCTCCATCGGAGCGTGGTTCTGGAAGGGGTAGGCGTAGGTCGCCTCCACCTTGCGGGGCGCCGCCGCGATGGCGGCACGCGCATCGCCGTTGGAATTGCCGACGAAGGCTTCCGCCGCGTCGAGCCCTTCGCGAAGCTGCGCCGCGATGGTTTCCGACGAGACGGCGCGGTTCGGCCCGTAGTCCCATTCGACCGGCAGCGCATCGAGCGCGGTCTTCGCCTGCCAGAACGTGTCGGCAACAACCGCAACGGCGGTGTCACCCACCTTCAGCACGTGTTTCACGCCCGGCATCGACGACACTTTGGCGGCATCGAACGAGGCGACGCGGCCGCCGAAGACAGGGCACTCCTTCGGCACGGCGACCAGCATGCCGGGCATCTTGAGATCGGAGCCATAGACCAGCGCGCCGGTGGTCTTGGCGGCCGTGTCGAGCCGCTTCACCGACTGACCGATGACCGTCCAGTCCTTCGGCTCCTTCAGCGGCACGTCTTGCGGCGCCGCAACGCGCGCGGCGGCCGCTGCGACCTGTCCGTAGCGGACCGAGCGACCGGAGGCGGCATGGGTGATGACGCTGTCCCTGGCGGTGCATTGTGCCGCGGGCACGCCCCACGCCTCGGCCGCCGCCTGGATCAGCATGATGCGCGCGGTCGCGCCGCCACGACGCACATAGTCCTGGCTCTGGCGGATGCCCTGGCTGCCGGCGGTCAGGAAAGCGCCCCAGGCGCGGTTGCGCGCGAGCGACTGGCCCGGTGTCACATATTCGGTGACGATCTTCGACCAGTCGCAGTGCAGTTCTTCGGCGATCATCTGGCAGAGGCCGGTGCGCGTGCCCTGCCCCATCTCGGACCGAGCCATGCGGATCACCACGGTATCGTCGGGGCGGATCACCACCCAGGCATTGATCTCGGGCGCGGCATCTGCCGGCGCGGCCTGTGCCAGCACATCTTTTGCCGGCAAATAGAATCCGATGGCAAGGCCGGCTGCGGCCTTCAGCATCGTGCGGCGGGTGGGGCGGGCGTTCTCGATCAAGGTCATGGTGCCCTCCTCATCCCTGCCGGTTGCCGGCGGCCTGCTTGATGCCGGCGCGCACGCGGTTGTAAGTGCCGCACCGGCAGATATTGGTCATGGCCGCATCGATATCGGCATCGGTCGGCGTCGGTTTCTCGGCGAGCAGCGCCGCCGCCGCCATGATCATGCCCGACTGGCAGTAGCCGCATTGCGGCACGTCGAGGTCACGCCATGCGACCTGGATCGGGTGCATGCCGCCCGGCGATAGCCCCTCGATCGTGACGATCTTCTGGTCTTCGGTGATCGCGCTGATCGGCATGGCGCAGGAGCGCGTCGCCTGTCCGTCGATATGCACGGTGCAGGCGCCGCAGGCGGCGACGCCGCAGCCGTATTTCGTGCCGGTCAGCCCGGCCTGCTCGCGCAGCGCCCAGAGGAGCGGCGTATCGTCCGCCGCATTGATCTCGACCACCCGGCCGTTGATGTTGAGTTTCGCCACACGCAGTCTCCCGCTCTCCAATCGGGCCTTGGGGCGGCCTCTTGTTTGGAACCAATCCACATTGATGGAGAGGCGGATACAACCCCGCTGCTGCTCACGGGCGGGTCACTTTGTTGAGAGCCAAAAGCTGCCGCGGGCTGTTATCGAGAAGCCGTTCGATAGCGGCGGGTATAACGTTTGGCGCGAGAGAATCTCAGCGTAACTTATGCGCAGGCAACTCGGCGCTGATCCGTGATTGTCGGACGGGCATTACGGATGAATGGTGCTGGCCTCGTAGCCGACATGGCGGCGCATAGTCGGCTCGGTAACCGCGTGATCCTGACTGGGCAGGACCGGCAGCATCGAGAAGGACAGGCGCGTCTGGCCATAGACGATGGCCGCGATCCGGGCGGCAGAGGCGAGCGCCGCGTTGACGCATTTGCCTTCGCGCGTCCGCCCCTCCGCGCAGACCGCCTGCGCCTCAGCCGGCCGCGATAAGGCGATGGCGAACATGGCCGCAGCGAGGACCGTGATGGTGGTGGTCTTCATGGCAGCTCCCTCCGTCAGTAAGCGATCGTGCCGCCGAGCGACACGGTCCAGCCCGTGAAGTTCAGGGCGGGAATGGCGGTGCCCGGGAAGGGCCCCAGGAACGGATCGACGACATCCGGGCGGCTGCGCTGATGCACCCAGAAATGCTCGGCGCGCAAAGTCAGCGCGGCGTTCTGCGTCACCTGGTAGCGGGCGGAGCCGCCGACGGCCCATCTGGATTTGGCCGGAGAGAACACACCGGATGTCGGGATGTAGGCGTTGGCGTCGCGGTTGAACCAGCTGACGAAGGCACCAAGCATCCATTGCTCGTTCAGCCGGTAGCTGTGATCGAGCCGCAGCCGCACGGCATTGCTGTTCGAATTGAACGCCTCGCGCACCGCCGCGGGGATGGACGGATCGAAGATCAGGTTGGGATTGGTGCGGCTGAACGAGCCCGACAGCGTGGTGCTGTGATCGGGGTTCCACGTGTAGCCGGCGGAGGCCGTCAGGGCGAGCGTCTCGCCGGCCGGTTGATGTAGCCGCCGTCGATCCGGGTCGCGGTGTTGAGGATGTAGGTCGCACCCGCCCTGAGCAGCAGAGCGCCAAGGACGTGCGCAACCTGCAGCGAGGCCGACGAGGACGAGCCGGGCTGCATCCGGTTGTCGGGGTCGCCGAAGCCCGTGACGGGATCGCGCGTATAGGGGCCCCGATAAGTGTGGCTGACGCTGGCGGTCAGCAGCGTGAACTCGCCGATCGGGATATTGGCTCCCAACGTTCCGCCCAGGTTGAGGCCCTCGCCGAAGTTCGGCACTTCGACCAGATCGGGGTCCATGCGGGCGAAGGCCCCCGTGCCGCGCAGGTTGGCGGCGCCGGTCGGGAGGTTGGCATTGATCGAGACAAAGGGCTGGATGCCGGGCATGCCGAGATAGGTCACGGTCCCCGATACGACGGTGTCGGTCAGCGCCGAGACATGGCCGGCCAGGCCGCCGCCGGAATTCTGCCGCGCATCGACCCAGCCGGTGCGCGCCATCAGTTCCAGCTTGATGTCGGGATTGGGCTTGCCGACGATCTGGAGCGCCATCGGCATGTAGAACAGGGAGCCACGGCCGGGTGTGCCGAGATCGTAGGCGACAGGCGTGCCGCGCGTGCCGGACCAGCTCGTGAAGCGCGTGTCGATGTCGACCAGCATGGACCAGGCCGACGCGGTCGTGGTTGCCGGCGCCGGAAGCCCGGCATCGGCCGCCAGCGCGGCGAGCGGCGCCGCTGCCAGCCCGCAGGCCATGATTGCAGCGATCGATCTGATTCCGGCCCGTGACACGACGTGACGGCGCACTACCTTGCTCCTTTAATTGCTCACTGATCTTTTTAAGGACGACGCGGCACGCGAACGCAAGAGCAGTTGCGCCCGGACTGCCTCTGCATCGCGAATAGAGGCCACCGGTGTTGCGCGGCGGCCTCACCTCGCCTGTATGCCGTCAGCGGCGCATGCCACCGCCCTGATCCGACAGGATGCCGGCGCGGCTGCGCATGCTGGCGCCGTCATTGGCGATCAGGCCGGGATTGCGATTGCCGGGGCTGAGCAGGCCGGCCCCGTTGTCGGTGATAAGGCGGTTCGGCTGCTGGGTGACCACGGGGCGGGTCAGCGTCGACTGCGGCGGAAGCACCGTCGGCGTCGCGGTGCGCGATAAGGCCGTGGTCGTCGTCGGGCGCGGCGCCTGATAGCCGGGTGCGCCGGGCATGCGGCGCGCATTGTTGTCCCAAGGGGCGCAACCCGAGACGAACACGTTGACATAGCCGCCGCAGCCGGCGGCGATAGCGGGCGTGTTGCCAGCCGTTGCCCCGATAGCGAGCAGGCCGGCGACGGCGGTGAACCGGAATATCGAAAGACGCATGACACTTCTCCTTGAGTTCTGCTAGGACAGCAACGAGCTTATAATAGCTCAGTGAGCATTTCAATATGCTGCGCCCTCTTTGAACGATGGACGGATGACACCCGGGCTCGGGCGGCGCATTGTCGCCCTCCGAACGGGGCCGATTCCCGGGCGCTCCGCAGGTCGTTCTTGGACATGGCGAGACAGTTCATCCGCACCGACTCGCTTGCACGGCTGTTTGAGCAATCGACGCGCGCGCTGCATTCCTCCGGACACAGCCACGGGCTGTTTCCGGCGCAGTGGACAGCGCTCCGCTACTTCGCCGCCGCGGATCGTGCCCAGTGCACCGCGATCAATCTGGCGCGCTTCCAGGGCATGGCGTTCGGTCCGGTGTCGCGAACGGTCAGGACGCTGATCACCAAGGGCCTGCTGCGGAAGGCAGGCTCGGCGGGACGCGGCCGCGCCGAACTTCTGGAACTGTCGGATGCCGGCCGCGCAATCCTGGAGCAGGATCCGCTCCGGACGATCGTCGCCGCCCTCGACACGCTGAGCGACCGTGAGAGAGAGGCCTTCGCGGTCGCGCTCGAACAGGTCGTGCTGGCCCTGCAGTCGACGGACGAGCCTGCGCCGGCTGACGACGCGGCAGATTAGCGCTCGGGGCTCTTCGCGATGATCGCCTGGATCGCCTGGATCAGTTGGTCCTCGTCGAACGGCTTGACGAAGACGCGCTCCGCCCCCCAGACCTCCGCAAGCGATCCGGCCGTCTCGATGGTCAGCCGCGGGCCGCCACCCGTCATCGCCAGGATCGGCAGATCGCGATTGTTTTCGCGGATCAGCTTGATGAGCTTCAGCCCGTCGATGCCGGCCATCCAGATGTCCGTGACGGCGACCGCAAAGCGTTTGGCGGCGAGCGCGTCGAGCGCCTCCTGGCCCGAGGCGACGCAGGTCGCGCGATAGCCCGCAGCGGAGACCGCTGCCGCGAGGGACACGCGAACCGCCTCGACATCGTCGACGATCAGGATCTCAGCCGTTTGGGGCATGTTCTCTATCCGCGGTTGGCAGCGTGGCATCGGGAATCGCGATTGTCACGCGTGTGCCGACGCCGGGTTGGGACTGGATGTCGACGGACGCGTTCCAGGAGCGAGCGATGCCATAGACGATCGGCAGGCCGAGCCCGGTTCCCTGACCCGGCTGCTTGGTCGTGAAGAAGGGCTCCATGGCACGCAGGCGCGTGTCCTCGTCCATGCCCTCGCCGTCGTCCTCGACGGATAGCGTGAAGCCCGCCGCATCCGACCGCCCGAACCGCACAGCGATCCGCCCGCCGCCGCGCGTTGCGTAGATCGCATTGGCGACGAGGTTGGCGAGGATCTGGAACGCCTCGTTCGCATCCACCATAGGACCCGGCTCCACATCGGCCTCGAAGGTCAGGGCGACCTTGTCGGGAAGCATGCTGCGCAGGTTCTCGACGGCGCCCGCGAGGGAAGGGCCGAGCCGCGCCCGGTGCTGGGGGTCGGCAGGCGGGCGCACGCTCGTCAGCAGGCCGGAGACAATGGCCGAAGCGCGCTTGCCGGAATCGGTGACGATGTCGAGGAACTTCCGCCGCTCGTCAGTCGGCGCGAAACCGCCGGCCACGCGCCGCGACAGGTTGACGATCGGGTGGAGCAGGTTGTTGATCTCGTGCGCCACGCCGCCTGCGAGCTGACCGATGGCCGCCATCTTGCGCTGCTGCGCCTGCCGCTCCTCCGCCGCCACCTCCCGGGTCCTGTCCGAGACGATGCCGCGCAACCCCGGCTCCGCACCAACGGGCTTGGCGCGGAACCGGACGATCCGCTGGTCGAGACGCGAGGAGCCGTCGCGCAGGGCGATCAAGGCGGTGAAGTCACTGCTGCCGGCCAGAGCGGCCGCGAGGTTCACTCCCGCATCGATCCCCGCAGCCGAGGGATCACGCGCGAGGATCTCGCCCAGAATGACGCCGGGTCGAAGCCCGATGGCAAGACTTGTCGGCCCCGAGGCGAATGTCACCATCCCCCGGCCGTCGCATTCCCAGAAACTGTCCGAGGCGCTTTCGGCAAAGGTGCGCAACCGGACGGCGGCTTCCTCTGCCGCTTCGCGGGCCGTTCGCTCCCGCCGTTGCAGGTCAACGGCGCTGGCAATGCCGGAAAGGAGCAGGGACAGGCAGGCGGCCAGATAGGTCAGGTTGACCGCGAAGGGATTGGCCCCGATTGACGGCGCGACATCGTGGAGCATGCGCAGCAGTCCGCCCGCAAACATCGGTCCCCAGCAGAGGATGAAGACGAGCGCACGCCGCCGGTCGACGTGATAGGTCAGCGCCGCCAGCACGAGGCAGCCCGCGATCGACGCTATCCCGATGGGGGCAACGAATTTCCGCAGCAGCGTGCTGTCGGTGGCGACCGAGACCACTGCGGCAAGCGCCAGGACGAGCGCCGCTGCAGCCGCACCGCGCACGACCGACGCCACCTTCGGATAGTGTTGCCGGACCTGCAGGAAGAGCGGCGCATAGACGAGCATGGCCGCAAAGATCAGGAAGGTTCCGCCGAACGACAGGACGCGCCCGGCCATGACGGCCCCCGGCCACAGGAAGGTCTCGATGAAGCCCTGATCGCCGAGCACATAGGCGAGATAGGCAAGCACCAGTGCGGCCAGCGCGCCCGAAACGGCATCACGCGCGACGATCCCGGCCGCGGCGAGATAGATGGCAAGGCCCGCCAGAACGCCGAAGGCGATGCCGAAGAGCAGGCTTTCCGCAGCATAGGCGCTCAGGAAGTTGGTGTCCGAATGCAGCCAGAGCGATGCGCGCATCGACGATGGCGTCTGGATGCGCAGATAGACCGTGCGCCCGGCGACCTCTCCAGTGGGCAGGCTCAAGGCGGGATAGCGCGTCGGCCACGCCGACCCGGTCGCCGTTCGCCCTGATCGCCACTCCAGACTGCGCCAGCCTCCGGCAGACGGGACGAAGAGCGTCATGGCGCGCACCCGCGGCTCACGGAGCGCAAAGACGCGGTCGTCCCCGGAACCGTCCGCCACGACGGGAACCCCGACGCGGAGCCAGAGAGCCGCGTCCGGCGAGGGTGACGGGCCGTAATTGGCCGCGCGCGCGCCATTGGCCACGGTGAACCCCGCGCCGGACGCGGTGACCTCGGCGATGCCGAGTTTACCCGAGTGGTCGAGCATATGGTCGGCGATCGGCCCGATGAAGCGAGCCCCTTCGCTGGCTCGCGCTTGCTCGTGGAATGATGCCGCCAGTATGAGGCACCAGACGCCGACCAGCACGACGAGCCGGATCATCCACATGAGAGCCGCGTCGCAGAACCCGCGCACGCTGAACGGGCCGGTCTGTGGCGGGACGCTGATCCGGAAGCGGGCTGCGGCGATCGGCACGTCGTGATCCGAGGGATGAAACCGCGGCCCGTCGGCGGCGCGGACAGCGTTACCCTAGGGAACACGAAAAGCCGTCACGCGCCAAGAAAAATGGCTCAGTGAGCCACCGTTCTGCGCCAAGTCCCATTCCGCAGAATCGCAGACCGGGATCCGCTACCTTATCTCGGCAAGAATGGGCGGCGCCGGCCGTCAGATCAGAGCCTGGGCAAGTTCTTGATCGCCCGCCGCTCATCCATGGCGCGGTAACCCTTGGCAACATCCGCCAGCGGCAGTTCGAGGTCGAATACCCTGCCGGGGTCGATCTCGCGCCTGAGGACGAGGTCCATCAGATGCGGCAGGAAACGCCGGACCGGCGCAGGACCGCCCATCATTCGCGCTGCGCGAAGAACAGCCGCTGGGATGCAGGTGGCGGAGAGCCTGATGATGGCGTGGGTCGGCTTGAGAATCTTCGGGTCGTCGACCGCTTCGCAGCGGACGTCGCCGGGACCGTGCTGGACGGTTGCCAGCATGGATTTAATCCTTGAGTTCTGAATCAGGACGCCCGCTGCGCGCGCAGCGGGAAAGTGCCGCGGACGAGCAGGGGTTCGATCCCGCCGTCGAAGCGGTGCCGATACCCGGAATGCTACCCGGCTCATACCCGGATTGCCTCGGATCGGGTGGGGATGAATGGGAAGCGACTATGACAACAAAAACCCCGAAGCTTCAAGGCTTGCGGGGTGAGCTGGGAACGGCCGAAAAAGGCCGGTGGCGGACAGGGCGTCTGTGAAACTCCCGGCACAACCAATTGAGCGGCCTGCGCAATTCAAAGCCGCATCCGGTTGAATACCAACATCGCTACCAACAATCTGATTTGCTACCGCCTATCGACCTTGCCGATGCCGCCAGTTGCGAGCGTATCTCATTGGCGAGGATGGACCCGCCGATGCGAGCGCAACATGGCAAAGGATGCCGACGACCCGCGATTTCACCATGAGATTTGGACTGGCCGGCCGGAGGCACAATCCGAACGCACGCCGAGCATCTATTACGTTGAGAACCACAACGGCCAATGCGGCTATGGAGAGCTGGCAGGCGACTTCAAAATGGCCGCAGACCTTGCCATTGCACAACTGCGTTACGATGGGCTTGCGAACTGGACTGCTCCCATCGGGCACCTTGTCCGCCAGACGGTAGAACTTCGGCTCAAGGCGCTGCTAGAGACAGCGGCTACCTCCAACGACATGGCAGCGAAGAAGGCCCTTTCATCGCACAATCTTCCGGCGATTTGGGATCAATGTCGCCGCGTCTTGGAGGCCCGGGGCTACAAGTTCAAAGAGGATGCGCGCATGGCCACCGCAGAGTGGTTCATTGCCACACTCGATGGCATCGATCCTTCCGGCGATCTGTTCCGCTTCGGCATCTCGAATAGGACGGCATTCGGCAAGCAGAAGAGCTACGACCGCGTGGGCATTAGGCTCGATGAAATGGTCGCGGAGTTCGAGCAGACAGCGGCCTTTCTCTACCATTGGGAGATAGTGCCGCTCCGAGAGCAAATAGCGAAGGAAGAGGGCTGGGACAACGATCCATACTTCGATCCTGACGACTTCCCCCGGATCGGAGAAGAGTAGTCGATGGCCCTTCGTCGTGTCCGTCGCAATGACCCCTGCCCATGCGGATCAGGCAAGCGCTTTAAACACTGCCACGGAGCAGAAGACCGCCTGCCGTCTTGGGTGCCCAAGCGGATCGAGGCAATGGAGACACAGCGCAGGGCTCAACAGGGGCGTGGACGACCTATCGTTTCATGGGCGGCTGGCGGCAGCCGCTTCATCACCGTGGGCCAGAAAACATACTCCGGCCGTTACGGCACGTTCCACGATTTCTTGTTGTGGTATGTCCGCGAAAAGATGGGACGAGAGTGGATCGCAGGGTCCGCGCGAGAGATTGGCCATCCCATCCTCGAATGGATCGATGCTCACGATAAGATGTGGCCTAAGGGCGGGGGCACGAAGCACTTTACCGCCATCAACGGCACGCGCGCCCTGCTCGCTCTTGGTTACAATCTGTATTTGGTTGAGCATCATTATGAGCAGCACGACAAGCCGCTGTTGAAGCGCTTCTTGAAGCGGCTCCGCGTTCCGTCCCAGTTTTTCCCAACGCTTGCTGAGCTAAACGCCGCCGCCAAGTTTCTGCGCGCCGGTTTCCGCCTGCGATACGAGGACGAGCGTCAGCAGGGGCATCACCCGGAGTTCGTGGCGACCGATCCGATCAGCAAGAAAACATTCGCCGTGGAGGTGAAGTGCAGAGCCGGCGCTGACGACCCCAGCCTTGCGACCCACGACCGCCTAGGATTTCGGGACGAAATCTACAACGCCTTGCGCAAGGCCATCCCGCATTCGCGGGTGGTCATTCTGGACGCCAACATTCCTGATGTCGTCAAAGCAGATGGTGAGGGTTGGTTTCCGGGTGCTGAGGCGGACGTTAATCGAGCAGGTGCTGAACTCACTATTGGCGGCGCACCCTTGCCGCCGGCCTATGTCTTCGTCGTGAACCACCCCTACCACTTCAATCCCGAGAGCACGGAAGGTGCGTCCTGCCTTGCTGGCCTGCCGATTAGCATGCCGGATTTCAACCCTCGGCATGGCCGGTTCGGGGATTTCATTCGGAGCCGTAAGGCGCATGCCGAGATGCATGCCTTCATGGTTGCTTATCAGGAGCATGGCGACCCTCCCGCAACCTTTGATGGGACGGCCCCCGAACTGGCGTTTGAACCGCGCGGCGAAGAGCCACTGTTGATCGGCAATACCTACCTGTTCCCCGACGAAGACGGGCAGGAGAGGCCTATGGTGCTTGAGCATGCCATCATGGATGTGCCGGGCAAAAAGATGGTCGGCACATTCCGCACGGCAGACGGCAAGCAAGTCATTGGCACCGTCCCGGTCACCGACACGGAAATTCGCGCCTATGAACGCCACCCGACGACATTCTTTGGGGCCGTGCAGCGCGTGTCCGGCAACGCGGAGACGCCGTTAGACCTCGCGAACTTCATGTATGAGACCTACCAGCATTCCACGAAGGAAAAGCTGCTCGAATTTATGGCCGGCCATCCCGAGATTGAGCACTTCAAGACGCTTAGTCAGGAAGAACTCGCCATCCTGTTTGTGGAATTGAATGTGCAGGCCTTCATGAACAAGCACGGCGACATACAGCCGGCCCAAGCTGGCGAAGTTGGATCGCCCTCGACGCCCTCTGTCGTTACGTAACCGGCGGGCGCTGATCGCGGCCTATGCGGCGCAGGTCACGGCGCGCGAGGCGGCCATCGCTAAGGCGGCCGAACAGAGTGTTTCGGGACAGGCTGTCCCGAAACTCAGTGTCCGGGGGCGGGCCGAAGGACGGAGGCCCGGCCTCGCGTCCAAGGTCGCGAAGGAGCTTGGGGTCACGAAGCGCACGGTCACCCGCGCGCTCGCTGAGCCTAAGGCCGGTCAGTCATCCGCATCGTCGGCCGTTACGTAACCATCCGGCATGCCGACAAGGCGCTCGTAGTCGCGGATAAGCTCTTGCCAAAGCCGCACATCACGCTCCGCGCGAGCTATCGCTCCGGGACGATCCTTAGTGCGGTAGCTCTTACTTGAAACGTAGCTGACGCCTCCCTGTGCCTTGAGAAGCTCGGCACGGAGAATGGTTAGCTTCGCGTCCGGCGTGAACTCGGCATCGGAGAATGGACCGGCAGCGCGCATGCTGGCTATGCTGCGCTTCCCCTCGCCAGCGATGGCGATCTTGTCCTTCGTCCTCTGGCGATGGAGGCGCTGACGTTCGGCGTTGGACAGTGCCATGGTGTCCTCGTTACGTAACCACTTCGCGACTAGCGCGTTACGTAATAAGCTGGGGCGTTACGTAACACGACGCAAGGGCGGCATCATGGAAATGGCCGGGGCGCTGGCGCGTCTTATGTTCCTTTTTTCTTGCCAGCCGATCTGTCCGCACTTACCTATTGCCCATCCTGCCGGGATGGCAGGGCCGCTATCGCGGTCTCAATCTGGTTCTCGATACGACACTCCTCGCGCAAGCGAGGGCATCTGCGCGCTGCATATGCGCGCCGTCACCGAGCAGATTGAGAGGACGCCCGATGGGCCGTGATCAGTACTCCCGTGACTACGTGACTGCCGTCCATGAGGCGGGCCACGCAATTATCCGCCGCCACTTCGGCCTATGTGGCACAGATGCCTCCATAGAGCCGACAGCAGATAAACTTGGCTGGTGTGAAGTCGCGCCCACGTGGTGCGGCCCCCTGCCCGGCCCGGGCCGGCGCACAACATGGATTTACAGGTACGTGGTGGCGTTGGCCGCTGGTGACGAAGCCGAGAAGGCTGTCTTCGGCGGATCAAGCGGAGGCGACGGGATCGACCGCGAGAACATCTTTGAAGCGATGAAGCACGCTAGGATCAAAGGGTGCTCGCATGTCGGCGACGATGTTTGGTGGGAGTGGGAGAACAAGGCTCGCCGGGAGGCCGCCCGGCTTTGCCGCCGCCTCCTGCCGGTAATCCTTGCTTTGGCAGATGAGTTGGTCCGGTCGCGGCGCGTCTCTCTTGCGGCATGACAGGCATAAAAGAAAACGGCCGGGACGCACGCGCCCCGGCCGCTTCCCCTCTCCATGAAGACCCGCTGAACACTGCCCTGTTGAGGCCGCTTCGGCAAGTTAACGAGCCGGCCTGCCTGCCGGTGCTCCCGCTCAGAAATCGTCGCCCCTCCCGCGCTTGCATTCTCGCGGCCGGGGTGCCGGCTACTCTGCTAGCCGCCGCTCCGCGCCGAAATGAGCACGCGGCTAGGCGAGCAAGCCGGCGTGCCGCGCTGCCATCCGGCGACGGACAGCCTCAGCCTCGTCCGCCGTCAGCGGCTCCGCCTCGACCGTTTCGATGATCATTTCAAACATCGGTCCAGACGGCTGACCCTTTTCGTCGCGACGCGGGCCGAATGCATTCGTGCAGAACGGCATCATCACCACTTCGCGTTTCACAACCTTCGGCATGTCATTCTCCTTTTCGGTTGGAGGGGTTCAGTTCAGCAGTCAGGCCCAAGCGCTGAAAGTCATATGCAGCGAGCCCCCAACCGCCGAACCGACCGGCCGGACGGAGGCTCACGCTGTCGCGGAACGGGACGAAGATCCGACCCTCGGGCGTCAGGCGTTCGGTCACATCGCGCACAGCGACTTCGCGCCCGGCCTTCATTGCCGCGAGCCGCGCCGCGCTCACTTTGGCATCCGCCTCTTCGGCCTTTTCGAGAACCGACGCGAGTTCCGCCGCCAGTGGCTCATAGCGAGCGCGTAGCATCGCGGCGGCCATCGACGCGCTGTGTTCGGCTTCGGCCAGAACCCGATCAAGCTCCGCCTCGCTCTCCCGCTTCTCAGCCGCCGCCAACCGGGTCCGCAGTTCGCCCGCAGCGGCGCGCAGCCGATCCAGCCCGATGCGAGCGCTATCGACTTTCGCCTCCGCATCCAGCACCTGCCGATCCGTCCCGCCGAGCAGCAACGCGGCGCGTTCCGCCTGTGCTGCGGCAAGAGCCTGTTCGGCCGGCGAGACCGCCGCCTCAGCCTTCTCCAAAGCCTCGCGCAAGGTCGCGGCGGTCTCCGCCCCGCCGCCGCGCAGGCGCTTCATGATCTCAGCCAGCATTTTCGATCTCCTCACGGATTTTGGCCCGCAGGCCCTCAGGGACATGGGACGCAACAACTTCTCCGACCCGCGAGCCCGGCAGTGTGCCGTGCTCGCGAAGTTCAGCGGCGAGCAGCCGGACGGCAGCCCAAACAGGACGCATGCGGAGCACCCGGAAGGTCTGTTCCTCGCGGCGGCGCAGCCACCGCATTGCAACGCAATTCGACGCTTCACCCGTCGCGCGCATCGCGATGGAGGCGGCAAGACAGTGGTCGCACCGGGCAGGGCCTCCCGCCCTAATGGCAGCGAAGTGTGGGAGCCATTCGTGGTCATACGGGCGACGCTCAAGACGATGCTCGAGCATCTCGGCAGCCGGCCCCGCGAGAGCAGTCATCGCGTGCCAGCGATCTCCGCCGCCAGACCGCAGGTAGCCGACGCTCGGCACCGCGCCCTCAATCGTGGCGAAACCGATCTTAGTGCCGGCAATCAAGCCGGCGACCGCGTGACCGGCCTCGTGAAACGCCAACGAATGATGACGAGGCAGCGCAGCCAGAGGCGTCGCGACAACGGCCTCAATCACGCCAGCGGACGAGAACGACAGCGCCGCCGCCACGCTGGTGTCTTCGACGCTATCGCTAGCGGGCCAGTGCCAATGACCGCAATTGCAGGGGGGCATGTCATTCATCGCCCTGGGCCTCCATCTGCTGGCGGCACTCGTCCGCCGCCCTGTCGGCGGCGACGGCGATCTCGCTTCTGATGCGGTCGCACTCGACTTCGATCCTGCGGCGCAGGAAGGCATCCTTGCCGCCTATGCGCGCCGGCAGCGCGGACAAGGCCGTGACGAAGCGGCCGACGATGAAGTCCACGATGCCATCGTGATCGGTCAGGTAGATCAGTTCGCCCTCGCGCTTGGCGAGTTCGATTTCCGCCGCGCGGGCCTTGGCCCGAACAAGCTGCGCGCGGGCATCGGTCAACGCGCCGGCCTCACGGTTCTCGCGGGCGTCAGCCAACAGCGCACGGATCGTCTCAGGCAGCCTCACGCGGCCACGAGCGGCCGGCACGGCAATCCCGCTCTCGACCAACTGCCGGCACCGACGCGGTGTCAGGTCCAAGAGCGTCGCGAGTGTCGTGATCGCGATGTCATCGGGGAGTTCAGCGGCGCTCATCGAGGTCCTCATCAGGAAGCGGAAACACGATTTTCAGGGCAGGAAATACGTGCGAGCCGGGCGCAACTTTCGCGCCGCAGGCGTGGGGTCGTCGGAGGGACCCACGGTTTTCAGGACGGCGGCGCGCGAGGGACTGCGATGCCCTCATGGTCGGGCAAGGCATTGCCGTTGAGGTGCGCGGCGCGTGGCGCGTGACGCCCCCGCGCCTTCCTCACACCCCCGTCACAACCATCACGACCGTCACTTTCATCGATCCTGTTGTGATGATTGTGATCGTTGTGATGGGGGGTGGAGAGGGGATCGGACAGCGGCGCGGCGTCGGGCACCGTGTAGACGCCACGCTGCAACTTCACGACCTCGCCGGCCGCGACCATCCGCTCCATCTGCTTGCGGACGACCTCGCCGTTCAGGCGGGACGCCTTTGCGATGGAGGCCGGGCTCAGCGGACCCGGCGCGCCACGCAGCACGCTGAGGATCAGCAGCCGCGTCTCCGACCTCGACACGTCGGCAGCATCGCCAAGCGCGCGCCACGTTCCCCGCGAGGCATCGAATGAGAGCGCGATATTGAACTCTTCGACATCGCGACCACGGCCATAGAGCGTGTAGCCGGTGCTGTTCCTATCGAGGATCAGCGCATGGTCAGCAGCCCCAACCAACCCCAGCGTGCCGCTGATCGCGTCGAGCGGATCGCCGCCATCCTCTGCTGCGGACTTGCGCGTGTGACACACGGCGACGAGCGCGATGCCATCCTCATCGGCCATCGTCTTGAGCGGGATCAGCGCGTTGTAGTCGGCTTCATACAGCCGTTCGCCTTTGCCGGTGGCGGGCCGGATGCGCTGCGCGACATCCACGATCACCAGCGCCGGCCGCTCGCCCGCCCCCTGCCAATGACGAATGGCGGCCACGGCACCGCCATTGATGCCGCCCAAGGCGGGGCAGGTGACGGCGAAGTCGAGGTTGACCGGCGGTTCCCTCCCATCCAAAACGAGATCGAGACGCCGCTTGAGGCGGCTCGGGCTGTCCTCCAATGCGAGATAGAGCGCACGCCCGGGCGCGGCAACGCGGCCAAGGAACGTGCCGCCGGACGCGACGGCGACGGCCATGTTCAACGCGAGCCAAGACTTGCCGATCTTGGGCCGGCCGCCGAGCAGCGACAGGCCCTTGGGCACTAGGCCCGGCACGATGAACTCAGTCGGCGCGAAGGTGCGCCGGCTGAGATCGCGCGCGGACACGAAATTGAGGCGAGGGGCATCAGCCGCCATTGTCGGGCTCCTGCCGGATGCGGTGCCGGCGAGCGCTGCGCGCATCGACCAGCGCGACGCTGAGCGCCGCGCCGACGCGCTTGGCCTGATCCACGGTCAGCGGCAGGATGGTGCCGCCGACGCGGATGGTGATGCCGCCGTGCTCGAAACGAGCGGCGGCGTCGCCAAGGCGATGCAAAGGGTGCTTGGGCACGGCCGCCTCCCCTACAGCGCGCCCTTGAGGGCATCGATCAGGCGGTCAGCGTCCGCGAGATCGTAACGCGCCGCGCGGCCAAGCTTGATCTTGGGGACCATCCCCTGCGCGACAAGCAGGTGGAATTTCGACCGGGAGACGCGGATGTAGCTCGCAAACTCGCGATCAGTGACGAGGCGGCGGCGCGGCACGCCGATGTAGTTCACGGCCTCGATATCAGCGCCGGGCTGACGATGGATGGCGGACATCAGTGCTCTCCGAAATGTCCTCGCGGGATGCGAGGGATTGCGGAGGACGGTGACGGAAGGGCTCAGGCCAAAGGTGGCCCGAATTCAAGTTTCGAGCGCGCGCCTGATTGTTTTCTCGGACAGGACGCCACCGCCGGCATCCGCCCATGCGGCAATAGCGAAGGTGACAAAGGATGTAGCGCGACCCTTTCGCCGAAGGTCCGCCCTCTCGCCCAACTTACGACGCCGCTCCGGCCGCTTGCTCGTGTTACGCCACCACCACTCCGCAAGATGGCGAACAAAGATGGTGGCTTCGATATCCGCCCTGTCACCCGCTGCGCCGATTGCTGCGGCCCTCAGGGTGTCCGGCTCTGCATCGACCGCACCCAATGCGACTGCCGCCTGTGACGCCACGATCTTGACCAGAAGCCGGCGCGGGTCATCGGCTGAGGGCAGGTTTTCCAACAGATCGGGCAACCGCCCATTGAGAATGCCGTCGCGATGCCGGACACGCAGCTGAGCATCCCGCCTGCCACGAACGCGGCCAAGCGCTCCGGCGGCGGCATCAGCCGCACGCTGGATCGCGATGCGGGCGAATAGATGCGGGTCATCATCCGACATGGTCTCGCGCGAATGCCAAGGGATGGCACGCGCAAGGTCATCGACCTGCCAACCGCCGATCTGGTCTAAGATGCCGAGAGCCGGCCGTGTTCGACGGACAAGGGTCTTGAGCTTATCTACTTTGAGACTAGACGGCTCGCGCATCATGCAGACCTCGCGAGCGGGACGACCGTTTTGCTGTCGCGCAGTTCTTCCAAGTAATTGCCCCACCACTTCATGAGGCGGACGCGCTCATCCCAATAATCCGACCGCGCATATGCACGGCGGACTGCGTCGGCATCCTCATGCGCCAACTGCTTTTCAATGACATGCGAGGGCCAGAGACCACTCTGGTTCGCAAGTGTCGAGAACGTCGCGCGAAAGCTGCCGTGCGCCGTAATTTCTTCCTTGGCTATAGCCCAGCCTGCGCAATGCCGCGCCCAAAGTTGCATCGCTGATCGGGCGCACCACCACTCGTGAGCCGGGAACAAGTAGCCCGGCCTTGCCGTCGCCGGTCAGTTCATGAAGGGCGCGCAAAGCAGTCAAAGCCTGCCTGCTGAGCGGGACCATGTGCGGCCGACGAAGCTTCATGCGTTCAGCCGGTATCCGCCAAACGCTCTCGTCAAAGCTGATCTCAGGCCACCGCGCATGCCGAAGCTCGCCCGGCCTGACTGCACACAGCATTCCAAGCTCAAGGGCGAAGCGGACAACCGGCGAGGGATAGCTGGCGATGCCGCGAAGCAGCGCCCCAACATCAGCCGGATTGGTCAAGGCCGCAAAGTGCTTTGGCTTCGCCACGGCAACGGCGTTGCGTAACGCGCCTGTTGGATCGCCATGCGCCCTGCCGGTGGCAATGGCATAGCGGATCGTCTCGCCAATCGTGGCGCGGAGCCGACGCGCGGTTTCCAGAGTGCCGCGCCCTTCGATCTTCCTGAGCAGGTCCAAGATTTCAGGCGCGCTAAGTTCCGCGACCGGCCGGTCACCGATCACGGGATTTGCGAGGGCAAGAAGCTGCTCAACGCGCTTCAACGTCCCCGGCGCGCGGTTCTCGCGGCGCTTCTTTTCGAGCAATTCGCCACTGACGGCGCGGAACGTCGTCGCCGCCGATGTCGCGCGAGACAGACGCTCCTCACGGCGCTGTGCGCTGGGATCGATGCCGTCGCGCAGAAGGCGCTTCGCCTCCTCCCGTCTATCGCGTGCCTCGCGCAACGAGACGCTGGGATAGGGGCCAAGGGCGAGCGTCTTCTGCTTGCCACCGTGGCGATAGGACAGACGCCACAGGCGCGATCCGCCCGGCTGGACCAGCAAAAACAAGCCGCCGCCGTCCGAAATTTTCAGGGGACGGTCGGTGGCTTTGGCTGATTTGAGTGCGGCGTCAGTTGCGGGCATTTGTTGGTATCTCCGCCGCTAGTCGCGGCCATACCAACATGGATACCAACAAAACGTCTGGCTTCAAGGCGACAGCCGTGGACGTCAGAAGCCTTCAAAACACGCGATATCGGTCGATAATGCAGTGTTTTCAGGACGTTCTAAGACGACTTGAGACAGTCAGAGACATGTGGATGGCGGACAGGGCGGGATTCGAACCCGCGATACGGTTCCCCGTATACACACTTTCCAGGCGTGCGCCTTCAACCACTCGGCCACCTGTCCGTGGAGGGCGCTGATAAAGCCGCGAAGCGCGTTTGGCAAGGATGCGAGCTGATTGGGACGTGCCCGCGCAGGACAAGCCGCCGGCGCGCTTATCGTCTGAGGAACCAGTCCGTAAAAAAGCGGTTCGGATCGACCGTGCGGGCCGCCGGCTGAGCGAAGGAGCCGCGCGGCGCGGCATAGGCGGCGCGCGCTTCTCCCTGCGGCGTCGCAACGCGGCCGGCGCCGGCCGGGTAGGCCGCGCGCACCGTACCCGGAACGGCCGCGCGCGCCTGCGACGGCATCACGGCACGGGCCGTCGTCGGCGCGGGGAGACGCATCTGCGTGGTGCGTGCGGGAGCGGCTGCGACGACGCGCGCGGGCGAGCGGCGCGACACCATGGCCGGTGCCGTCTGGCGCGGCGAAACACCTTCGATGACAATGCGGGTCGCGTTGCGCCGGCGGCCGACCATCTCGAACAGGGTGCGCGCATTGCCGGGCGCGAGGCGGATGCAACCGTGGCTGTCCACGCGGCCGAGGCGGCCGACCATGTTGGTGCCGTGAATGGCATAGCCGCCGCGGAAGAAGATGGAATGCGGCATCGGCGCCATGCCGTATTTGCGCGAGCGCCAGTTGCGCTCCAGCCGCTGCGGGCGATAGCTGCCGTTGGGCGTGTTGTAGCCGGCGCGGCCGGTCGACACCGCCCAGGTATAGCGATGTTCGCCGTCGACGATGACGCGCATGGTCTGGCTCGATTTGTCGACGCGGACAACGATGGAGGCTTCGGCCTTCGTGGCCGCGAACAGACCGGCGACGAGCGCCAGCATGAATCCGAACGCGCGCATGGATTCCCCTCCGACGCGAGACAAACCGGCACTTCCTGCGGGTAACTCCCCGAATTGATTCCGTATCGGCCGGGCGCTGTAAAGATGACTTGGGGATTCACCTTAAGAGTGCGGCAACGGTGTCCGGCTCGCAATGCCTGCAGCATCGGAAGGCTGGCGGCGCGAGGCCTTATCTTCCGCTTCGGCAGCCGGCATCGCAACCCGCTCGCTTTCCGGCGACAGGAATGGTTAACGAAAGCCTGCCTAGTCTCAGCCGCGTTCGATCGTCACCGGGCCTGCCATGATTCGTCTCGCCGCCACTCCCCTCGCGCTGGCCGCTGTGCTCCTTGCCGCCCTGGGCGGGCCGGCAACGGCCCAGACCATCGGCACGGTCAATTCCCGGCCGCTGCCGCCGCTCGCCAATCCGAACGATCCGAACCTGCCCGCCAAGGAACTGTTCGGCCGCGCGACGACGGCAGCGCCGATGGCTGCGCGCGCTTTCGGTTTCTATTCGCGCGGCTGCTTTGCCGGCGGTGTCGCCCTGCCGGTCAATGGCGAGACCTGGCAGGTCATGCGGCTGTCGCGCAACCGCATGTGGGGCCATCCGGACATGATCGGCTTCCTGGAGCGCTTCGCGCGGGCGGTGCCGCGCGTATCGAACTGGCCCGGCATCCTGGTCGGCGACATTTCCCAGCCGCGCGGCGGGCCCATGCTCACCGGCCACGCGTCCCATCAGCTCGGGCTCGACGCGGACATCTGGCTCACCCCCATGCCGCGCCGCGAACTGACGCGCGAGGAGCGCGAGATGACCTCGGCGATCAACATGGTCAGGGCCGATCGCCGCGACATCGACCCCGCCACATGGACGGGCCAGCACCTGCGCGTCATCCGCGCAGCCGCTCAGGACCCGGTTGTCGAGCGCGTGCTGGTCAATGCCGCGATCAAGAAGGCGCTGTGCCGGGAGGCGGGGTCCGACCGCTCATGGCTGTCGAAGGTGAGGCCGGTGCCGGGCCACAATTACCACATGCACATCCGCATCCGCTGCCCGGCGGGCAATGCCAGCTGCCGGCCGCAGGACCCGCCGCCCGTCTCGGACGGCTGCGGCGCCGACCTCGACTGGTGGTTCTCCGATGCGGTGCTCAATCCCCGGCCGAACCCGAACTGGCGTCCGCCGCCTCCCATCACCATGGCCGGCCTGCCGGATGCCTGCCGGGAGGTGCTGGTGGCGCGGTAGAACCGGAGTAGGGCCTCCAAGCCCTACTCGGCCGGAACGGCCACGGGCTGCTCGACCGGCCGCTCCTTGATCGGGATATTGATCAGGCCGGAGCCGATGCAGAACAGGATGCTCAGCCACCACATGATCTCGTAGGAGCCGGTGCGCTCGTACATCAGGCCGCCGAGCCAGGCGCCGAGGAAGCCGCCGACCTGGTGCGAGAAGAAGACGAAGCCGTAGAGCATGGCCATGTAGCGCGTGCCGAACATCAGCGCGACGAGGCCGGAGGTCGGCGGCACGGTGGAGAGCCAGAGAAGGCCCATCAGCGCGGCGAAGATCAGGGCCAGCGGCATGCTGGGCGGCAAAGCCAGCAGCATAACGACAGCCGCGCCCCGGGCAAAATAGATCCAGACCAGCAGCCAGCGCTTGGACATGCGCGCGGACAGCCAGCCCGCCGTCAGCGAGCCGACGATGTTGAACAGGCCGATCAGTGCCAGCGACCAGCCCGCGACCCAGGCGGGCATGCGCAGGTCCACGAGGTAGGTCGGGTAGTGCGTGGTGATGAAGGCGAGCTGGAAGCCGCAGGTGAAGAAGCCGATCACCAGATAGACGTAGCTCGGATGGGCAAAGGCCTCCTTGAGCGTCGCGGCGATGCTCTTCTCGGTGCCAGTCCCGGTGCCGACGCCAGTCGCCGGGCTGGTCGCGAGTGCCAGGGCAAGCGGGAAGATCAGCACGGGCACCGCCGAGAAGACGAGCAGCGCGACCTTCCAGCCGAACAGGTCGATCAGGAAAGGCGTCAGCGGCGCGAAGACGAACTGGCCGAAGGAGGAGGCGGCGGTGCCCATGCCCATGGCCGAGGCGCGGCGGCTCTCCGGCAGCAGCTTGGCGAAGCAGGCCAGCACGAGGTTGAACGAGACGCCGGCAAGGCCGAGACCGACGAGCGAGCCGGAGAGGACATGCATGACGAGCGGGGGCAGCGGCAGCGCCATGCAGGCAAGGCCCGCGGCATACATGATCGCGCCGGCCCAGAAGACCTTCAGCGTGCCGAACCGATCGGCGATGGCGCCCGCAAAGGGCTGGCCGACGCCCCACATCAGGTTCTGGACCGCGATGGTCATGGACAGCACGTCGCGGGTCCAGCCGTTCTCGACCGAGATCGGGCTCAGGAACATGCCGACGACGGAACGCGGCCCGAAGGACAGGAGGCCGATGAGGCAGCCGCACAGAATGATGACGAAAGGCGTGCGCCAGCCGTCCTGCCGGCCGGGGAGGGTCGTCGCGGTCATTGGAGAAGTCTCCCGAGCATCGTGCAGCTACACGGTTTGTGCCAATGTAGGTGGCTGTCCGGGGACCACAAAACGAAAAGGAGTGATGCCACCCATGCCGCGATGCGATGGCATGCTGACTTGAGCCGTCAGCAGGAGATCAGCTCTCTCCCGGCGTGGCGCGGACGACCTGAACCTGCGGGCCGGAACCCCAGTTGCGCGGGCGGTAGAAGACGTGGACCCCGATCTGCTGCAAACGGTTCATCGACCTGGCCCACCACGGCCGCACGTAAGTTGCGTGATAATGCGTGGCATGGCCGACCTCGGGTAGCCAGAGCTGCCCGGCCATCATGTCCTTGGCGATGCGCGAGGCGCGCGACCAGGGCTCGGCCTCGGTCGGCGCCAGACTGCGCCGGCCCTCGCAGGCGAAGGTGAACTGGCAGGCGAGATAGCGGTGCGCGTTCTGGTAGACGACGCCGCAGACGTCGCGCGGATAGAAGCCGGACACGGAGCGGTTGAGCACGACCTGCGCTACCGCCAGCTGGCCGCGCTCCGGCTCCGAGCGTGCTTCCCAGTAAACGGCCTCGGCGAGGCAGCGCTCGGCACGGGCATGGGCCGCGCCCGCGAGACCGAGGGCGATCGCCGGGTGGCTCGCAGAGGGCGTCTCCAGCCGCGGCGGCGCCTCGGCCGGAGGTGCCGTGCGGGGGGTCAGCAGGCGGGCCAGCAGCGAATCGGACCCTGCGTCGCTGCGGTCCGTCGCGAAGGGGCCGAGGATGGGGTCGAAATCGGTCGCTGCATCCCCGGTCGAGGTCATGCGGAAGGGCGCGCTGTCCAGCGGCATAGACGGCGCGCCGAAGCCCGCGCCGGCCTTGGCGAGCGGGCCGTCGCCCGTAACCGAGATGCCGGCGCGCTGTGCCGACGCCAGCGACGCCTCGGCAGCGGGTGTAACCGCAGCAAGCGTTTCAGCGATCTCTTCCACGGGAACGTTCTCCGGCACGACGGCCGGCCCGGAGAGGCCAAGGCGGCCAGCGGGCGGCCCGTCATGGAGGATGTGCGCCGGCGCGGCCGATGCGAGCTGGACACCGCCCAGCGACAGGGGCGAATGCTCGGTATCGGTCGCCACCGGGTCGCGCTCGAAGCGCGAGGCGGTCGACAGATCCTCGGACGGCGCCAGCAGCGAGGGATCGTGCAGCGAGCCGATGCTCAGCCGCAATTGCGGCCGCTCGAGCAGCAGATCGCCCTTCGCCTCTCGGTTCGGCACGGGATAGATCACGCCGCGATCCATGCCGGCACCAAGCGCCGGCCCCGGGCTGCTGCCGGCGCGGCGCGGATCGGCGTGGATCGAGCCCGTGGTGAGGCCAGCCAACACCGCCTTGGGCGGCGCGTCCTCACGCAGGATGGGGCTCGCAAAGGCGAAGCTCGCGACCGTGGTCGAGGGGCGCACCAGGCTCGCGACGTGGCGGCGCCAGACCTGATCGATGCCGGCGCGCTTGGCGAGATAGCTGGTGAGGTCCTGATACGCCGCCTGCTGCGTCGACAGCATCAGGAAGGAGACGGCAAGACCGGGAACGAGCACAGCCGCCGACAGGACGGGCGGCGACGACCGACGCAACGCACGCATACCGAACGCACTCCACGCAAACGCCACGCAACACACCCGAACAGGGCACGATGGTCACCCATCGCTAACCTTATCGCCGAGGTAACGTTGAGAGCGGGTTAATGGGGCGCTTTCCGGCTCAGGCGAGGCGCTCGAGCATCTGGCGCGTGATGAGATGCTCGCGGGCGAAGGGGCCCTCGCCGCCGCCTGGCGGGATCGCCTTCAGCCCCGCCGTGCCGAAGCGCGCGCGGACGGCTTCCTCGACCCACTGGGCCTCCTGCGCGGCCCGGCGGGCGGCGATCCGGCCCTCGCCCAGCCACGTCCGGTGGACCTCGATGGCCTCGGCAAGATCGGCCATGCCCTCGCCGGTGGTCGAGGACACCAGAACGACGGGCGCCGTCCATGCGCCGGGATCGCGCGCGACGAGGGTCAGCGCGCCCTCGACATCGGCCTTGGCCCTACGCGCGGACGCGCCCATGTCGGCCTTGGTCACCGCGATGACGTCGGGCAGCTCCATCACGCCGGCCTTCATGAACTGGAGGCTGTCGCCGGAGCCCGGCTGGATGCAGAGCACGACGGTATCGGCGACCATCGCGACATCGGCCTCCGACTGGCCGATGCCGACGCTCTCGATCAGCACCCGGTCGAACACCGCGCGCATGACCACCATGGCCGCGACCGTCTGGTCGGACAGGCCGCCGAGCCGGTCGCGCGCCGCCATGGAGCGGACGAAGACACCGCGATCCTCGGGATTGGTGGAAATCCGTGCCCGGTCGCCGAGCAGCGCCCCACCGGTGCGGCGGGAGGAAGGGTCGACGGCGATGACGCCGACTGTCTCGCCCGCAGCCCGCCAGCTACCGACGAGCGCATTGGTCAGCGTCGACTTGCCGACGCCGGGCGGGCCGGTCAGCCCCAGCGTGGCACCCTTCGCCGCCCGGCAGGCGGCGTCGAGGAAGCCGGCCAGCGCCTGTGTGCCCGCATCCGTCTCGATAGCCGCCAGCGCCGCCGCAAGCGCGCGCTTGCCGCCCGATCTGACGGCGTCGATGGAGGCAGGGACCACGGCGCGCCCGCTCAAGCCAATAGGGCGGTGAGCCCGACATGCACGATGGCGCCGGCGAAGAAGCCGCCGAAGCGCCAGGGCATCGTCATGGGACCGTTTACCTTGCCCTGAAAGGACAGGATGTTGACCCCGACATCGTAGATCAGCGCCACGGCGAGCAGCCACATCAGGCCGGGCAGAGCCTGCGTCAGCGCCGGATTGGCCTTGAAAACGAGGGCGAGCACGAGGCCCGCGACCACCATCACGCCGACGAAGACGATGCCGGCGGGCGGATAGGCGGGTCCGGTCGGGTAGGTCATGGTTTAAGTTCCCGAGGATCGAGCATCCCTATCAAGCCACATAGCGGAGGTCTCGGCGGGAGGCCATCGCCCCGAAGTTGGACTTTAGGACTCAACGACCTGCGACAAATGCGCTCTAGGCAGCAGGAAATGCTCCACGAGAAGCTCCCGCACGCTCTTCTCCACTCGACGGGCATACTTCTTGGAGTGGATGAGAAGCCGAAGGTGTGACTTCACCTTGTCCACCTCGTCCAAAGGCATGGACGCAATTCCGGACGCCTTGCTCGTACGATAGAGATCTTCGGCGAAGATCCATATCTTGGAGTCAAGCGTCGGATCTGGCGGTTCCAGCTCGAAATCGATGATCAGATAGCGGGCCATCACTGAACGATAGCCCGCCAATCACGCGCCGTTCAACGGCTTAGGCCTGGCCGGCCGCGGCCTTGCCGAGGGCCGCCTGCGCGGCAGCAAGCCGGGCGATCGGCACGCGGAAGGGCGAGCAGGATACGTAGTCGAGCCCGACGCTCTCGCAGAAGTGGATCGAGGCCGGATCGCCGCCATGCTCGCCGCAGATGCCGAGCTTGATGTCCGGCCGCGTCTTGCGCCCGCGCTCGGCCGCGATCTTCACGAGTTCGCCGACGCCTTCCTGGTCGAGCGAGACGAAGGGGTCGACCTCGATGATGCCCTTGGCGAGATAGGGATTGAGGAAGCTCGCCGCGTCGTCGCGCGAGATGCCGAAGGTTGTCTGCGTCAGATCGTTGGTGCCGAAGGAGAAGAACTCGGCGCTTTCCGCGATCTTGCCGGCCTGCAAGGCGGCGCGCGGCAGCTCGATCATGGTGCCGACGATATAGTCGAGGCTCGCGCCGGTCTCCTTGATGACAGCCTCCGCCATGGCAACGATGCGCGCCTTAACGAGGTCGAGTTCGGCCTTGGTGGCGACCAGCGGCACCATGACCTCGGGGACGACCGCCTTGCCGCTCTTCTGAGCCGCCTGCACGGCCGCCTCGAAGATGGCGCGCGCCTGCATCTCGGCGATTTCGGGATAGGCCACGGCGAGACGGCAGCCGCGGAAGCCGAGCATGGGGTTGAATTCGTGCAGTTCCTCGGCGCGCGCCTTGAGCTTCTTGGCATCCGCGCCCATGGCCCTGGCGACCTCGGCAATTTCCGCGTCAGTGTGCGGCAGGAACTCGTGCAGCGGCGGATCGAGCAGGCGGATCGTTACCGGCAGTCCGGCCATGATCTCGAACAGCTCGGCGAAATCGGAGCGCTGCATCGGCAGCAGCTTGGCAAGAGCGGCACGGCGGCCCTTCTCGTCGTCGGCGAGGATCATCTCGCGCACGGCGACGATGCGGTCCTCGTCGAAGAACATGTGCTCGGTACGGCAGAGGCCGATGCCCTCCGCACCGAACTTCACGGCAACGCGGGCATCAGCCGGCGTCTCGGCATTGGTGCGCACCTTCAGGCGGCGGGCGGCGTCGGCCCAGCCCATCAATGTCGCGAACTCACCGGACAGTTCCGGCTGGAGCATGGCGACCTCGCCCAGCAGAACCTGACCGGTCGAGCCGTCGATGGTGACGACGTCGCCCTTCTTCAGCACCGTGCCGGCGACCGTCAGTGTCTGCGCATTGTAGTCGACGCGCAGCGAGCCGGCGCCGGAGACGCAAGGCTTGCCCATGCCGCGCGCGACGACCGCCGCGTGGCTGGTCATGCCGCCGCGCGTCGTCAGGATGCCCTCGGCGGCATGCATGCCGTGGATATCCTCGGGGCTCGTCTCGACGCGCACGAGGATGACCTTGTGGCCGGCGGCCTTCATCGACTCGGCTTCGTCGGAATTGAAGACGATCTCGCCGCGCGCCGCGCCGGGCGAAGCCGGAAGGCCGGTGGCGATGACCTTGCGCTCGGCCTTCGGATCGATGGTCGGGTGGAGGAGCTGGTCGAGCGAGGCGGGATCGACGCGCGAGACCGCCTCGTCCTTGGAGATCAGGCCCTCGCTGGCGAGTTCCACCGCGATACGCAGGCTCGCCTTGGCGGTGCGCTTGCCGTTGCGGGTCTGGAGCATCCAGAGCTTGCCGCGCTCGACCGTGAATTCCAGGTCCTGCATGTCGCGGTAATGCTTCTCGAGCGTTGCCGCCACCGCGATGAACTGCGTGTAGACCTCGGGCAGCGCCGTCTCCATGGACGGCTTGTCGGACTTCGCGGCGATGCGCGCTTCTTCAGTGATGTTCTGCGGCGTGCGGATGCCGGCAACCACATCCTCGCCCTGCGCATTGATCAGGAACTCGCCGTAGAGCTCCTTGGCACCCGTCGAGGGATTGCGGGTGAAAGCGACGCCGGTCGCGGACGTATCGCCCATATTGCCGAAGACCATGGCCTGGACGTTGACCGCCGTGCCCCAGCTCTCGGGGATGGCGTGCAGGCGGCGATAGGTGATGGCGCGCTGGTTCATCCACGACGAAAAGACGGCGCCGACCGCGCCCCAGAGCTGCTCGTGCGCGTCCTGCGGGAAGGGCTTGCCAGTCTCTTCCTGCACCCGTGCCTTGTATTCGCCGACGAGGTGCCTCCAGTCGGCGGCATCGAGTTCGGTGTCGAGGCTGAAGCCCTTCTTCTCCTTGTAGACGTCGAGAAGCTCCTCGAAATTGTGGTGGTCCACGTCGAGCACGACGTTGGAATACATCTGGATGAAGCGGCGGTAGCTGTCATAGGCGAAGCGTTCGTCGCCGGCGCCCTTCGCAAGAGCCTCCACCGTCACGTCGTTCAAGCCGAGGTTTAGGATCGTGTCCATCATGCCCGGCATGGAGGCGCGCGCGCCCGAGCGCACCGACACCAGCAGCGGATTGGCCGCATCGCCGAAAACCTTGCCCGTGAGCTTGCCGATCTGGACGAGGCCAGCCTCGACCTCCGCCTTCAGCTCGTTCGGATAGCTGTGTTCGTGGTCGTAGTACCAGGTGCAGACGCCGGTCGTGATCGTGAAGCCGGGCGGGACGGGAAGGCCCATATTCGACATTTCAGCGAGGTTCGCGCCCTTGCCGCCGAGCAGGTCGCGCATGCTCGACTGACCCTCGGCCTTGCCATCGCCGAAGGTATAGACCCATTGCGTCATCGTCGAAGTCCCGATCTTGCGCTGCAACCGGGCGGTGGACCCGGACCGGCGGCGCGCCTGTTTAGGCGCTTTCGCTGAATCATTTCAACTGTGCGGGTCATCGACCACCCGCCTCCGGCACTTTCATGACCGCAGGATGAAGGCTGGATGAATGCGGTGCGGCAGGATAATACTGCGCTGCGAAAGGATTGTTCCGCGCCCCGTGATCAGCGTCGTCATACCCACCCTCAACGATGAGCGCAGGCTCGTGCCGACCCTCGCCTCGCTCGTCTCCGGGGCGGCGGAAGGTCTCATTGTCGAGGCCATCGTGGCCGATGGCGGATCGCGAGACGACACGGAGGCCGTCGCCGACGTGGCGGGCTGCCGCTTCATGGCGGGCCCTGCAGATCGCGGCAAGCGCCTGCACGCGGCCGCCAGGTCCGCCAAGGCGCCCTGGCTCCTGTTCATCGCGCCCGGAACGGTCGTGGACGAAGGCTGGATCCGCGATGTCCGCGGCTTCCTCGATGCCGCCTCCCGCCGGCCCGCCGGCCTGCAGCGCGCCGCGGTCTTTGCGCTCGGCAGCGACGATTACGGCATGGCCCGGAGCCTTGCCGCGACCTTTGCGCGCCTCGCCTTCCTGATCGGGCTCGGCCCCGACCCGCGACAGGGCCTGCTGATCTCGGCCGAGCGCTACCGCGCCCTCGGCGGCCATGCCGCCGGCCCAGCGCCGGAGCGCGCCTTCGCACGCCGCATCGGGCGTTTCCGCACAACTGTCCTGCGGTCCCGGGCTACCGCCATTTTGTTCTGATCGCGGGCCGATCTTTACGTAACGTTATCAATCCGGGGCCATTCTCGGTCAGGTTGGACACAATCCCCCGCTGCCCCATGCTTCCTTCGCTCGAAAACCCGGTCGAACAGGTTCTGGCCGCAGTCGACCAGATGACGCCGCAGATGCAGCAGGCGCTCGTCGGCAGCATCCTCGCCCAGTTCGGCCCCGACAGGCAGCGGCCCTCCATTCGCGCCCAGGAGCGGCTCGATCGCATCGTCGCGCATCTGCTGCCGCCGATGGCGATCGCGGAGCGCGCCCATTTCGCCCGCAGTTTCGGCGCGCTCGACCTCGACCTGCCGCGCACCTTCGCGGCTATCGACAAGGACGAGGAGCTCGTCTCGGAAATCTCGCAGAGCCACCGGATTGCCGACGCATCGACCATCCGCACGCTCGGCAAGCACCGCCGCTTCATCGACATGCGGATCATGGCCGGCCGCGACGATCTCTCCGCCGAGGCCGCCGAAACGCTCGCCGAGGCGGGCGATGCGCGCACCGTGCGCAATCTTGCCGCCAATCCCCGGATCGCGCTGTCGCCGAAGGCCCTTGAGCGGCTGGTCACCCGCGCCTCGCACGATCGCGCCCTGCAGGAGCAACTTTGCGCGCGGCCCGATCTCGGCATGGAGGATGCCCGCCGGCTGGCGGCGGTGGTTCCCGACAGCCTGAAGCCTCTGCTCTACGAGAAGCTGGACAAGGCGGGCGTCGAGGAAGCGCAGAAGAGCGCCTCGGACGCCATTCCCGCGAAGGTCCGGCGCATGCGTCTGGAGCAGGACACGCACATCGCTACCGAGGACATCCGCAAGGCCGCGAGCGCCGGGACGATGTCTCTGTCGGAAGCGGTCACGCTCCTTGCCGTCACGGACCGGGTGCTGCCGGCGGTGGAATTCCTCGCGGGAACGCTCGGCATCGAACGCGAGGCGCTGGTGGCGACACTGGCGCGCGGCCGTCTGGAACCTTTCGAGGCGATGAGCCGGGCCGTGGCGCTCAACGAGCATGTCCATGTCTCGCTCGTGGAAGCCATCTGTCGGCGCTGGCGCCGCACCGCACCGGACAGGCGCAGCATCCTCGGCCGCTACGGCCGCGTCACCGAGGCGATGATCGATGCCGAACTGCGGCCACTCAAGCCCGCGGTGGCGCGCGCAAACACGACCGCGCGCATCTTCGAGGCCGGACCTGTGGCGCCAGCTGCCGGCTGATCGCCCGGGGGGTTCCGAGGGATTCCCGAATGAAATCAAACCGCACTGGGCCTCGCGGCAGCCATGCCCGCGGCCTTTAGGGGAGCTTAAGAAACGTCGAGCAGTATCTCGGTCAAAAGGTCACGCAGAATGACAGCCAAGCTCGACGACGCCCTGGAACCGATCAACAGCATGATCGGCGCCCTCGCACCCAAGCTGCGCGGAGCGCTGGTGGAGGAGCTTGTCGACCAGATCAGCCGCGAGCGGCCCGACGCCGCGTCCCGCAAGGCGCTGGTTCTCGACAACATCGTGGCACAGGCCCTGCGCGACGCGCCGCTGCCGAGCCGCGTCCGCGCCTCGCCGAAGCTCGCCCGCTGCGTCGGAACCCTGCCGGAATCGACCCTGACGCTGGCCTTCGACGTGGTAACCGTCGCCGAAGCCATCCTCACCGCGCCGGAACTGACCGACGACCTGCTCATGCGCGTGTGTGCGCCCGAGCGGCAGGAGCACATGAAGATCATCGCCCGGCGTTCATCGCTGTCCTCCCCGCTGGCCGAGACCATCGCCGAACACGGCGAGCCGGCGACCGTCCTGATGCTGATGCGCAATGCCGGCGCGCGGTTCTCGCGCGAGGGGCTCGACAGGATCGCGGCGCTTTACGGCAGCGATCCGACGATCCGCTCGGCGCTGGCGCAGCGCGCCGACTGCCCGGCCGACCTCAGCGCCCGGATCGGCGCGGTCGTGCCGAAGGAAATGCTGACCGGCGACGCGCTGGTCGAAAAGCTCCTGGAACTCTCCGCCGAGCGGGAAATCTTCGGCGCCATGGACCTTCTGATGCGCTGCATCGGCCGCGATGCCGAGGCGGGGCGCAAGATCATCGAGCGGGACGACGAGAAGGCGCTGGGCGCCATCTGCCACGTCGCCGGGATCGATGCCCATACCTACGAGGCGCTGGTGGAAGCCTGGCGCGTGTCGATGGGCAAGCCCACCGCCGACGTCCACAAGGCGCCGGTGCGCTTCCGCCTGATGCGGCCCGCCGAGATCGACCGCGTCATCGCGCGCCTGCCGCTTGCGCGCATGCGCGCGTCGCCGGACCTCGCGCCCGCCTGACTACTCGGCCGCGGCGCGATAGGGCTGGTACGGCAGATCAAGTTCCAGCCAGACATCCAGCAGCGCCGCCGCGAGATCGTCGACCATCGAATCCGTATGGGCCGGACCCGGCGTGATGCGCAGACGTTCCCCGCCGCGCGGCACGGTCGGATAATTGATCGGCTGGATGTAGATCCCGTGACGGCGGAGCAGGAGATCGCTCGCCGCCTTGCACTTCTCGGCATCGCCCACCAGCAACGGCACGATATGCGTGTCGGAGGCCATGACCGGCAGACCGGCAAGGGACAGGACGCGCTTCGTCCGCGCCGCCTGGCGTTGCTGCAGCTCGCGCTCGGCGGAAGAGGCCTTGAGGTGGCGGATCGCGGCTGTCGCGGCAGCCGCTACGGCCGGCGGCATGGCGGTGGTGAAGATGAAGCCCGCCGCATGGCTGCGGACGGCATCGACCAGCGCGGCGGAGCCGGCAATATAGCCGCCCATCACGCCGAAAGCCTTGCCGAGCGTGCCCTCGACCACGTCGATCCGGTGCATCTGGCCGTCGCGCTCGGCAACGCCCGCGCCGCGCGGCCCGTACATGCCGACCGCATGGACCTCGTCGATATAGGTCATGGCCCGGTAGCGCTCGGCGAGGTCGCAGATCTCGCGGATCGGTCCGATATCGCCGTCCATCGAATAGACGCTCTCGAAGACGATCAGCTTGTTCCGCTCGGGTCCGGCCGCCTTGAGCAGGCTTTCGAGATGGCCAACATCGCTGTGGCGGAACACCTGCTTCTCGCAGCCGGCCTGCCGCACACCCTCGATCATCGAATTGTGGTTCAGCGCGTCCGACAGGATCAGGCAGTCCGGCAGCAGCTTCGCGATGGTCGAGATGCCGGCCTGATTGGAGATGTAGCCGGAGGTGAAGACGAGCGCCGCTTCCTTGCCGTGGAGGTCGGCGAGTTCGCGCTCGAGCTCGACCACCGGATGCGAGGTGCCGGAAATGTTGCGCGTGCCGCCGGCGCCCGCACCCATGCGGCGGGCCGTGCCGGCCATGGCCTCGATCACGTCGGGATGGTGGCCCATGCCGAGATAGTCGTTGGAGCACCAGATGACGATCTCGCGCGCGCCGTCCGGCCCATGCCAGGTCGCACGCGGGAAAGTGCCGACGGAGCGCTCCAGATCGGCGAAGACGCGGTAGCGGCGCTCTTCCTTGAGGCGGGCGATGGCGTTCTCGAAATGATGCGAATAGGTCATGGCTCGTTCCGGTCAGTTCGAGCCCCGCGCATAACCGGGGGACGAACCATCATGCCGCCACCCGCCTGCTGCGGGCCTTGATCGGCATCAATCAGAGCCGGCCGTTTAGCACGGTTCCAATCTTGGGTGCCATGACGGAATTCGGCACAGGACGCCGCAGCGTTACAGCCCGTGCAGGCGCATCAATGCGTCGAAGTGCTTGTTGGCCTGATAGTCCAGCACCTGCATCCATTCGCGCGCGGTCTGCTTCTGCTGATCGGGCGGAATGATCTTCAGCTTGAGGCCGGTTGACTGGGCGAGGACCTGCTGCCGGCAGGCGCGTTCGAGATAGTAGAGGTCATCGAAGGCGACCGCCACGGTCGGCCCGCCGATGGTCACGCCGTGATGCTCGAGGAAGATGATGTCGGCGTGCGGATTGTCCTTCTGCGCCTTGGCGATCCGCTCGCCCTCCTCGGCGTTCAGCGCGACGCCGCCGAAGCCCTGATAGGCGGTGCGGTCGAGGAATCGGCAGGCGGTCTGGTGGGCCATTTCCAGCTTTCCGCCCTCCACCATGGTCAGCGCGGTCGCGTGCGGCATGTGGACGTGCAGGATCGCCTGATGGCGCGGATTGGCGCGATGGCCGGCAATGTGGATGTTGCGGGCGGTGGCCTCGACCTCGCCCCAGCCCTCGTGGATCGCGCCCTCGCCGTCGATCAGCAGGAGGTCGCCGGGCCGCATCTCGCCCCAGTGCGTGCCGTAGGGGTTGATGAGATAGCGCTCCTGCGACCCGGGCACGACGACCGAAAAATGGTTGCAGATGCCCTCGTTCAGGTCGAAACGCGCGGCGAGCCGCAGGGCGGCGGCGAGTTCGCGGCGCAGCGTCGCGATGTCGGTCCTCCGGGACGAGACTGTATCGGTCATGGCGTCGGCGATCCCGGGCTGGCGGCTGACATGCAAACGCCTGCGAGATGGTCTCGCAGGCGTTGGGAACAATGCCGGGGCACAAGGGCCGGGCACAAGGCTCATTTCGGCGCGAGCACCATGATCATCTGCCGGCCCTCCAGCCGCGATTCCTGCTCGACCTTGGCGATGTTCACCGTATCGACCTTGACCCGGTCGAGAACCTTCACGCCGAGATCCATATGCGCCATTTCGCGGCCGCGGAAGCGCAGGGTGACCTTCACCTTGTCGCCTTCCTCGAAGAACCGCTTCATCGCCTTCATCTTCGTATCGTAGTCGTGATCGTCGATGCCGGGGCGCAGCTTGATCTCCTTGACCTGAACCGTCTTCTGGTTCCGGCGGGCTTCGGCTGCCTTCTTCTGTTCCTGGAAGTTGAACTTGCCGTAGTCCATGATCTTGCAGACCGGCGGAACGGCGTTCGGCGCGACTTCGACAAGGTCGAGACCTGCTTCCTGGGCCATCAGGACGGCATCGCGGGTCTGGACCACACCGCGGTTTTCACCTTCGGCGTCGATCAGCTGGACCTCGCGGACGCGGATCATGTCGTTGATGCGCGGCCCGTCGCGTTCGACGGGGGCGGCGGCTCTCATGGGCCTGCGAATGGGGCGTCTCCTTCAGACGTTGACTGGAACCGGACCGCCGTGGCGTCCGCCCCTCCCGCATAAGGAAAGACTCATGGGACGGCCGACGGGCATTCCGGAAGCTGGCGAAGATCGGTAGAAACACCACGAAAGTCAATGGTTGGCGCGATGAACGCGCACCTGATTCAGCCGGCGTCCGCCAGGATGCGCCGGTAGATCGCGATCATCTGGTCCTGAAGACGCGGCCGCGAGAACCGGCGCGCCCGCGCCGCGGCCCGCCCGGACATGGCGATACGGCTCTTCGGGTCAAGCTCCACGGCGCGACCGATCGCCTCGGCAAGCGCCATGGCATCGTCGGCCGGAACGCGGAAGCCCACGTCTTCGCCGGCGGGCGCGGAGGGCAGGGCCGTGACCAGATCGCGCAGGGCGCCGATATCCGAGGCCACGACCGGCAGGCCCATGGCCATGGCCTCGACGACCGAACGGCCAACCGGGTCGGGCGCGACCGAGGGTGCAACCGCGAGATGAGCGGAGGCGAGAGCCGCGGGGCCAGCCTCGGAGGCCGCGACCAGACGGACCATGCCGTCGAGACCCTGCGCCCGAATGCGTTCGTCCAGCATGGCGCGGTAGCCGGGCTCATCGGGTCCGTCGCAGACGATCAGGAACACCGTGCCGTCGAGCCCGCCATTGACCAGCAGCCGCACAGCGTCGACCAGCACCATCTGGCCCTTGTCCGGATGGAAGCGGGCGTGGTGGATGACCACCCGCTCCGACCCTTCGAGCCCGGCGATGGCGCGGAAATCCGCGCGCTCGCGCGCGCTCACGCGCTCGGCCGCGAAGCGCGTCAGATCGAGCCCCGGCGAAATGCCGACGATGCGGTCGGCGCGCTTCGCCGACGCGGCCTTCAGGTCGCTCGCGATATGGCGCGACGGGGCCGTGACGAGGCGCGCGCCGAGCAAAGCGCGATCGAGCCGGCGCGCGGCGAAACCCTCGGCGGGCGGGCCGTGAAAGCTCGCAATCGCCGGGATGCGTGCGATGCGGGCCGCCAGCAGCCCGGAGAGCGCGGCAAATCGCACATGGGCGTGGACATGGACGAGATCGACCGCCTCCCGGTCGAACAGGCCGCGCAGATGCGCGATGTTGCCGATGGCGGCCACCGGACTCCAGCCGCCAAGGTCGAAGGCGACCCACTCGCCGCCCGCCGCCTGCAGGTCGCCGACCAGCGGGCCCTTTTCGGCTGCGACAATCGGCCGTGCACCGGCCGCTGCCGCGGCTTCGGCAAGAGCCAGAACCGTGCGCGATATGCGCCCTTCGGCCAGAGCGGGGACGACATGGAGGATCGTACGGCCGTCGAGACCCAGATCCTCCCCCGTTCCCGGATCGCTCATCGCCCTTGTCCCAACCGTCTCGCCACCGGTAAGCAGGCGAGCCCTGCCCGGCGAATCGTTCAAGGGACAGTGTGATGGCCAGCCTCACCGAACCGCAATTCCTCACCGTAGGCGAAGGTGCCGATGCGCGCCGCATCGCCTACCGGCGCGTCGAGGGACGCGGGCCGACCATCGTCTGGCTCGGCGGCTTCAAATCCGACATGAAGGGCACCAAGGCCGAGGCGCTGGATGCCTTCGCGCGGCAGAGCGGCCGGGCCTATCTGCGTTTCGACTATTCCGGCCACGGCGAATCGGACGGCGATTTCGAGGCCGGCACGATCTCGCGCTGGGCGGAGGAAGCCACGGCCATGGTCGCGCTGGCGGGCCCCTCCCCCGTCCTCGTCGGCTCATCCATGGGCGGCTGGATCTCGCTGCTCGTCGCGCGGCGGATGGCCGCCCCGCCCGCCGGCATGGTGCTGATCGCCCCCGCCGCCGACTTCACCGAAGCGCTGATGTGGCCGGCCTTCCCTGACGAGGTGAAGCGGCAGATCGAAACGACAGGCCGCTGGGTCCGGCCCTCCGCCTATGACGAGGGCGGCTACCCGATCACCCGTGCGTTGATCGAGGATGGCCGGCGGAACCTCGTCCTCGACGGACTGGTCGAGACCGGCTGCCCCGTCCGCATTCTCCAGGGCATGCAGGACCCCGACGTGCCGTGGCGGCACGCCATGCTGCTCGCCGAGAAGATGGCGCGCGACGATGTCGTGTTGACATTGATCAAGGATGGCGACCATCGCCTCTCCCGCGACGAGGATCTCTCGCGGCTGACCGAAGCCGTCGCTGCCGTCGCGGAGACACGCGGCAAAGCTTGATTCTATTATCCGGGAACGATAATCTCGAATCATGGATGATGCGACGCGACCTGACGACGATCTCGACAAGGTGGTGGCCGCCCGGGTGCGCGACCTGCGGGCCACGAAGGGCCTGACGCTCGACCAGCTCGCCGCCCTTTCCGGCGTCTCCCGCGCCATGATCTCGCGGATCGAACGGGCGGAGGCGAGCGCGACGGCCGTGCTGCTGGTCAAGCTGGGAGCCGCCCTCGGCGTCACCCTCGGCGAGCTGTTCGAGGCGCCGCAACCTCTGCCGGGCCCGGTGCGCCGCGCCACCGAGACGCCGGTGCGCCGCGATCCGGACACAGGCTATACCCGCCGTAACGTCGCCCCGCCCAATGCCTCGGGCACCAATATCGTCGAGGTGACGCTGCCGGCCGGCAAGCAGGTCGCCTACGACAACCTCGTCGTCATGCCGGTCGAGCAGTTCGTCTGGGTCTTCGAGGGAACGCTGACGCTGTCCTACGAAGGGCTCGTCACCGATCTCGGACCAGGCGACTGCCGGGTGATGCGGCTCGACAGCCCGCTCGTTTTCGAGAACCGCACGGCGAAGCCGACCCGCTACGCGGTCGTGCTCGTGCCACATTCCGGACTGCATGGGGTGCGCCGATGATCAGGATCGAGACCCTCGACGCGGCCGCCGCGGCCCGCCACGTACCCGACCTTGCCGCCGTTCTCGCCGACTGCGTGCGCAACGGCGCCTCCGTCAGCTTCATGAACCCCTACACCCAGACCGATGCGGAGGCTTTCTTCGCAGGCGTCGCCGAACAGGTCGCGCGCGGGCAGACCGTGCTGGTCGCCGCCTTTCTCGACGAGCGCATCCTAGGCACATCGCAGCTGGGCCTCGACATGCCGCCGAACCAGCCGCACCGCGCCGACGTCAAGAAGATGCTGGTCCATTCGGACGGCCGCCGGCAGGGCATCGCGACCTCCATGCTGCGGCGGCTGGAGGAGGAGGCCCTTGCGCGCGGGCGCACGCTGCTCGTCCTCGACACCGCCAGCGACGAAGCCAAGCGCGTCTATGAGCGCGGCGGCTGGTCCCGCTGCGGCCACATCGCCCATTACGCGCTGCTGCCGGACGGCGGCCTCTGCGACACCACCTATTACGTGAAGGACCTGTCGCCGCCGAGGGGAACGCCGGTTTCCAAGGTCGCGGTGCGCGACGCTACGGAAAACGACCTGCCGGCGATCCGCGACATCCTCAACGAGGCGATCCGCACGACGACCGCGGTCTGGACCGACGATCCCGTCGATCTCGACAGCCGCCACATCTGGTTGCGTGACCGGCTCGCCGCCGGCAATCCCGTGCTGGTCGCGGTCGATGGCGGCGAGGTGGTCGGCTTCGGCTCCTATCTGCAGTTCCGGTCATGGGACGGCTACCGCAACGCCGTCGAGCATTCGGTCTATGTGCGACCGGACCGCCGGGGCTCCGGTGTCGGTTCGGCGCTGGTCGATGCGCTCATTGCCTATGCCAAGGCGGCCGGAAAGCACGTCATCATCGGCGGGATCGAGGGCAAGAACCGCGCCTCGCTGCGGCTTCATCGCCGCGCGGGCTTCATCGAAGTCGGCCGGATGCCCGGCATCGGCGAGAAGTTCGGCCAGCGGCTGGACCTCGTCTTCGTCCAGAAACAGCTCGGATAGAGCTGCTCAGCCGTAAACAGTCCGGGCCTTACTCGCCCGGCCCATACCTGTGCAGGTTGGCGCCATTGACTCGCAGCCAGGCCTTGGCCGGCTCGAGGCTCGGGCAGAGTTCGCGGACGATGCGCCAGAACCGCGAAGAATGGTTCATCTCGCGCAGATGTGCGACTTCGTGGGCCGCCAGATAGTCGAGCACGAAGGGCGGGGCGAGGATCAGCCGCCAGGAATAGTTGATCGCCCCGGTCGAGGAGGCCGAACCCCAGCGGCTCGACTGGTCGCGGATGCCGATGCGCGAGACCTTGACGCCAAGACGGTCGGCATAGCGGCGCGTCGCCGCTTCCAGGTCCCGGCGCGCCTCGCGCTTCAGGAAGTCCTGCACGCGCCGCGACAGGAACTCGTACTCGCCCGCGACGAGGATCGAGCCGTTCTCGACCCAGACCGTGCCGCGCCGATCAGGCCGGTGCTGCACGGTGTGCGGGACGCCCCGCAGAGGAACAACCGCGCCGGGCAGGAAGGCGAGCGCCTCGGGAATGCGGGTGAGCCGCGTCGCGATCCAGCCGCCATGCCTTTCCGCGAAGGAGACGGCATCCGAAACGCGCGAACGGGCAGGCATGGTGAGAATCGCGTCGCGCGTGGCCGCGCGCACGCGGAGCGTGAAGCGTCGCGCCTGCGGCATGCGGCGCAGCGCAACCGAGTAGTCGACGCCCTCATGGGAAACGACGATCGTTTCCGGGTCGGGCTCGCGCAGGAAGAACCGGCGAACGACGGACATGGCGGAGACCATAAACGAGTCGCGGGGCGGAACGCCAGCAACGCCAACGTGATCAGCCGGCTCCCATTTTCCAGCTTGACGCGCAGCCGGACCGCGCACTGGCAAACCCAGCCCGCGCCTCGCTTGCCGCGACTCTCAGTCCTTCTTGGGCGCCTGGAGGGCGGCGACCTGGGCCTTGCCGCCGCGGATCATCTTCAGGGCGGCCGGCTTGCCCGCAGGTTTCGGCTTGGCCGCCTCGGCCTTGCGGTAGGCATGGGTGCGCATGAAGTCCATGACGCGCGGGGCGATATCGGCCCGGAAGCGCGAGCCATTGAACACACCGTAGTGGCCAACCGCCGGTTGCAGATGGTGGTGGCGCATGTCGTCGGGGATCGCGGTGGCGAGACCGTGGGCGGCCAGGGTCTGGCCGCCGCCGGTAATATCGTCCTTCTCACCCTCGACGGTCAGCAGCGCCACGCGGCGGATCGCCTTCGGCTCCACCTTGCGGTCGCGGTGCATCATGATGCCGCGCGGCAGGTGGTGCTCGACGAAAACCCGCTCGATGGTCTGCATGTAGAATTCAGCGGTCAGGTCCATCACCGCGAGATATTCGTCGTAGAACTCGCGGTGCTTCTGGGCGCTGTCGCCGTCGCCCTTGACGAGATTATGGAACAGCTCGCGGTGGGCATCGACGTGACGGTCGAGGTTCATGGTCATGAACCCGGTGATCTGCAGGAAGCCCGGATAGACCGGCCGCATCATGCCGGGATGCGGGAAGGGCACGGTGGTAACGACGTTGCGGCGGAACCAGTCGGTGCCGCGCTCCTCGGCCAGCTTGTTGACAGCGGTGGGATTGGCGCGCGTATCGATCGGCCCGCCCATCAGCGTCAGCGTCGTCGGAACAAAGGGGTCGTCCTCGGCTTCCATGCGCGCAACCGCCACGAAAACCGGCACAGCCGGCTGGCAGACGGCCATGACGTGCGTGTCGGGGCCGAGGAAATGCAGCATCGAGACGATGTAGTCGACATAGTCGTCGAGATCGAAGCCGCCCTCGGCCATGGGCACCATCCGGGCGTCCATCCAGTCGGTGATGAACACCTCGTGGTTCGGCAGGAAGGCTTCCACGGTGCCGCGCAGCAGGGTCGCGTAGTGTCCCGACATCGGCGCGACGATCAGCACCTTCGGATCCGGCCTGTGGCGCGCCGGCAGGGCGCGCTGGAAGTGGATGAGGTCGCAGAACGGCCGCTTCCACACGACCTTCTCGGTCACAGCCACCCGCTCGCCGCCGACCAGCGTGGTCGGCAGGTTGAAGCCGGGCTTGCCGTAACGGCGCGTCGTGCGCTCGAACAGCTCGGCCGCGGCGGCGATCTGCTTGGCCAGCGGCAGGTGCGCCCAGGGGTTTATCGGATTGGAGAGAGCGATCTTGGTGGCGTCCGCCATGGCCCGGTAAGGGGACAGCATGGCGTGGGTCGCTTCATACCAGTGATAAAGCACTCAAATGCCTCCAGGAGCCGAGGAGGGCCGGAGCGCCATTCGCGGTGTCCCTGGCCGGACCATCAGGCGGGTCGCGGAAACGACGCGCCGAAAGGCCGCCCAGTTCCCGACTCATTGCTGCACTGCCAAAATTTGTAACAGGCCTATGACAGATCAGGCAATCAGAGGAGGGTAAAGAACCTGTTAACCCGGGATGGACGTGTCTTCGCAGTGACATTCCACCAAAGACTAAGGCGGCAGGGGGTTTCATTCCCCGCCGGACAGCAGCGATCCGGCATCGCGGGCGCGGTTCAGCAGCATGACGAAGGCGACGGAGGCCGCGCTGATCCACAGGACGTTCAGCGCCAGCGCCGCGCCGAGATAGTCGAGACGCAGCACGCCCTCTGACAAAACAGCGCGCATGCCCTCGAAGACATAGGTCGGCGGCAGGGCGAGTGCGAAGGGCTTGAGCCAGTCCGGCAGGACGGCGAGCGGATAATAGACGCAGCAGAGCGGCCAGAACACGAACATGATGGTCCAGGCGAGGCTCTCCGCGCCCAGCCCGTGGCGCAGGATCAGGCCGGCGACGACGATGCCGACCGCCCAGCCGGTCACGACCAGCAGCGCGAAAAAGGCGACGAAACCGACGCCGAGCCGGGCGAGATCGAAACCGAAATAGGCGATGGCGAGGATGATCGTCGGCGTGAGGCCGACCACGAGCCGGGCGAGGCTCATGACCATCAGGGCGGCGACGAACTCGAATGGCCGCAAAGGACTCATCAGCAGGTTGCCGAGATTGCGCGACCAGACCTCCTCCAGGAACGAGATCGAAAAGCCGATCTGGCCGCGGAACAGGACTTCCCAGAGCAGCAGGCCCGAGACCAGGGCGCCGCCGACGAACAGCGTGCGATTGGTCGAGGCCATGGCGTAGTTCTGCAGGAAACCCCAGGTCAGAAGATTCAGGATCGGCCAGTAGACGAGCTCCAGCAGCCGCGGCCAGGACGAGGCGATCAGATAGCAGTAGCGCAGGCACAGCGCCCCGACGCGCCGGATCGAGAAGCTCATGCGGCCCTCGCCGCCGCCATGAAGGCATCAAGCTTTGCCGGGTCCAGATGGCCGTTCGTGCGAACCCCCGAGCAGAGGTCGACGCCGAACGGCTTCACCGTGGCGATCGCCTCGCCGACATTGCCGGCATTGAGCCCGCCGGCCAGGAAGACCGGCTTGCCCGTGCGCTTCACGAACTGGGCGCTGACCGCCCAGTCATGGGTGCGCCCGGTGCCGCCCAGCTCGCACATGGTGCCGCCGGGCTTGCCGGAATCGAGCAGGAAGGCGTGGATATAGGGCTCGTAGCGCGGGATCAGGTCGAGCGCCTGCGGCCCCTCGACGTGAATGACCTGCACCCGCCGGACCATGGGCAGCGACACCGCCAGCACCGCGAGTTCGGCGGGATCGATGTGGTCGACGATCTGCACCGTATTGGTGCCGCAGTGGCGCACGTGCTCGACAATGTCCGTCCCCGTCGCCCGCGCGGTCAGCAGGAAAGTCGCGAGCGGAGGCGGCACATCGGCCGTCACCGCGCGAATCGTCGCGTCGCTGACGACGCCCGGCCCCGAGGGCATGGCCGCGACGAAGCCGAGCGCATCGGCGCCGGCGGCAATCGCCATTTCGGCCTCCTTCACGGAGGAAATGCAGCAGATCTTGACCCGTGTGCGTGTCATTCGGCGGCCTCCCTGCGCCCACGGGCGACATCGAGGAACACTTCTTCAAGGTTCGAGCGACCGTAGCGGCGGATCAGCTCGGCGGGAGCGGCATCGTCCTCGATCCGGCCCTTCTTGAGCATGATCACGCGGTCGCACAGGCGCTCGACCTCGCCCATATTGTGCGAGGCGAGCAGGATCGCGGCCCCGCGGCGGTCGCGATAGCGCTCCAGATGCGACCTGATCCAGTCCGCCGTGTCGGGATCGAGCGAGGCGGTCGGCTCGTCCAGCAGCATGACCTCCGGTTCGTTGATCAGCGCTTTGGCGAGCGCGACGCGCGTCTTCTGCCCGGCCGAAAGCTTGCCCGAGGGCCGGTCGATGAAATCCTTCAGGTCGAGGTCGGCGGCAAGCGCGGCGATGCGCGCCGCGACATCCCTCACGCCGTAGAGCAGGCCGAACACTTTGAGGTTCTGCCGCACGGTCAGGCGGTGCGGCATGTCCACATAGGGGCTCTCGAAATTCATCCGGTGCAGCACGTCGTGGCGGCGCCTGATCATGTCGGTGCCCAGCACCCGCACCTCGCCGGAGGTCGGCAGGACGAGACCCATGACCATGCCGATGGTGGTCGACTTGCCGGCTCCGTTGCCGCCGAGCAAGGCGGTGGTCGAGCCGGCCGGGATGGCAAAGGTGAGCCCGTCCACGGCGCGCAACTCGCCGTAGTCCTTGACGAGGCCTTTGACCTCGATCGCGGGCGTCCCATCCTGGGTCATGGCGATCAGATGGGCCGCTTTCGCGCCAAGGGCAAATGAAAAGCCGTGATCGGCGCCATCGGCGATGCAGAGCCGACCTGCACCCGCGCCGCGCACCTGCGGGTTGACCCTTGCCAGCGGCCGGGCGAGCGTTGCGGCCCACCTTCTGCTCCCCGCCATGATCATCGTCTTCGGCTCCATCAATATCGACCTCGTGACGCGCGTCGACGCCCTGCCGCAGGCCGGCGAAACCGTGGCCGCGCCCGGCTATGCGCTCGTTCCCGGCGGCAAGGGTGCCAATCAGGCGCTGGCCGCCTGCCGGGCCGGGGCGGATGTCGTGATGGTCGGCGCGGTCGGGCGCGATGGCTTTGCCGACCTTGCGCTCGACATGCTGGCGGCGGATGGCGTCGACCTCACGCGCATCGTCCGCGCCGATGCGCCGACGGGCGCCGCCTTCATCGCCGTAGACGCAGAGGGGCGGAACCAGATCGTCGTTGCCTCCGGTGCCAATGCACTTGCGCGGGCTTCATCGCTGGAGGGTCTTACGACGACGGCCGGCGACATCCTGCTGCTGCAATGGGAGGTGCCGGATGCCGAGATTCTCGCCGCCGCGCGATGGGCCAAGGCGCAGGGGCTTCGCGTCATGCTCAACCGGGCCCCGGCGGGGCCGGTGACGCCGGACCTGCTGGCCGTGATCGACATTGTCGTCGTCAACGAGCACGAGATCATGGCGCTCGCGAAAGGTCACGGGGTCGACGTATCCGATCCTGACGCCGTCGCCTCGGGCCTTTCCGTGCGCTACGGCAATGCCGTCTTCGTTACACTCGGCGCGGAGGGTGCGATGGGCTGGGCGGACGGTATCCGCCATGCCGCGCCAGCCCTGTCGGTCGAGGTCATCGACACGACGGCGGCCGGCGACACGTTCTGCGGCGCCCTTGCCGCCGCTCTCGACCGCCGCCGCGGCTACGAGACGGCCATCGAATTCGCCTCGGCCGCCGGCTCGCTTGCCTGCGCGACCTTCGGGGCGCAGCCGAGCATTCCCCGCCTCGCAGCCATAGAACCGGCCGCGGCAGATCTCGCCGACGGCCGCAATCCCGACCACCGGAGGACGACCCCGTGAGCTACGGCACGACCCAGACGAAGAAAAAACCGGGCAAGCCGGCCGCCGGCCCCATCCGCAACCGGATCAAGCGGCGCCTCGCCGCTGGCGAAAAGCTGCTCGGCGCCTGGGTCTTCACGGGATCGCCGACGGTCTGCGAGATCTATGCGCTGGCAGGCTACGATTTCGTCCTGATCGACACCGAGCACACCCCGCTGGACGTCAAGGACGTGCTCGAATGCGCACGCGCGGTCGAGGCCGGCGGCGGCGACGCCATGGTGCGCGTGCCAGGCCACGATTTCAGCCACTTCAAGCGGCTGCTGGATGCCGGCATTCATTCCTTCCTGGTGCCGATGGTGGATACGGTGGAACAGGCGAAGGCGGTCATCAACGCCTGCCTTTATCCGCCGCGCGGGCGTCGCGGATTTGCGGCGACGGCCTCACGCTCGGGCCTCTACGGCTTCCATGAGAACTATGCCGATGTCGCCCACGAGGAAACGTTCCTTGCGTTGCAGGTCGAAAGCGGCGCAGCGGCGCGGGACGCGGGCAGGATCGCCGCCCTCGACGGAGCGGACTGCCTGTTCGTCGGCCCCAACGATCTCGCCGGTTCGCTCGGCAAACTCGGCCAGCTCGACGACGTGGAAGTGCTCAAGACCATCGACAAGGCGACGGCGGCCATCCTGAAGGCCGGCAAGATCGCCGGCATCATCCCCATGCCGACGCGCGATGCGTCCGAGATGGCCAAGCGTGGCTTCTCGATCGTCATCGGCGAATGCGACGTGCCGACGCTGAAGGCCGGAGCACTCGCCGACATCGCACGGCATAGGGATGCGTTTCCGGGACGGAAGCAGAGCAGCTAGCGGCGCAGCCGCTCGATCGCCTCGCGCGCGATCACGTCCGGTTCGGCATCGACCAGTACGGTCACCGAATCCTCGTCGGACCCAAGCGGCTCCAGTGTGGCGAACTGGCTCCTGAGCAGGCTCGCCGGCATGAAATGGTCACGCCGCGCCTGCATGCGGCCGTCGATCAACTCGAACGAACCGGCGAGATGGACGAAGCGAATCGCGGCGCGGGCTGCCCGCAGCCGGTCACGATAGGCGCGCTTCAGGGCCGAGCAGGCGATGACGACATGGCCGCCGTGGCCTTCGCGCATGGCAATTTCGGCCGCGATAGCGTCAAGCCAAGGCCAGCGATCGCCGTCGGTAAGCGGCGCGCCGGAGCGCATCTTCTCGACGTTCGCCGGCGGGTGGAAGACATCGCCGTCGCGGAACTCCCAGCCGAGCCGGCGGGCGATCGCGATGCCGACCGTCGACTTGCCACAGCCGGACACGCCCATGACGATGAGCGCCGTGGGCAGGGGCCGGGTAGCGCCTGATGCCTGTGCGCCGCGTCCCGTCACGGTGCCTTCTGCTCCTGATGGCCGCCAAAGCCCTTGCGCATCGCCGAGAGCACCTTTTCCGCGAAAGTGTGATCCTGCCGCGAGCGGAAGCGGGTGTAGAGTGCTGAAGTCAGCACCTCGGCCGGGGTTGCCTGTTCGATGGCCGCCTCGACCGTCCAGCGGCCCTCGCCGGAATCGGCGACATGGCCGGAAAAGGCGGACAGTTCGCCATCCTCCGCCAGCGCCTCGGCGGTCAGGTCGAGAAGCCATGAGGTGACCACCGAGCCGCGGCGCCAGACCTCTGCGATATCCGCGATGTCGAGGGTCAGCCGCTGGCCCTCGGGCAGGCGTTCGGACGCAGCATTGTTCAGGATATCGAAGCCCTCCGCGAAGGCCTGCATCATGCCGTATTCGATGCCGTTATGGATCATCTTGACGTAGTGGCCCGCGCCACTCGGCCCGCAATGGAGATAGCCCTCCTCGGCGGTGCCGGCGCGCCCTTCGCGGTGGCGGGTCGCGGAAATGTCGCCGCGCCCGGGCGCGAGCGCGCGGAAGATCGGGTCGAGCCGTCCGACGGCCGCCTTCTCCCCGCCGATCATCAGGCAATAGCCGCGTTCCAGGCCCCAGACGCCCCCGGACGTGCCGATGTCGAGATAGGTCAACCCGTTCGCCGCCAGCGTCTTGGCACGGCGGATATCGTCCTTCCAGAAGGTGTTGCCGCCATCGATGATCGTGTCGCCGGGCTCGAGGATGCCGGCCAGTTCGCCGACCGTGGCCTCGGTCACCTCGCCCGCCGGCAGCATGACCCAGACGGCGCGCGGCGCGGCCAGCCGTTGCCGGAACTCAGCGATGGAGGTGGCCACCTCCGCGCCTTCGCGGCCGAGCATCTCGCCGGCCGCCGGGCTGGCGTCGAACACCACGCAGGAATGGCCCGCCCGCATGAGCCGGCGCACGATGTTCGCGCCCATCCGGCCGAGCCCCACCATGCCGAGCTGCATGCACCGCCTCCCGATCAGCCTTCTTGGTGTCGAACGAGCCGAACTTGGCAGGGAAGTCAACCACTTGGAATCGGAATGACACCGCCTTCGGGCGTTGCCGGATGCCGCTCCAGCGTGTAGAGGGCGCGCAAAGCCATACGGAGCCGTCCCTTCATGTCCCAGCCCCGCTACGACGTCGCCGGCATCGGCAACGCCATCGTCGACGTTCTCGCGCGCACCGAAGACGACGTGCTGGCGAAGCTCGACGTGCCGAAGGGCGCGATGATGCTGATCGACGAGCCGCGCGCCGAAGCGATTTATGCGGCCATGTCGCAGACCATCGAAATGTCGGGCGGCTCCGCCGCCAACACCATCGTCGGCTGCGGCATGCTGGGCCTGAAGGGCGCTTTCCTGGGCAAGGTGAAGGACGACCAGCTCGGTGCCTCCTTCGGCCACGGCATCAGGGCGGCGGGCGTGCACTTCCCGACCGCGCCGGCCGCTGACGGCCCGGCGACCGCACGTTCCTTCATCCTGGTGACGCCGGACGGCGAGCGCACCATGAACACTTATCTCGGCGCCGCGCAGAACCTCGCCCCCGAGGATGTCGATGCGGATACCATCGCCAATGCCGGCGTGACCTATCTCGAAGGCTATCTGTGGGACCCGCCGGCCGCGAAGCAGGCTTTCCTGAAGGCGGCGACGATCGCCCACGGCGCGGGGCGCAGCGTGGCGCTGACGCTGTCGGATTCGTTCTGCGTCGATCGCTACCGCGACGAGTTCCTCGGTCTGATGCGCGACAAGGTCGTCGACATCGTTTTCGCCAACGAGAGCGAGCTGAAGTCGCTGTATCAGTCCTCCGATTTCGCCACCGCTCTCGATGCGCTGCGCGCCGACGTGCGGCTCGCCGTCGTCACCCGCAGCGAGAACGGCGCTCTGGCGGCCGAGGGCGCGAGCCTCGTGACGGCACCCGCCTATCCGGTAGACCGCGTGGTCGATACGACCGGCGCGGGCGATCTGTTCGCTGCCGGCTTTCTCGCCGGCTACGCCCGCGGCCTCGGCCACGAGATGTCGTTGCGTCTTGGCGCGCTCTGCGCCGCCGAAATCATCAGCCATATGGGCGCGCGTCCCGAGGCAAACCTCAAGGCGCTGGCGGCTGCGAACGGCTTTACGCTGTAAGCCGGCCTACCGCTCCCAGATCATCTTGCCGCCATAGGCGATCATCACCGCGCCCGTGCCGATGCCGAGCGCGCGGCTGAGGCGCCCGGGCCGGCGGGCAAAGGGCAGCGTCTTGAGGGCAAGGCCCAGCAGCACGTAGTAGACGGTCGACATCGCGACCATGACCGCAACGCCCGCGAGCCCGATGCCGATGGGCTGTTCGGCAAGGTGCGTCACCGCGAAGAGCGAGGACACGAAGACCAGCGATTTCGGGTTGCCGAGCGCGGTGGCGATCCCCGTCAGGAAGGCGCGCCGCGGCGTGAGCATCGGCGCGCTGGCGCGGGCGGTCTCGGCGGGTGGCGAGATGTTGCGGCGGATGAGGGTAAGGCCCATCCAGGCGAGGTAGGCGCCGCCAGCGACTTTCACCGCGACAGCCGCGGCCGGAAACAGCTCGAACAGCCAGAACAGACCGAGAAGACCAGCGAGGCCCCACAGGCAGGTGCCGAGCACGATGGCGGCGGCGACCGCGAACATGGAAGGCGCAGGCGAGGACAGACCCACCGCCATGAACAGCACCATATTCGGACCCGGCGTGATGACGGCGATCAGCCAGAGACCGGCAAGGACAAGGAGCGTGTCGGCAGGGGACATGGGAGCTCTCGAAGTCTCAGGCGGCGATCCCATCCATGCGGATGGGCAGGCCCGCCGCCTTCATGTGGCGCTTCACTTCAGGGATCGTGAAGGTGCCGAAATGGAAGACGGACGCAGCCAGCACGCCGGTTGCGCCACCCTTCGCCACGCCATCGACGAAATGGTCGAGCGTGCCGACCCCTCCCGAAGCGATGACCGGCACAGGCACGGCGTCCGACACTGCACGGGTCAGGGCCAGGTCGAAGCCCGACTTGGTGCCGTCGCGGTCCATGGAGGTCAGCAGGATTTCGCCCGCGCCCAGCGCCACGACCTCGCGGGCATAGGCAACCGCATCGATGCCGGTCGGCTTGCGCCCGCCATGGGTGAAGATCTCCCAGCGCTCGGCCTCACTCGCCGCCGACACCTTCTTGGCGTCGATGGCGACGACGATGCACTGGTCGCCGAACTTGTCGGCGGCACGGCCGACGAAGGCGCGATCGTTCACGGCGGCGGTGTTGATCGAGACCTTGTCGGCCCCGGACACCAGCAGCGCGCGGATGTCCTCGACGGTGCGCACGCCGCCACCGACGGTGAGCGGCATGAAGCAGGCTTCCGCCGTTCGGGTCACCACGTCGAACATGGTGCGCCGGTCGTCGGAACTGGCGGTGATGTCGAGGAAAGTCAGCTCGTCCGCGCCGGCCGCGTCATAGGCCTTGGCGGCCTCGACCGGGTCGCCGGCATCGATCAGGTCGACGAACTGCACGCCCTTGACGACGCGCCCGTCCTTCACGTCGAGGCAGGGGATGATGCGCACCTTGAAGGTCATGCCGCCCCCCTGATCAGCGCCATGGCCTCGGCGGGGTCGAGCCGGCCGTCATAGAGCGCCTTGCCGGTGATGACGCCCTCAAGCTTGGCCGCGCGCGGCTTGATGAGCTCGCGGACGTCTTCGAGCGAGGCGAGGCCGCCGGAGGCGATGACGGGAATGGAGACGGCATCGGCCAGCGCGATGGTGCCGTCCCAGTCGATGCCGGTCAGCATGCCGTCGCGGGCGATGTTGGTGTAGACGATGGCGGCAACGCCAGCGTCTTCAAAACGGCGCGCGAGGTCGTGGGCCGCGAGGCTGGAGGTCTCCGCCCAGCCCTCAACCGCCACCCAGCCGTCACGCGCGTCGATGCCGACCGCGACCTGACCCGGGAAGGCCTTCGCCGCGGTCTTCACGAAATCCGGATCGCGCACCGCCGCCGTGCCGATGATGACGCGGGTCACGCCCTTGGCCAGCCAGCCCTCGACCGTCTTCATGTCGCGGATGCCGCCGCCGAGCTGGACGGGAAAAGAGGTCGCGGCGCGGATCGCCTCGACGGCCGAGGCATTGACCGGCTTGCCGGCGAAGGCGCCGTCGAGATCGACGACGTGGAGGTAATCGAAGCCCTGATCCTCGAAGCTCTTCGCCTGCGCGGCGGGATCGTCGGCATAGACGGTTGCCTGCGCCATGTCCCCCTGTTTCAGGCGGACGCAGCGGCCCTCCTTGAGGTCGATCGCGGGGAAAAGCCTCACGGACGCCACTCCAGGAAATTGCCGATCAGCGTCAGGCCGAGGTGCTGGCTCTTCTCGGGGTGAAACTGCGTTCCGACCATGGTGTCGCGGGCGATCATGGCGGTAACCGGCGTGCCGTAATCGGCATCCGCCAGGATCACGTCGTCCGCCGTCGCGGTCAGATGGTAGGAATGGACGAAATAGGCGTGCAGCCCGTCCGGCCCCGTGGGGATGCCGGCGAGCACGGCGTGGTCGCGCTTCACGTTCAGCGTGTTCCAGCCCATGTGCGGGATCTTGTAGTTCGCACCGATCGGGCGGATCAGGTCGATGTCGCCCGGCACCCAGCCGAGGCCGGCGCTGGTTTCCTTCTCGAGCCCGCGCCCGCCCATGAGCTGCATGCCGACGCAGATGCCGAGGAAGGGCCGCCCGCGCCCGCGCACGGCCTCCGTCATGGCCTCGACCATGCCCGGCACGCCAACGAGGCCGCGCTTGCAGTCGGCGAAGGCGCCGACGCCAGGCAGCACGATGCGGTCGGCCTTGCGGACAAGGTCGGGATCGGCGGTCACCAGAACGGGCGCGTTCAGGCCGCGTTCGCGCGCCATGCGCTCGAAGGCCTTCTGCGCGGAGTGGAGATTGCCCGAGCCGTAATCGACGATGGCGACGCTCACCGCGCGCCCCGCGCGCCGGGATCGGCTTCGGGGAAGAGACCGATGGGATGGGCCGGGGCGGCCGCGAAGGCCGGCACTGACGAATAGGCCGGGCGGGGCGCTGCGCCCTGCTCGGCAAACCAGCGGCGCTCGGCCTCCTCGCGGTTGGACGCGACGACGACCCCCGCCTCGTGGAAGCCGCGGCGGCGCAGGGAGCGGCGCTTCAGGTTGGTCGCCTCGAGCCCGACCAGCAGGCTGATCGCGAAGCTGATGGCCATGCGGACCGACGGCGGAAACCCTGAAAAGGTCAGCGCCACGACAACCGCAACCATCACGACCAGATAGACTATGAAGGTCAGCCACATGCGGTTCCACAGGAACCAGGCCCAGGGGACGAGGAAGGCAACGAGCGAAAAGGAATCCGGCACGAACCGGACGGCCTCGTCGGGATTCCGCCCCGGCATGGCCGGGGCAAGATGGACGGTGAAGCTGGTCTGACGCGCCATCTAGAGCACGCCCTTGGTCGAGGGAATCTCGTTGGCGCGACGCGGATCGATGGCGAAGGCCACCCTGAGCGCGCGCGCGAGCCCCTTGAAGCAGCTCTCGGCGATGTGGTGGGCATTGTCGCCGTAGAGCGTCTCGACATGCAGGGTGACCCCAGAGTTCATGGCGAAAGCCTGGAAAAACTCGCGCACCAGCTCAGTGTCGAAGGTGCCGATCTTGTCGCGGGGGAACTCGGTGCGGAAAACGAGGAAGGGCCGGCCCGACACGTCGAGCGCAACGCGCGTCAGCGTCTCGTCCATCGGCAGATGGACGTCAGCATAGCGGGTGATGCCCTTCATGTCGCCGAGCGCCTGCCGCACCGCCTGGCCGAGCGCGATGCCGACATCCTCTACCGTGTGGTGATCGTCGATGTGCAGGTCGCCCTTGGCCTTGACGGTCAGGTCGATCATCCCATGACGCGCGATCTGGTCGAGCATATGGTCGAAGAAGCCGACGCCGGTCGCGACCTCAGCCCGGCCGGTGCCGTCGAGGTCGACGGAGACGGTGATGTCCGTCTCCCGGGTGGTGCGGGTGATCTGGCCCTTGCGCATGACCCTCTCCGATGATGCCGGGTCTTCTACCAGCGGCGGCAGGCGTTTGGAAAGGCAAAGCGGCGGATGTGGTTGCCGGACTGCCGATCCTGCCATCGGCTGACCCGGATCGTGGCAAAGTGCCGCCGTCAACCTCCGGGAGACCGCCATGACCCGCGACGAAGCCCTCGCACTCGCGCTGGACCTTCCCGAAACGGCAGCCGCCCCGCATTTCGACCGAACGGCGGTGAAGGTCGCGAAGGGACGCATCTTCGCGACCTTCGGCGCGGCCGGCGACATGAACGTCAAGCTGACGCGGGACGAGCAGGAGATGTTCGTCGAAAGCGCTCCGGGCATCGTCGCGCCGATTGCGGGTGGTTGGGGGCGGCAGGGCTGGACGCGCGTGGAGTTGAAGGGCGGCCACAGGCCTCTGGTCCTGTCGCTGCTCAGGGCCGCCTGGCAGGGCGCCGCACCGGCGAAACTGCTCGCCGCCCACCCGCCAGCTACGTAATCCGGTCGTCGGGGTCACATTTCCTGACGAAAGGCACGCCGTTGAACGTGTGGGTGCAGCAGGAGCATCCCGGCTTCATGTCTTCGATCCTCAGATCGGGATCGACCTTGGCCAGCCGGTTGTCGTCATCGACATAAAGACCGCTGTAGTAGGAACTCTCGCCCATCAGCACATAGGGCTTCCTGTCGCCCTCGGTGCGGGCCACCATCCAGAAGATCGGCTCCTCCCTGTCGAGACGCGAAACCGCCTCGCTGTGCACCGCGTCCCAGTCCCGGCCGACGCGCGACAGGAGGAAGCGGAACAGCGGCGTGTAGTCGAGGCCACGGTGCTTGCCCTGCGACATGGCGCCCTGCGCGAAGCGGTCGTCCTTAGCCCGCGACCAGCGATATTCGCCGCCGGTATTGTGATGAACGCCGCGTGCCGTCGTGTTGACGCGCCGGTAAAGCGGTTCCTTGCGGTGTGAATCCTTGCGATTCATGAGCGGGCGATGTCCTTGGGAGGTTGTCGGGCTGAGTAGCGGCTGGCGGCGGCGAGGTTCGCAAGGCTGCGACGCGGTGTCGAGGCGGCAACGGGACCTCCTCGCTTGCGTCCAGCGCCGATCGGCCTACATCACGGAGCATTCCGGAGGTTCCATGACATCCCCGAACGACAACGGCTTTCCCGGCTGGCATGCCACGACCATCTGCTCGGTCCGCAAGGGCGGCAAGGTAGTGATCGGCGGCGATGGACAGGTTTCCCTCGGCCAGACCGTCATCAAGGCCAATGCGAAAAAGGTGCGCCGCCTCGCCAAGGGCGACGTGATCGCGGGCTTTGCCGGCGCCACCGCCGACGCCTTCACGCTGTTCGAGCGGCTGGAGGCAAAGCTGGAACAGTTTCCGGGACAGCTCACCCGCGCCGCCGTCGAGCTCGCCAAGGACTGGCGCACCGACCGCTACCTGCGCCGGCTGGAAGCCATGATGATCGTTGCCGACAGGCAAGTCTCGCTGATCCTGACCGGCACCGGCGACGTGCTGGAGCCGGAAAGCGGCATCGCCGCCATCGGCTCGGGCGGCAATTACGCCCTCGCGGCCGCGCGCGCGCTGGCGGACACCGACAAGGACGCCGAAGAGATCGTGCGCAAGGCCATGCAGATCGCCGGCGAAATCTGCGTCTATACAAACGGTAATATCGTCATCGAGAGCATCGGCTGATCAATGCCGACTTATGCATTCAGACCGCTGACGCGCGACGACCTGCCGCTGGTGCGCGCTTGGCTGGCCCGGCCGCATGTCGCGCGCTGGTGGGGCGCGATCGACGAGGAAATGGCAGGTATCGAGACGATCCTGACCGATCCCCATGTCGAGGCCTATCTGATGCTGCTCGACGGCCGTCCCGTCGGCTATTTCCAGCACTACGATCCGAATGCCGAGGACGATCACCCCTTCCGGGGCGAGCCGGCGGGCACGCTCGGCGTCGATCTCTCCATCGGCGAGGCGGACCTGATCGGCCGAGGCCACGGCTCGGCCTTCATCCGCGCCTTCGTGGATCAGGCCTTCGCGAGGGGCGTGCCCCGCGTCGTCACCGATCCGCACCCGGACAATGCCGCCTCGATCCGCGCCTTCGAGAAGGCGGGCTTCGTCAAGCGCTGGGTGCGCGACATCGCGGGTTTCGGGCCCATGCAGTTCATGACCCGCGACCCTCGCTAGGGGTCCATGACTTCAAGCCGTTCGGATGCTAGTCACGGCCCATGACGTCATCCAGCCCCTTCCTGCCGGTTTCCGGTTCTGCGGCCTCACGCCCGCGCGGCATCCTCGACATGCCTCTCGCCAAGGCCCTTCCGTTCATCCTCGTGATGATGGCCGTGCAGGCCGGCGCGCTCTACGCCATGGGCCGCGTCGTCATCTGCACCTGCGGCACGGTGAAGTTTTGGCATGGCCTGATCGACTCGGAGAACTCCCAGCACCTCACCGACTGGTACACGTTCTCCCATGTCGTCCACGGCTTCCTGTTCTATTTCCTCACCTGGCTGATCCTGCCGCGCTCCTCGGTCTGGCTGAAGCTCCTGCTCGCCGTCTTCGTCGAGGTCTCATGGGAGATCGCCGAGAACACGCCGATGATCATCGAGCGCTACCGGGCCGGCACGATGTCGCTGAATTATGTCGGCGACAGCATCGTCAATTCGATGGGCGACACGCTGGCGATGATCGTCGGATTCTTCATCGCCGCCGTCTTTCCGGCATGGCTGACGCTCGGCCTCGCCATCGCGCTGGAAGCCGGGCTCGTCTGGATGATCCGCGACAACCTGACGCTGAACGTGCTGATGCTGATCCATCCGATCGACGCCATCAAACAGTGGCAATCCGCGTTGTGACCGGCAATTCTTGATCTTGGGCGGCCAATCGCCATCTCTCGCCCTTCACGCGTTGCCCTTGCCAGAGACCCGATGACCGACTTCTCTCCCCGCGAGATCGTCTCCGAACTCGACCGCCACATCATCGGCCAGAAGGACGCCAAGCGCGCGGTCGCCATCGCGCTGCGCAATCGCTGGCGCCGGCTACAGCTCGATGACTCGTTGCGCGAGGAGGTTCTGCCGAAGAACATCCTGATGATCGGGCCGACCGGCGTCGGCAAGACCGAGATTTCCCGCCGGCTGGCCAAACTCGCCAACGCGCCGTTCCTGAAGGTCGAGGCGACCAAGTTCACCGAGGTCGGCTATGTCGGCCGCGATGTCGAACAGATCGTCCGTGACCTCGTGGAGGTCGGCATCGGCCTCGTGCGCGAGACCAAGCGCAAGGAAGTGCAGGCGAAAGCCCATGTCGGGGCGGAGGAGCGCGTGCTCGACGCCCTCGTCGGCAAGACCGCCTCGCCCGCGACGCGCGAGAGCTTCCGCAAGAAGCTGCGAGACGGCGAGATGGACGACAAGGAAATCGATATCGAGGTGGCAGCCGGATCGCCGCAGGGCCTGCCGATGATGGACATTCCGGGCATGCCGGGCGGCCAGATCGGCATTGCCAACCTCAACGACATGCTCGGCAAGATGATGGGCGGGCGCACCAAGCAGCGTCGCACCACCGTCAAGGAAGCCTACGAGCCGCTGGTGCAGGAAGAAGCCGACAAGCTGGTCGACCAGGACAATCTCGTCCAGGAGGCGATCCGCATCGTCGAGAACAACGGCATCGTCTTCCTCGACGAGATCGACAAAATCTGCGGCCGGGAGGGCATGCGCGGCGGCGAGGTCTCCCGCGAGGGCGTGCAGCGCGACCTGCTGCCGCTGATCGAGGGGACGACGGTCGCTACCAAGCACGGTCCCGTGAAGTCCGACCACATCCTGTTCATCGCCTCCGGCGCGTTCCATGTGGCGAAGCCCTCGGACCTGTTGCCGGAATTGCAGGGCCGCCTGCCGATCCGCGTCGAGTTGAGCGCGCTGACCCGCGAAGACCTGCGCTCGATCCTGACCGAGACCGAGGCGAGCCTCACCCGCCAATCCATCGCCATGATGAAGACGGAGGGGGTCGACCTCGTCCTCACCGACGATGCCATCGACGCCATCGCCGATCTCGCGGTGGAGGTGAACGCCTCGGTCGAGAACATCGGCGCGCGGCGACTGCAGACCATCATCGAGCGGGTGCTGGACGAGATTTCCTTCACCGCGCCGGATCGTGCCGGCGAGACGGTGACCATCGACGGCGCCTATGTCAGGAAGACGGTGGGCGATCTCGCGAAGAACGCCGACCTCAGCCGGTTCATTCTCTAGGTTTCGCGGGCTTCGGCTGGGGTTCGCGCTCCAGATAGTCCTCGACATAGACCATCCGCGTCAGCGTCACCGCCAGCGCGGCGATCGGCGTCGCCAGCGCAAGACCGAGCAGCCCGAACAGGGCGGCAAACAGAAGCTGCACGGCAATGATGAAGGCGGGCGGCATGGACAGCCGCTCCTGCTGGAGGATGGGCGTCACCGCGTAGCCTTCGATGATCTGGATCGCGATATAGAGGCCGGCGACCCACAGCACCATGACATAGCCCTCGCCGAGGACGAGGAGGATGGCCGGCACCGCCGCGAGAATCGGACCGACATTGGGAACGAAGGTGAGCAGCGCCGCGATCAGGCCGAGGATCAGCGACAGCGGCACGCCGAGCAGCCACAGGCCGGCGCTGGTCAGCACGCCGATAATCGCCATGGCGATGAGCTGGGCGGTCAGCCAGTTCGCCAGCGTGCCGACAGCCGCGTCCATGACCTCACTGCCGCGCCGGCGGATGGAGGGGGCGAGAAGCGCCAGCAGCGCATTGCGGAAGACATCCGGCTGGAGAGCGCCATAGATGCCGACGAAGAGGATCACGACGAAGGTGCCGAGCGCACCGAACGTGGTGGTGAAGGCCGTCGTTGCCATCAGTCCGCCGGACCACAGCACGCCCTCGCTCGTGAGATAGGTCATGAGGCGCTGCGCCCAGGGGAACTGCTCGATCGTCGTGCGCAGGGTCGCGACGGCGGCCGGCACGCGCCGGATGAGCTGGTCGAACTGCGAACCGATTTCCGGAGCCGCCGACGCGCCGGCCGCCACCAGCACCACGCAGGCCGCCAGCAGCACCAGGACGATGGCGAGGCCCCGCGCGATCTTGAGGCGCGCCGCAAGGAAACCGCCGGCACGCGCAAGCAGGATCGCCAGCAGCACCCCCGCGAAGACGGCGAAGACGACGTCGGGCACGAGGACGACCAGCAGCACTATGGCCGCAGCGATGACGCCGATGGAGACAAGGTGTGGGGGCAAGCCGCTTTCCGAAGGCAAGGGCGGGCCGGGCCGGCCGCTCCCCTCAACCCGCCGCGCGGCGCTGCGGTTCCGGCGCCACCGCTGGCCTATGTCACGAAAAATGACCGGGCTTTCGCCCGGCCATCAGTCTCTCAGGAGGTCTTCATGCACTCGGAAGAGGGTGAACCTCAGCGGGCCGCGTGGGTTGCGCGCGACAGGTGGGCAGCGCCCGACGTGCCGAGCACGACGCGCGGGAGCAGGCGCGCACCGCCGTCCTGGGCCGTGATGAAGGTGGCGATCGCCTGGGTGCGGCGCTCAACCCCGAGCTTCCGCAGGATCGAGGAGACGTGCGACTTCACCGTGCCTTCGGAAATGCCGAGGTCGTAGGCGATCTGCTTGTTCAGCCGGCCGCGGCTCATCAGGTCGAGCACCTTGAACTGCTGGCCCGAAAGCGCGTCGAGCTTGCGCGTCGAGGACATGGTGCCGTCGGGATCGGCGGCCGCGACCGTCGGCCACCAGCCGCGTCCGGCGACAACCGCCTCGAGCGCCGCACGCAGGAGTTCGGCGGTCAGGTCCAGCGGCAGGGCGGCAACGGCGCCGCGGGCTCGCGCCTCCTGCACGGGACGGCGGTCGGCATGGTCGATCAGGACTGCGACGCGGGCATCCGGCGCGAGATCGAGGCCGTCGATCCCGGCGAGCGTCGCAATGACGAGCGTCGCCTTGGCAGGATCGGACGAGACCGCGCCCGGCTGGATGGCGCGTACCAGCGCCTCCAGCGTCTCGGCGACGATCGGAAACGGGTGCTGGACAGCAAAGCGCAGCGGTTCGCGGTGGCTCGCGGACATATCGACCGGCATCATGACTTCCTCCGTGTCATTTGGATCGTCCGCTGACCGCAGATCTTTCTTGGGACAAAGGCTAGCACCGCTCGGCCCTTCGTCAAATTGCGAAAGATCATGCTGCGAAATTGCGAAATTTTTGCTTTTCATACCTACGGCAGATACGCTTCGACCTAGGCCAAAGGCGCTCCATCTGTCTTACGGAGGATGCAATGTCGCGAAAGGTGTTCATCGGGCCGGCCCTGCGCCGCCTGAGGGAGGATGCCCGGCTCACCCAGACAGCCTTTGCCCAGCGCCTCGGCCTGTCGGTCAGCTATCTCAACCAGATCGAGAACAACCAGCGGCCTGCCACGGCCGGCGTGCTGGTGGCGCTCGGTCAGACCTTCGGTGTCGACCTTGCGACCTTCGCCGCCGACGACACCGACCGCCTTGTCACCGACCTCCGCGAGGCGGCGGCCGATCCCATGCTCTCCGACAGCGCGCCGAGCCTCCAGGACCTCAAGCGCGTCGCGGTCGACAGCCCCGCCTTCGCCCGCGCCTTCCTGCGCATGCACCAGACCGCCCGGCGGCTCGGGGAACGCCTGCAGGCGGCCGGTGACACGCCCTATCTGCCGCCCTCCGGCGAGGGCGAGACGGCCCTCCTGCCCTACGAGGAGGTGCGCGACTACTTTCACTATGTCGACAACTACGTCGACGATCTCGACCGGGCCGGCGAGGACCTTGCGGAGCGGCTTGGCCTTGCCGCCGCCAGCGACCGGCTGCAGGTGCTGGCCGGCTATCTCGCCGCTCGCCACGGGCTCAACGTCGACGCGAATGCCAATCTCGGCGACGACGTGCTGGAACGCTACGAGGCGGGCCCCAACGTCGTCGCCCTCGACGGCTCGCTCGATTCATCCACCCGCGCCTTCCTGCTCGCCAACCGCATCGCCCGGCTCGAACAGTCGGAGACCATGGCCCGCATCGTGTCGCAGTCCGGCTTCCGCTCGCGGGCGGCCGGCGACATCGCGCGCGTGGCGCTCGCCAACTATTTCGCCGGCGCGCTGCTGCTCCCCTATCGCCGTTTCCTCGCCGCCGCCAAGGAGACGCGCCACGACCTCGACTGGCTCGGCCGCATCTTCGGCGCGAGCCTCGAACAGGTCTGCCACCGCCTCTCGACCCTGCAGCGCGCCGGCCAGCGCGGCATTCCCTTCTACTTCGTCAAGGTCGACCGCGCCGGCAACGTCATCAAGCGGCACTCGGCGACGCGCTTCCAGTTCGCGCGTTTCGGCGGCGCATGCCCGCTCTGGAACGTGCACGAATCCTTCGAGCAGGCCGGGCGGACCTTCGTTCAGGTGGCGGAGATGCCGGATGGTATCCGCTACCTGTCGCTCGCGCGCGCGGTGACCAAGGGCGCCGCCCACTGGCGCGCGCCGGTGCGGCGCTACGCCTTCGGTCTCGGCTGCGAAATCTCCTATGCCGGCGACATCGTCTATTCGGAAGGCCTCGATCTCAAGGCGGAGGCGAACGTCGCCAAGATCGGCGTGTCCTGCCGCATCTGCGAGCGCGCGAACTGTCACCAGCGCGCCGTGCCGCCCATCGACCGCGAAATCCGCGTGCCGACCGACCGGAGGAAGGTCGTGCCGTTCGACCTGATGTGACGCGCCTCAACGCCGCGTCAGCGTCCGCTGCACCGCGTCCTTCCAGCGGGCGAGCTTGGCATCGCGAGTCGTGGCATCCATGGCGGGCGTGAAACGCCGCTCCAGCTTCCAGCTCCGCGCGAAATCCTCCGGGGGCGGCAGCAGGCCGGCCGAAAGCCCGGCCAGATAGGCCGCGCCAAGGGCCGTCGTCTCTAGAACATGCGGGCGATCGACCGGCGCATCGAGGATGTCGGCGAGGCGCTGCATGGTCCAGTCGGAGGCGACCATGCCGCCATCGACGCGCAGCACGGTTCCCGAACTGCCGGCGGCGGGCCAGTCGGCCTTCATCGCCGCCAGAAGGTCGGCGGTCTGGAAGCAGACGCTCTCCAGCGCCGCACGCGCCATCTCCTTCGGCCCGGTGCCGCGGGTCAGCCCGAAGATCGCGCCGCGGCAATCGGCGTCCCAGTAGGGCGCGCCAAGGCCGACGAAGGCCGGCACGAGGATCACCTCCTGCTCCGGATCGGAAGCGGCGGCGAGCGCGCCGGTCTCGCCGGCCATCTTCACGATACCGAGCCCGTCGCGCAGCCATTGCACCGCCGCGCCGGCCACGAAGATCGAGCCTTCCAGCGCATAGGTGCGTTTTCCGCCAAGCTGATAGGCGATGGTGGTGAGCAGCTTCGCCTTCGAGGCGACCGCCTCGGCTCCGGTGTTCAAAAGCGCGAAGCAGCCGGTGCCGTAGGTCGACTTCATCATGCCGGGTTCAAAGCACGCCTGCCCGACGGTTGCCGACTGCTGGTCACCGGCCATGCCGCCGATGGCGATGGGTCCGCCGAAAAGTGCAGGATCGGTCGTGCCGAAGGTGGCCGCGCAATCCTTGACCTCGGGCAACAGGGCCATGGGCACGCGCAACAGCCGGCAAAGTTCCTCGTCCCAGACGCCGCGATGAATGTCGAACAGCATTGTGCGCGCGGCATTGGTGGCATCGCTCGCATGGACCTTGCCGCCGGTCAGCCGCCAGAGCAGGAAGCAGTCGATGGTCCCGAAAGCCAGTTCACCGCGTTCGGCACGCGTCCGGGCGCCTTCGACATGGTCGAGCAGCCAGGCCACCTTCGTTCCCGAGAAATAGGGGTCGATGACGAGGCCCGAACGCGCCTGCACGAGCGGTTCATGACCATCCGCCTTCAGGCGCGCACACTCAGTCGAAGTGCGTCGGTCCTGCCAGACGATGGCGCGATGGATCGGCCGGCCGGTGGTGCGGTCCCAGACAACGACCGTCTCGCGCTGGTTGGTGATGCCGATGGCGGCGATGCTCGCGGCCGTCACATCCGCCTTCGCGATTGCTGCACGCACCGTCTCCACGACGCTGGTCCAGATTTCCTCGGGGTCGTGCTCCACCCATCCGGAGGACGGGAAATGCTGCGCGAACTCGCGTTGCGCCACCGCCCGCACCGAAAGGTCCGGCCCGAAGACGATGGCGCGCGACGATGTCGTTCCCTGATCGATCGCGACGATGACCGGCTCCATGCGCCTCTCCCCGAATGCCGATGCTAGATGCTTGTTGGCCGGCATCCTGCCACCTGCGGCCCTTGCGGCGGAAGCCAAAAGGCGTCAGACCCATCGGCAAGGCACCTTTTCCGAGGAATCGCATGGCCGGCGAAGCGGTCGACCTTCTGGTGGTCGGCGGGGGGATCAACGGCGCGGGCATTGCGCGCGACGCCGCCGGGCGAGGCCTTTCCGTCACATTGGTCGAACAGGACGACCTCGCTAGCGGCACCTCGTCCTGGTCCACCAAGCTCATCCACGGTGGCCTGCGCTATCTCGAGCACTACGAGTTCCGTCTCGTGCGCGAGGCACTGATCGAGCGCGAGGTGCTCTGGGCCATCGCGCCGCACATCATCCGGCCGCTGCGCTTCGTGCTGCCCCATCACCAGGGGCTCCGCCCCGCCTGGCTGTTGCGGCTCGGCCTGTTCCTCTACGACCATCTCGGTGGCCGCAAGCGGCTCTGGCCGACGAAGACGCTGGACCTGCGCACCGACGTCGCCGGCCGGCCGCTCAAAGCCGGCTATGCAAAGGCTTTCGAATATTCCGACTGCCGCGTGGACGATGCCCGGCTGGTGGTGCTCAACGCGATGGACGCGCGAGCGCGTGGCGCGACGATCCTCACCCGCCACCGTGCCAGCGCGGCCGAGCGGGCGGAGGGCTTCTGGCGCGTCACCGTCGAGAATCGGCGCACGGGCGAGGTGCAGGCCTTTTCAGCGCGGGCGCTGGTGAACGCCGCGGGACCGTGGGTGGAATCCTTCCTGACAGGCCCGGCAAAAGGCCGCGCACCGGCACGCGTGCGGCTTGTCCAGGGCTCCCACATCGTGGTTACCCGGCTCTACGATCACGATCGGGCCTATATCTTCCAGAACGCCGACAACCGCATCATCTTCGCCATTCCCTATGAAGGCGCCTTCACGCTGATCGGGACGACCGATCAGGACTACGAGGGCGACCCGGCGGCGGTCGCGGCGACGGAGGCCGAGATCCGCTATCTCTGCGCCGCAGCCAGCGAATATTTCGCCAAGGCCATCACGCCCTCGGACGTGGTGTGGACCTATTCCGGCGTGCGACCGCTCTACGACGACGGCGCTTCCGCCGCACAGGAGGCGACGCGCGACTACGTTCTGCACAAGGATGGCGGGCCGGGCGCCGCGCCGCTGCTCTCCATCTTCGGCGGCAAGATCACGACCTATCGCCGGCTTGCCATGAGCGCGCTGGATGAACTCGCGGACGACCTTCCCGCGCTGCGCGGCAAAGCGGGCTGGACGGCGAGCGCGCCGCTGCCCGGCGGCGACATTTCGCTCGACAGTCCGGTTTCCGCCTCGGAGAGCCTGTGGCGCAGCCATCCGTTCCTCGGCCAGGCACTGGCAGGCCGGCTCGCCCACGCCTATGGCACGCGGGCGAAGGCGATCATCGGCAGGGCGGCATCCATGGCCGATCTCGGCCGGCATTTTGGCGCGGGGCTGACGGAAGCCGAGATTGAGTATCTGCGGCGCGAGGAATGGGCCGAGACAGCCGACGACGTGCTCTGGCGCCGCTCGAAACTCGGCCTGCACCTGAGCGAAGCCGAGCGCGCAGCGATCCGGGCGCATATGGGCGCATGAGCCCGGAGCGACCGCACGTGCTGATCGTGGGTGCAGGCCCTGCAGGGCTTCATGCCGCCGGCCGGCTCGCTGCGGCGGGCGTGGCGGTGGCGGTCTATGACCGAATGCCCTCACCGGCCCGCAAATTCCTGCTGGCCGGCCGCGGCGGGCTCAACCTGACCCATTCCGAGCCGCGAGCCGCTTTTCTCGCCCGCTATGGCGAGGCGGCCGAATGGCTCGCGCCGCAGCTCGACCGCTTTCCGCCAACGGCGCTGCGCGCCTTCGTGGCCAGTCTCGGCGAGGAGACCTTCGCCGGATCGTCGGGCCGTGTGTTTCCGCGATCGTTCAAGGCCTCGCCGCTGCTGCGCGCCTGGCTCGCGCAGCTCCGTGACAACAACGTCACCTTCCAGTTCCGCCGCCGGTTCACCGGCATCGGGCCCGGCAGTGCGCTGGCCTTCGACGGACCGGAGGGGTCTGAGCCGGCGTCGGGCGACGCCGTTCTGCTAGCGCTTGGCGGGGCAAGCTGGCCACGCATGGGTTCGGATGGCTGTTGGGTCGCGATCCTTGAAGCTGCTGGCGTTACCGTCCGGCCGCTCGTCCCGGCCAATATGGGCGTCGAGATCGACTGGTCCACCGACTTCGCCGCTCGCTTCGCCGGAAGCCCGCTGAAGCGCATCGTCGCCCGCTGCGGATCGCGCTCCGCGACCGGCGAGGCCGTCATCACATTGGAAGGACTGGAGGGTGGCGCCGTCTACGCGCTCTCCGCGGCCCTGCGCGACGATGCGGCGGCCCATGGATCAGCAAAGCTCATGATCGACCTCAAGCCGGACCTGTCCGAAGCGGCTCTCGCGGCCCGGCTGATATCGGCCCGCCCGAAGGACTCGCTCTCCAGCGTGCTGAAGAAGAAACTCGGGCTCACGCCGCAGGCCGTCGCGCTGCTGCGCGAAGCCAGCGCCGAACTGCCGCGCGATCCCGCCGTTTTGGCTGCATTGATCAAGCGGGTGCCGCTGGCCGTGCGCGGCGTGCGGCCGCTGGAGCGCGCCATATCGAGCGCTGGCGGCATCCGGCGCGATCAGGTCACCGGCGATTTCGAATTGAAGGCACTGCCGGGCGTGTTCGTCGCGGGCGAGATGCTGGACTGGGAGGCGCCGACCGGCGGCTATCTGCTGCAGGCGACCTTCGCGACCGCGGAGGCCGCGGCGCAGGGCATGGCGAAGCGGCTCGGCATTTCGCTGCCGCCTGCCGCGGCAGATTCGTGGTGATCAGATACAGCCGGAACCCTGGCTCGGCGTGCGGCTGACCGTCTCGCCGATGCGCGGACGGGTATAAAGCCGATCGGACAGCGTCACCGTTCCGGCGATCAGATAGGCGATGGTCGGGGTGTAGGCGAATTTGACCTCGGCCAGCACCAGAAAGCCGGTCGTGCCGATCAGCGGCTTCAACTGCGCCGGCACGGTGATGGACTGGCCGCAGGTATAGCGGGTGCCGTTGCGCGTATCGCTCCAGACGACGCGCGAGATGCCGAGGATGTCCGTCTGGATGCCGGTGACCACCACCTGCGCCTTGCTCATCGGAAAGGGCGCGAGCACGTCGGCGGTGGCGTCCAGGATATTGGTCATTTCGGCATTGGCGATGACGGTCGCCTGCGAGGCAAGATCGGACAGGGTGCGCGCGGCGATCGAGACCTTGCGATCGGCCTGCAACCCTTGAGTCGTCTCGACGCTTGCCAGGAACAATGTGCACATGACCGGCACGATCAACGCGAACTCGACGGCCGAGATGCCGCGGGTATCGCGGCCGGCCTCCGTCAGGAACTGCCGGAAGCGGCGGCCGGTGCGGCGCAAGGCGGCTGCGATCGGGACGTGGTACATCGCGCGTCCCTCAGAACGGCTCGTTGCGGAAGGCGGCGGTCGCCATCAGCAGCCGCTTGCCGTTGGGCAGGTCGCCTACCGTCAGGCCGAAGGAGGGCATCAGGATGGGCCATTCGTAGACCACCCGGACGACGACGATGTCGCCGCCGACGCCCTGGTTATAGGTCATGCCGCTATAGTTGACCGCGCCCGTGCCGGTGGTCGGCCGGCCCGTCGATGCGGCGCCGAAGCTCGCATAGGTCCGGACGTCCACCGCGATGCCGCTGCACCTCATCAGTACGTCCGTCCGCCGGCAGACGGCGTTCTTGAAGGCGGTCTGGTCGAAATTCTGGGTCTTGGCCTGTCCGGTCATGATGAGGCGCGAGGCATTGGCTGTCGCGGTCTCGAGCACCTGACCGGCGAAGAAGACCATCGCCACCTCGATGATGGCGAAGAGCAGGAACAGGAAAGGCCCGGCCACGAAGGCGAATTCCAGTGCGGCGGCGCCGTCCTTGTCGCGGTTGAAGCGGGAGACGATCTTCGGGCGGACGAGACCGCGGAGGACGAGACCGCTGCGCACTTTGCGCAGGGCTTCGACGGCCCGCCATCTGTTCAACGACGCTACAGACATGCCCTCGCCTCCCTGGTCCCGAGCATGGACCATCGAGCTTTGCGTCAGCCTGTCTTAGCGGAAACCCGTTGACGAACCGTTGCCCGGATCGCGTGGATTCCGGGGCAATTTCACGGGTTTGGGCGGCCCGGGGCGTTAGCGCGCCGCCGCGGCGCCGCGCGCGGACGCGGCCCCGTCACGCGACCGGGAATTGCTTAGCGCTGTATCGAAGAAGGGCTTGGAATCGCCGATGGCTATGGTGCGCTCGCAGGTGGGCGTGCAGGAATAGGTCTCGCGCTCGATGCCCCGGTAGACCTGGACCACCGCATCGTTCTGCGGCCGGACGCGGACCTGAACCGACATGAGCTGCTCGCCGCGTTGGTTCAGGGCGATGAGATTGGTCGAGCCGATACCCTTGCCGGTGAGCACCATCAACCCGCCGGTCTGCACCACGGCGTCGGCGATCAGGGGATTGCCGATGACCAGGGTCGTCACGCGCGCGGGCAGGCGCACGATGCGCGCCTGATCCATGGTCACCGTCAGTCCGTGGGTCAGCATGTCGGCGACGGCCGCCTCATGGGCCGGCGGCGGGGCGGCGGCAAGCTGCGGCTCGTTGGCCAGGGCACCGGTTCCGGCGAGAAGGCCGGCGGCAAGCAGGGGGAACCGGAAACCGGACAGTGCCGCCGTGATCTTGGCCGCCATGATCTTGCAAGCTCCGGACAGGGCATCGGGGACAAATCGTGCGGCAGCCTAACCAGAAATTGGTGAACGAATTGCCAATTTTCCCGCCGCGGCTTCTGGAACCCGCCCATCTCGTCCGATTTTCTTCCCGCCGGCTCGTTCTTTCGCAACCTTAACGCAGGGATTATCAACTGACGATCCTGTATTTCTTCCGGCTCCAATGCCCGATTAATGAATATACGGGCATTATTTCCAAATCGGAAACCAGATATTACTTTGCTCAAGACCGAATTAACCAAGTCAAAGACCTAGCGGTATTTAACGAAATCGGGAGGTCGATTTAACGAACCTGCAAGAGGTGGCTGCTAGTGTCGTGACAGTTCGAACGGGCCAGCAACAAGCACCGGCGGACAACGCCGATGAGGCGCAACAACGTGGACACTAGGAGTCAGTCATGAAGACCATTCTCGCTCGCTTCGCCAAGGACAACTCGGGCGCCACTGCCATCGAGTACGGCCTGATCGCCGCCGGCATCGCCGCCGTCGTGATCGTCGCGGTGAACACCATGGGTTCGAACACGCTCGGCGCCTTCCAGCGCGTCAACACGAACTTCGCCACCGGCAACTGATATCGCCATCACGGCGATGTTGCGACGGCCCGCCGCGTGGCGGGCCGTCTCCTTTTCCATCCAGGCTATTCGAACGACGGTGCCGGCATGACGAGGGGCGTACCACCTCGGATCGCGCAGACGAGCCAACGCAGCGCGCCGGACGAGATGACCGGCTTCGTCGCCCTTTCGCTGGTCGCCGGCCTTGCAGCGGCCCTCGCGGTTCTCTGGCGTTCACTGGTCTGAAACCACCGCGCCGCCATGATGGCGCGGGAACGGGAACGCGGAAACATAGACGGATCGCGCCTGCCCCCGGGAGGAAGCCATGTCCGACCTCGCCATCCTGCTGATCTTCCCCGCGATGATGGCCTTCGCGGCGGCAAGCGACCTGTTCACGATGACGATCTCGAACCGGGTGTCGTTCGTGCTGATCGGCGGCTTCTTCGTGCTCGCCCTCGTATCCGGCATGGCCTGGACCACGATCGGCATGCATGTCGCAGCCGGCCTGCTGGTCCTGGTGATCAGCTTCGCCTGTTTCGCCTGCGGCTGGATCGGGGGGGGTGACGCCAAGCTCGCCGCTTCCACCGCGCTCTGGCTTGGCTGGTCGCAACTCCTCGAATATGCGCTCTATTCCTCACTCCTTGGCGGCCTGCTGACGCTGGGCCTCCTGTCGCTGCGCGGAGCACCCTTCCATCCGCCATTGCTGATGCGGGAGGGCTGGTACGCCCGAATCACCGACGCGAAGACCGGCATCCCCTACGGCATCGCGCTCGCGGCCGCGGGGCTCATTCTCTACCCCTCCAGCTTCTGGATGACCGGTGCGCTGCACTGAAAGCCATATGCGCGCGAGGCCGGTGACTTTTCGTTAAGTCAAATTGCTCACCGGCGATTAACCATAAGTTGACCTTTCCCTGATCGAATCCGGCCCATGACGAAGGCCCGTTCGCCCTCGTCGCGTGAGGGTCGGTCCAATGCGTCTGAAGCCTGCACAGATGGTGGTCATCGCGGTCGCTCTCGGCGCCGGCGGGTTCGCCGCCGTTCTGATGGGTGGCCGCCGGCCGCCGCCGCCGACAATGCAGCAGGCGGCGCCCGCCCCCGAAGTCCCGTCCCTGGACGTGCTGGTCGCCAATGTCGACCTGCCGCTCGGCAAGATCATCCAGCCCGGCGACGTCACGTGGCGGCGCTGGCCCGACGATGCCGGCACCGGCAACTTCGTCGTGCGGCGCCGGGGCGATGCCGGCACCGCCTCGATGGACGAGACGGTCGGCTCCATCGTTCGCACTGCCTTCATCGCCGGCGAGCCGATCCGCCCGGCGCGTCTGGTCAAGGGCAATCGCGGCTTCATGTCGGCGATCCTTACCCCCGGCATGCGCGCCATCGCCGCCCCGATCGACGATCCATCGCGCGGCGCCGGCGCCTTCATCCTGCCGAACGACCGTGTCGACGTGATCCTCGCCCGCCGCAACGGCAATGCCGCCGCCCAGGCGGACGGCATGACCCACACGACCGCCACCGTGCTGCGCAACGTCCGCGTCCTCGCCGTCGATCAGGTGGTCGAGGAGCGCGGCGGCGAGAAGACCATCGTCGGCCGCACAGCGACCCTCGAGCTCACGCCCGCACAGTCCGAGACGCTGGCGCTCGCCCGCGAGCTCGGGACCCTCTCGCTGGCTCTGCGCAGCCTTGCCGATTCCGCTGTCGCCAATCTGGCAGGCGAAGGTGCCGGCGATGGCGAGGCCCTGTTCGGCAGCCAGGAAGGCCGCATGACCATCGTGCGCCACGGCGTGCGGTCCACGACCACCCCGCAGGGGAATGAATGATGCGCTCGTCCTTCCAGGCCCCGTCCCTCGCCCCGCCGCGTCTCGCCGCGAGGACCCTCGCCCGGGTCGCGGGCGCCGCCATCTGCGCGCTCGTCTGCGCCGCAAGCCTCGGGGATGCACTGGCCCAGGGCAGCACGGTGGCGCGCCAGCAGCGACCCGCAGGCGGCAACCAGATGGTCACGCTGGGTGTCGGCAAATCCATTCCCGTCGAGTTGCCCCGCGATGCCCGCGACGTCATCGTCGCCAATCCCGCGATCGCCAATGCGGTGGTGCGCTCGGCCCGCCGCGTCTTCCTGATCGGCGTCGCCGTCGGCCAGACCAACGTCTTCTTCATCGATGCCGAGGGCCGGCAGATCGCCGCCTACGACATCGAGGTCGGCCGCGATCTCGGCGGCCTGCGCCAGACGCTGCGCAGCATCCTGCCGAACGCCAATATCGAGGTCCGCTCGGTGAACGAGTCGGTCGTCGTTTCGGGCTCGGTCGCGACGCCCCTGGAGGCGCAGCAGGCGATGGATGTCGCCGCAAAGTTGGTCGGCGACGAGAAGAAGGTGGTCAACGCCATCTCGATTCGCGGCCGCGACCAGGTCCATCTCAAGGTGACGGTCGCCGAAATCCAGCGCACGCTGATCCGCCAGCTCGGCATCCGCATGGATGCCTTCGATCCGACGTCGACGATCCCCGGCGCCACCACCACCGGCCTCGGCAATGCCGGCGGCTTCGTCTACGGCCTGCTGACCGGCGGCCGCTTCAACGTCAACAATATCGACCCCTCGCCGAACACGATCCAGCTCGGCTCGCGCGTCGGCAACAACGTCGTCACCAGCACGATCCGCGCCTTCGAGGAGAACGGCCTCGTGCGGACGCTCGCCGAGCCGACGCTCACCGCCATTTCCGGCGAGCAGGCGAAATTCGTCGCCGGCGGCGAGTTTCCGGTGCCGACGGGCCGCGACATCACCGGCAACATCACGCTCGAATTCAAGCCTTTCGGCGTGATCCTCGCCTTCACACCGATCGTCATGTCGGAAGGCCGCATCAGCCTGCGCGTCGGCGTCGAGGTCAGCGAAATCAACAACGACGTCTCGGTCCGTCTGGCCAGCGGCACGAGCGCCCAGGGCATCGTCGTGCCCGGCCTGCGCACCCGGCGCGCCGACACGACGATCGAGCTGCCCTCCGGCGGCTCGATGGTGCTCGCCGGCCTGCTGCAGGAGCAGACCCGCCAGTCGATCGGCGGCATGCCCGGCGCCATGAACATCCCCGTGCTGGGCGCGCTGTTCCGCTCCCGCGACTACCAGCGCGGCCAGACCGAGCTGATGGTCATGGTGACGCCCTACATCGTCCGTCCGGTCTCGGCCAACCAGCTCGCCCGCCCGGACGACAACTATCAGGACCCGTCCGATCCGGCCGGCACGTTCATCGGCCGCCTCAACCGCATCTACGGCACCGCCGGCGCGCCCGCTCCTCGCGGACGCTTCAACGGACCCGTCGGCTTCATCCGCGACTGACCAGGCCACAAGCCAGAGGTTTCCCCATGTCCCGCGTGCCCAACCGCCTGCCCGTCGCGAAGCTCGTCCTGATCAGCGCCGCCTTCGCGCTCGGCGGCTGCCAGTCGGTCGCCTCGATGCGCGACCCCTATCCGCACGACTATCGCCAGCGACACCCGATCATGGTCGGCCCGCAGGGCGCCTATGTCGCCTCGCAGTGCGGGCTCTGGCCAAACGATCTCGGCGCCGCACCCGGCTCGGACAGCCACCTGAACCGGCCGAGCTGGAACCATGGCTGCGCATTCCAGCACAACCTCGCGGCAATCGTCGCCAATCCGAACGACCTGCTCGGCCCGCGCCAGGAGACCGAGATCGACGCGGCGCGGCGCCAGACAGTCATCAGCCGGCACCGCCAGGGCTCCGCGCCCGGACCGCAGATCGACCACCAGCCGATCCGGTCGCTCACCGACATCAAGCGCGAAATCAGGGGGTAGGACGTGGCGGACGAGGCAACGCTCCCGTCGGAGGCGCAGGGCGAAAAAATCGCGCCCGTTCCGCGCATCTCCCTGCAGGCCTTCTGCGAAACATCGGAACTGGCCGGCGTCATCGCCGAGGCCGCCGAGGACCGGCGCATGGACAAGGCCCATGTGCGCGTCCAGATGGGCGGCGCACCGGCGGCCGTCGAATCCTACCGGACCTCCCCGACGCCGAATGTCGTCATTCTCGAGACGACCGGCCGCAAGGGCGAGATTCTCGGCCACCTCGACGAGCTCGCCGAGGTCTGCGACGCCACGACCAAGGTGATCGTGATCGGCCAGGTCAACGACATCCTGCTCTATCGCGAGATGATGGCGCGCGGCGTCAGCGAGTACATGATGGGGCCGATCGGCGTCCTCGACGTCATCCGCACCGTCTCCGGTCTTTACGCCTCCGACGGCGCCAAGCCCGTCGGCCGGACCATCGCGGTCATCGGCGCCAAAGGCGGCGTCGGCGCTTCGACTGTCGCGCACAATCTCGCCTGGGCGATCTCGAAGGATATCGGTACCGATACCTGCATCGCCGACATGGACCTCGCCTTCGGCACGGGCGGCCTCGACTTCAACCAGGACCCGCCGCAGGGCATCGCCGATGCGGTGTTCTCGCCGGATCGCGTCGATACGGCCTTCGTCGACCGCCTGCTGTCGCGCTGCTCTGACAATCTCTCGCTGCTGGCGGCCCCTGCCACGCTGGAGCGCGTCTACGACCTCGGCCCCGAGGCCTTCGACAGCGTCATCGACATCCTGAAAGCGACGGTGCCGTCCATCGTCCTCGACATGCCTCACGCCTGGACCGGCTGGTCGAAGCGCGCCCTCTCCACCGCCGACGACATCCTCATCGTCGCCGCGCCCGACCTTGCCAACCTGCGCAACGCCAAAAACATCATCGACCTCCTTCGTACCTCGCGGCCGAACGATGCGCCGCCGCGCTACATGCTGAACCAGACCGGCATCGCAAAGCGCCCGGAGATCAAGCCGGCCGATTTCGCCAAGGCGCTCGAATCCGAGCCCGTCGCTGTGATCCCCTTCGAGCCGCAGCTCTTCGGCACGGCCGCCAATAACGGCCAGATGCTGGCCGAGATGGAGCCCGGGCACCGGGTTTCGCAACAGTTCACGGACCTCGCGCTTGCGATGACCGGACGCCACGACACCCGCAAGGCACGCACCGGCCTGCTCGGGCCGCTGGCGCCGATTCTCGAGAAGCTTCCATTCCGCAAGAAGGCCTGACGGCCCGGCCAACCCGTTCGAGGCAGCATGTTCGGTAAGCGCGGCACAACCGGATCGGGATCGGGGCTCCCCCCTCAGGGCGGGGCGGCGACGATCGAGCGCACGGCTCCCGCCGCGGCCTCGCGCATGGCGGAGCCCGCCAGGACGCCGACCATCTCTTCGCCGCCCCTCGCGCCGGCTCAGGCCGCGCCGGTGCCCGAGGATCGCCAGCGCTCGTCCAGCTTCTACGAGACCAAGAGCCAAGTCTTCGGCGCGCTGATCGAAGCCATCGACCTCTCGCAGCTCGCCAAGCTCGACGGCGTCTCGGCGCGCGAGGAGATCCGCGACATCGTCAACGAGATCATCACGATCAAGAACATCGTGATGTCGATCGCCGAGCAGGAAGACCTGCTCGAGGACATCTGCAACGACGTGCTCGGCTACGGCCCGCTGGAGCCGCTCTTGGCGCGCGACGACATCGCCGACATCATGGTGAACGGACCGAACACGGTCTACATCGAAGTCTCCGGCAAGATCTCCAAGACCGGCGTGCGTTTCCGCGACGCCTCGCAGCTGATGAATATCTGCCAGCGGATCGTCAGCCAGGTCGGCCGCCGGGTCGATGAATCCTCGCCGATCTGCGACGCGCGTCTGCCCGACGGCTCGCGTGTCAACGTCATTGCTCCGCCGCTCGCAATCGACGGCGCCGCTCTCACCATCCGTAAGTTCAAGAAGGACAAGCTGACGCTTGAGCAGCTGGTCAAATATGGATCGATCTCGCCCGAAGGCGCGGAAATCCTGCGCATCATCGGCCGGGTGCGCTGCAATGTCGTCGTGTCCGGCGGCACCGGCTCGGGCAAGACGACGCTGCTGAACTGCCTGACGCGCTACATCGATTCCGACGAGCGTATCATCACCTGCGAGGATGCGGCGGAGCTCCAGCTTCAGCAGCCGCACGTGGTGCGCCTCGAAACCCGCCCGCCGAACCTCGAAGGCGAGGGCCGCGTCACCATGACCGACCTCGTCAAGAACTGCCTGCGTATGCGCCCCGAGCGGATCATCGTCGGCGAGGTCCGCGGACCCGAGGTGTTCGATCTTCTGCAGGCGATGAACACGGGCCACGACGGCTCGATGGGCACCATCCACGCCAACTCACCGCGCGAATGCCTGTCGCGCATGGAATCGATGATCGCCATGGGCGGCTATTCGCTGCCCGCCAAGACCGTGCGCGAGATCATCGTCGGCTCCGTCGACGTGATCGTCCAGGCCGCCCGCCTGCGCGACGGCTCGCGACGCATCACGCACATCACGGAAGTGCTCGGCCTCGAAGGCGACACGCCGATCACCCAGGACCTCTTCGTCTACGAGATGATGGGCGAGGACGAGCACGGCAAGATCGCCGGGCGCCACCGTTCCACCGGCATCGGCCGGCCGAAGTTCTGGGACCGCGCCCGCTATTACGGCGAGGACAAGAGTCTGGCGGCCGCCCTCGACGCGGCCGACCTCGGCGAAGCCATGAGGTGAGCCGATGGAATTCGACACCCTTGCCGTTATCGGCCTTGCCACGATCTGCGCCGGCGGGCTGGCCTATGCGCTGATCTATCCATTCCTGTCGGGCGAGGTGAAGGCCGACCAGCGCCGGGAAGCCGTGGCGCAGACCTCCGCACGCGCCGTCCGCGGCAAGCTCGACGAACAGGCGGTGAAGCGCCCAAGCGTCGAGGAGACACTGAAGGAACTGGACCGCCGGCAGCGGAATGCCGCCCGCCCGCCGCTCCAGACCCGCATCACCCAGGCGGGCCTGACCTGGTCCAAGAAGCAGTTCTACATCCTGTCGGCCGTGCTCGGCGCGGTCGGCTTCATTATGCCGCTGATGGCGGGCCTGTCGCTCCTGCCGGCGCTCGCCTCGGCCGTCGCCTTCGGCCTCGGCCTGCCGCAATGGATCCTCAACTTCATGAAGAAGCGGCGCATGGCCGCCTTCCTGAATGAGCTCGCCAATGCGGTCGACGTCATCGTCCGCGGCGTCAAGGCAGGCCTGCCCATCGGCGACTGCCTCAGGATCATCGCGACGGAAGCACAGGAGCCAGTGCGTTCGGAGTTCAAATACGTGATCGAGCAGACGGCGCTCGGCATCCCGCTGCACGAGGCGGTGCTGAAGCTCTACGAGCGCATGCCGGTCGCCGAGGCCAACTTCTTCTGCATCGTGGTGTCGATCCAGCAGAAGGCCGGCGGCAACCTTTCCGAGACGCTCAGCAACCTCGCCAAGGTGCTGCGCGACCGCAAGAAGATGAAGGCCAAAATCGTCGCGCTATCCCAGGAGGCCAAGTCCTCCGCCGCCATCATCGCCTGCCTGCCGCCGGCGGTGATGATCTTCGTCTACATGTCGACCCCGCAATACATCTCGCTCCTGTGGACCACGGAACTTGGCCGGCTGATGCTCGCCGGCTGCCTCCTGTGGATGTTCACCGGCGTCATGGTCATGCGGAAGATGATCAACTTCGATTTCTAGAGGGGCTCGCCGACCATGCTGGGCCTCATCATCGAGAAGCTCCACGACCGCGACTTCATGATCCAGCTGCTCATCGCGGTCGCGGTAGGAGCAACCGTCATCACCTTCGCGATGCCGCTCTTCGCGGGCGACAATCTCGGCCGCCGCATGAAGGCAGTGTCGGTGGAGCGGTCGCGCATCCGCGAGCGCGAGCGCGCCCGCATGGCCAACGGCGAGCGGATTTCGGTCCGCCAGACGCCGAAGGCCTGGATGATGTCCATCGTCAACGGCCTGCAGCTCACCAAGCACCTCGCGCAGGACGAGGCGCGCGACAAGTTGATCCAGGCCGGTTATCGCGGCCAGGTGCCCTACATCGTCTTCCTGCTGTTCCGCATGGTCGTGCCGATCGTCACGTTCCTGATGGCGCTGGTCTATCTCTTCGTCATCAACGACATGCAGCAGCCGGCCATCGTTCGTCTGCTGATCGCGTGCTTTGCTGCCTATGTCGGCCTGCAGCTTCCGATGCTGTTCCTCAAGAATCAGATCGACCGCCGCAAGACCTCGATCCGGCGCGCCTTCCCGGATTCGCTCGACCTGATGCTGATCTGCGTCGAGGCCGGCATGTCCATCGAGGTCGCGTTCAAGCGCGTCAGCCAGGAGGTCGGCTCGCAGTCGATCCCGCTGGCGGAAGAACTGACGCTGACCACCGCCGAACTCAGCTACCTCCAGGATCGCCGCCTCGCCTACGAGAACCTCGCCAAGCGCACCGATCTCGACGGCGTCAAGGCGGTATCCATGGCGCTCATCCAGGCCGAGCGCTACGGCACGCCGCTCGCCAACACGCTGCGCGTCATGGCGCAGGAAAACCGTGACATGCGCATGTCGGACGCGGAGAAGAAGGCGGCATCGCTGCCGCCGAAGCTGACCGTGCCGATGATCGTATTCTTCCTACCCTGCCTGTTCGTCGTCATCATGGGCCCGGCCGTGATCCGCCTCATGGCCGCGAACTGACGAGGCCCTGAAGCGCGGCCACAGGCCGCCCGTCTATAGCCCGGGCTCTCGTTCCGGCCGAGATCATCCTGACCCTCACGTCGGGCCTGATTCGATCGGCATGGTATCGATCGGTGCGACCTCGTCAGCACCGGCATCCTTCCGGGCAAGCTTGCCGGGCGCGACATCGGCCTTGGCGAGCCGGCGGTAGAGGTTGCGGTTCCGCCTGAGCGGCCACCAGTCGTAGAAGAGGATCTGTGCCGGCCGCCAGTTCGCCACCCAGCCGAAGACCGAGATGCCGTCGCGGATGCCCTCACGCCAGCCGTCCGGCAGCGGAGAATTGTCGACGACCCGCGACAGCGCAGTGCAGAAGGCCAGCACGCAGAGGCCGATGGCCAGCGAGATCAGGCCGGTCCGGATCAGCTTGCGGAGGTTCATCGCCTCGTTGGCGGCAAGGCGCGTGAAGTGCTGCCGCAGCACCGCCTCGACCTTGTGGGCGTCCTTGCGTGAGGACGGGCGGCCGCGCAGGCTCAACTCAACCACGAAATGGTCGCCGCGCGGCGCGTACCAGGCCTGGGAGGCAATGTACTGCGCAGCTGTCGCGTTGAGGCTGAACTCGTGGAACGGCGAGGGATCGAAGGTCGAGAACAGTTGATCGACATCGTGAACGTCGATGGGGATGCGGGTCACGCCCGTCATGCCTTCAGCCCTCCTGCCCGCGCGAGCATGGCGCTATATATATGCCGCGTCGAGCGCGCGATTCAGGCGCGCGCCAGCCGCTCGCGGCGCATCAGAAGCCATCCAACGATTGCGAGGTTGACGAGGTTCCACAGGATGCCGTTGACGAAGGCGGCCTGGTAGGAGCGCGTCACGTCGAAGATTACGCCGGAAATCCAGCCGCCGAAGGCCATGCCGATCAGCGTCGCCATCAGCGCGATGCCGACGCGCGTTCCCGCTTCACCCGCCGAGAAATATTCCCGCACGATGATGGCGTAGCTCGGCACGATGCCGCCCTGGAACAGGCCGAACAGGATCGAGAAGAAGTAGAGCGGCGTCAGCGCATCCGAGGTCAGGAACAGGATGAGCGCCAGCCCCTGCAGCACCGAGCCGAGCAACAGCGTCGCAAGGCCGCCGATCCGGTCGGCGATAAAGCCGGAGGCGACCCGGCTGACGATGCCGAAAGCCAGCATCAGGGACAGCATTTCGGAGCCGCGGGCGACGCCGTAGCCGAGGTCGGCGCAGTAGGCGACGATGTGGACCTGCGGCATCGACATAGCGACGCAGCACGAGATGCCCGCGACCGCCAGAAGCGCCATCAGCGCGCTGGGCGACAGACCGAGCGCCGCCGGCGTAGCGCTGCGCGCCAGTCCCGGTCCGGTCGCGGCGGCTGGCGCGGATTTCCGCAGCAGAAGGGCAAGCGGCACCATCAGCACGACGGCCAAGGCGGCGATCATGATGTGCGTGGCCCGCCAGCCAAAGGATTCGAGTGCGAAACGAACGACCTGCGGCCAGATGGCGCCGGCGAGATAATTGCCCGAGGCGGCGAGGGCCACGGCTATGCCGCGGCGGCGCTCGAACCATAGCGACACGTGAGCGAGCAGGGGCCCGAAGACCGCCGCGGAGCCAAGGCCGATCAGCAGCCCGTGCGCGAGGGCGAAGGTCCAGATGTTCGGCGAGAGGGCAGCCGCAACATAGCCGGAGGCGAGCAAGGCAGTGCCCGCGAGGACCGGAATCATGATGCCGAAACGATCTGTGAGCCGGCCCATGGCAACGCCGCCAAGGGCGAATCCGATCATGGCGAAGGTGTAGGGCAGCGAGGCTTCGCCACGGCCGACGCCGAAATCGGCCTGCACGGCGGGAATCACCACCACGACCGACCACATGCCGACGCCGCCGATGGTGCCAAGCGCGAGGCAGATGGCGAGGCGCATCCAGGCGGCAGGCCCGTCGATGTCGGAGACGGACGATGTTGCGGCGGCGTTCTGCTGGAGCACGATCATGTCGTCCGGCGGCGGGGCGAGGACGCTAACACCCTCCCGCTGCCCAAGACAGAGGCAGCGCAAGCCGGTCGGCTGTGCAGGAATGCCTTGCCCGTCAGGCGCGCTCGCGCACGCCGATCAGGCCCGCGATTGCCGCGAGAACCCATGCCGTGATCAGCAGCGTGCCGCCGATCGGTGCCGCCATGGGAAAGAGCGGCACGCCGTTGAAGGTGCGCATGGCGATGTCGCCGGAGAACAGGACGACCCCGACCACCAGAGCCCAGGCGGCGAGGCGACCCGCGAGGTCGTGGATCAGGCCGGTCTTGCGCGCGACTGCAACGGCGATGATGGCCGGGGCGTGAAGCGACAGCATGGTGGCGGCAACCGACAGGCTGGTTCCCGCATAGGCGTGGGTCGCCATGGCAGCGAGCGCGATGCCGGCCGCGCCGATCAGGCCGGCGGCGAAGAGGAGAAGGCGCGTGGCGGTCATGGCTGGGCTCCAGACGATGCGCCCTCAAAGCACGCCGCCGGATCGCGGGAAACCCCGCCAAGGCAAGTCGGTCCTGCTGAAGAGAATTGCGTCTTATCGAATTTTCGTCACGCGAACCGGGATCCGCTTCGCTTCAAAATGCTCAGCTGGTGGTGCGGGCCACCACGACGAGGCGGCGGATTTCGCCCCGCAGATAGGCCTGCAGGAATCGATCGTAATCCTTGATCGACAGGCAGCCGTTGGAATCGCCGCGCGGACCCATCAGGTAGCTGTGCGCCAGGAGGCCGGCGCGGCCATGGATCGCCTGGCTGCCCCCGGTCGGATGGAGGCGGATCGCCCGCACGCCGTGGAACAGCGCCTCGCGCTCGACGAGATCGTAGGTGTGCGGCGGGATCGGGCCTTCCATACGCACATGGGCGTAGCGCACGTCGTTCATCTTCGCGCCGAGACCGGATTGGGCCTCCAGCCGCTCGCCGTTCGGCAGATAGACCGTGCGGGCGGCGATATCGAAGATGGCGGTGCCGGCCGGCGGCTTGGGGACGACGTTGAAGCCGAAGCCGAGGCGTGTGCCGAAGGACGGCTGACCGGCATCGGTCGCCGTGCCGGTCGGCGGTGCATAGGCCAGTTCCGGCCCGTTGGGCGAGCGCGGATTGCCGAACAGCCGCTCGAGGAAGGAGCGTCCGTCCGGCGCGGGTGCCGCGGGGGTGGCAGCGGTCTGGGCGCCGCGCGCCCCACGGCGGGTCGCGACCTGCGGCTGGTCGGGTGCCGCAGCAGTGGGGATGTCGGCTGGGCGCCTAACGGGCAGCGGCGCGGTTCCGAGTGCGGCGGATGCGGGCTCGTCCGCCTCCTCCGCGGCAATGTCGGGACGGGCCATAGGAAGCGGCGCCGAGACGAGGGGCGCGGGACCGGTCATCTGCGGCACCAGCGAGGGCGCTTCGACGGCGTCGCTGCGCAGGCTCGCGAGCGCCAGCATGGACCGGGGAGCTGCGGGAGCAATGGCTGCGGTCGCCGTTTCCTCGGCTGCCGGCTGCCAGGTAGCCGAGAGCGGCAGGCTGGCGGCGAAGGTCGCGGGCGGGTGGCCGAGTGAATAGGCGGGATCGAGAAGGGCGGCGACGGGCGAGAGCCCAGCCTGGGAGGGGGGAGCTGCGGTTCGTGCACGGTCTTCGCGAAGGGCGAAGGTGGCCAGCCCGGCAAGGCCAGCCGAGAGAGTGAGGACAGTCACCCACGGGAAGCGGAAGGATCCGGCGCGCGCGGGCGAGGCCCGTCCGACGGCTTTGGCACCCCAGTCACGCATCGGCCGTACTCTCGATACTTCCCGGCAACGAGCCCCTCCGTGCGATGCGCGCCGGCCGACGGGCGCGCTGATTCCTCTGGAACCCGCGCAATCCTGCCGGACCGGACGCCGTCTTGAAAGGGGCAAATCCGGCATCCATAAGGCGTGATAACGGTTAATGCCCCGTGAAGCCTTCCGGCGACCGGCGGAAAGCGCCCGGACCGATGCCGAAGCGCTCCTTGAAACGCCGCGAGAACGAGGGCACCGAGGCATAGCCGCAGCGCTCCGCGACATCGGCCATGCCGAGGCCCGTGTCGGCGAGCAGGCGGCGCGCCTTGGTCAGCCGCCAGCCGGTCAGGTAGTCCATCGGCGGCATGCCCACCTCGCCGGCGAAACGGGCGGCGAAGCGCGTCCGCGACATGCCCGCAACCTTTGCGAGATCGCCGACCCGCCACGGCCGCGCGGGATCCAGGTGAATTGCCCTCAGGGCGCCCGAGAGCCGTGGATCGCCAAGAGCCCGGAGGAAACCATGCCCCCCGGCAGCGGCAAGCCGGCGAGTCGTCTGGACGAGAACAATCTCGACGAGCCTGACAAGGACCGCGCGTGACCCCGGCCCGGAGAGATTGGCCTCCAGCTCAAGCAACCGTAGCGTGGCCATGATCCAGGGCTCGGCACCGAGATCGGCGGGGCGCAGATGGATGAGGGCAGGCAGGCTCGCCATCAGCGGATGCGGCAGAGCCTCGTCGACAGCGAGAAAGCCGCAAAGGAGCACCGCACGGGGCCGGCCGTCGCCGCCCGCCAGCACACCGTCGCGCAGCGCCCCCGCTGCGATCAGCGCGGCAAGCGGGACAGGCTCGGCCGACAGGTCGGCAGCAAGGGTCTGGGCGGTGCCGTTGGGCACCAGCGCCATTTCGCCTTGGACGAGGTCGATGACCTGTCCTTCCCCGACCGACAGCCGGGAGGCTCCGGCGAGCGCGAGATGAAAGCGGATGTGCCGGCGCTCCGGCGGAACAAGGACAGCAGCGCCGCCACCAAGCTCGGCGCGGAAATAGAGCTGCGAGTTCAGCCGCAGAGCGGCGAACACGTCAGAAAGAATGTCGGTCTTGTCTGGTTGCACAGCAGGATGGGACGATCGAATAAGAAACGGGACCTGGCGAGCACTGCATTTCACGTGAATCAGGTCAAGATGCAGCGGTCCTCGCGGCGAGGAGGCCTGCCGGACGCGACGGGAAACGCGCTCGCGGCCACAGACGGATGACCCAGGCGCATCCGGCCTCTTGAGCCGGCGGACGCGCTTCTCTGGAGAATCGCATGACCCTCGACATGATCATTGCCCTGATCGGCTTCGCGTTCGTCATGTCGATCTCGCCCGGGCCCGGCAACTTCCTGCTTCTGGCCTCCGGTGCCAATTTCGGTTTCGCGCGGTCGCTGCCGCTCCTGCTCGGCATATCCTGCGGCTTCCTCTCGATGGTCTTCGCGGTCGGGATCGGGCTCGGCGCGGTGCTGAAGGCCTATCCGGCGGTTGATATCGCCCTGCGCATCGTCTGCGGTCTCTATGTCGTCTGGCTGGCCGTCCGGATCGCGCGCAGCCGCTCGCTTGGCGAGGGAGCCGCGGTCGCCACACCCATCGGCTTCATGGAGGCTGCCGCCTTCCAGCTTCTCAATCCGAAAGCCTGGGCGGTGGCGCTGATCGTGACGGTCACCTACACCCAGCCGGAGCGATTGCTGACGAGCCTTGCCGCCGTCATTGCGATCTTCACGGTGGTCAACCTGCCCTCCTTGAGCGCGTGGGTGCTGTCGGGAACGGCGCTCCGGCGCGTATTGGCGGCGGGCCGGCGCATCGTGGCCTTCAACATCGCCATGGCCGTGCTGCTCGTGGCTTCCATGATCCCGGCGCTGATGCGCTGAGGGCACGCAACAACGAGGCGCGCCTTCCCCTCTCCGTCGTTCTCGTTTAGTTCTGGCGCATGCCTGCCCGCCTCCGCGCCAAACCTGAGGATGCCGCGCTTCTGCCGGACCGGTTCGCCAGCTGGTTCGCCGGGCGGGGCTGGGTGCCGCGCGCTCATCAGCTCGATCTCTTACGTCTCGCGCGCGAGGGGCGCTCGGCCCTGCTCGTTGCCCCGACCGGCGCGGGCAAGACGCTTGCCGGCTTCCTGCCCTCATTGGTCGAACTGGCGGAGTGGCGTCCGCAGCGCCAGCCGTCAGGCCCCGCCGGCCGGGCTCCCCCGGCCCGGTCGCGCGGATTGCACACGCTCTATATCTCGCCGTTGAAGGCGCTCGCGGTCGATGTCGCGCGCAACCTCTACAAGCCGGCGGACGAGATGGGCCTGCCCATCCGTATCGAGACGCGCACCGGTGACACGCCCGCCTCCAAGCGTCAGCGGCAGCGGTCCGATCCGCCGGACATCCTGCTGACCACGCCCGAACAGCTCGCTCTGCTCATTGCCAGCGCCGACGCGCCCTATCTGTTCGGATCGCTGAAGCGGGTCGTGCTGGACGAACTGCACGCGCTGGTCACCTCCAAGCGCGGCGACCTCCTGTCGCTTGGCCTTGCGCGGCTATTCCGGCTCGCGCCAGAACTCACCACCGTCGGCCTATCCGCCACAGTGAAGGAGCCTGCCAATCTCGCGCGCTTCCTTAGCCCGCAGGATGGGCGCGAAGGTGCAGCGGTGGTTGTCGCCGAACCGGGCGCGAAGCCCGATGTCTCCATGATGGAGACGCGCGAGCGGCTGCCCTGGGCCGGCCATTCGGCGCGGCATGCGGCCAGCGAGATCTACGAGGCTATCAGGACACACCGGACGACGCTGATCTTCGTCAACACGCGCAGCCAGGCCGAACTTCTGTTCCAGCTCCTGTGGACCATCAACGAAGACGGCCTGCCGATCGCGCTGCATCACGGCTCGCTCGACGTTGCCCAGCGCCGGCGCGTCGAGGACGCCATGGCGGCCGGCAAGCTCAAGGGTGTGGTCTGCACCTCCTCGCTCGACCTCGGCATCGACTGGGGCGATGTCGATCTCGTGCTCAATATCGGCGCGCCGAAGGGGTCTAGCCGGCTGATGCAGCGCATCGGGCGTGCCAACCATCGTCTGGACGAGCCCTCCCGCGCGGTTCTCGTGCCAGCCAACCGCTTCGAGGTGATGGAATGCCGTGCCGCGCTGGAGGCCGTTGAACGCGGCCATCAGGACACCGAGCCGCTGCGGTCCGGCGCGCTGGACGTGCTGGCCCAGCACGTATTGGGTACGGCCTGCGCGAAGCCCTTCGACGAGCAGGCGCTATTGGCCGAAGTGCGCTCCGCCGCGCCCTATGCCGGTCTTTCGGACAAGGATTTCGCCGACGTGGTTGCCTTCGTCGCCACCGGCGGCTATGCGCTGAAGACCTACGACCGCTTCGCCAAAATCCGCAGGGACGCGAAGGGTCTCTGGCGCATCACCCATCCGCGGATCGCCACTCAATACCGCATCAATGTCGGCACTATCGTTGAGGAGCCGATGCTGAAGGTCCGGCTCGTCCGCTCCGCACGGCAGAGGATGGGCGCTGCTCCGACCGGACCCATCGGCCGCGGAGGCCGGGTACTCGGCGAAGTCGAGGAATATTTCATCGAGGGGCTGGTTTCCGGCGATACTTTCGTGTTTTCGGGTGAAATCCTGCGGTTCGAGGCCTTTGTCGAGAACGAGGTCTATGTCTCGCGCGCAGCCTCCCGCGACCCGAAAGTGCCGGCCTATGCGGGCGGCAAGTTCCCCTTGTCGACCTTCCTCGCGGAAGGGGTCCGGCGCATACTGTCGGAGCCGCGCTCATGGGCAAGCCTGCCGACGCAGGTCGCGGAATGGCTACACCTCCAGCAGCTCAATTCGATCATTCCACGTCGCGACGAACTGCTGGTCGAGACCTTCCCGCGCGCGGGGAGGTTCCATCTCGTCACCTATCCGTTCGAGGGCCGCCTTGCGCACCAGACGCTCGGCATGCTGCTGACCCGCCGTCTCGAGCGCTGGGGCCTGAAGCCGCTGGGCTTCGTCGCCAACGATTATTCGCTCTCCGTCTGGTGCCTCGACGACATGGGCGCAGCGATCGCGCGAGGGCGGCTGTCACTCGCCGCGCTGTTCGACGAGGACATGCTGGGCGACGATCTCGAAGCCTGGCTCGCCGAAAGCCAGCTGATGAAGCGCACCTTCCGGACCTGTGCGATCATTGCCGGCCTGATCGAACGGCGGCACCCTGGAAAGGAGAAATCCGGCCGGCAGGTGACCATCTCGACCGATCTCGTCTACGACGTCTTGCGCCGGCACGAGCCGGACCACGTCCTCCTGCGCGCCGCGCGTGCGGATGCGGCGGCGGGATTGCTCGACATTGCCCGGCTCGGCCGAATGCTGACACGCGTCAAGGATCGAATCGTGCACAAGAACCTGGATCACATTTCGCCGCTGGCCGTGCCCGTCATGCTGGAGATAGGCCGGGAGCCGATCTATGGCGAGGCGGGAGACCGTCTGCTCGCAGAGGCCGAAGCCGCGCTGCTAGAGGAAGCGGGCCTTGCCGGAACAGGGGCCGACTGACGCATGAACCTCGCGCGGAAGCTGCACGAACAGGACGATGCCGGTATCACGCTCGGTGGCCGGTCCTTCGTCGCCGATCCGTCCGGCGCGCTCTGGTGCGAGAGGACGGCGACGCTGGTCGTCTCCGACCTGCATCTTGAGAAGGGATCGTCGGCTGCGCAGCGCGGCACGCTGATGCCGCCCTACGACACGGCCCAGACCCTGGACATGCTGGCAAAGACCGTCGCGCGCTTCCGCCCCCGCCGCGTGGTCTCGCTCGGCGACAGCTTCCACGATGCCCGCGCACTTGACCGCATGGCGGAGCGGGACATGGCCGTGCTGGCGGGGCTTCAACGCGGCCGTGACTGGCTCTGGATCTGTGGCAATCACGACGAGGACCTGTCGGGCGTGCTGCCCGGCGATCATGCCGATGCGCTGGTGGAGGACGGAATGCGTTTCGTCCACATCCCGGGTGGCGGGCAAGGCGGCGCGGAAATCGCCGGCCACCTGCATCCCTGCGTAAAGATCCAGACGCGGGCCGGTAATCTGCGCAGGCGCGCCTTCGTATTCGATGGAGAGCGGCTCATCATGCCGGCCTTCGGCGCCTATGCCGGTGGGCTCAATGCCCGCGATCCCGCGATCCTGTCGCTGTTCGTCAGGGGATTCTCGGTTCTGGCTCTCGGTCGCGAGCGCGTCTTCGCCATCCCGCCCGCCCACTGCCGGCCGGACTGATCACGATCCGCGGCGATAGACCCAGACGCGCGCCGGCGGGATGTTACGCCAGACCCGCTCGGAAGGTTCGGCCGAGAAACTGGCGCCCTTGAGCGGCACCGGCGACACGACCGAATAGGTGAACTGAATGAAGGGCGCGCCCGGCCGCATCAGGCCGAGGGCATCGTCGAGAAGCTGCAGCCTGACCGGCTCCGGCCGCGTCATCAGCGGCAGGCCGGAGACCACGGCGTCGACGGGCTCCTTCAGCCGTCCTGCCAATGTTTTCGGTAGCGAATAGGCATCGCCCTGAACGACAGTGGCGCCGGGAAAGCGTTCCTTGAGCAAGCGGCAGAACTCCGCGGAATATTCCACCAGAACCAGCCGCGCCGGATCGATGCCGCGCGCCACGAGGGCCGCCGTCATCGGGCCGGTGCCGGGTCCGAGCTCGATCACCGGGCCGGTGCCGGTCGGATCGACGTAGCTCGCCATCTTCCGCGCGAGAGCCGGACCGGAAGGCGTCACCGCGCCCATCCGGAGAGGGTTCTTCAGCCAGCTCTTGAGGAATCGGGCGTCGTCGTCCTGACGACGCTCCGTCCGATGGCGTGGGACGGCACGACCCATGGGATTTCGATCGACCATTCAACGGTCCGATTGAAGGGGTCCGCCGCGGACCCTGACACAGGGGCGCAATTCCTATCGGCATGTCACGAAAGGGTCAAGAACTGCTGGAGATCGCTGCGGAAGGCAGAGGTAGAATGTCGAGCCAGATGGCCTTCTCGCCGAGTTCGGCGACGAGTTTCGCATGAGCCTCAATGTCGGGCCCGGAAAGGCGGGGAGCAAGCTGCTGCGGCCTGGTGCGGGCTTGGGCCTCGGAACGTGCCACGCGAATGGCTGCCGGGCGGGCCTCGGCGAGACCGAGCGAGGTCTGCTTGCCGCCAATCAGCTCGATATAGACCTCGGCCAGCAGCTCGGCGTCGAGCAGCGCCCCGTGCTTGGTGCGCCGTGAATTGTCGATGCCGAAGCGCGAGCACAGGGCGTCGAGGCTGTTCGGACCGCCGGGGAAGCGCCTGCGAGCGAGGCTGAGCGAGTCGACAACGAACTCCGACGGAAAAGCCGGACGTCCGGTGCGCTTCAGCTCGGCGTTGATGAAGCCCATGTCGAAGGACGCATTGTGGATGACGAGCTTTGCACCCTCGATGAAACTGACGAACTCGGCGGCGACCTCCGCGAATTTCGGCTTGTCGCCCAGGAACTCCGCCGAGAGACCGTGAACACGGAACGCCTCCTCCGGCATGGACCGCTCGGGATTGATGTAGACATGATAGGTGCGGCCGGTCGGGAAGTGATTGATGAGCTCGATGCCCCCGATCTCGACCAGACGGTCGCCACGGATCGGATCGAGCCCGGTCGTTTCGGTGTCGAGAATGATCTCACGCATGGCGGGATTCTCCGTCTGCGGCAAAGGCCCTGATGAAGGCGGTGACCTGGCGGCGCGCCGCGTTGAAATCCCGGCTGGTGTCCAGCACGATATGGGCGCGGCGGCGCTTCTCGGCATCCGGCATCTGGCGGTCCAGGATGGCGTCCAGCTTCTCTGCCGTCATGCCCGGGCGCGCGAGCACGCGGCTGCGCTGTGCGTCTGCGCCCGCGGAGACGACAGCTACGACATCGACGCGAGCATCGCCGCCGGTTTCGAACAGGAGCGGAATGTCGAGCACGATCAGCCGGTCGCCGCGCGCCCGGCACGCCTGTCTGAAGCGCACCTGCGTCTGCCCGACGAGGGGGTGGATGATCGCTTCAAGCGCTTTCATTGCCGCGGCATTGCCAAGCACCGCCGCCCCGAGTTTCGTCCGGTCAACGGTTCCATCGGCGGTCGTGCCGGGAAAGGCCTCTTCGATCAGGGGCACCGCCTCGCCGGAATAGAGCCGGTGCACGGCAGCGTCCGCGTCATAGACCGGCACGCCGGCATCGCGAAAGAAGCCGGACGTGGTCGATTTGCCCATGCCGATCGACCCGGTGAGCCCGACGACACGCATGTCAGTGCGCTCCGATATCGGCTGCGACAAGGTCATAAAGCGCGGCCGTCACCGTCGGGCGGACGCCGAACCAGCGCTCGAAGCCGGGAACGGCCTGATGCAGCAGCATGCCGAGGCCCCCGACGGTCGGATGCCCCCGATCCGCTGCCCGGCGCAACAGGTCGGTGACCAGCGGCACATAGACAATATCGGAGACGATTGCGCCGGGTTTCAGGCGGTCGAGATCGACGGCCAGAGGCGGTTGGCCGGTCATGCCGAGCGAGGTCGTGTTGACCAGAAGGTCGCATGCGGCGAGAGAGCCAGACAGATCATCCAATGCGGTGACTTTCACGCGCGAGGGAAACCGCCGGGCGATCTGTTCGGCCTTCTCGACCGATCGATTCGCCAGCGTGACGATCTCGACGCCGCGCTCGATCAGTCCGTAGACGATGCCGCGGGCCGCACCGCCGGCGCCGATGACGACGGCATGGCCAGTCATGCTGTCCCAGCCGGGCGCTTCCTCGTCGAGATTGGCGATGAAGCCGGGAACGTCCGAGTTCATGCCGACCAGCCGGCCGCCATCAACCCACACCGTATTCACCGCACCCACTGCCACGGCCGCCGGATCAACCTCGTCGAGAAGAGCGAAGGCGGCCTCCTTGTGCGGCAGCGTCACGTTGCAGCCCGCATAGCCACGATCTGCAAGGCTACGGAAGAAGGTCGCGAAATCCTCGGGGCGGACGCCTTCGCGGGTGTATTGTCCGGAGATCCCCAGCTCCTTCACCCAGTGATTATGGATGATCGGCGAGCGGACATGCTCGATCGGCCAGCCGATGCAGCAGGCGCGTATCATGGAGTCGCGAGGCCCTCTTTGCGCAGCATGGCGAGCAGCGGCAGCAGCGGCATGCCAAGGATGGTGAAATAGTCGCCGTCGACCCGGTTGAAGAGCTGGATACCCATCGATTCAAACTGATAGCAGCCGACGGATGCGAGAACGCGATCTCCCATAGCCGTCATGTAGTGGTCGAGGAAGGCGTCGGAAAAGGCCCGCATGTGCATGGCGGCGGAGCTGACCGTGCTGTCCAGCACCTTTCCGTCCCGCGCGAGCGCAACGCCGGAATGCAGATGGTGGATTCGCCCGCGAAACGTTTCGAGATGGGCGCGCGCATCGGCGAGCGATCCCGGTTTGGAGAAGCGCCGTGCATCCAGCGCGAGGGTCTGGTCGGCGCCGATCACATGGGCACCCGGTCGCGCGAGGCTGACGGCCTTCGCCTTTGCTTCGGCCAGCAGGCGCGCAATCTCAGCCGGCGAGCGGCCATCCGCGGCCCATGCGGCATCGAGGGCGCGCTCATCGATCTCCGCCGGAACGAGATCGACAGCGATGCCGGCGCCCTCAAGCATGGAGCGCCGGGCTTCCGATTTCGATGCAAGAACGAGCGTTGTCACTGCGACTCCCTCGCCGCCAGCGAACGCCGATGGTCCTTCAGGAGCGAGATGATCGATGCGGCCGTCTCCTCGATGGAGCGCCTCGTCACGTCGATGATCGGCCAGTTCCGCGCAGCAAAGAGGCGACGCGATGCCGTGATCTCCTCGGCGACAGCGGTGCGATCGACATAGCTCGACTTATCCTGCGTCGCGTTGAGGCTGAGGATGCGGTTCTCGCGGATCTGCACGATCCGCTCCGGGCTTGCGAAAAGGCCGACAATCAGCGGCCTCTTGAGCTGGTCGAGCTGCAGCGGCAGCGCGATACCTGGCACCAGCGGCATGTTGGCGGTCTTCACGCCGCGATTGGCGAGATAGATCGAGGTCGGCGTCTTGGAGGTCCTCGAAACGCCCATCAGCAGGACATCGGCCTCTTCCCAGTTTTCGGGCAGCTGGCCATCATCGTGCATCATCGTGTAGTTCAGCGCGTCAATCCGCTGGAAATATTCAGCGTTCAGCATGTGCTGTGCGCCGACGCGGGGGGTCGAGGCCGCACCCAGATAGTTCTGGAACATGGCGAGGACCGGCTCCAGCACCGACAGGCAGGGGCAGCCGAATTCGCGGCATTTCGACGTCAGGCGGTCGGTCAGCTCATGATCGACAAGGGTGTAAAGCACGATGCCCGGATTGGCCTCGATTTCGGTGAGCACCCGGTCGAGCTGCTTTTGCGACCGCACCAGCGGATAGACATGCTCGATGGCCGAGACAGTCGCATACTGAACAGCCGCCGCGCGGCCGACAGTCATCAGCGTTTCGCCGGTCGCGTCGGACACGAGGTGCAGATGGAAGTAGCTTTCATGGCGGTGCGTCACCGGCTTCGCCCGCTCGCAATCAGGGTAGGGACTGTGGACAAGTTCGGACAAGGCCATGTCCGCCGGGTCCGGGCAAGCCCGGGGCGGGGAAAGCCACCCACCCTGTCCCCAACTTGTTCGCTGGCATGGCCAGGTGAGAGCCTCTGGGAAGATCGTGGGAAGGCGCACATGCGGACCGTCACGGTAGCGACTTTCTTGATTGATTATGAAGGATTTAATGAAAGTGCGCGCGATATCGGCGGAGCCTCGGGCGGCAGGACGTCCTGGGGATGGGTTGTGGACGGAGCTGCGTTCCCCTAATCCAGCGCCAAGGAATCAAAGCAGATTCTTTCAAGATCTAACTTGAGAGATGACCAGCGATCGGACCTTACGCGTGGAAAAGCCGCTTCTCTCCGTTCTGAAGGGCCAGCGGCAGGCCACCCCGCCGATCTGGATGATGCGCCAGGCCGGACGCTACCTGCCGGAATACCGCAAGATTCGGGAGACCGCAGGTTCGTTCTTGAATTTGTGCTTCAACCCGGAGCTTGCCGCGGAAGTGACACTGCAGCCGCTCCGGCGGTTCGGGTTCGACGGGGCTATCCTGTTCTCCGATATTCTGGTCGTTCCCCATGCACTGGGCCAGGTCGTTACCTTCGAGGCAGGCGAGGGACCGCGCCTCGATCCGCTTGTCGATCGCTCGGGGCTTGGCCGCCTTGCCGGCCATCTCGATGGAGCTGTGGTAGAGCCCGTCTATGAGACCGTTCGCCGGGTTCGGCAGGACCTGCCGCCGGGGGTGACCTTCCTCGGCTTCTGTGGGGCTCCCTGGACGGTTGCCACCTATATGGTGGCGGGGCGGGGTGGCGACGATCAGGCTGGAGCCCGGATGTTCGCCTATCGCGATCCGGAAGGCTTCCAGTTGCTTATCGACCGGCTGGTCGAGGCTTCCGTCGATTATCTGGCGGGACAGGTGGCAGCTGGCGTCGAGGTCGTGCAGATCTTCGACACCTGGGCGGGTGTTCTTCCTGATGCCGAGTTCCGTCGCTGGAGCGTCGAACCCATCAGCCGGATCGTCAGCGGGCTGCGGCAGCGTGTTCCCGGCATTCCGGTGATCGTGTTTCCGAAGGGCGCCGGCTCGCGGCTTACCTGGCTCCTCGAGGCCGCTCCGGAGGCGGTTGGACTCGACTGGGCGGCGGATGCTGCCTTCGTTTCACGTGAAATCCAGCCGCGCGCCGCGGTTCAGGGCAATGTCGATCCGCTGGCGCTGAAAGCTGGCGGCGCGGCGCTGGACCGGGCCGTCGATACGGCTCTCGATGCCTTCGGCGACGGCCGCTACATCTTCAATCTCGGCCACGGCATTCAGCCGGACACGCCCATCGCTCATGTCGAGCAGATGGTCGCACGGGTTCGCGGATGGCGGCGCGGCTAATCTGGGCTTCAGGGGTTTTTCGCATGCGCGCCATGGTTTCCCTTGTCATCGTCGCCCTCGCTTGCCTGGCGTTGGCCCTGCTGGCTTCGCCGAGCTGGGCGCCGTGGCTGAAGGCCTTGCATGTCATCGCCGTCATCTCCTGGATGGCCGGGATGCTCTATCTGCCGCGGCTCTTCGTCTACCATTGCGGTGTTGCCGCTGGTTCCGAGGCATCCGAGACGTTCAAGGTCATGGAAAGCCGGCTGCTGCGGGTCATCATCAATCCGGCCATGGTGGTCACCTGGATCATCGGATTGTGGCTGGCCTGGACGGCCTTCCGCTTTCAGGGTGGCTGGCTGCATGCCAAGCTGGCGCTGGTCGTGGCGTTGTCCGGGCTGCACGGGCATTTCTCGGCTTCCGTTCGGGCTTTCGCCGAGGACCGCAACACGCGGTCGGCGCGCTACTGGCGGATCATGAATGAGGTGCCGGCGGCCATCATGGTTCTGGTCGTCATTCTGGTGATCGTGAAGCCCTTCTAGCCAGCGCCGACGGCGCAGGGTCCCTCGCGGCAGGCAGGACTTGCAATCGGCGCGTCCGGAGCCTATTCAGAAGGCCCTCCCAACGCAGACAGGATCGAAGGTAACGGCGCCGACAGCGCGCGGTTCGACGATCCGGACAGGGACGCCGATCCCTTCCCCACGATCTGCGAGTTCAGTTCCCCGCACGTCCGCGCGTGGCCTCGTTCTCACGAAAGCTCCGCGTGCCCGGCCGTTTCCAGAGCTTTGCGGTTCCGATGCAGCAGATCAAACTCCAGGACATCAAGTCGAAGTCGCCGACGGAGCTTCTTGCTTTCGCGGAAGAGCTTCAGGTCGAGAATGCGTCCACCCTGCGAAAGCAGGAGTTGATGTTCGCATGCCTGAAGCAACTCGCGGCTCAGGACACCGATATTATCGGTGAGGGTGTTGTCGAGGTTCTTCAGGACGGATTCGGATTTCTCCGCGCTCCCGATGCGAATTACCTTGCTGGGCCTGACGACATTTACGTGTCGCCCTCGCAGATCCGGCGCTTTGGGCTGCGGACCGGCGATACGGTCGAGGGCGAGATTCGCTCCCCGAAGGAAGGCGAGCGCTATTTTGCACTGCTGAAGGTCAATCGGATCAATTTCGAGGAGCCCGAAAAGGCCCGTCACAAGGTCAACTTCGACAATCTGACGCCGCTTTATCCGAATCAGCGGCTGCGGATGGAGGTCGAGGACCCGACCAAGAAGGACTATTCTGCCCGCATCATGGATGTGGTCGTGCCGCTCGGCAAAGGCCAGCGCGCGCTGATCGTGGCGCCGCCACGGACCGGCAAGACGGTGCTCCTGCAGAACATCGCGCAGTCGATTACCCGCAATCATCCCGAGTGCTACCTCATCGTTCTCCTGATCGACGAGCGCCCGGAAGAGGTTACCGACATGCAGCGCTCGGTGAACGGCGAGGTCATCTCCTCGACGTTCGACGAGCCGGCGACGCGTCACGTCCAGGTAGCCGAGATGGTCATCGAGAAGGCGAAGCGCCTGGTCGAGCACGGCCGGGACGTGGTCATCCTGCTGGACTCGATCACCCGCCTCGGCCGCGCCTACAACACCGTCGTACCGTCCTCGGGCAAGGTGCTGACCGGCGGTGTCGATGCCAACGCGCTCCAGCGCCCGAAGCGCTTCTTCGGCGCGGCCCGCAATATCGAGGAGGGCGGTTCGCTGACCATCATCGCGACGGCGCTGATCGATACGGGCAGCCGCATGGACGAGGTGATCTTCGAAGAGTTCAAGGGCACCGGCAATTCCGAGATCATTCTCGACCGCAAGGTGGCGGACAAGCGAACCTTCCCGGCGATCGACATCACCCGGTCGGGCACGCGCAAGGAAGAACTGTTGGTCGCGCCGGACATCCTCAAGAAGATGTACGTGCTGCGGCGCATCCTCAATCCGATGGGCACGGTCGACGCCATCGAGTTCCTGCTCGACAAGCTGCGGCAGACCAAGGTCAACGGCGACTTCTTCGATTCGATGAATACCTGATCTACTGGCAGGCGAATCGATTCTGATCCGGAACAATGGGTTTCATGGTCGACCGATCCGGCCATTTCCACCTCGCACGAACCATCGCAGCCGTTGCGACGCCACCCGGCACGTCCGGGGTGGCGGTGATCCGCATCTCCGGCCCGGATTCCGCTAACGCCCTGAAGCTTCTGGCGAATCGCCTTCCAGCGCCACGCCAGGCATCGTTGGTGGTTCTGACAGATCCGGTGTCCGGACAGGCACTTGATCGGGCTCTCGCGCTTTGGTTTCCGGCGCCTGCGAGCTTTACCGGCGAAGATGTCGCGGAGTTGCAGGTCCATGGCGGCCGGGCGGTCGTGGCAGCGGTGCTGGCGGCGGTTGTCGCTGTGCCCGGTGTTCGATTGGCGGAGCCGGGCGAGTTCACGCGCCGGGCGTTCGAGAACGGAAAGCTCGATCTGGCTGCCGTCGAAGGCCTTGGCGATCTTCTTCGGGCGGAGACGGAGAGCCAGCGCCGGCAGGCTTACGCTCAGTATAGCGGTGCGGTTGCCGGCGCGGTCGCCGCCGTCCGCGACGGTCTCGTCGGTGCCCTTGCCCTGGTCGAGGCGAGCATCGATTTCCCCGACGAGGGCGACATCGAAAGCAGCGTCCTGCATGACGCCCGGGATCGGCTGCGCCGTCTCGAACAGCAGATCACTGCCATGATCGAGGATGGCCGGCGCGGCGAGCGGATCCGGGACGGCATTACGATTGCGATTGCCGGGCCACCCAATGCCGGCAAGTCGACCTTGCTCAATGCCTTGGCTCGCCGGGATGTGGCCATCGTCTCTCCCGTGCCGGGGACGACACGGGACGCCATCGAAGTGCACCTCGATCTCGACGGCATGGCCGTCACACTGGTCGACACGGCAGGCCTTCGCGACAGTGACGACGCGATTGAGCAAGAGGGCATCGCGCGGGCGCGGCGCCGGGTAGCGATGGCGGATCTTGTCCTCTGGTTGCAATCGGACCCCGCCGAACTGGGTCCATCAGTCTCTGAAAAGGCATGGATTATACGCAGCCAGATTGATCGCGGCGGGGGAGTGCCGGCCGGCAGCCGGGCGATTTCCGCGCTGACCGGCGCGGGCATGGACGCGCTCATCGCCGATCTCGGCCGGTTTGCGGCGGAGGCGGCGCGAGGCGAGCCGGCCATCCTCGTGCGGGAGCGGCACCGCCTGGCCTTTGCGGAAGTCCGCGAACATCTTGTTGTCGGTTTGGCCATACCGGACTGGGATGGGCAGTCCGAGCTTGTTGCCGAGCGCTTGCGCTTTGCTTTGGGGGCTCTCGAACGGATCGTCGGTCGAGTCGGATCCGAAGCGATTCTGGACGAACTGTTTTCGACCTTCTGCATCGGGAAGTAGCGCTATACCGGGCTCGACATGTTTCACGTGAAACATGTCGATTCGCTTCCGCAACAGAAACTCGACCACCTCAGGCTTTGACCTTTGGCACCAGCTTGATTAGGACGAGGTCCGAGAGGCGCCCATATATGGCTAGTCGCGCGCATTCCTACGATGTTGTCGTTATTGGCGGCGGCCATGCCGGCTGCGAGGCCGCGGCTGCGGCTGCGCGCATGGGCGCTCGGACGGCGCTGCTGACCCATCGGTTCGATACGATCGGCGCCATGTCCTGCAACCCCGCCATAGGTGGGCTCGGGAAGGGCCATCTCGTGCGCGAGGTCGACGCGCTCGACGGCTTGATGGGCCGGGCGGCGGATGCCGCCGGCATTCAGTTCCGGCTGTTGAACCGGCGCAAGGGGCCGGCTGTCCGCGGCCCGCGAACCCAGGCGGACCGCCGTCTCTATGCAGCGGCCGTGCAGGGCTTCATCCGCGAGCAAGCGGGCCTCGATGTCATCGAGAATGAAGCCGCCGGTGTGCGCATCGAGAACGGGCGGATCGTCGCCGTCGATCTGGCTGACGGCACTGAGTTACACTGTGGCGCTCTGGTGATCGCGACCGGGACGTTCCTCCGCGGGCTCATTCACGTCGGCACAAAAAGCTGGGCTGCCGGGCGCGCAGGAGACCGGGCGAGCGTCACCCTGGCCAAGAGCCTGATGAGTCACGGCTTTGCGCTTGGCAGGCTGAAGACGGGGACACCGGCCCGGCTGGATGGCCGGACGATCCGATGGAACGAGATCGAGATGCAACCGGCCGATTCAGAGCCGGATCCGTTCTCGATGCTGACCGATGTCATTGTGAACCGCCAGATCGAGTGCGGCATCACGAGAACTACTGCCGAGACTCACAGCATCATTGAGGCCAACCTCTCGCGCTCGGCCATGTATGGCGGCCGGATCGAAGGAGTAGGGCCGCGCTATTGCCCCTCCATCGAGGACAAGGTCGTTCGGTTTGCCGACCGGGAAAGCCATCAGATCTTTCTGGAGCCAGAGGGGCTCGACGATCCTTCGGTTTATCCGAACGGCCTGTCGACCTCGCTCCCGGAGGATGTCCAATCGGCGTTTCTGAAGACGCTTCCCGGCCTCGGTGCCGTCGGCGTCCTTCGCTACGGCTATGCCATCGAGTATGACCATGTCGATCCGCGCGAGCTCACGCAGGGCCTCGAAACGAAGCGGGTAAGCGGGCTTTTTCTGGCCGGACAGATCAACGGGACGACGGGCTACGAGGAGGCCGCAGCTCAGGGATTGCTCGCGGGCATCAATGCAGCGAGGCGGGCGGCGGGCAGCGATTCGATCGGTTTTGGCCGCGACGAGGCCTATCTCGGCGTGATGGTCGACGACCTGACAACGCGTGGCGTTTCGGAGCCCTACCGCATGTTCACGTCGCGCGCGGAGTTCCGTCTGTCGTTGCGCGCGGATAATGCCGACCAGCGGCTGACGGAACGCGGCGAAACGCTGGGCTGTATCGGAGCGGCGCGATCGATTCGGTTCCGGTCCAAGATCGCGGCGTTACGCGCGGCGAGGGCGCGTCTGGACGAGCTCTCGCTGACCCCGAATCAGGCGCAGGCTGTAGGCCTTGCCGTCAATCTCGATGGCGTCAGGCGCACCGGCTTCGAGCTGCTTTCGCGCCCCGATACCGGATGGCTCGATCTCTGTCGAGCCTGGCCGGAACTGGTCGCCATTGCCCCGCGGATCGGTGAGCAGATTGAGATCGACGCGCATTACTCCGTCTATCTCGCTCGTCAGAAGGCCGAGGCAGAGACCTATCGAGAGGACGAGGCGCTTGCCCTGCCGGGCGACTGGAACTACGCGGCCATACCTGGGCTGTCGAATGAGATCCGGTCGAGGCTCGAGCGGATGCGCCCGGCGACACTTGGCCAGGCTGCGCGGCTCGAGGGCATGACGCCCTCGGCGGTGACGCTGCTGTCGATCTGGGCGCGGCGTACAGCCGCGCTTGCTGCGAATGAGTGAGGTGACGGATCTTGATTCGGCCTTTGCTGCGGCGGGGCTGGCCGGGGTCAGTGTTTCACGTGAAACAGCCGCCCGGCTCGCGCTTTATGTCGCCCTGCTGCGGAAATGGAACCCGGTCAAGAATCTCGTGGCAGCCTCTACGCTGGACGACATCTGGACGCGGCACATCGCGGATAGTTTGCAGCTCCTGCGTCATGCGCCCGAAGCCCGCATCTGGGTCGATCTCGGTTCGGGCGGCGGCTTGCCGGCGCTGGTGATCGCCGCCCTCATGGCCGAGGTTCCCGGAGCTTCCGTGCATTGCATCGAGAGCAAACTCGGCAAGGCGGCGTTTCTTCGAGAGGCCGCCCGACAGATGCATGTTCCTGTTACGGTTCATGCCGAACGGATCGAAACGGTGCTTGCGGCTTGGCCGGCGGCGGAAAGGGCGGATGTCGTGACGGCCCGAGCGCTCGCGACGCTGTCCAAACTTCTTGTCCTTGCTACTCCCCTGTTGAAAACCGGAGCCGTGGGACTCTTTCCGAAGGGACAAGATGTAGGGGCTGAATTGACCGAAGCCGCTAAATATTGGAAGCTCGACTACATCGCGGTGCCGAGTGTGACGGACAAGTCCGGCCATATCGTCACCATCCGGTCAGCCGTTTCTCTCTCAACCTGATCCCACGAACGTCGGGCGGTCCGTCATGACGATGCTCTCCTCGTCTCATTCATCGGCAGGTCCCCGCGTGCTGGCGCTGGCCAACCAGAAGGGCGGCGTCGGCAAGACGACGACGGCCATCAATCTCGGCACGGCGCTGGCGGCCATCGGCGAGCGCGTGCTGATCCTCGATCTCGATCCGCAGGGCAACGCGTCGACGGGCCTGGGCATCGACCGCCGGTCGCGTCAGAGCTCGACCTACAATGTGTTGGTCGGCGACCGGACTTTGTCCGAAACGATTCGCGAGACCTCCGTTCCGCGGCTGTTCATCGCGCCGTCGACCATGGATCTCTCCGGCGTCGAGCTGGAGATCGCCGGCGAGCGCGACCGCGCCTTTCGTCTCCGCAAGGCTATCGACAGCCTGCGCGGCGACTACAGCTACGTGCTGATCGATTGCCCGCCCTCGCTGAATCTCCTGACGATCAACGCCATGTCGGCGGCCGATGCCATTCTCGTGCCGCTCCAGTGCGAATTCTTCGCCCTGGAGGGCCTGTCCCAGCTGATCAAGACGGTCGAGCAGGTGAAGGCCACGCTGAATCCGCGGCTGACGATCCATGGCATCGTGCTGACCATGTACGACGCGCGGAACAATCTGTCGGCACAGGTGGTCGACGATGTTCGTCAGTTCATGGGCGACAAGGTTTACCAGACCATCATTCCGCGGAATGTTCGCGTCTCGGAAGCGCCGAGCTACGGCAAGCCGGTTCTGCTTTACGACCTGAAATGCGTGGGCAGCCAGGCTTATCTTCGGCTCGCCTCCGAAATTATTCAGCGCGAAAAGATGCTGCGGGCCGCGTGATGTCGGATTCGATTCGGACTCGAACCGAGCTCGGCTCGGAGATCATATCGCTTGCGTCGCGAAGGGATCAGTCAATGGCGGAAGAGGCGGGACGGTCGCGGCTCGGCCGTGGTTTGGCGGCGCTGATCGGGGATGTCGGCGAGGAGGCGGCCTCGGTCGATCGGGTGCGAGCCAGCCGGCGCGTCCCGATCGAGTTCGTGCGCGCCAATCCGCGCAATCCGCGGCGGGTGTTCAAGGACGAGGATCTGCAGGAACTGGCGGATTCGATCCGCGAGCGGGGCATCATTCAGCCGATCGTCGTTCGCACGGTCGCGGGCACGACGGACGCCTACGAGATCGTCGCCGGTGAACGGCGCTGGCGCGCCGCCCAGCGCGCCGGCCTCCATGAAGTGCCGATCCATCTGGTAGAGGTTGGCGACCGGGAGGCGCTGGAACTCGCCATCATCGAGAACGTCCAGCGCGCCGACCTCAATCCGCTCGAAGAAGCAATGGGTTATCAGGAGTTGATCGAGCAGTTTGGCTACGCACAGGGCGACCTTGCGAAGATCATCGGCAAAAGCCGCAGCCATGTCGCCAATACGCTGCGCCTCATGAAGCTGCCCGAGCCCGTTCAGGGCATGCTGCGCGAAGGCCAGCTCACGGCCGGCCACGCGCGGGCGCTGCTCGCGCACGATCACCCGGAGCGGCTGGCCTCCGAAATCATCGAGAAGGGCCTGAACGTCCGGCAGGTCGAGGCTCTGGCGCAGGAACAGGCGGAGAAGACCACGGGCCGTGCGCCGAAAGCGCGCGAGCGAATCGAAAAGGACGCCGATACCAAGGCGCTGGAGAAGGCGTTGGGCGATTCTCTTGGGATGGTGGTGAGCATCGATCATCGCGGTGCCGGCGGCGAGCTGCGGATTCGTTACAAGTCCCTGGAACAGCTCGACGATATCTGCAGGCGCCTGCGCGGATAGCGCTATTCCGGGTCTCAGCGCCTGCGGCCGGCCGCCGCGGCAAGAGCAATGGCCATCAGCGTTCGGCTGGCAATGGCCTGTGCAAGGTCGGCTTTGGCGCGCGTGTCGAAGTTCGCTTCGGCAGTCCGGATGACAAGTCGCTCCAGCTTTTCGCTGGTCCAGAGTTGAATCTGCCGCTCAACCGCAGCCTTGCGGCTGAAGTGCACCGGCGGCTGAAACTGGCCCATGGCTGCGGCAATGGGCTGCCCGCCCTCCACGACCAGGCGCGCCTTGTGCAGCATCATCAGATGCCGGCTCATGGTCGTCATGATCTGCGGGAGGGGGACGTCGGCGGTGACCGCGCGCGCGAGCAGGCGCTCGAGCGCGGGCGCGAGGCCGCCGGCCGCCGCATCGACGATCTCACTGACGCCGAGTTGCAGTGTCTCCCCCGCGACCGCCTCGACATCGGCCAGCGTGATGCGGCCCGTGCCGTGAGCATAGAGGCACAGCTTGCGGATTTCGCCGCGCGAGGCGGCGCGATCGCCACCAAGCAGGGAGGCGAGAAGCGTCGCCGCCTCCGGATCCACAGTGAGCCGGGCGGCGCGCGCTTCATCGGCGATCAGGCGCTTCAGGTCACCCTCGCCATCGGGATAGCAGGCGATGACGGCGGCATGGGGCGAGCGCTCGGCCTCGGTTCGCAGCGGCGCGGTGCGCTTGAGGTCGCCGGCTTCGATCAGCACCAGGCTGTCCGATGGCGGCGCGCGCAGCAGCTCGGCGACCGCCGGGCCGATCGGCTTCTCGCCGGCGCGCACCCAGACGAGGCGCCTGCCGCCGAACATTCCGATCGTGTGCGCTTCCTCCGCGAGCCGTCCGGGTGAGCCGGTGAGGCTGTCACCGTCGATGCGGATAACGGAGAAGGGATCGTCGAGATCGGGGGTTGTCGCCTTGGCGGCGGCGCGGGCGCGCTCGGAAACGAGCCCGGAATCGGGCCCGTAGATCAGGACAACGGGGCGTTTGGGGTCCGGAGACGCGAGAAAACGATCAATCTCAGCGCCCTTGAGGATGGCCACGGCCTATCTCGGCCGGGTCGCGTACCAGCCGGCGACCTGGGTGACGATCGATTCCGCGAGCGACTTGGCGGCTCGCTCCTGCGCCTCGATGAGCGCGCGGTCGGAGGCAAGCCGCTGGGCCGTGCGGTCGAAGGAGGCCGTCGCGAAGGCGGAGCCGCGATGGATCGGCTGCGGCGCGCCGACCGGGGTGATCGTGTAATCGCCGATCAGCGTCACGGCCTGCGCCGAGGGCCGGCCGGCCGCCGTGTTGAGCACCAGCGGCACCGTGTCGACGCGCAGGTTGACGCGCAGGATATGGCTCGGCGCGGCGGCGCGGCCGCCTCCGCCCTGCGTCAGGTAGATGAGCTCGTTGCGCAGCACGACGCCATTGCGGCCGCCGATCTCGGGAATGTCGAGTTCACGCAACGATGCCTGCGCATTGCGGCCGCCCGACACGACGGTCGGGTCACCGTAGAGCGGTGTAAAGCAGCCGCCGAGCAGGGCGGAAAGGCCCGCGACGGACAGGCCGCGGATAACGGATCGACGTGACATCTCAGCCGACGACATTCACGATCCTCTGCGGAACAACGATGATCTTCCTGACCGGCCGGCCTTCAAGCGCCTTGGCGACGCTGTCGAGGGCCAGCGTCGCCGCCTCGATATCCTTTTGGGCCGCGTCGCGCGCGATCGTCAAGTCCGCGCGCTTCTTGCCGTTGACCTGAACGGGCAGGGTGATCGTATCCTCGACCAGAATGGTCCGGTCGATAACCGGCCAAGGCTGCTCGGCGGCAAGGCCGCCATGGCCGAGCGCCGTCCAGCACTCCTCCGCGAGATGCGGCATCATGGGCGCGACCAGCCGGACGAGAATGCTTGCTGCCTCTGACAGCGCGCTGATCATGTCGGGGGCGGGCGCCGACGCGTTCCGCAGCCCATCGAGTGTGCGGGCGAGGGCGTTGGACAGCGTATAGATGTGCGCCACGCAGCGGTTGAAACCGAGCCGTTCGATATCGCCTTCGACGGCCGCGAGCGCCTGATGGGCGGCGCGGCGGACTGCGGTTGCGGCTTCACCGCCGGTGCCGTCGGCGGCAGTCCTGTTCTTCGCCGCGTCGGCAATCTCACCGACGATGCGCCAGAGGCGCTGCACGAAGCGGCTGGCGCCCTCGACGCCCGACTCAGTCCAGATGACGTCGCGCTCTGGCGGCGAGTCCGATAGCATGAACCAACGGGCGGTGTCGGCGCCGTAGGTGTCGATGATGTCGTCGGGATCGACGACGTTCTTCTTCGACTTCGACATCTTCTCGATCGAGCCGATCTCGACCGGGGCGTTCGAGTCCTTGAGCACGGCACGGCGCTGGTCGCCCTCGCCGGTGATAGTCACCTCCGCCGGCGTCACGAACTGGCCATCCGGCCCGCGATAGGTCTCGTGAACCACCATGCCCTGGGTGAACAGGCCACGGAACGGCTCCTCGACAGAGCCGTGGCCGGTCACCTTCATGGCGCGCGAGAAGAATCGCGAATAGAGCAGGTGCAGGATCGCGTGCTCGATGCCGCCGATATACTGGTCGACCGGTAGCCAGGCGTCCGACACCGAGGGATCGACCGGCGTATCGGCGCGCCAGGGATCGGTGAAGCGCGCGAAATACCAGGACGAATCGACGAACGTGTCCATCGTGTCCGTTTCGCGCCGCGCGGGCTTGCCGCAGGACGGGCAGGCGACGTGCTTCCAGGTCGGATGCCGGTCGAGAGGATTGCCGGGCTTGGAGAAATCGGCGTCGTCGGGCAGCAGGATCGGCAGGTCCGCATCCGGCACAGGCACCGAGCCGCAGGCCTCGCAGTGGATGACCGGGATCGGGCAACCCCAGAAGCGCTGGCGGGAGATGAGCCAGTCGCGCAGGCGGAAATTGATCTTGCGGGTGGCGACCGGCGCATTGCCGAGGCTCGTCGCCTCCAGCCGCTTCGCGACCTCCGCGAAGGCGGCGTCCGTGGTCATGCCGTTCAGGAAGCGTGAATTGATCATCACGCCGTCGCCGTCATGCGGCACGTCGGTCACGGTGAAGTCGTCGCCGGCATCGGCGGGCTTCACGACGGTTGTAAAGGGCAGGCCGTATTTGTTCGCGAACTCGATGTCGCGGGCATCACCGGAGGGGCAGCCGAAGATGGCTCCGGTGCCGTAGTCCATCAGGATGAAGTTGGCGACGTAGACCGGCACCTCCCACGACGGATCGAAGGGGTGAATCGCCTTGATGCCGGTGTCGAAACCGAGCTTTTCCGCCGTCTCCAGCGCCGCGACCGAGGTGCCCATGCGCCGGCACTCGTCGGAGAAGGCGGCCAGCGCCGGATTGGTCTCGGCGGCCGCCCTCGCGAGCGGGTGGTCGGGCGCGATCGCCATGAAAGCGGCGCCGAACAGCGTGTCCGGCCGCGTCGTGTAGATTTCCAGCTCGGAATGGCCGGCCGGCGCGGTACCGTCCTTCAGCGCCCAGCGGACGAGCAGGCCCTCGGACTTGCCGATCCAGTTCTTCTGCATCAGCCGGACCTTGTCCGGCCAGCGGTCAAGCGTATCGAGGGCGGAGAGGAGTTCGTCCGAATAATCGGTGATCTTGAGGAACCACTGGGTCAGGTCGCGCTGCTCGACGAGGGCGCCGGAGCGCCAGCCGCGGCCGTCGATGACCTGCTCGTTGGCGAGCACGGTCTGGTCCACCGGGTCCCAGTTGACCTTGGCCGAACGCCGCTCGGCGAGGCCGGCGCGCAGGAAGTCAGCGAACAGCTTCTGCTGGTGCCTGTAATAGGTCGGGTCGCAGGTCGCGAACTCGCGCGACCAGTCCAGCGACAGGCCCATGCTCTTCAGCTGCGCCTTCATCGTGGCGATGTTGGCGTAGGTCCATTCCTTGGGATGGATCTTGGAGGCCATGGCGGCATTCTCGGCAGGCAGACCGAAGGCGTCCCAGCCCATCGGGTGAAGCACGTTGAAGCCCTTGGCGCGCTTGTAGCGCGCGACGACGTCGCCCATCGTGTAGTTGCGCACGTGGCCCATATGGATGCGCCCCGACGGATAGGGAAACATCTCGAGCACGTAGTATTTCGGCCGCGGATCGTCGTTCTTCGTCTCGAAGATGCGTCTCTCATCCCAGACCGCGCGCCATTTCGGCTCGGCGGTGCGGGCATTGTAGCGTTCGGTCGACATGATGGGCGGTGCGGCAGTCCGGAGGGGTGGCCAAAAGCGAGCGCGGACAACACACGAAAGGTGTCGGCGGGTCAAGGATTTGCAAGCCTTCGGGGGCTGCTTCGCGCAGGCCGCTGGAGCCAAGGGTGGCTCGCGGGCGAGGCTCGTGATAGCCGAAAGGTCTGTTCGGGAGCCTCCAGCATGCCAGACGCCGTTTCCCGCCTCGCCGAGGTGAAGGCCGCCATCGCCAAATCCGAATCGGATGCGAAACGGCCCGCGGGATCGGTGACGCTCGTTGCCGTGTCGAAGACCTTCCCGGCCGAGGCCATCGAGCCGGTTCTCGCCGCAGGCCAGCGCGTCTTCGGCGAGAATTATGTCCAGGACGCCAAGGCCAAGTGGCCGGAACTTCGCCAGCGCTATCCCGAGGCGCAAGTCCATATGATCGGGCCGCTGCAGTCGAACAAGGCGAAAGAGGCGGTAGCGCTGTTCGACGTCATCGAGACGCTGGATCGCCCCTCGCTCGCTCGCGAGCTGCAGAAGGAGATCCAGAGGGCCGGCGGCACGCGCGCGCCCCGCTTCCTCGTGCAGGTGAACACAGGTGCGGAGCCTCAGAAAGGCGGCGTGCTGCCCGAGGAGGCCGATGCCTTCATCAAGGCCTGCCGCGAGCAGTACGGGCTCGATGTCGAGGGCGTCATGTGCATCCCGCCTGCCGATGAGCCACCGGCGCCGCATTTCGCGCTGTTGACGACGATCGCGCGGCGCAACGGCCTGAAGGTCATCTCCATGGGCATGAGTGCCGACTTCGCCACGGCCATTGCCATGGGCGCGACCCATGTCAGAGTGGGCAGCGCGATCTTCGGTTCGCGCGGATGGGGGGGCTGATATGACGCGTCTGTCACGCCGAACAGTTCTCGGGACCGCAGCGGCCCTATCCTGTCTGACCAGCGCCCGGGCACAGGTTGCGACGGCCGCGTTCGGCTCGGCGAAGCTCTCCATCCTGTCGGACGGTTCGATCACGCTGCCAGGCACGTTTCTCGCGCGCGCGGCCCCGCGCGCGGAAGTCGATAGCCTGCTATCCGGCGCGGGTCTGCCCACCGATGTCGTGACCAACAGCCTCAACGTGCCGGCGGTGACGCAGGGCGACGATGTCGTGATGTTCGACTGCGGCGCGGGCAAGAACTTCCTGCCGACGACGGGCGAACTGCCGGATGCGATGAGCGCAGCGGGAATCGACCCGGCCAGGGTGAAGCACGTCTTTCTGACCCATGCGCATCCCGATCATCTCTGGGGCGCACTGGACGAGTTCGATACGCCTGCCTGTGCGAATGCGACCTATCACCTGTCGCAGGCCGAATGGGACTTCTGGTTCGCGGCCGACGTGTTCGCCAGGCTGCCGGAGGACCGGCAGGCCTTCGCTGCAGGCGCGCAGCGGGTGCTGAAGGCGCTGGAGCCGCAGCTGAAGCGCTTCAAGGCGGGCGACGAGGTCATCCCGGGGGTCGCCGCCATCGACACGGCCGGCCATACGCCGGGCCACGTTTCGTTCGAGGTCCGGCTCGGCGGCGAGCCCTTCGTCGTGGTGGGCGATGCGTTCACCCACCCGGTCGTGTCCTTCGCGCGCCCGGATTGGGTCACCGGCTTCGACCAAGAGGGCGACAAGGCCGCTGCGAGCCGCAAGCAGCTGATGGGGCGGCTGGCGGCGGACAAGCTGCCGTTCACCGCCTATCACCTGCCGAAGGGCGGTATCGGCCGCGTCGAAGCCGCCGGCAGCGCCTTCCGCTACGCGCCGGCCTGAACCTACTCCGCCGGCTCGCGGCTGCCGCGCGAGACGACGGCGCGCAACCAGTCGATCACCGAGCCTTCGACGAGGACGGCGATGCCGATGCGCGCGCCGAGAATCATGCCGCCCACCGTGACCGGCCAGGAAATGGCGAGCAGCGAGCCGGCTGTCAGGCCCTGGCCGATGGTGCAGCCGCCCGCCAGAACGCCGCCGAGGCCCATCAGCGCGGCGCCGAGCAGATGCCGGCGCATCTCGCGCTGATCGTCGAAGGCCTCCCACCGGAACTCCCGCGCCCGCAGGGCGCTCGCCGCTGCGCCGAGCGCTACGCCGAAAATGCTCATGATGCCGAAGTCGAGAAGGCTGCCGTCATTGGCCGCGAGACCGTAGAGCGCGCGGGCGACGGGGGCGACGAAGGTCAGGCTCTGGACGCGGATCTGGTCGGCGAAGGGATCGGCGAGAAGGCCGGTCGCGGCCCAGCCGATCACCACGCCGAGGCCTAGGACAAGAGCGGCCGTGAGCAGGCGCGGCGAATGGCGCAGGCGCTCGTCACGCGCGACGGCGATCAACAGAAGCGCCACGATGGCGAATGTCAGCGGCAGGGTCAGGTTCCAGCCCGTGCCGGTCTCGACGATCGCCGGTAGGCTGCCTGGAACGCCGCCCGGCATGGGAAGAGCGAGCCGCTCGATGGCGTCGATGCGCAGGCCCGCCAGAACGCCACGTAATGCGGCATAGCCGACTGCGCCGAAGACCATCAGGGTTATCAGCGCTCTGAGATCGCCCGTTCCCAATCGCACCAGCGAGCCAAAGGCGCAGGTGCCGACCAGCGCCATGCCGAGCCCGAACAGGATCGCGCCGAAGAACGCGCCGACCAAGGCGAAACGACTGGGGATGTAGGTCGAGGTCGTCGGGTCGAAGCCGGCGAGAACCAGCGCCTGCGTGCCGAGGATGGCAATGCCGAGCGCCAGCCCGAAAGCCTTCATACGCCGCCAGTTGCCGCCGACCAGCGCATCCTCGACGGCGCCGAAGGTGCAGAGCCGGGCGCGCTGGACCGCAAAACCTGCCGCGAAGCCGACGGCAAGCCCGATCATGCCGACGGCAAAGGCCGGCAGGCCCGTCATGATTCCTCCCACCGGAGCTCGATTCGGCCCCGTTCCGATCTAAGGGGCGGTCAGGTCTTCGCGCCGCCTTTGCAGAAAATGTCGTAGATGACGCCGATAACCTGCCGGACATGCTCGTTGGCGAGGCTGTAATAGACGGTCTTGCCGTCGCGACGGGTGGTGACGAGATCGTCGAAGCGCAGGCGCGCGAGCTGCTGCGACACGGTCGGCTGGCGCAGCGACAGGATGTTTTCCAGCTCGCCGACCGAGCGGTCCTTCTCGGCGAGCAGGCAGAGCAGCAGGAGCCGGCTTTCGTGACTGAGCGCCTTCAGGAAGTCGCTGGCGTCGCGCGCATTGCGCATCAGCGCCTCGAGTTCGGGCGAATGTTCGTCGCCGGATCGCAGCGCTTCCTCGACGGCCTTGGGGACGATGGCGGTCATCAGCCGGATCTTCCTCCGATCGGTGCATTATGCGGCGCGGGCTCGCGGCCCTCGCGATGGTCGCGCACCATCTTGGCGAAGAGGCCCCAGAAAGTCGCCGCGTCAATGTAGCCGATCAATCTTCCGATCTCGCGTCCCTGATCGACCAGAACAAAGGTGGGTGTGAAGCGGACGGGGGTCTTGAAGGCGATGTCGCGGGGCTGGTTCTCGCGGTCGAGATCGATGCGCCGGAGCGGGGCATACTCACCCTCCTCCGAACGCACATAGCCGGGCGCGACCTCGCGGTTCCAGCGGGCGCACCACGGACAGCCAGCGCGCTCGAACATCAACAGCTCGGCCGCGCTCACGCTACCCGCCGGCGCGAAGGCGCCGATCAGCAGAAGGGTCAGGACGAGGCGGCGGACATATTCCACGATCGGTATATAATCCATCACGCCCGCCGCGCCACCGTCACTGGTTCACGGGCGACTGCCGGTCGAACAAATAAGCCAGCACGTCCTTGATCTGGTCGATGGTCAGCACCTTCATGGCGCCGAACCTCGGCATGTTGGAGCAGGCGACGGCTGCCTGCGAATTGAAGATCTTGATATAGGCGTCGCGGATCAGTTCCGGATCGTAGTTCCGGTCGCGGCCGTAAGCCGCAAGGCTCGGGCCGAGCGTGCCATAACTGACTTCCTTCGGGTCCATCTGGTGGCAGGCGAAGCAGTTGCCGCCCGCCACCGTGCCGGCCGGGTCGGAAAACTGGCCGCCGCGACCGTTATTGGCGACCTGGAAACCCTTGCGCCAGTCGCCGAGGAAATTGCCGTCCGGAGGCAGGACGACGGTGGCGCGCTCGCGCGCCTGGATCGCATCGGCCTCGGCCGCCGAGACCTGGTTGCGTCGCTCGGTGCAGGCGCGCTGGGTGTCATCGAGCTGGGCGCGCGCCTGCCATTCCGGCGAGACGCGCGAGAACATGGCGCGCATCATCGCGTCGATGCGGGCGGCATCGGCGGACGCCTGACCCTGAGGCCGGTCCTGTGCAATGGCGGAGGTCGCGGCGATGAGCAGGCCGCCGGCGAGAGCGAGACGGATGAGCTTCATGACAGCCTCGCTCAGCGCTTGATGGAGGGGACGTTGATCTCGCCGCCCGCCGCCTGTTGGTTGAGGTACATGGTGAGGGCGGTCAGCCCATCTGCGCCGTAGTTCGGCTCCGGCCAGCGCTGCTGGCGAAAGCAGTCCCACAACCGGTGCTGCATGGTGCGCAAGGCACTCTGCGAGACGCGGTAGGTCGGCCAGGAGCCCATCGTCTCCTGCGGGGCCTTGCCGGGTGCCGAGAAGTCGGGGAGGCCCTGCAGCCGGATGCGCTTGCCCGGCTCGGCGTGGCAGGTGGCGCAGGAGAAGTCCATGACGCCGGCGCGGCGGTAGAACATGGCCTCGCCTATGGCCAGCATCTCGCGCTCGCGCGGATGCGAAGTCTGCGGCTGAATGGTCATGCCGTTGGATTTGTTGGCGATGAAGGCGACGAGGTCCTCCATGTCGGAGGCGCGGCCGGGCCCGGAGAAGCGGCGGCGAATCACGTCCGCGGTGTCGAGACCCTGAATCTTCTCCATGCACCAGAGCAGCCGCTGCTCGAGGTCCATGACCTTGTCGGCATCGGCGAAGAAGCGCGGCAGCTTGGCGAAGGCGCCTTCCAGCTTGCCCGGGCCCTCGCCGAGATCGCAGGTCTCCAGCGAGACGTTCTTCGTGCCGCGCGCCTGCCCCCACAGCACTTCGCCGCGATCGACCGCGAGATAGCCGGGATTGGCCATCGGGTCGTTGATCATGGCGCGATAGCGCTCGATCTCGCGTTCGCTGTCGTCCTGCGGCTGCGCGGTCACCCCTGCGATACCCGCGCATGTGGCTACTACAGCAGCCACGGCGAGGATCCACCTCATCCGGCGCATTGCCCATCCTCCCTGTCTTACGTTCATGTCGCCCTCTGTCGGGGCGATCGGCGTGCGACCGTCTTTCACGCTTTACATTCATGAAAAACGATATATCGATATGTCTAAGCGTGCAGTCGCAGAACTGCGCCGTCAAGAACAACATTGAACGATTCCAACGAAACGCGTTCAATGAGGGAAACATCAAGGAGGTCCCCGATGGTGGGTCCACATGCTCCCCGGACGAGGCGCGCGGTGCTGCGTCTTGCGGCGCTAGCAGCCGCGGCGGCCGTCATCGGCCCGGATCTCGCCAAGGCCGACGCCAAGGCGGTCGAGGCCGAACTCAAGAAGCTGTTCGACGGCAAGACCATGGCCGAGGGCCGGGTGAAGCTCGACGTGCCGCAGATCGCGGAAAACGGCCTCGTCGTGCCGATCACGGTCGAGGTCGAGAGCCCGATGACCGAGCAGGACTACGTCAAGGCCGTGCATGTCTTCGCCGACGGCAATCCGCTGCCGGGCGTACTGAGCTTCAAGTTCTCGCCGGCGGCGGGCCGCGCCTCGGCCTCGACCCGTATGCGCCTTGCCCAGACGCAGAACATCATCGCTGTCGCCGAAATGTCGAACGGCGCCCTGTTCACCGCCAAGGCCGAGGTGAAAGTCACTATCGGCGGCTGCGGCGGCTGAGGGAGGAAGCGCCATGTCCACCAGACCGACCCCCCGCGTCCGTGTTCCCGGCAACATCAAGGCCGGCGACATCGTCGAGGTGAAGACGCTGATCTCGCATGAGATGGAGAGCGGCCAGCGCCGCGGCTCCGACGGCAAGCCCGTGCCGCGCAAGATCATCAACCGCTTCACCGCCACCTTCAACGGCAAGCCGGTCTTCGAGGCCGACTGGCATCCGGCGATCTCGGCCAATCCCTATCAGGCGTTCTTCTTCAAGCCGACCGAGAGCGGCGAGCTGAAGATGGTCTGGCGGGACGACGACGGTGCCGAATACACCGCGACGAACCGCGTCACGGTGAGCTGAGGCTCTTCCGGGCGGCTTGACGCGCGCCCGGACCGCATCCGCATTCAGAACAGGACATGACGATGATCTCGCGCAGGCATTTCCTGCAAGCGACGGCGGCTGCCCATGCCCTGAGCCTTGCTTCGGGACTAGGGCCGCTCGGCCGCGCAGCAGCGCAGCAGCGGCTGACGGAAGCCGACATCCTGCGCTTCGAGCCGATGGGGCAGGTGACGATCCTTCACGTCACCGACATCCACGCCCAGTTGGTGCCACTTCATTTCCGCGAACCTTCGGTCAATCTCGGTGTCGGCGATGCCAAGGGCAAGCCGCCGCACCTCACCGATGGGGCTTTCCGCGAACACTTCAAGATCGCCGCAGGCTCGGCGGATGCCCATGCGCTGACCGCCGACGATTTTGCCCAGCTTGCAAAGACCTACGGCCGCATGGGCGGCATGGACCGCGTGGCGCGGCTGGTGAAGGCCGTGCGCGCCGAACGCGGCGCCGACAAGGTCCTGCTGCTCGATGGCGGCGACACCTGGCAGGGGTCCTGGACTTCGTTGCAGTCGAAGGGGCAGGACATGGCCGGCGTCATGGAGGCGCTCGGCACTGACGCGATGGTCTCGCACTGGGAGTTCACCTACGGCGAGGACCGGGTCAAGGAACTCGCGGAAAAGTCCAAGATCGCCTTCCTCGCCCAGAACATCCGTGACAACGAGTGGCAGGAGCCGGTCTTCGCGCCGCGCAAGACGTTCGAGAAGGCCGGCGCGAAGATCGCCGTCATCGGGCAGGCCTTTCCGCGCACGCCGATCGCCAATCCCCGCTGGATGATGCCGAAATGGGAGTTCGGCCTGCGCGAGGACGACATTCAGAAACAGGTCGAGGAGGCGCGCGCCGAGGGCGCCGATGTCGTCGTGCTGCTCTCGCACAACGGCTACGACGTGGATGCCAAGCTGGCGGGCCGGGTGAAGGGGATCGACGTGATCCTGACCGCCCACACCCACGACGCGATGCCGGGCGTGGCGAAGGTCGGCGACACGCTGCTCGTCGCCTCGGGTTCGCACGGCAAGTTCGTCTCGCGGCTCGATCTCGACATCCGCGCGAAAAAGGTCGCGGGCTTCCGCTACAAGCTGATGCCGGTCTTCTCGGATGCGATCACGCCCGATCCGGCCATGAAGACGATGATCGAGACGATCCGCGCGCCTTTTGCACAAGAGCTTGGTCGCGAGATCGGCCGCACCGACAGCCTTCTGTACCGGCGCGGCAACTTCAACGGCACGTTCGACGACCTGATCGCGCAGGCGATGATGGCCGAGCGCGACACGGAGATCGCGCTGTCGCCGGGCTTCCGATGGGGCGGCACGCTGCTGCCGGGCGACCCGATCACATTCGAGGCGATCTCGAACGCCACCGCCATTACCTATCCCGCCTGCTACCGGATGGAGATGACCGGCGCGCAGCTGAAAGAGATTCTGGAGGACGTCGCCGACAATATCTTCCACCCCGATCCCTATTTCCAGGGCGGCGGCGACATGGTGCGGGTCGGCGGCGTCGGCTACGCGATCGACGTCTCGGCATCCATGGGCAGCCGGATCTCCGGCCTGACGCTGCTCAGGAGCGGCCAGCCGCTTGAGGCCGCGAAATCCTACACGGTGTCGGGCTGGGCGAGCGTCAACGAAGCGACGCAGGGACCGCCCATCTGGGAGGTCGTGCAGGCGCATGTGGCGCGCGTGAAGACCGTCCGTATCGAGCCGAATACCGCGGTGAAGGTGACGGGCGCATGAGCAAAGCCCTCAACCCTAAGGAGGCCGCCATGCCTCGCGAAACAGCGGCGCTGAACCGGCGCGGCTTCCTCGCTGCAACAGGGCTGGCCGGAGCCGGACTTGCCGCGGCTCCCCCGCAGGCAATCGCCGCCGCGCCCGATCCTCTGATCACCGACGTTCAGGACTGGGCGCGCACGCTCGGCGACGGCGTGCAGGCGCGTCCCTATGGCAGCCCTTCCCAGTTCGAGAAGCACGTCGTCCGGCGCGATGTCGAATGGCTCACCGCCAGCCGCGAATCCTCGGTCAATTTCACGCCGCTGCATGAGCTCGACGGCATCATCACGCCCTCGGGTCTCTGCTTCGAACGACACCACGGCGGCATTGCCGAGATCGACCCGGCCAAGCACCGGTTCATGATCAACGGCCTCGTCGACAAGCCGATGGTCTTCACGATGGACGACCTGAAGCGCTTTCCCGGCCGGGTCAATCGCGCCTACTTTCTCGAATGCGCGGCCAATTCCGGCATGGAATGGCGCGGCGCGCAGCTGAATGGCTGCCAGTACACGCACGGCATGGTCCACAACGTCTGGTATTCGGGCATCCCGCTGAAGAGCCTGCTCGATGAGGCAGGTCTCAAGACAAACGCGAAGTGGCTGCTGGCCGAGGGTGCCGATTCCTCCGGCATGACCCGCTCGATCCCGCTGGAAAAGGCGCTGAACGACTGCCTCGTCGTCTGGACGATGAACGGCGAGATGCTGCGGCCCGAGCAGGGCTATCCGCTGCGCCTCGTCGTGCCCGGCTGGGAAGGCAATATGTGGGTGAAGTGGCTCCGTCGGATCGAGGTCGGCGACGCCCCCTGGCACCACCGCGAGGAAACGTCGAAATATACCGACCTGCTTGCCGACGGGCGCTCGCGCCGCTTCACCTTCATCATGGATGCGAAGTCCGTGGTGACCAACCCCTCGCCGCAGGCGCCGCTGAAACACAAGGGGCCGAACGTGCTCTCGGGTCTCGCCTGGTCGGGGCGCGGCGCGATCCGCCGCGTCGACGTCTCGATGGATGGCGGGCGCAACTGGCGGACCGCGCGCCTCGACGGGCCGGTCCTGCCGCTGTCCTTGGCGCGCTTCTACGTCGATTTCGACTGGAACGGGCAGGAGCTGATGATCCAGTCCCGCGCCATGGACGAGACCGGCTACGTGCAGCCGACCAAGGACGAGCTGCGCAAAGTGCGTGGGGTCAACTCGATCTACCACAATAACGGCATTCAGACCTGGCTGGTGCGGCCGAACGGGGAGACCGAGAATGTCGAGGTCGGCTAGGCTTCAGGTCGCCGCGGCTGTTATCGCCTTGGCCGGCTCGACCATGGTGCTCGCCCAGCAGCGGCCGGCAATACCCCAGCCCGTCGCGCAACCAGCGGCCCCGGCCAAGACCGGGCTCGGCCGGGAGGCACACCCGGACGAGGTCGCGGCATGGTCCATCGCCGTCCGCCCGGACGGACAGGGCCTGCCGGCGGGGCGCGGCACGGTGAAGCAGGGAGAGGAGGTCTATCAAACCCAGTGCGCGGCCTGCCACGGCGAATTCGGCGAGGGCGCAGGCCGCTGGCCGGTTCTTGCCGGCGGTCGCGGCTCGCTGACGGGCGAAAATCCGGAAAAGACCCTCGGCTCGTTCTGGCCCTACCTTTCGACGACCTTTGACTACGTGCGGCGGGCCATGCCCTATGGCAATGCGCAGTCGCTGTCGAATGACGAGGTCTACGCCCTGACCGCCTATCTCCTGTTCCTCAATGATGTCGTGCCGGAGAGCTTCGAGCTGACCCGCGAGAATTTTACCTCGGTGCGACTGCCCAATGCCGGCGGCTTCTACGACGACGACCGGGAGGCGACCGAGCGTGCTTTCTGGCGAGCCGATCCGTGCATGACGAACTGCCGGCCGGAGGCTGCGCGGGTGACGGGCCGCGCCCGCGTCATCGACGTGACGCCGGGCGAGAGGCCGTCAGGCCCGAGGGTCGAATGACATCCAGCTGGCGTTCCCCCGCGCTGGCCATTGCCATGCTTGCTTGCGCCGTGCCGCCGTCCTCGGCGCAGCCGCGCGGCGACCGGGCGTTCGGCGAATATCTGTCGTCGGAATGCGTCACCTGCCACCAGATTTCTGGACGGCAGGTCGGCGCGATCCCGGCCATCGTCGGTTTGCCTGAAGACGCCTTCGTTGCCCTGATGGAAAGCTACAGACGCCGCGAACGGGACAACCAGATCATGCAGACTATTGCAGGGCGGCTTTCGGAGGAGGAAGTTGCTGCGCTCGCGGCCTATTTTGGAAGTCTCATTCCTCAGCGTTAGTCCATTGTCGCGGCCGGCTGAAACAAGGAGACGCCGTATGTCCGACACTGATCGAAGGCTCCATCTGGACAGGAGACTGCTCTTGGGCGGGCTGACGCTTGCCGCATCCGCTTCGGCGGCAGGTGCCACCGGAGCAACGCCGTCGCTTGTGCTCGGTGATCTGAAGAAGGAGGCGGATATCGCCTGCCTCTATCACTGCGACTTCGGCGAGACGCCGCGGTTCCAGCAGATGATCACCAATATCGGCAACCACTATTCAGCGCACGGCAACAACCCGCTGGAGCTGCAGCTTGCCATCGTCGCCCATGGCGCTGGCGTGAAATTCTTCCTCGAAACGCTGGAAGGCACACCCTGGCAGAACGATGCCGCGGCGCCCGGCGCCTTCGATCGCGTCACCGCGCAGGCGAGCAACGGCCTGAAAGTCCATCTCTGCGACATCACCTTCCAGCGGTTGAATCTCGACCGCGCCAAGGTCCGCAAGGCCGGGTTCATTTCCTTCGTTCCGTCCGGGGTCGCGACCGTCGCGGCCTTGCAAAGCAAGGGCTTCGCCTATCTGAAGGTGGGCTGAGGCAGAGGAGCACCAGGAGGGACATCATGACCTATAATCGCAGACAGTTTCTGGCAACTTCGGCCGCCTTCGGCGCCATGGCGCTCCATGCCCCGGTCGTGCTCGGCCAGGCCAAACCCCGCGTCGTCGTGGTCGGCGGCGGGCCGGGCGGCGTGACGGCCGCCAAATATATCGCCAAGGACAGTGCCGGCGGCATCGACGTTGTGCTGGTGGAGCCGCAGCGGCAGTTCACTACATGCTTCCATTCCAATCTCTATCTCGGCGGCTACCGCTCGTTCGAATCGATCACCCACGGCTACGACAAGGTATCGTCGGCGAACGGCTTCCGCATGAACCATCAGGCGGCAACACAGGTCGATCGCGACAAGAAGGAAGCGGTGCTCGCCGACGGTTCGCGCCTCGGCTACGACCGCCTCATCCTCTCGCCGGGCATCGACCTGAAATACGACTCCGTCCCCGGCTGGGGCCGCGAGCACGAGGAGACCATGCCGCATGCCTGGCGTGCCGGTCCCCAGACGCAGCTCCTCAAGGCGCGGCTCGACGCGGTGCCGGATGGCGGGGTGATCGTCATGATCGCGCCGCCCAATCCCTATCGCTGCCCGCCCGGCCCTTATGAGCGTGTGTCGATGATGGCGCATGCGCTGAAGGCGGCCGGCAAGACCCGATCCAAGATCATCGTGCTCGATCCGAAGGAGACCTTCTCCAAGCAGGGCCTGTTCCAGGAAGGCTGGGAGAAGCACTATCCCGGCCTTGTCGAGTGGATCGGCCCGAAGGTGCACGATGGCATCAAGTCGGTGGACCCGAGGACCAATACGGTGGTCACCGGCTTTGAGACCTACTCGAATGCGGCGCTGGTCAATGTCATCCCGGCCCAGTGGGCGGGGGCCATCGCGCGCGATGCCGGCCTTGCCAATGCCTCCGGCTACTGTCCGATCAATCCGGACAGCATGAAATCGACGGTCGATGCCAACATCTACGTGCTCGGCGATGCCTCGATTGCCGGCGACATGCCGAAATCCGGCTTCTCGGCCAACAGTCAGGCCAAGGTCGCGGCGCTGATGGTGCGGGGCGAACTCGTCAATGCCCGCACCTTCCCTGCCCGTTACAGCAACACCTGCTGGAGCCTCATCGAGACCGACGACACCGTGAAGGTTGGCGGCAGTTATGCGGCGAGGGACGGCAAGATCACGGCCACGGAGACGTTCATCTCCAAGACCGGCGAGACGGCCGAGCTGCGCAAGCAGACCCAGGAGGAAAACATGGGGTGGTATGCCGGCATCACCGCCGACATGTTCACCTGATAGCCAGGGCGGACTGACGATATCGTGTCGTTCCGCGATGGTTTCTTGATGCGAGGCGGGAGCCGTTTCGCGTGACATTGTTCCAACCGCCGGGTGGCGGCGTGCCGCCGCCCGGTTTCTTCGCGACCCCAAGGACCCTCCCATGCGCATCGCCGTATTCGCCGCCGCCATCCTTGCGACGACCGCAGCTGTTCCTCTCGTCTTCGCGCAGACGCCGGCCCCGCCGGCCGGTTCGCCAGCCGCCACGACACCGGCTGCGACTGATGTCGCCGCCGGCGAACGCGTCTTCGCCCAGTGCCGCGCATGCCATCAGGTCGGCGAGACGGCGCGCAACACCGTTGGTCCGCAACTGAACGGCCTGTTCGGCCGTCTGGCGGGCTCGGTTCAGGGCTTCAACTACTCGCCGGCCTACAAGACCCCGGCGGTCGCCGAAAAGGTCTGGTCGGAGGAGAACTTCGCGACCTATATCCGCGACCCCCGCGCCGTCACGCCCGGCACGCGCATGGTCTATGCGGGCCTGCGCAATGACGGCCAGATCGCCAACCTCGTGGCCTATCTCAAGCAGTTCGCCGCGGACGGCAAGCGCACGCAGTAACGGCTGCTACCCGCGCGCCTTCAAGAGTTCGGCGAGCTGCGCTTCCTTGTCGGCGATCATCTCCGCTATGCGCTCCTCGCCGGCCGGGCCGGAGGTTGCAGCGCCACGATCGGACAATTCGCGCAGATCCTCGCGCACGCGCGCGATTCGTTCGTCGAGTTCGGTCAGGCGAATGACGGTTTCGTTGTCCATCAGTGTGGCTTTCGCTGAGAAGTGCCGGCCGCCTTGTCACGCTTGGCGGGTTCTGAAGCCCTGTCGCGTCCGCTTCGCGTATTGCGGCCGAACCCCTCGTCGACGTCGCGCGGAAAGGCTTCACGCGAGCCGAACGTTCGATCCTTGACGCCGGCGGGCTGGCCGGAATTGTCGCGGCCCCAGCCGCCGGGTTCCTTCGGGTTGTTCATGGCCAATCTCCTTGGCTGACTACCCCGTTCGCGGGGGGGATCATGGCATGGCGCTTCGCAGGCTTCAGATGACGGGAGCCGGCCGCGGCCGGCGCTCCTCGAGCCCGTCGCGGGGCCCGACGACATCCGGGTCGTTGGAGGGCCGGGGACGGGGACGTTCAACGCCCTCGGTCGGTCCGCGCGGCGGCTCGCCCGCCGGGTCGTTGATCGGTTCGCGTCTGGTTTTCGGATCGCGGGGTGCCACGGTCGTATCTCCCTGCCGCAATGGTCGTATCTCCCTGCCGCAATCGGGTTGCCGCAAATCAACGACGGGCGACGGCGCCGGTTCCACAGACGCAGCCGGCGCGATCACGGGGGCGTCCTTCCGCCAGTGGCCGCGGTCCAGGCTGGCGGCGCGCCTGCGCGATCGGTTGCCAGGCCACCGCCGAAGCCGCGAGCGACGCAAGCTGGCATGGAGCAAAGGTCTGGCGGTCCCGAAGGGATTCGAACCCCTGACCTTCGGTTTAGGAAACCGCTGCTCTATCCTGCTGAGCTACGGGACCGGCGCGCCCTCTATCTCACGGCCGGCCGGCTCGCCGCAAGCGCGTCAGCCGCCGAACAGCGAGGCGCGCCTGGCTGGCGCGGGCTGGTCGGGGCCGGGATCGTCCGGTGCGCGCGCCATCGGGAACACTGTCTCGATCGGGGTCGGGCGAGGCTTGGACGCCGGCCCGGATTCAGCCACCGGCGCGGGGACCGGCGTTGGTGCCAAGACCACCGGCTGCGGGGAGGCAGGTGCCGGCAACTCGACGACATTGGCCGCTACTGGCGCTTCGGCGACCGGGGCCGGAGCAGGCGGTTCGGCGACGATCTCGATGAGCGGCGCCGGCTGGGGCGCCTCGTGGGCATCGGCCAGCACGTCGTCCACCTGCAGCAGCGGGCCGCCGATCTCGGCCACCGGCACTTTCCATTCGAAGGCGTCGAGGCGGCCGGACTGGAGCGAGGCCGGCAACCAGACGTCGCTGACCTGCCCGTCGGCGGTCCAGACCGGATCGCGGGCGGCGCGCAGGGCGCGGGCCATCCACTCGCGCGCGCGCCCGTGGTCGCCGCTTTCCTTGGCAACCAGCTCCGCCATGAGCAGGCAGGCGCGCTGCGTCGGCGCGGCAGCAGTCAGTTCGCCAAGAGCATTGTGGGCGGCGGCGAAGTCGCCGGCATCGATGGCGGCGCGTGCGATCGCCATCAGCCCCTCGGGATGCGAGGGCGTCAGGCGCGCGAGATACTGCACGCGCTTCAGGGCATCGAGTCGGGAATCGCCGCTGCGGGCATGGGCATAGGCCTCGGCGAGATCGGGATGCGGCGCGATCTTCCAGGTCGCCTCGATAACCTTGGAGGCCTTGCGTGTATCGCCGTCGGCCGCGAGCAGCCGCCCGGCAATGGCCGCGGCCGGCACGAGCGAGGGCGCAAGGCCGTGCGCCTCCATGGCGAGGCTCCGGGCGGCCGCGGGATCGCGGTCCTCCGCCTGCACCGCCTTGGCGGTGAGCAGCACCGCCTTGAGGCGCTTCGCCTGCTCCTTGTCGATGACGCGGGCGGCATATTGCCGCTCGGTGCTGGTGAGTGCGCCGTCCCAGTCACCGGCGCCGGTCTGGTGCTCCAGCACAGCCTGGCTGGCCCAGGCGGCCGTCTGCGACGCCTTGGCTGCCTCCTCGGCGATGGCGCGGGCGGCCACCGGATCGGCCCGGCGCTGGGCCTCGACATAGAGGCCGCGCAGCCCGAGCACGCGCGTCTCGGGCTTTGCCGCCATGGCGCGGAAGGCCTGTTCGGCGCCGCCGCGGTCGCCGGAAAGCTGGGCGGCCTGCGCGCGCAGGAGGAGGGTCAGCGGTGCGTCGGGGGCAAGGCGCTCGGCATCGGCCGCATAGCGTTCGGCTGCCCGCCGATCGCCGGCGCCGATGGCAACGATGCCGCGCTCGATCGCCTCCTGCCCCCGCTGCACCCGGCGGCGGCGCAGGACGCGCCCGGCAATGGTGGGGCTCGCGATCAGCCATTTGACGAAGCCGATGGCCATCATCACGACGACCGCGGCGACCACCAGCGCGATGACGCCGGTCAGCACTTCGAGTTCGATATGGCGGTCGAGCCAGCGCACGGTCACGGTGCCCGGCTGGTCGGCGATCCAGGCCGCTCCGGAAGCGAGCGCAGCGACGAGGGCGAGGAACAGGACAACGCGAACCATCGGGAACTCCTTACCCGCCCGTCAGCGACTGCACGGCATCGCCGGCAAGCCGCCGGAGCGCCTCGTCGGCGGCATGGCGGGAACGGGCCTCGGCCGCCCAGCTCGCGCCGATGGCCCGGACAGGCTCCGGCAACCTGTCGAAATCGGCAAGCCCGCCGGCGAGGTCGCCGCGGCCGAGCCTCGCTTCGATCCGCGAGACGGCGGTCGGCACGTCGTCGCCGGCCGCTTCCCCAATGGGACGGACACGCACGAGGTTCTGCGCGCTGGCGGCCAGGCGATCGAGAATGCCGCCCGACGCGCCTGCGGCCGGCGCCGCCTTGACCAGCGAAGGCGCAAGCGCCGCGAAGCGCTGGGTGATCTGTCCTTGCGTCGGCAGCCCGCGCTCGGCGGCGGCCGATAACGGGCGGGCGGCCTCCGCAGGCAGCCCGAGGGCAAGCGCCGTGCGCAGTTCCGGCGCGAAGGGGCCACCGCGCTCGACGGCCGCACGCAGGGTGCCGACAGCGACGACGAGCGCCGCGCGCTGGCCGATCTCCGAGGCCCGCGTGCGGTTCGCGTCGAGCGCGGCAATACGGGTTTCGGCGGTCTTGCCGGCGGCGGCTGTCGCCTCGACCTCGCGCCGAAGCGCTGTCAGGGCCGCTTCAAGACCAGCGATACGTTCGGCCTGCGGGGCGGTCGCCGTGCGGATCCGCGTGTCCACCGCTCCGAGATCGACGGCGGGCGCGGACGGAGCCGGGGCGGCGGGCGATGCGGTCGAGGTCGAGGTCGCCAGGTTGCGCTGGGCGCTGGCGATGGCCTCGACGGCGACTTTCAGCGCCTCGATCTCGCGATTGATCGCCGTCGTGTCCACGGCAGGCGCGGAGCCGGACGGCGTTGCCGGAGCGGCCGCCGGGCCGGGGCGCTGCTCCAGGGCGGCGATGCGCGTCTCCAGCCCCGCGCGGGCGGCGTCGAGTGCCTCCAGCCGGCCGGTCAGGGGCGCAAGGTCGACCGGCGCTGCGGCGACGGACTGCGTGGGCGCCGGGCGGGCGGCAACTTCCCGCAGGCCACGGTTGAGTTCGTCCACGCGCGCTTCGAGAGCCTGCGTCCGGCCGCGATTCTGGCCGGGCAGAAGACCCCCGACCTGTGCTGCGATGCCGAGGCCGCCGGTGAGCAGCGCGCCGATAATGCCTGCGGCGGCGAGGCGGCCGAAGCCAGGGCCTGGAGGTGGCGGCGGCGCCATTGAAGGCCGCAGTTCTTCGGCAAACGCTTCGGCCATCGTCCGCGGCGGCGGCTCGCGAAACGTGCCGTCCGGCTCGACGGAAGCTGGTTCGACAAGCGGCAGGGGGGGCTCGACGCCCGGCGCAACGGTTGTGGGTTCAGCGCCGGACGGTTCCGCGACAGCTTCCGGCGGCGCGTCGGAGGCGGCGGTCAGGCTGTCGGCCGGGCCCGACGTGTCCGGTGTGGGGGACGTCTCGGCCGTGGCCGAATCCTGCACCACCTCGCTCGCTTCCAGCGTGATGGTCGGGGCCTTGCCACGACGCTTCGGCTTTCCGTCGTCGGTCGGGCGGTCGTCTGTCGCCATCCGTCGTCTCCCGTGGGCCTCGGCCATGATCTAGCCCGCAGCGCGCATCCGCCGCAACCCGACTATCCTGCGAGCACAGCGAGGAGCGCTTCCTCGTCCGGCCTTTCGGCGACGGCGATGGATCGCCAGCCGGCTTCCCTCAGCGGTGCGGCGACGGCGTCCGAAAGGCAGGCGTGCGTGAGGTCCGATGCCACCGGTGTCGCTCCGGCCCGAGCGATCAGGCGCAGGAAACCGGTGCTGGCATTGGGGGAATAATGCAGCGCGGCGTCGAGGCGTTTCGCCGCAAGCGCATCGCCAATGGCTGGCGGCAGGACCGGCTCCGACACCATCCGGTAGACGACAGGAGCGACGAGCCTGAGGCCGATCTGCGCAAGCGCTGCACCGAGGTCGCCGGCGCGCGTCTCGCCGCCGGGGCTAAGCACGGTCGCGCCCGCTGCCAGGCCGGCACCGGCGATCAGCCGGGCCAGCGCATGGACATCGCCGGCAGCAGAACGGACGTCGCGAAAGCCTGCCGCAAGCAGTGCCTCGGCCGTGCGGTCGCCGACCGCGAAGGCCGGCCGGCCGCGCATCGTGCCTGTCTTCGCCTCGGACAGGAAGGCGACGGTGCGCGGGCTGGTCACGGCCAGGGCGGCGGCATCGCCGGGGCACTCGGCCGCCACGCGCTCCACATGGAACAGCGGCACGACCAGCGGCGCGTGGCCCAGCGCCGTGAGCCTCGCGGCGGTCGCCTCTGCCTCCGGCAGCGGCCGGGTGACCAGAACCCGCATCACGCGGCCTGGAAGAATCCGGCCCCGGCGCGGCCTTTCAGCTCGGCTGCGGCGTCCTCGCCGAGCGCAACCGCATCGGCAACCGCGCCTTCGCGTCGGGCGACGTGGCTCTCGCTGCCGTCCGGCTTGAGGATTTCGCCGGCAAAGGAGATGCGCCCACCGGCAATGGTCGCAAGGCCGGCAATGGGCGTGCGGCAGGATCCGTCGAGCACGGCGAGGAAGGCGCGCTCGGCGATCAGCGCGGTTTCAGTGGCCGCGTCGTTCAGCGGCGTCACCAGCTCCCGCGTGCGCGTGTCGACCAGTCGCGTCTCGATACCTATGGCGCCCTGCCCGACCGCCGGCAGGAAGCGGTCGGTTGGAATGATTTCGGTGACGTGGGAGGCGAGCGCCAGCCTTCTCAGGCCCGCCATGGCGAGCAGTGTGCCGGCCACGACGCCGTTGCTGACCTTTTCGAGGCGGGTCGGCACGTTTCCCCGGAAGACGACGATTTTCAGATCCCGCCGCTCGCGCAGAAGCTGGGCCTGGCGGCGCAGAGAAGCCGAGCCGATCACCGCGGCCTCAGGCAGTTCCGCGATGGTCATGGCCTTGTGGCCGATGAAGCCGTCGCGAACGTCCTCGCGCCTGGGGAAGGCGACGAGGCCGAGCCCGTCCGGCAGGATGGTCGGCATGTCCTTGGAGGAATGTACCGCGAGGTCTATGCGTCCCGCGACCAACGCCTCCTCGATTTCCTTGGTGAACAGGCCCTTGCCGCCGGCCTCCGAGAGCGGCCGGTCGAGAATGGCGTCGCCGCTGGTCTTGATGATCTCGATGGCGATCTCCGCCTCGTCCACGCCATGCGCACGCGACAGCATAGTGCGCACCTGGTTCGCCTGGGCGAGGGCCAAGGCGGAACCGCGGGTGCCGATGCGGAGGAAGGGCGATTGCGCCATGGCAAGGTCCGGTGATACGCGAAGCGCGCGATCATAGCGCTGGAAGCGATTACCGGAAGCCCCGCGTCGCGCCATGTCTTTTGACGCAGCGGCCATATCGGTTCGCGCCGGACGCTTTCCACCGGACAAGGGTTCCATGCTGGTTCTGGGCATTGAAACGACCTGCGACGAGACGGCCGCGGCCGTGGTGCGGGTCGATGCGGACGGGCATGGCGAGATCCTGTCCAATGTCGTGCGGGCCCAGCTCGACGATCACGCGCCCTATGGCGGCGTCGTGCCGGAAATCGCTGCGCGCGCGCATGTGGAAGTGACAGACCTCGTGACCGCGCAGGCGCTGCGCGAGGCCGATGTCGCGATGGCCGATATCGATGCGGTCGCCGCTGCCGCTGGGCCCGGGCTGATCGGCGGCGTGCTGGTCGGCCTCACTACCGCCAAGGCCATGGCGCTGGTCGCCGGCAAGCCGCTGGTGGCCGTGAACCACCTGGAAGCGCATGCGCTGACGGCCCGGCTGACCGACCGGGTCGCCTTTCCCTATCTGCTTCTGCTCGCCTCCGGAGGCCATACCCAGCTCCTCGCGGTCAAGGGCGTCGGCGACTATGCCAAGCTCGGCACGACCATCGACGATGCCATCGGTGAGGCCTTCGACAAGGTCGCCAAGCTCGTCGGCCTTGGCTATCCCGGCGGCCCGCAGGTGGAAAAGCGCGCAATGGCGGGCAATCCCGCGCGATTCGCCCTCCCCCGGCCGCTGATCGGGCGGCCCGATCCGGATTTCTCGCTCTCGGGGCTGAAGACCGCCGTCAGGCTGGAGGTCGAGCGGCTGCTGGATCAGCAGAACGAGGTAACCGAGCAGGATGTCGCGGATATCTGCGCCTCGTTCCAGATGGCGGTGGCAGACATGGTCGCCGACCGGGCGAAGGTGGCGATCCGGCGCTTCCGCGAAGCGCATGGCGATCCGACCGCTCTCGTGGTCGCCGGCGGCGTCGGCGCCAACCAGACGCTGAAAGCGGTTCTCCAGAAGACGGCAGACGCCGCCGGCCTGCCGCTGGTCGTGCCGCCGCCCAAGCTCTGCACCGACAATGGCGCGATGATCGCCTGGGCCGGCGCGGAGCGGCTGCGCCTCGGCCTGACCGACGCCTTCGACATCGCGCCGCGCGCCCGCTGGCCCCTCGACGCGGGGGCGGCTAGCTTCGGTTCGGGACGCTTGGGGGCCAAGGCATGACAGTGCAGGAGGAACCGGCGGTCGCGGTGCTTGGCGCAGGCGCCTTCGGCACGGCGCTCGCCAATGCCGCCGGCCGCGCCGGCCGGCGCACGCTGATCTGGGCCCGGGACGTGGCTGCCGTCGCGGCGATCAACGGCAAGCGCAGCAACGAGGCGCGCCTTCCGGGCGCACGTATCCATGATCTCGTCGCCGCCACAGGCGCGATCGAGGAAGCGGCCCGCGCCGACATGATCCTGCTGGTAGTGCCGGCGCAGGCGCTGCGCGGCGTCGCCGCGGCGGTCGCGCCGTTCCTGCGGCCGGGAACGCCGCTGGTCATCTGCGCCAAGGGTATCGAGCGCGGCACCGGCCGCTTCATGTCGGAGGTCGTCGCCGAGGTGGCACCGGCGGGAGTGCCGGCCGTGCTGTCCGGCCCCGGATTCGCTGCCGATATCGAGAAGGGCCTGCCGACCGCCCTGACGGTCGCCGCCGAGGACGAGGCGGTGGCCAAATCCATCGCCGACCGGCTGGGCTCGCCGACCCTCAGGCTCTACCACACCAGCGACCTGCGCGGCGTCGAGATCGGCGGCGCGACCAAGAACGTGCTGGCGATTGCGGCCGGCGTGGTGTCAGGCCGCCTCCTCGGCGCGAGCGCGGTGGCGGCGTTGACCGCGCGGGGATTTGCGGAACTGACGCGGTTCGGGCGCCATTTCGGCGCGCGGCCGGAGACACTGATGGGCCTGTCCGGCCTCGGCGACCTGATCCTGTCCTGCTCCAGCCTGCAGTCGCGCAATTTCGCACTCGGTCATGCGCTGGGTCAGGGCAAGGGCCTCGACCTCGTTTCCGGCAAGGGAGCGCTTGCCGAAGGCGCCCTGACCGCCGAAATACTGGTCGAGAAGGCAAAGGACGCCGGCATCGACATGCCCATAGCCGAGGCGGTGGATGCGGTGCTCGGCGGCATGATCGATGTCGATCAGGCGATCGCCCAGCTCATGGCGCGGCCGCAGAAGGCGGAATAGGGCGGGAGAGACTTACATGACGAACTTCTTCGACAAGCTGGCGCGCGGCGTCGAGGCCGCCACCAAGGCGATGGGCTCCGATCTCGTCGCCGAGACCCATCCCTTCGACCTGACGCATTCGGTGGTCTTCCCCGTCGCCAGGCTGATGAAGCGGCGAACGGGCGGCGAGCCCATCGTGGTGATCGAGCTCTCCGACGGCAAGACCACCATGACGCTGGCGGAGTTCGACCGCTTCGTGACCGAACTTGACGCCTTCCGCAAGCTTATCCCGACCGCCGGCAACGCGCCGAAGATCGAGGGCGAGTGAATGGCGCATTGGCTCTACAAGTCCGAGCCGTTCAAATGGTCCTGGGACGCGCAGGTGAAGGCCGGCGCCAAGGGCACGTTCTGGGACGGGGTGAGGAACCACGCGGCCAAGCTGAACCTGATCAAGATGAAGCTCGGCGACCGCGGCTTCTTCTACCATTCCAACGAGGGCAAGGAGATCGTCGGCATTGTCGAGGTCATCCGGGAGGCCTATCCCGACCCGACGGCGGAAGCCGGCGAGCCGTGGGTGGTGGTCGAGATCAAGGCGGTGTCGCCGCTGAAGACCCCCGTCACCCTCGAAGCGGTGAAAAAGGATCCGAAACTCGCCAATATGGCGCTCCTGAAGCTCTCTCGCCTGTCGGTGCAGCCGGTGACCGACGAGGAATGGGATATCGTCTGCAAGATGGGCGGCGTCGCACCATAGACGGCTCGCCGCGACCCGGCGGCGCGCAGGCACGCGGAGGCGGCATGACTTCCGGCGGTTCTCTACATTGGGACAAGGTCTATGCCACCAAGGGCGAGGCCGAGGTCAGCTGGTTCCAGGACGATCCGGCGCCGTCGCTGGCGATGATCGCAGCGACCGGGGCGACGGACATGTCGGCCATCATCGACATCGGCGGCGGCGCATCCCGGCTGGTCGATGCACTGGTGGCGCGATGCCATCGGGATGTCACAGTTCTCGACCTGTCCGCCGCGGCGCTCGAAACTGCGCGACGGCGCATGGGATCTGCCGCTGAGGCCGTGTCCTGGGTCGTGGCGGACGCCACCGCATGGGTGCCGCCGCGCCACTACGACATCTGGCATGATCGTGCGGCCTTCCATTTCCTGACCGAACAGACCGACCGCGCCGCCTATGTCGCGGCACTAGCGGCTGCGCTTGCTTCCGGCGGCCACGCTATCATCGCGACTTTCGCGCCGGATGGCCCCGAGAAGTGCAGCGGCCTGCCGGTGATGCGCTACGACGGCGAGGCCCTCGCCCGCGAGCTTGGCGCCGGCTTCGCGCGCATCGAAACGCGCCCGCACGTCCATCAGACGCCGTGGGGGGCGACCCAGTCGTTCCAGTTCAGCCTGTTCAGGAAAGAATGAGTTGCGCTGACCGCCGGGCACGGCTTCCTTCGGCAGGGTTCGCAAGCGCCGTCCCGCGCATTACAGTCGCGGCGAAACACCGTTTCGCGAAAGCTGATCCATGACCGAGACCCAGCCCGCCAATCGCGGCCCGCTTGCCGGCATCCGCATCCTCGACCTGACCGCGGTCATCCTCGGCCCCTACGCGACCATGCTGCTGGGCGACATGGGTGCGGAGGTGATCAAGGTCGAGAGCCCCGGCCAGGGTGGCGGCGACATCATGCGCTGGGCTGGGGCGCACCCGGAGGCGGCCGGTCCCGGCATGGGACCGCTCTACATGATGTTCAACAAGAACAAGAAGTCGGTGGCCTTCGACCTGAAACGCCGCGAGGACCAGGATGCCTGCATCGCGCTGGCGCGCACCTGCGACATCGTCTGCTCGAACATGCGCATGGATACGGCCGCGCGGCTGCGCATGGACTATGCGAGCATGGCCGCGGCGATCCCGAACCTGATCTATGTCCATGCCGCCGGCTTTGGCGCTGATGGTCCCTATGCCGGCCGCCCGGCCTATGACGACCTGATCCAGGGTATTTCCGGCGGAGCCGACATCCTGCCGCGCGTCGACGGCAACGATGCGCCGCGCTACCTGCCGACGCTCGCCGCCGACAAGACGGTGGGCCTGTTCATGGTGCAGGCGGTGCTCGCCGCCCTGTTCCACAAGCAGCGCACCGGCGAGGGCCAGTTCGTCGAGGTGCCGATGTTCGAGTGCTACACGCACTACGTGATGCACGAGAACCTCTACGGCCACGTCTTCGACCCGCCGCCGCCCGGCACCGGCTTCGGCTATGGGCGCATCCACAACCCGGACCGGCGTCCCTACAAGTCGAAGGACGGCTGGATCGGCATCCTGCCCTATACGGACCGCAACTGGACCGACTTCTTCGTGCTGGCCGGCCGGCCGGAGCTGAACACCGACCCCAAATTCGCGACCTATCAGGCGCGCATGGTCAACATCAAGGAGCTCTACTCGATGATGGACGCCATGGTCTCGACCCGCACCAATGACGACTGGTCGAAGGTGCTGACCGAGAAGAACATTCCGTTCTCGCCGATCAACCGTTTCGGCGACCTGATGGACGACCCGCACCTCAAGGCGGTGGGCTTCTTCCGCAAGCACCACCACCCCGACGGCTACGACTGGGTCGACATGAAGCACCCGGTCAACTACGCGGGCAGCCCCGCCTCGCTGCGGACGGCGCCGCCGAAACTCGGGCAGGACACGGAAGAGGTGCTGCGCGAGGCCGGGGTGAGCCTGCCGAAGGCGGCGGAGTAGGCGGACCGGGCCGTCTCCGGCAAATCGGTCAGATCGCCCGATATACTTCCCGCTCGAATTCCTTGAACAGCTTCACCGCGCGTGGGTCGTAGAACGGCACGATCTGGGTCAGGAACACCGCCGCGATGCCCTTCGCCGGGTCGATCCAGTAATAGGTGTTGGCGAAGCCGCCCCAGAACAACGAGCCGGCGGAACGTCCTTCCGCACTCTGTTCGCGGTTGATCTCGAAGGCGAGCGACCATCCCGTGGAAATGCCGGGGAAGAAGTCGACGCTGCGGAGGCCCATCGGCGACATCAGCCCCATGGCCGGGATCGACAGATTCGGAATCTGGTCGGTGGAGAGCGCCACGATGCTTTCGGGCTTGAGAATGCGCGCGCCGTTCAGCTCGCCGCCGTTCAGGATCATGCGCACGAAGGTCAGGTAGTCCGGCGCGGTCGAGTACATGCCGCCGCCGCCCGACTCGAATTCCGGCTCCTGCACCACGACCATCTCGGTCGGCACATAGGCGCCGTCTTCCTTGACGCCGTGGACTGCGGCGCGGCGGGCATGCTGCGACACACCGAGGCGGAACATCGAATCCGTCATGCCGAGTGGGCCGAAAATTCGCTCGGCAAAGACCTCGCCGAGCCGCTTGCCGGTGACGGCCTCGACGATCTGCCCGGCCCAGTCGGTCGAAATGCCGTAGATGAACGCGCTGCCCGGTTCGGCGACGAGCGGCGCGGCGAGCGAGGCCTTGAGGCCGGTATTGGTCGCCGGCAGGCCGGTCGCCTTCATGTATTTGCGGATCGCCGAGGAGGCGAAGTCGTAGGAGTAGCCGGACGTGTGGGTCAGGAGATGGCGCACGGTGACCGGCATCTTCGGCGTGCGGGTCAACGGTTTCCCTTCGGCGTCGAAGTCGTGAAGCACCTGCGCCTTGCCGATCTCCGGGCAATAGCGGCCGGCGGGTACTTCGAGATCGACCTTGTCTTCCTCGACGAGCTGCAACAGCGCGACCGTTGTCACCGCCTTGGTCATCGAGGCGACCCAGGCGACCGTGTCGGGCGTCATGGGGTCGGGGGCGGCAAGGCTCCGCCTGCCGAAGGCGCCCTCGTAGATCGTGCCTTGCCGGTCTCCTACCATCGCGACGACGCCCGGTACCTCGCCGGCCTCCGTCGAGCGGGCAAGGAGGTCGTCAAGCGCTGCCTTCATGGGATGCATCCGGTCGTGGGCGGGGCCGGCACCTTGGGGTTGCGGCCGGCGGCGGGTCAATTCGGCCGAACCGCCAGAGGGCCTTCAGCCCAAAGTCTGGCGACCAAAGTGTGACGCCGCCTCTCTTGAGCCGGCCCGCCGCCGCGACGTAAAGTCCGCGCGACAGCGGAGGCGGCCGGAAAACGGGCCGCCCCATGGGGAAACGGCCTGTTGCCGCCGCCGGACGGATGGCAACCCATCGAGAGGGACAGCCATGTCGTCGGAAAAGCTCTATCCCGTCAGCGCCGAATGGGCGTCCCGCGCCTATGTCGACGAGGCCAAGTACAATGCCATGTACGAGGCCTCAGTGAAGGCGCCGGACGCGTTCTGGGGCGAGCACGGCAAGCGCATCGACTGGATGAAGCCCTTCACCAAAGTCAAGAACACCTCATATGCGCCCGACAACGTCTCGATCAAATGGTTCGAGGACGGCACCACCAACGTCTCGTACAACTGTGTCGACCGGCATCTGGCCAAGCGCGGCGACCAGGTCGCGATCATCTGGGAGGGGGACGATCCGAAGGACGACGCGAAGATCACCTACCGCCAGCTCCATGCGCAGGTGATGAAATGGGCCAACGTCCTGAAAGGCCAGGGCGTGAAGAAGGGCGACCGGGTCACGATCTACCTGCCGATGATCCCCGAGGCCGCCTATGCCATGCTCGCCTGCGCGCGGGTTGGCGCGGTCCATTCCATCGTCTTCGGCGGCTTCTCGCCCGACAGCCTCGGCGGGCGCATCGAGGATGCCTCGACCGCCGTCGTCATTACCGCCGACGAGGGCCTGCGCGGCGGCCGCAAGAAGGCGCCCGGCGTCGTCAAGAGCGTCATCGTCGTGAAGCGCACCGGCTCGGCCGTCGCCATGACCGAGGGCCGCGACCACTATTACGACGACCTCGCCGCGGAGGCGCCGGACGAGTGCGCGCCGGAGGAGATGAACGCCGAGGACCCGCTGTTCATCCTCTATACGTCCGGCTCGACCGGAAAGCCGAAGGGCGTGCTGCACACGACCGGCGGCTATCTCGTCTACGCCTCCATGACCCACCAGTATGTCTTCGACTACAAGGACGGCGACATCTACTGGTGTACGGCCGATGTCGGCTGGGTCACCGGGCACAGCTACATCGTCTATGGCCCGCTGGCGAACGGCGCGACGACGCTGATGTTCGAGGGCATCCCGACCTGGCCGTCCATCTCGCGCTTCTGGGAGGTGGTCGACAAGCACAAGGTCAACACCTTCTACACCGCGCCGACCGCCATCCGCTCGCTGATGGGCGCGGGCGAGGAGCCGGTGAAGAAGACCTCGCGCGCCTCGCTGCGCCTGCTCGGCTCGGTCGGCGAGCCGATCAACCCGGAAGCCTGGGAATGGTATCACCGCGTCGTCGGCGATCACCGCTGTCCCATCGTCGATACGTGGTGGCAGACGGAAACGGGGGGCATTCTCATCACGCCGCTGCCGGGCGCCATCGCCCAGAAGCCGGGCTCCGCCACCAAGCCGTTCTTCGGCATCAAGCCCGAGATCGTCGATGCCGACGGCAAGGTTCTGGAAGGGGCGGCCGAGGGCAATCTGGTGATCGCCGATTCATGGCCGGGCCAGATGCGCACGGTGTTCGGCGACCACGACCGCTTCGTTCAGACCTATTTCTCGACCTACAAGGGCAAGTATTTCACCGGCGACGGCTGCCGGCGCGATGCCGACGGCTATTACTGGATCACCGGCCGCGTCGACGACGTGATCAACGTCTCCGGCCACCGCATGGGCACGGCGGAGGTGGAATCCGCCCTCGTCGCCCATCCGAAGGTCTCGGAGGCCGCGGTCGTGGGCTATCCGCACGACATCAAGGGCCAGGGCATCTATGCCTATGTCACGCTGATGGGCGGCGAGCACCCGACCGAGGACCTGCGGAAGGAACTGGTCGGATGGGTGCGCAAGGAGATCGGCCCGATCGCCTCGCCGGACCTGATCCAGTTCGCCCCGGGCCTGCCGAAGACGCGTTCCGGCAAGATCATGCGCCGCATCCTCAGGAAGATCGCCGAGGATGAGTTCGGCGCGCTGGGCGATACCTCGACGCTGGCGGACCCCGCGGTGGTCGACGACCTCATCGACAACCGGCAGAACCGCAAGAGAGCCTGACCATGGGCGCCGGGCGGCATGCGACGCTCGGCGCGGTCATGGCCTTGTTCAGCGGGATACCCGCTCTTGCCTGCAACCCAGACCGCGCGGAAGCCGTTGCGGGCCTTCGTCCTGATACGCCGCTGGTCCTAGCCGCACCTGATGGCAGGCGTTTCCGGCTTCTGGCCCTCGCGGGGGAGGCGGCAGCGCCAGCGGACCGCATCGTCCGCGTCGCCCCGCTCGGCGGACCCGACCGCCACGAGCGCCTGCCGGTCATCGCGCTTGCCGCCGACGGCCCGGCAGAAGCGATCCTCCTGCGCGAGGGTCGCGCCCGCCTCGCCCCCAGCCGGGTCATTCCGCGCGACTGCTGGAAGGCGATGGAGGCGGCCGAGGCCGAGGCCGTGATGGCAAAGCGCGGCATCTGGGCAGAGCCGGATGCGGTGCTCGATGCCGGGGATGCCGACGCCCTGAAACGGTTCGACGGCCGATTCGCGGTCGTTGCCGGCCGTGTCAGGAGCGTCAGGACTGTCCGCCGTATCACTTACGTCAATTTCGGCGCCTTCGGATCGGGCGCGCTGACGGTAACCATAGCCGAACGCGACATGCCCGCCTTTCGGGAATTCGGGCTTGAACCTGCCGCAATCCGTGGGCACATGCTGCGCGTGCGTGGGGTCGTGACGATCCGGCGCGGCCCCTTCATCGCGGCGGCGATGCCGGAGCAGATCACCATCGCGGAGGCGCCCGCACGCGGCGCAAGGTAGCTCAGGACCGTGATTCGGTTCGCAGGAGCGCAGGCAGTGTTTTGCCGGCCGGCGGCGCCGGCCGCGATGGCGCTCGCCTTGACCCTGTCGGCCTGCGCGACCTCGCCCGAGGTCCCGGTCCCCATTCCAGAGCCTGCGCCTACCGAGTCGCGCCTGCCGCCACTGACCTCGCGCGACCATTCGCGCATCCTCGCGGCTTTCGGCGGCGAATACAGCGCGCCGGCCGTCGAACGGCTCGCGGGCGAAATCTTCGAGAAGCTGGGCGCGGCCTCCGACCGGCCGGACCAGCGCTACCGGCTGACCGTGCTCAATTCGCCGACGATCAACGCCTTTGCGCTGCCCTCCGGCCATCTCTACGTCACCCGCGGTATGCTGGCGCTGATCAACGATGTCAGCGAGTTCGCCGCCGTGCTCGGCCACGAGATGGGCCATGTCTCGGCCCGTCACGCCAGCCAGCGCGAGGATCAGGTGCGCACCAGCGAGCTGGTGGCGGTGATGCGCGCGCGCTTGCTGAACGACCTCGCCGGCGCCGAACAGCGGCGCGAGGCGGCTCGGGTCTCGCTCGCGGGCTTCTCGCGCAGCCAGGAGCTGGAGGCCGATGCCATCGGCGTCGCGCTCATCGCGCGCGCCGGCTTCGACCCCTACGGCGCGTCGCGCTTCCTGCAGACCATGGACCGCAATGCCGCCTTGCGCACGCCGACGCAGGCGGCTGGCGGCGGGCCCGACTTCCTCGCCTCCCACCCCTCGACGCCCGAGCGCGTGCGCCAGGCCGTGCTCACCGCCCGCCAGCACATCGCGCCGGACGGTCGGCCGCGCGACCGCGAGCGCTATGTGCGCGCCATCGAGGGCCTGACGTTCGGCGAAGACCCCCGGCAGGGCGTGGTGCGCGGCCGGGCCTTCATCCATCCGCGCCTCGGCTTCACCGTGACTGCGCCGGAAGGTTTCACGCTGGAAAACTCGCGCTCGGCGGTCACCGGCCTCGGCCCCAACGACATGGCAGTGCGTCTCGACGTGGTGCGCGTGCCGGCCAACCAGGCGCTGACCGCCTATCTCACCTCCGGCTGGATCGACGGGCTGTCGGAGACGACGGTCGAGCAGGTTGCGGTCAACGGCTTCCAGGGCGCGACGGCGGTGGCGCGCGGCAACGACTGGTCGTTCCGCATCTTCGTGGTGCGCTTCGGCAGCGAGGTCTATCGCATCATCTACGCGGCACGCGACCTCAACGGCGAGGTGGATGCGACCTTCCGCGCCTCGATGGAGAGCTTCCGCCGCCTCACGGCCGCCGAGGCAGCGGTCAAGCCCGACCGCATCCGCCTGATCCGCGCCGGTGAGGGCGATACGGTGGACACCTTCGCGCGCCGGATGCAGGTGCAGGACCGTCCCGCCGACCGCTTCCGTGTGCTCAACGGCCTCGGCGACGGCGAGCAGCCGCGTGGCGGCGAACTCGTCAAGATCATCGGCGAATAGGGCTTCCATACAAGTTGCGCTTGCGCGTGGCGGCCCCTTGGCCTTTCCTCTCGGGCGAGGAAACACCAGGGGCATCCGACAATGACGCTGAAGACATTCGACCTGACCGGCCGCCGCGCTCTCGTCACCGGCTCGGGCAGCGGCATCGGCCTCGCCTATGCCGAGGGTCTTGCCGGAGCCGGCGCCGAGGTGGTTCTCAACGGCCGGGACAAGGGGAAGCTCGAGGCTGCGGAGAAGGCGCTTGCGGCAAAAGGCTTCAAGGTCGCGACGAGTGTCTTCGACGTGACCGATCCCGCCGCGGTCAATGCCGGCATCGATGCGATCGAAGCCACGCGCGGCCCCATCGACATCCTCGTCAACAATGCCGGCATGACCATCCGCCAGAAGCTGGAGGATTTCGCCGATGCCGACTGGCGGCGCGTCATGGCGACGAATATCGACAGCGTGTTCTATGTGTCCAAGGCCGTCGCGCGGCACATGCTGAAGCGCGGCTACGGCAAGATCATCAATACCTGCTCGGTAATGAGCGAGCTCGGCCGGCCCTCCATCGCGCCCTATACGGCGTCCAAGGGCGCCGTGAAGATGATGACCAAGCAGATGGCGGTGGAATGGGGCACGCGCGGCATCCGCTCCAACGGCATCGCCCCCGGCTATTTCAAGACGGAACTGACCGACGCGCTGGTGAAGGACGAGGCTTTCAGCGCCTGGGTCGGCACGCGCACGCCGCTGGGGCGCTGGGGCAATGTCGAGGAGCTGCAAGGCGCCTGCGTGTTCCTGGCGGCTCCCGCCTCGGATTATGTGACCGGCCACGTTCTGTTCGTCGATGGCGGCCTGACGGCTTCGGTGTAGGGCTCAGCGCACCACCATCACGGCGTTCTTCGCCAGCCGCGGCAGAATCTTCGCGAAATCGGCGATGCGGATGGCAACGCAGCCGGCCGTCGGCGTGAAGCCCTCGCGGGCGCCGTGCCAGAAGATGGCGCTCCCCCGGTGCCGTCGCACCGGCGCGTCGTTCCAGCCGAGCTCGACGATCACGTCGTAGAGGTGGTCGGCGCGGGTCAGCCGTTCCTCGGCCGGCCCCGGCGGGCGGCGGATGAGGCGGTTGTAGCGCCGGTCGCCGGCATCGTCGCACCAGGCGTCCTCGGGCCGGATGGCCCGGGCTGGTCGCAGCGTTTGCGGCCGGACGAGCCTGTCCTTGCGAAAGAAGACGCGGCGCAAGGGCAGCCGTGCACGCGGTGTCCGGCCATCGCCCTCGCGCTTGACGGCGTTGATGCCGCCCCGCCCGAGCGCGCAGGGAAAGGCGGCAAGGCCCACATGGACCATGCCGCGCGATGGTTTTCCGGGCAGCGAATGGACAAAAATCCGTGTGACCCGGCCTTTCGCCATGAAAATGTCATCCATATCTCTACGACCGCCGTCCGGTGCTTCCGTAACGCGTCCGCTTGTTTGCGCGTAGTGCCCTTCTGTGTCCTATTCGAGCGCCCGTGACCACGGCCGCAAGACCATCCCCCGGGTGATTCGATGAGCCAAGTCCGCAAGATCCTGCTTTGCGATGACGATGCCGATATGCGCGAGGCGCTGGCGGAACAGCTGGCGCTGCACGAGGAATTCCAGACGATCAGCGTCGATGCCGCCGCCAAGGCGATCCAGACGGTCAAGGGCGATCACTTCGACCTCCTGATCATGGATGTCGGCCTGCCGGACATGGATGGCCGCGAGGCCGTCAAGATCATGCGCAAGGGCGGGTTCAAGAGCCCGATCATCATGCTCACCGGCCATGATACGGATTCGGACACGATCCTCGGTCTCGAAGCCGGCGCCAACGACTACGTGGTGAAGCCGTTCCGCTTCGCTGTGCTTCTGGCCCGGGTCCGGGCCCAGCTCCGGCAGCACGAGGCCAGCGAGGACGCCGTCTTCCAGATCGGCAACTACTCGTTCCGGCCCTCCGCCAAGCTCCTGGTCAACGAGAAGAACTCGAAGATCCGGCTGACCGAGAAGGAAACCGCGATCCTGCGCTATCTCTATCGGCAGGGCATCAAGCCGGTTTCGCGCGAGATCCTGCTCTCCGAGGTCTGGGGCTATAATTCCGGCGTGACCACCCACACGCTGGAGACCCACATCTACCGGCTGCGCCAGAAGATCGAGAAGGATCCCGGCAACGCCTCGCTGCTGGTGACCGAAGGCGGCGGCTACAAGCTGGTGCCCTGACAGCGGGACCGGATGGTGGAATGCGTCCGGCCCGCTGGCGGTCGGATGCATTTTCTGCGAATCGTCGCCATCAGCATTATAAGAAGCCTCCTCGCGCCCAGCGGAGCTCATGGCCCTCGACGACGACATCGCCCTGCTGGCCCGGGTGCCGCTCTTTGCAAGCCTGGGCGGCGAACCCGTCCGCCTTCTCGCCTTTTCGGCCGAGACGCGGGAATTGCGGGCCGGCGACATCCTGTTCAAGGAAGGTCAGGCGGCCGATTCCGGCTATGTGGTGGTCGATGGCACTCTGGTCCTCGCCAATTCCGCGGGCCTTGCCGAGCGCCACGCCGGCCGTGGGGCGTTGCTCGGCGAGATCGCGCTGATTGTCGAGACGCTGCGGCCAGCGACCGCGACCGCGCGCGAGCCGTCCACGGTCCTGCGCATACCGCGCTCGCTGTTCCGCCGCGTGCTGAGCGAGTTTCCGGACGCCGCCGTGCGGGTCCATGAGGATTTCCGCGAAAAGATGCGGGCGACCACCGCCGACCTCAACCGCGTGGGGCGGCTGTTCGAGCCGGACGGCCGCCGCTGAGCCTTGCTTGACGCGACGTGAAGTGCCGACCAATCTCCGGGGCGGTGGCTGCGCGCCGCCCGGAGAGCGGCAGATGCCCGATAGCGGCGCGCATGGCGCCTCGCCCCGCCAAGACGGCTCGGACCTGTCCCGGCGCTTCGCCGGGCTCCTCGTTCTCTGCGGCCTGCCGCTGCTGGCGCTCGTCCTGGTGCTCGGCTGGTCGGCCTATGGCCGCGCCGGGATCACCGCGCAGGCGCGCGAGCACCTGCTCGAACATCTGATGCTGGTCGCCGGCATCGTCGCGACCTTCACCGTGCTCGCCCTGCTGGTCTGGCGCCAGTTCGTCGCGCCCGCGGCCGCGCTCGCGCATGCGGCCTCGGGCCATGGCGTCGCGCCCGACCTGCCGGCTCCCTGGCAGGGCCTGCGCCGGCAGCTTGATCTGGCGATGAGCCAGCAGGAGGCGAAGATCCACCAGCAGCGCGCGATGATCGACGGCATCCCGCTGCGCACCGTCTATGTCGATCCCGACCTGATCTACCGCGACGCCAACAAGGAGTTCCTCGACTTCCTCGGCAAGCGGCGGGAGGAGGTGCTCGGCCATACGGTGGAGCAGATTCTCGGCCCCAAGGTCGTTGCGCAGTACCAGAACATGGCGGCGCGCGTGCAGGCCGGCGAAACCATGCGCTGGGAGGGCTGGATCAACTTCACCACCCGCGGCGAACGCTACCTGCAGGTGTCGCTGATGCCCTATGTGGCGGTCGGCGATACCCGCGTTGGCTTCCTTACCTTCACGCGCGACCTGACCGAGCTCAAGCTGAGCGAGCAGGAACTGGCGCGCAGCGAGGCGCTGAACAAGGCCGTCGTGATGTCGTCGCTGGATGCGATCATCGTCGCCGACGAGAACTGGTCGGTGGTCGAGTTCAATCCGGCCGCCGAAGCCATGTTCGGCCATCCCCGCGCCGAGGCGCTGGGCCGGTTCGCCTGGGAGCTCGTCGTGCCGGACGACCAGCGCCAGCTCCAGATCGATACCATGGCGCGCTACAAGGCGCGGGCCAACGACGGCAATCTCGCCCGCCGCTTCGAGGCGACAGCGCGGCGCAAGGACGGCTCGACCTTCTCCGTCGAATACTCGGTCAATACCGTTCACTCCGGCGATCACCGCCTGTTCATGGCGCATGCCCGCGACCTGACGGAGCCGCTGCGCATGCAGGCCGAAGCCGCCGCCAGCCGCGAGCGCCTGCATCAGGTCGAGAAGCTCTCGGCCATGGGCTCGCTGCTCGCCGGCGTCGCGCACGAACTCAACAACCCCCTCGCCATCGTCATCGCCCAGTCCTCGCTGCTGGTCGAGAAGGCCGCGAGCGATGATGTCCGGCGGCGGGGCGAGCGCATCCATGCCGCGGCCGAGCGCTGCGGGCGCATCGTCAAGAGCTTCCTCGCCATGGCGCGCCAGAAGCCGCCACAGCGCGAGCCGGTCGACATCAACGCTGTGGCTTCGGGCGCGGTCGACATGGTGAGCTACGGTCTCCGGAGTTCGGATATCGAACTCGACCTGGAACTCGCTCCGGGCCTGCCGCCGGTGACCGGCGACAAGGACCTGCTGTCGCAGGTCATCGCCAATCTTCTCATCAATGCCCAGCAGGCGCTGATGGACCGGCCCGCGCCGCGCCGGATCAGTCTCCACACGTCCCGGAAGGGCGGCAGCGTTGCGATCATGGTGGCGGATAACGGCCCGGGCATTCCGGACGAGCTGATGCGGCGGGTCTTCGAGCCCTATTTCACCACCAAGCCGGCCGGCGTCGGCACCGGCATCGGACTATCGATCTGCCGCAATGTCATCGAGGCCCACGGCGGCAGCGTCGCGCTGACCAACCAGCCCTCCGGAGGCGCGCGCTTCGATCTCGCCTTGCCTGCCGCCGAGGCTTCGATCGCCGCGGTGCCGCAGGAGGCCAGCCAACGCGGATCGGGCGGCCTGTCCGTCCTGATCGTGGACGACGAGGTGGACGTTGCGCGCAGCCTCGCCGAAATCCTCGAAGGGCTCGGCCACCGGCCCATCGTCGTCGACCGCTCGCTGACGGCGCTGGAAACGATTGAGCATACGCCCGTCGACATCGTCTTCGCCGACCTGCGCATGCCTGGCCTCGACGGTATCGATTTCCGCGACCGCATCCACGACCGCGACCCCAGGCTCGCCGAGCGCACGATCATCGTGACCGGTGATACGGTGGCGGGCCCCGACCGGCTCGCCAAGGCGCGCGGGGCCGAAGTCGTGGTGCTGGAGAAGCCCTTCACCTTCGACGATGTGCGGGGAATCCTCGCAAAGGTCGCGACCAACGGCCTTGCGGATCGCGTGAAGGGCTGACCCGCGTCTATTCGGCGGCGATACTCATTTGCGCGGCCGCCTCGGCCATCGCATCCGCGACGGTGCCGTAGGCGAGCGCCCAGGCGGCCTGCGAGGCATCGTCGAACTCGTCGCCCAGCATTTCGGCCAACGTCGCGAGAAGCGCCTCGCCAACGGCGTTGTAATGGTCGGGATGAACGCCGTAGCCGGCATGGCGCATGCCGAGTTCGCGCACGTCGTCCATCACGGACCGGAGATTGTCCAGCGACAGGATGATGTGCGCCAGTGCCTGGGCGAGCTTGGCGCGCTGCGGCCGCATGTCCGCGGGGAATAGCGGGCGGATGGTCGGATCGCCGTCGAACAGGTGTTCATAGAACATCGCCGCGAACGCCTCCTTGCGGGGGGCGATCTGGCCGAACTGGCGGCGGATCGTGGCGGTCTGGGCGGGCGTCATGGACGACAGGTGTTCCGGCCGGTGTCTGGAGCCTCCACCCTGCCGCAGACATCCTTCGCCTTGGTTGCGGCGGAAGGCCGTCGTGTTTCCTTGGTTTCCGATTTCTCGACGGCGCCGCCCCGGCGCACGAAGCAACTGAAACACGAAACCCCGCGCGGCGACATCGAACCGCATGACGGAGCGGCGCAGGGTCGCCGGTCAGGGGGAGACGAGTATTCGATGCGTAGCTGTGATCCACAGTGCCCGATCGAGGGGCCTGCCCGTTGGCGGACGGGCAAGGGTCCGGATCGTGGCAGTCCGGGCGCGAAACGATCAGGCCGTAGCCGGTCAAGCCAGGTCGGTTCAGGCCGTGTCCTTGGCCTCGCTCACGACCTCCGACCCATGGTTCGGCAGGTCGAAGACATAGCCGTGGCCCCTGACCGTGCGGATCGCCTCGGTGTCGAGCTTGCGGCGCAGGCGCGCGATGCGCGAATCGATGGCCCGGTCGAAGGCCTCCTCGTCCTCGGCCGGCGCGCGCTCCATGATTTCCTCGCGCGTCAGAACCTTGCCGGGATTGTCGGCGAAGGCACGGATCAGCGCGACCTCGCCGGCCGACAGACGGTCGGTCGAGCCATCCGCCTTGAGGATGCGCGCGGCGACGAGGTCGACGGAAGCGGTCTCGAACACCACGAGATTACGGCGGCGCCCAAGCCGGCGCTGCAGGATGCCGGCGACACGCGCGGCGAGTTCGCGCAGCTCGACGGGCTTCTGCACATAGTCTTCGGCGCCGAGTTCCAGCCCGAGAACGCGGTCCACGGGGTCGGGATTGCCGGTCAGCACGAGCACGGCGATATCGCTGGCAAGGTCGGTGCGGATCAGGATGTCGATGCCGCCCTCGCCGGGCAGGCCGAGGTCGAGAATGATCAGATCCGGCTTCTCGCGGGCGAGATAGGGCTCCAGCTCCCAGGCCGCCCTGAGGCAATCGACGTCGTAGCCGAGATCGGTCAGGTATTCCTTGACCGCGTCGGACCAGTCCGGTTCGTCGTCAAGCACCGCGATGCGGCCGCGCCTCGCCATCGGTCAGCCCCTCGATACTGCGTCCCGCCGCTTGCATCCGCGGGCGAGTTCCATCCTAGTTCGTGGCTGCATCTGCTGTCACCTTCGCTTGAAACACAAGGGCATCGGGCATGAAGACGACGGTTGCCATCGTCGACGACGAGGAGCATCTGCGTGAGGCTGTCGGCGAATACCTGGAACTCCAGGGCTTCGAGGTCCTGAGCTTCCGCAATGCTCAGGCTTTCCGCGAGGAAGGGGCCGGCAAGGCCATCGACGTGGCGGTGCTCGACATCGCCATGCCGGGCGAGGACGGGCTGTCGCTCGCGCGCTTCATCCGCAAGACCGGGTCGACCGGCATCATCATGGCGACGGCGGCCGGGCGCCCGATCGACCGCATCGTCGGCCTCGAGATCGGCGCGGACGACTATCTGGTGAAGCCCTACGAGCTGCGTGAACTGCTGGCCCGCATCAAGAGCGTTCTGCGCCGCGTGAAGGCGGCTCCCGCAGCCGGTCAGGCCACGCCGGCAGCCGCTCCGGAAACCCGCAACCTGCGGTTCGGCACGCTGGTCCTCGATCTCGACGCGCGCAGGCTCGTCGACGGCTCCGGCGGCCCGATCGAGCTGACCGCAATGGAGTTCGACCTCCTGCAGGCGCTGGCGACGCGGCCGAACCGGGTCCTCTCCCGCGGCCAGCTCCAGGAATTCGCCCACGGGCGGACAGTGGACGAGAGCGACCGCTCCATCGACATCCGCGTGACGCGCCTGCGCAAGAAGATCGAGCCCGATCCCGAGCACCCGCGTTTCATCAAGACCGTGCGCGGCGAAGGCTATGTCTTCGTACCCGGCGGGGGCTGATCCGTGGCGGAGGCCGAGCAGCTCATGGATTCCGGGTCAGCGGAGCCGTTCGGACGCCTGTTCGAGGACAGCGTCGTGGCTCCCGACGGCCGGCTCGATCCCACCGTACTTGGCCGCCTGTTCGAGGCCATGCCGATGCGCGTCACCGCGCTCGATGCCGGCCAGCGCTTTGTCTTCGCCAACCGCGAGACTCTGGCCATGCTCGGAAAGCGTTCCGATGAGGTGGTCGGGCGCACCGTGCGCGACATATTTGGCGATGCCGTCGACGAGCGCAGCAAGGTCTTCGAGGCAAGGCTCGCGAAGGGCGAGGTCGTTCGCTGGGCGGACTGGGTGGTCTATGCCAACGGCCAGCGGCGCTATGTCGAACATCTCTATTCGCCCTGCTTCGGCCACGCCGGCGAACTGATCGGCTATATCAGCTTCGTCCGCGACACCACTGACCTGAAGCAGCGCGAGGAAGCGCTGGAGGCGCGGATTGCTGCGCTCAACATCGCCGAGACCATCAACACGGCGATCATCAAGACCTCGATCGACCCGATCATGGTGGTCGACGAGGACGGTGTCCTGATCGACCTCAACCCCGCCGCCATGGCGACCTTCGGCTATTCCCGCGCCCATGCCGTGGGGCGGCCGATCGCCGAGCTGATCATCCCGCCGCATCTGCGCGAGAATCATACGCAGGGCATGGCGCGCTATACCGCGACCGGCATGAGCCGCATCCTCGACCAGCGCATCACGGTGGACGCGCAGCGCGCGGACGGCGCCATCATCCCCATCGAACTGACCATCTCCGAGATCAGGCTGCCGCAGCGACGCGTCTTTACCGCGCATCTGCGCGACCTCTCGTCCGTCCGCGAGGCCGAACGCCAGCTCGAACAGCAGCGCGAGCGGCTGCACCAGGCCGAGAAACTCTCCGCCATGGGCTCGCTGCTCGCCGGGGTCGCGCATGAGCTCAACAATCCGCTGGCGATCCTCGTGGCACAGTCGACGCTGCTCATGGAGACCGCGTCGAGCGACGCGCAGAAGCGTCGCGCGGAGCGCATCCATGCCGCGGCCGAGCGCTCGGGGCGGATCGTCAAGAGCTTCCTCGCCATGGCGCGGCAGCGGCCCGAGAAGCGCGAGCCGACCAGCCTCAATGCGCTGGTCAAGGCGACCGCCGAGATGCTCGCCTACGGGCTGCGCACCCACGGCGTCGAACTTGCGCTCGACCTCGACGAGCGGCTGCCGTCCATCGTCGCTGATCAGGATTTTCTCGGCCAGGTCGTCGCCAACCTGATCATCAATGCCCAGCATGCGCTGGCCGAACGTCCCGACCCGCGCCGGATCACCGTGTCGACCCGGGCCGAGGACCGCCGCGCGGTGCTCAGCATCGCCGACAACGGTCCCGGCGTGCCGCCCCAGCTCGCCGAGCGTATTTTCGAGCCCTATTTCACGACCAAGCCCGCTGGCGTCGGCACCGGCATCGGCCTGTCCATCTGCAAGAGCGTCGTGGAATCGCATGGCGGCACCATCAGCCATGCCGCCGCGCCCGGCGGCGGTGCGATTTTCGCGGTTTCGCTGCCGGCCGCGACCGGGGAACCGGCCGAGGAGCCCTTGCCGGCCAATGCCGATGCGGATGGCCTCTCCATCCTCGTCGTCGACGATGAAGCCGACGTGCGCGAGGGCCTTGCCGAGATGCTCGAACTGCTCGGCCACCGCGTCCTGCCGGCGCAGACGGCCCGCGAGGCACTGGAAGGCGGCGGCGCCGAAGCCGCCGATCTCGTCTTCGTCGATCTGAGGATGCCGGGCATCGACGGACTGCGCTTCCGCGACGCGGTGGTCGCGCGCAATCCCAAGCTTGCCGACCGCGTCATCATCATGACCGGCGATGCGGTCGAGGGCCCCGGCGCGGTGGAGCGCCATGGCGGCGGTGGACGCATCCCCATCATGGAAAAGCCGTTCACGCTCGCCGACGTGCGCGACGCCCTCGCGGCCTTCTCCTGATCGCCCTCGAGTCTTCGCGAAAAACCCAGAGTCGAGGCATCGAGGTCGCTGAGTCTCGTTGTCCGGCTGCGTGAGTCGAAAGACCTGCGATGCGCGGCTCGGCGCGCGTGTTCCGGTATCCGGCAAGAATTCGTTAACCGGAACGACTCTTGCCGGAGTCAAATCGACTCTCCGCTCGTTGGCCGCGACTCGACTAGTGGCCCGTTAGACTCTGAGCCACCACATCTTGTCGTGAACGAATCGGGATTCACGGCAAGTCAGCGATTCGGGCCCGATTCGTTCCAGACTCGTTCTGGGCGTGAACGACTGCCCGCCCGATACCGAAATGTCACGCACGTTCCGTCCCGGCGTGATACAGAAGGTTCCGAATGACCCTGTCGCTTCCGCCACTGCCCCCCGCCCTCCGCGGGCGTGGGGTAACCGCAGTCCTTGGCCCCACCAATACGGGCAAGACCACGCTCGCCATCGAGCGGATGCTGGCCCATCCCTCGGGCCTGATCGGGCTGCCGCTGCGGCTCCTCGCCCGTGAGGTTTACGCCAAGCTCGTCGCCCGTGCCGGCGAGGGCGCTGTGGCGCTGATCACCGGCGAAGAGAAGATCAAGCCGCCGGGTGCGCGCTACTGGGTGGCGACCGTCGAAGCCATGCCGCTCGATATCGATGTGTCGTTCCTCGCCATCGACGAAATCCAGATCGCCGGCGACCTCGAGCGCGGCCACGTCTTCACCGACCGCATCCTGAACCGGCGCGGCCGGGACGAGACCATGCTGCTCGGGGCGGGCACCATGCGGGGCCTGATCGAGAAGCTGATCCCCGGCGCCAATATCGTCACGCGGCCGCGCTTCTCGAACCTGATGTTCGCGGGCGAGAAGAAGCTCACCCGCCTGCCGCGCCGCTCGGCCATCGTCGCCTTCTCGGCCGACGAGGTCTATGCCATCGCCGAGCTGATCCGCCGCCAGCGCGGCGGTGCGGCTGTGGTGCTCGGCGCCCTGTCGCCACGCACGCGCAATGCGCAGGTCGAGATCTATCAGTCCGGCGATGTCGACTATCTCATCGCCACCGACGCCATCGGCATGGGCCTCAATCTCGATGTCGACCATGTCGCCTTCGCCGCCGACCGCAAGTTCGACGGCTACCAATTCCGCCGGCTGAACCCGGTCGAGTTCGCGCAGATCGCCGGTCGTGCGGGCCGTTCCAATCGCGACGGCACGTTCGGCACGACCGGCCGCTGCCCGCCGCTGGAGGACGAGCTCGTCCAGGCGCTGGAGAGCCACTCCTTCGACGGCGTGAAGATGCTGCAGTGGCGCAACGCCCATCTCGATTTCGCATCGGTGGAATCGCTGCTGGCGAGCCTCGACGTGGTGCCGACCGAACCGGGCCTGACCCGCTCGCCGATCGCGGTCGACCAGCGGGTGCTGGAGCTGGCCCTGCGCGATGAAGACGTCAGGGCGCGCGCCAAGGGCCGCGAGGCGGTCTCCAAGCTCTGGGATGCCTGCCTGATGCCGGACTACCGCCGAATCTCGCCGGCGAGCCATGCCGAGATGGTGACGACCTTCTACGGCCACCTTACAAGCCGGAAGGGGCGCATTCCTTCCGACTGGATCGCGACCCAGGTCGCTATCGCCGACCGCACCGATGGCGACATCGACACGCTGTCCAACCGGATCGCCCATATCCGCACCTGGACTTTCGCGGCCAACCGGCCGGACTGGGTCGACGACCCCGTCCACTGGCAGGCAGAAACACGCCGGGTGGAGGACATTTTGTCCGATGCCCTCCATGAACGCTTGACGCAGCGCTTTGTCGACCGCAGGACGAGCGTGCTGATGCGGCGCCTAAGGGAAAACACCATGCTCGAGGCCGAGATCACCAAGACCGGCGACGTGACCGTCGAGGGCCAGCATGTCGGCCGGCTCGAAGGCTTCCGCTTCGCCCCCGACCCGCAGGCCGGCGACGGCGAGGCCGGACGGGCACTGCGCGCGGCCGCGTCCAAGGCGCTGGCGAGCGAGATCGATTCCCGCGCGGAGAAGGTTTCCGCCTCCGCCGACGAAGCCTTCATCCTCTCGAGCGACGGCACGATCCGCTGGCATGGCGAGGCGGTGGCCAAGCTCGATGCCGGCGAGAAGATCCTCTCGCCGCGCGTGCGCATCCTCTCCGACGAGCACCTGACCGGCGGACCGCGCGACCAGGTGCAGGCGCGTCTCGACCTCTGGCTCCATGCCCAGATCGAGAAGCAGCTCGGGCCGGTTCTGGCGCTGGAGAAGTCCGAGGAGCTGACCGGGCTTGCCCGCGGCGTCGCCTTCCAGCTCGCCGAGGCGCTCGGCGTCGTCGAGCGGCCGAAAGTCGCCGAGGACGTGAAGCAGCTCGACCAGGAGGCGCGGGCCGCCCTGCGCAAGCTCGGCGTGCGCTTCGGCGCCTATCACATCTACCTGCCGGCGACGCTGAAGCCGGCGCCGCGCGCGCTGGCGCTGCAGCTTTTCATGCTCAAGAACGACATGCTCGGCGAGAAGGGCCTTGCCGAACTGCCGGCGCTCGCCGCTTCCGGCCGCACGTCCATCGCCGTCGATCCCGGCATCAACAAGGACCTCTACCGCCTCGTCGGCTTCCGGGCGCTGGGCGCGCGGGCCGTGCGCGTGGACATCCTCGAGCGCCTCGCCGACATCATCCGCCCGGCGCTCGCCTGGCGGCCGGGCACCGCGACACCGGAGCCGGCCGGACATTTCCCCGGCGGCGGCTTCACGGCGACGGTTGCCATGACCTCGCTGGTCGGCTGCTCGGGCGAGGATTTCGCCTCGATCCTCAAGGGTCTCGGTTACCGGATGGATAAGCGCGCCGCGCCGCCGCCGAAGCCTGTGGAGGCGGCGGTACCGGTTGCCGCAGAGGCCGAGGTTACCGCGGAAACGGCCGAGACTGCGCCCACTGACGAGAACGCCCAGCCGGCGGATGCCGGCGTCGTGGTCGACACGGTCGAGGAGGCGGTTGCAGCTGATGCATTGCCGCCCGAGCCCGCCGTCGCCAGCCAAGCCGAGGTCCCGGTGGCTGACGCCGAAACGCAGGTCGCGCAGCCGGACGTGGCGGCCGCTGCGGATGTCGTCGCGCCTACTTTCGAGGCGCCCGCGCTCGACGAACCCGTCGCCGCCGATGGTCAGGTGCCCGCCGAGACGCCGGTCGCCGCCGAGGAAGCCGTCTCGGCGGACGCGAATGTGGAACCGGACGCGGAGGCTGCCGCTCCGGTCGATGCAGTCGCTCCTGCCGAGCCCGCCATGATCGAGGTCTGGCGCCCGGGTGGACGCATGGACGGCGAGCGCCCGCAGCGCCGCGATTTCCGCAGGGGCGGCGAGCGCGGTGGCGAGCAGGGCCAGCGGCGCGATCAGCGTCCCCGCCACGGCCAGCCGCGTGACGGGCAGCGGCAAGGACAACCGCGCGACGGCCAGCCGGCCGGTGAGAACCGTGGTGAGCGGCAACCACGCGAGGGTGGGCAGGAGGGCGAGCGCCGCGAGGGCGGCCGTCCGCCCCGCCGCGATTTCTCCAAGTTCAAGGACTTCCGGGGCAAGGATTCGCGTGGCCCGGATTCTCGCGGGAAAGGCGGCGACGGCGAACGCCAGGGCCGGCCGCAGCGCGAGGATCGTCCGGACTTCCGCGGGGCCCGCCCGCCGGACCGCGCCCCGCGCAAGGAGCGCGAGCCCGATCCGAACTCGCCTTTCGCGAAGCTGGCGGCGCTCAAAGACGCCATGACCAAAAAGCCGTAAGCAGGCTTGACCACACGCGAGGCGCCGTTGAACGAGACTGGCCGGCTGCGCATCGACAAGTGGCTATGGTTTGCCCGTGTGGTGAAGACGCGGAGCGCGGCGGCAAAACTCTGCGAGGACGGATCGGTCCGGCTCAACGGCGCGAAGGTCGATCAGGCGCACAAGCCCGTGCGGCCGGGCGACGTGCTGACCGTTGCGCTGCCCGGCCGGGTGAAGGTGCTGAAGGTCGTCTCGCTCGCCGAGCGGCGTGGCCCCTATAGCGAGGCGCAGCACATCTACGAGGACCTCTCGCCCGAGCCGCCGCGTTTCGATCCGCCTTCGCCCATCATCGAGCGCGATGCCGGCAGCGGCCGGCCCACCAAGTCCGAGCGGCGCGAGACGGATCGGCTGAAGGGACGGGACGAGTGAAGCCATCTTCGCGGCGATTTCTCTTGCCACGGATGGCGTGTTCGGAATAACGAACAAACTGATTGACGAGAGAAACGCGACCGTTTCGTTCCATGGCCCGCGCCCAGCGCCTCACCGACGACCTTGCCCGCCGCCAGGCCGATGAGCCTGCCGGCGAGGTTGCGCATTTCGGGCCCGACGAGCCGCTGCTGCTCGATGCGGGCGTGTCGCTGGCGCCGTTCCAGATCGGCTACAAGACCTACGGCACGCTGAACGCCGACCGCTCCAACGCCGTCCTTGTCTGCCACGCATTGACCGGCGACCAGCATGTCGCCAGCGATAATCCCGTCACCGGCAAGCCCGGCTGGTGGGAGATCATGATCGGACCGGGCAAGCCGGTCGACACCGACCGCTATTTCGTCATCTGCTCCAACGTGCGCGGCGGCTGCATGGGCACGACGGGACCTGCCTCGACCGATCCCGCAACCGGCCAGCCCCACGGCCTGTCGCTGCCGCTGATCACCATTCCCGACATGGTGCGCGCGCAGGCCATGCTGGTGAAGCGGCTCGGCATCGACAGCCTGTTCTGCGTCCTGGGCGGCTCGATGGGCGGCATGCAGGTGCTGCAATGGGCGACGCAGTACCGGGACATGGTGTTCTCGGCCATGCCCATCGCCACCGCTGCGCGCCATTCCGCCCAGAACATCGCGCTGCACGAGGTCGGCCGGCAGGCGATCATGGCCGATCCCGAATGGCGTGGCGGCCGCTACCTGACGGAAGACACACGGCCCTCGGCGGGCCTCGCGGTGGCGCGCATGGCCGCGCACATCACCTACCTGTCGGACGCTGCCCTGCACCGCAAGTTCGGCCGTAGGTTCCAGGACCGCGACTCGCCGACCTTCTCCTTCGATGCCGATTTCCAGGTGGAAAGCTACCTGCGCTATCAGGGCGAGGCTTTCGTCGAGCGCTTCGACGCCAATTCCTATCTCTACGTGACGCGCGCGATGGACTATTTCGACATCGCTGCGGAGCATGGCGGCTCGCTCGCCAAGGCCTTTGCCGGCACCAAGACGCGCTTCTGCGTGGTCTCGTTCACCTCAGACTGGCTGTTCCCGACCGCTGGATCGCGTGCCGTGGTCCATGCGCTGAACGCGGCTGGCGCGTCGGTGTCTTTCGCGGAGATTGTCTCCGACAAGGGCCATGACGCCTTCCTGCTCGACGAGCCGGAGCTCTTTGCCATCACCCGCGGCTTCCTTGCCTCGGCCGCCCGGGCACGGGGCATCGCATGACGCAGGACCTGACCATGGCGGCGCTGCCGGGTCCCGTGCGCCCGGACTATCTCGTCGTTGCCGGCATGATCGAGCCCGGCTCGAAGGTGCTGGACGTCGGCTGCGGCGACGGCGGGCTTCTCAAGCTCCTGCGCGACGGCAAGGGTGTTGACGGGCGCGGCATCGAGCTGTCGCGCGAGGGCGTCAACCAGTGCGTCGCCGAGGGTCTCGCGGTGGTCCAGGGCGATGCCGATACGGACCTTGCCTTCTATCCCGATGACGCCTTCGACGTGGTGATCCTGTCGCAGACGATCCAGGCGACGCGCGCGCCGCGGGTGGTGCTGGAACACATGCTGCGCATCGGCAAGCGCGCCATCGTATCCTTCCCGAATTTCGGCCACTGGCGCCTGAGGATGCAGCTCGTCACGCGCGGGCGCATGCCGACCTCGGAGAATCTGCCCTACCACTGGTACGACACGCCCAACATCCATTTCTGCACGATCCGCGACTTCGTCGATCTCGTCCGCGAGGTCGATGCCTTGATCGAGCGCTCGACGGCGCTCGACTGGCATGGCCGCGAGGTGCGGGTGAACGCGCCGTGGTGGTTCTGGAACTTCTTCGGCGAACAGGCCGTGTTCAAGCTCAGCCGGAAGGGCTAGGGTCGGCCCTCTTCCGGGGGGTTCACATGCCGCTTGCCGCCAATGTCCTCGTCGCCCTCGTGGGCCTTCTCCACGTCGCGATTCTCGTCATCGAGATGTTCTTCTGGAACACGCCCTTCGGCCACCGCACGTTCAACCTGACGCCAGAATTTGCGGCGCAGTCGGCTGTGCTGGCAGCCAATCAGGGCCTCTATAACGGCTTCCTTGCGGCGGGCCTCATCTGGAGCCTGTTCGCGCCCAGACACATGTCCTTCGCACTGAAAGTCTTCTTCCTCGGTTGCGTTGTGATTGCCGGCATCTATGGCGGTGCAACGGCCAAGACATCGATCCTGTTCACGCAGGGTTTGCCGGCGGCGGTGGCGCTGGTCGCGGTCTTCATGGCGCGCGGCAAGGACTAACCTGCGAAGACCGATCAGGCGCGCCCCAGCTTCGCACAGAGATCGAGAAGCCGGTCCACCTCATTCTCCGTGTTGTAGTAGTGCGGCGAGGCGCGCACGAGCGGCGGCAGGCGGCGCGCTTCCGCGTCTATCCGCGTGCTCGACGGATTGGATGCGCCGATGGTGATGCCGGCTTCGGCCGCCGCAGCGACCACCACTGCGGCGTCCAGCCCCTTGATCGTGAAGCTGACGATGGCGGAAGGATTGCGGCCGAGGTCGCGAATCGTCACGCCGGGTAGGGTTCGCAAACCCTCGCGCAGCCGGCCGGACAGCAGGCGGCAGCGCGCCTCGATCGCGTCGAGGCCGATATCGAGCGCGTAGTCGACGGCGACGCCGAGTCCGGCGCGCGCCGCGTAATTGTTCTCCCACGTCTCGAACCGGCGGGCGTCGTCGCGCAGTTCGTAGCGGTCGCGGGCCACCCAGACTCCGGAGAAATGGTCGATCATCGGCGGCTCGAGACCCCTCAGGAAATCGCGCCGCACATAGAGGAAGCCGGTGCCGCGCGGGCCGCGCAGGAACTTGCGCCCCGTTGCCGACAGCATGTCGCAGCCGAGTGCCTCGACATCGACCGGCATCTGGCCGACCGCCTGACAGGCATCGAGCAGATAGGGGATGCCGTGCGCGCGGGCGATACGGCCGACCGCGGCGGCCGGATTGGCGAGGCCGCCATTGGTCGGTACCCAGGTGATCGAGATCAGCTTGACCCGCCCGTCGATCATCCGCTCCAGGACGGCAAGATCGATCTCGCCGGTTTCGTCGCTGGGGATCACGTCGATGACGAGGCCGGTGCGCCGGGCCATCTGGAGATAGGCGACATAGTTCGCGCCATATTCCGCCTCGCAGGTGAGGATGCGGTCGCCGGCCGCGAATTTCAGGCCGTAGAAGGCCATTTGCCAGGCGACCGTCGCGTTCTCCATGAGGCCGATCTCGTCGGGCGCGGCATTGATGAGGCGCCCGACCGAGCCATAGACGCCGTCGAGCCGTGCCGTCTCGCGCTCCGCAGCGGCATAGCCGCCGATTTCGGCTTCGAGGTCGAGATGCGCTTTCATGGCATCGACCACCTGCCGTGGCATCAGGCCCGCGCCGGCATTGTGGAGATAGGTGCGGCGGGCGGCGGAGGGCACGTCGGCCCGGATGCGGTCGAGGTCCATCGCCATCGCGCTTCTCGCAATTCGCCTAGTAGGTTCCGGGATACTGGCCGCCATCGACCAGGATGCTCTGTCCGGTGATGAACCCCGCATGGGCGGAGCAGAGAAAGGCGATGGTGGCGCCGATCTCGCTCGCCTCGCCGTAGCGGCCGGCGGGGTTCTGCGCGCTCCGCTCGGCCCAGATGTCCTCGAAGGAACGGCCGGTCATCTCGACCAGCTTCTCGACGTGGTGCTTCTGCGCGTCGGTCGCGACGATGCCGGGCAGCACGTTGTTGATGGTGACGCCTTTCGCCACCGTCTGGCGCGCGAGGCCGGCGACGAAACCGACGAGGCCCGAGCGCGCACCATTCGACAGGCCCATTTCGAGCTGGGGGATTTTCACCGACCGCGAGACGATGTTGACGATGCGGCCGAAGCCGCGCGCCATCATGCCGTCCACTGTCGCCCTCATCAGCGCGATGGGGCTGAGCATCATGGCGTCGAGCGCGGTGATCCAATCGTCGCGCGTCCAGACGCGGAAGTCGCCGGGCGGCATGCCGTCGGCATTGTTGATGAGGATGTCCGGGTTCGGGCAGGCAGCGAGCAGCGCCGCGCGGCCGGCCTCCGTCGTGACGTCGCCGGCGACCGGCTTCACCGCCACGCCGAAGCGCGCGCGGATGTCAGCGGCGGCCGCGTCGAGCCGCTCCTGATTGCGCGCGAGAATGGTGAGCGCCACGCCCTCGGCAGCGAGCATCTCCGCCGCTGCCCTGCCCATGCCCCGGCTGCCGCCGCAGACAATGGCCGATTTGCCCTTCAGTCCCAGATCCATGGTGACGACTGATAGAGCGGCGGCGCGCGCTTGTCTCGCCCCATGCCCGCATGGGCGCTCATGCGCGGTCAGGCGGCGACGAGCTTCGCCTCGGCCTCGATCAGCTTCTTGATCTCGGGGCGACAGGAGCCGCAATTGGTGCCGGCCTTCAGCGCCCGGCCGACCGCCTCGACGTCGCAGGCGCCTGCGGCGATGGCGTCCTTTATCGTCGTCAGGCCGATTGCGAAACAGGCACAAACCGTGGGCCCCGTGTCGACGAGCCCGTCCGGCGAACGGCCGGAGAGCAGGGCCTTCCGCCCAGCCGGTGTCAGGCTCTTCAGCCCGAACTGTGTCTCGATCCAGTTCCATGACGGCCGGCCGTCGAGGGCGAGGAACAGCACCGCTTCCAGCTGGCCCTCCATGAACACCGCGGCGCGGTAGATGCCGCGCGCCGCATCGGTCATCTCAGTGACCGTGCCGTCTTCGCCCGCAAGGCTGTCGGCGAGCGCCCGCCCGTCCACGGGTTGGTCCGATGAGAGCACGGTGCCGATGCCGCCTTGGACCGCCGTTCGGGCCCATCGTAAGCCCGTCGGCAGCGCAACCGGATGACGCGAGAGCACGAAACCCTCGACCAGCGTCTCGACACGCGTGATGCCGGCCGGTGTCGCCTTCATCTCCGGCTGGCCGGAGAACGGATCGGTGAAGGGATGGACGAGCGCGCCGGCCCGGGCACTGCCGGCGGTCTCCGCGCTCCAGTGGATCGGCACGAAGACGGCACCGCGCGCCTGGCCCTCACTCAGCACCGCGCGCAGCATCGCCTCGCCATAGTCCGTCTCGATCCGGACGAAATCATCGGCGGCGATTCCGGCGGCGGCGGCATCGTCGGGGTGTATCTCGGCGAAGGGCTCGACGATGTGGCGGCCGAGCGTCGGCGCGCGGCCGGTGCGCGTCATGGTGTGCCAGTGATCGCGCACGCGGCCGGTGTTGAGGAGAAAGGGGCGGGCGGCATCATGTTCGGCCTTGAGGGCCGGCGCCTCGATGGCGATCATTCGCGCGCGGCCGTCGGCGGTGAAGAAGCCGCCCTCGGAAAAGAAGCGTTTGTCCGCGGTGTCGCGCGGTGTCGCGACCGGCCACTGGACCGGTCGCAGTGCCTCGAAATCGGCATCGGAGACCGCGGCCAGTCCACCGATGTCGAAATCGCGCGTACCGCGGTTCTCGAAAGCCGAAAGAGCGGCGTGCTCGCGGAACACCGCGGCGACATTGTCCCAGGAGAAGGCCTCGGCGAAGCCCATGCGCTTGGCGACTTCCGCGACGATCCACCAGTCCGGCTTCGCCTCGCCGGACAGGGGCAGGAAGGGCCGCTGACGGGTGATCCGTCGCTCGGAATTGGTCACCGTGCCGTCCTTCTCGCCCCAGGCTGCGGCCGGCAGCAGGATATGCGCGCCGGAATTGACGGTATCGTTGGAGAGGACGACCTCCGAGACGACGAAATGGTCGAGGCTGCCGAGCGCGCGACGGACGTGGTCGGCCTTCGGCAGGCTGACCGCCGGATTGGTGGCCATGACCCACAGAGCCCTGACCGCGCCGGCCTCGATGGCGTCGAACATCTGGACGGCCTTCAGGCCCTCGGATGTCGCCATGCGCGGCGCGCCCCAGAAGCGGCGCACGCGGTCCACCTCGCTCGCCGAGAAACCCATATGGGCCGCCAGCATGTTGGCAAGGCCGCCGACCTCGCGTCCGCCCATGGCATTGGGCTGGCCGGTCAGCGAGAAAGGACCCATGCCGGCGCGGCCGATGCGGCCGGTGGCGAGGTGGCAATTGAGGATGGCCGAGACCTTGTCGGTGCCCTGCGCCGATTGGTTGACGCCCTGGCTGTAGAGCGTGACCGCCTTCTCCGTCGTGCGGAACCAGCCGAACAGGGTCCGCACGTCGTCCTCGGCGAGGCCGCAGGCGCGGGCCGTGGCGGCGATGGTGGGGGCGATCTCGCGGGCGCGTTCCAGCGCCTGGTCGAAGCCGCCGACATGGGCCTCGACATAGGCGGGGTCGACGGCGCCCGTTTCCGCGAGATGGACGAGAAGGCCGCAGAACAGCGCGCCGTCCATGCCGGGCTTGATCGCGAGCATCAGGTCGGCATCGGCCGAGGTCGCCGTGCGGCGTGGATCGATCACGACGATCCGCGCCTCGCGTCCCGTCTTGTTCGCCACCATGCGCTGCCAGAGGATGGGGTGGCACCAGGCGGCGTTCGATCCGACCAGTATGAGGAGGTCGGCGGTGTCGAGGTCCGCGTAGCTGCCCGGCACCGTATCCGACCCGAAGCCGCGCCGGTGGCCGGCGACGGAAGAGGCCATGCACAGCCGCGAATTGGTGTCGACATTGGCCGTGCCGACGAAGCCCTTCATCAGCTTGTTGGCGACGTAGTAGTCCTCGGTGAGAAGCTGGCCGGACAGGTAGAAGGCGGTCGCGTCGGGTCCGTGCTCGCGCGCGGTGCGGCTGAAGGCCTCGGCGACGGCGTTGAGGGCTGTGTCCCACCCGACCTGCTCCATCGTGCCGGAGCGCGACCGGATCATCGGATGCAGCAGCCGCCCTTCCAGTGACACCGTCTCGCCGAGCGCAGAGCCCTTGACGCAGAGCCGGCCGCGATTGGCCGGATGTGCGGGATCGCCGGCGATCGTCACCTGCCCCTCGCCATCGACGCTGGCGAGCACGCCGCAGCCGACGCCGCAATAGGGGCATGCGGTCGCGACGGGATTTGGCAGGTGCGAATGGGCGCTCATCCCCGCCTCACGCCGCCTCTGCCAGTGCCTGCCCGAACACCACGGCTTCGCGCAGGCGGCCGAGCGTCCGGCCCTGCCGGATCAGGTCGAGATACCAGAGTGCGTCGGAGGTCTCGCCGAACAGCACCGCGCCAGCCAGCACGTCGTCCCGGATGACCAGCTTGCGATAGGTGCCGAGGCCGGGATCCCGCCAGACGATGACCTCGGTGCCGGGTCCGCCGATGAAATCGCCCGCCGAGAAGACCGGAACGCCGGAGACCTTGAGATTGGTCGACAGCACCGTTCCGGCATAGGCGGCCGGCTTGCCCGCCAGATGGAGGGCCAGCGCCGCGCCCTGCTGGTAGGCGGGCTCGACGAGCCCATAACAGGTCCCGCGATGCTCGGCGCATTCGCCGATGGCGTGGATATCAGGGTCGGAGGTCGCGAGCTGGTCGTCGACGACGACGCCGCGATTGACGGCGAGCCCGGCGGAGCGCGCGAGATCGGCGTTCGGACGGATGCCGACCGCCGAGACGACCATGTCGGCGGCAAGGCGCCGGCCGTCGGCTAGCAGCACCGTCTCGACGCAGCCATCGCCCTCGATCGCAGCGGTATCGGCGCCAAGGAGGACAGTGATGCCGCGCGCCTCGAGCGCCGCCCTCAGCATGGCGGCGGCTTCCGGATCGAGCTGGCGCTCCATCAGCCGGTCCATCAGATGAACCAGCGTCACGCGCGTCCCCGTCAGCGCGAGGCCGTAGGCCGCCTCGATGCCGAGCAGGCCGCCGCCGATGACGATCGCGCGGGTCGCCGGGCTCGCCGCCGCAAGCATGGCCGAGACATCGTCATGGTCGCGGAACGTTACGACGCCGGGGAGGTCCATGCCCGGCTTGGGCAGGCGGATCGGATGCGAGCCCGTCGCAAGCACGAGCTTGGCGTAGGGAAGGCGCGCGCCGCTCTCCAGCAGCACCTCGCGTGCCTCGCGGTCGATCGCGACCGCGCGCTTGCCATAGACCAATGTCACGCCCTGCCGCTCCCACCAGATACGCGGCTTCAGTTCGGTCTCCTCGCGCGCGATCTCGCCGGCCAGCACCGAGGACAGCAGGACGCGGTTGTAGGCCAGCGTCGGCTCCGCCCCGACGACCAGCACCGAATAGCGGCCGAGCGCCTGCCTGCCGAGATTCTCGGCGAAGCGCGCAGCGGCCATGCCGTTGCCGATGACGACGAGGGGTTCGGACACCGGGGCGTCTCCCGCTCAGGCTGCTTCGACGAAGGCGTGGCGCTCGTAGAGGAACTTCAGCACCGCCTCGCGCGCCTTGATGTAGGTGGGGTTGGCGACCAGCTCGAGGCGCTTGCGCGGGCGCGGCAAGGTGACATCGAGAATCTCGCCGATGGTCGCGGAGGGCCCGTTGGTCATCATGATGATGCGGTCGGAGAGCAGCACCGCCTCGTCCACATCATGGGTGATCATGATCATGGTGTTCTTCAGCGTCGCGTGGATCTGCATGACCGAGTCCTGCAGGTGCGCGCGGGTCAGCGCGTCGAGCGCGCCGAAGGGCTCGTCGAGCAGCAGGATCTTCGGCTCCATGGCGAGCGCGCGGGCGATGCCGACGCGCTGCTTCATGCCGCCGGAAATCTCGCCGGGACGGCGGTCCTTGGCATGGACCATGTGGACGAGGTCGAGCTTGTGCATGGTCCAGTCGTGCCGCTCGGCCTTGGACTTGCGGCCGGAGAACACCTTGTCCACCGCCATGCGGACATTGTCGTAGACGGTCAGCCAGGGCAGCAGCGAATGGTTCTGGAACACCACGGCGCGGTCGGGTCCGGGATCGTTGACCTCGCGGTTCTCCAGCAGCACCGCGCCGGATGTCGCGGACGTCAGGCCCGCGATGATGTTCAGGAGCGTGGACTTGCCGCAGCCGGAATGGCCGATGATCGAGACGTATTCGCCTTCCTCGATGGCGACGTTGATGTCGCGGAGGACGTTGTTGGCGACGCCGTTGCGGGTGAAGGTCTTCTGGACCTGTTCGACGAGGAGATAGGGAACCTTCTTCATGTCGGTCTCCTCAGTTCGCTGCCGTGCCGCGGGTGACGATGGTGGCGAGCCCAGCGATCAGCCGGTCGAGGACGAAACCGACGAGGCCGATATAGACGAGGGCGATGATGATGTCGGGCAGCTTGGACGAGTTCCACGCGTCCCAGATGAAGAAGCCGATGCCGACGCCGCCGGTGAGCATCTCGGCCGCGACGATGGCGAGCCAGGCAAGGCCGACACCGATCCTCAGGCCCGTGAAGATGTAGGGCGCTGCCGAGGGCAGCATGATCTTCCAGAAGAACTCGATGTGGTTCAGCCGCAGCACGGCCGAGACGTTGCGGTAGTCCTGCGGGATGTTGCGGATGCCGACCGAGGTGTTGATCAGGATCGGCCAGATCGCCGTGATGAAGATGACGAAGATCGCGCTCGGATTGGCGTCGCGGAAAGCGGCCAGCGAGATCGGCAGCCAGGCCAGTGGCGGCACGGTGCGCAGCACCTGGAAGATCGGGTCGAGGCCGCGCATGGCCCAGGTCGACTGGCCGACGACGGCGCCGACCAGGATGCCGACGATCGCCGAAAGACCGAAGCCGATGGCGACACGCTGGAGCGAGGTGAGCACACGCCAGCCGAGGCCGATGTCCTGGCTGCCGTTGACGAAGAACGGATCGAGGATCAGGTCGCTTGCCTCCGTCCAGACCTTGGAGGGCGGCGGCAGCGAAGCGTTGCTGCCCGAACAGAGGATCTCCCACAGCAGCAGCAGCAGCGCCGTCATCAGCAGCGGCGGCACGACAGAGGTGGCCACAGTGATCGCCTTCGGCTTCAGCCAGTCGAACGTCGAGGCCGCGGTCTTCGGCGCGAGCTGGATGATTTCCGCGGCGGCGGCCGGTTCCGGCGGGCTGACGGCTTCCACGGCTCTCAATGCGGGTCGGGACATCTGGGCTCTCGCGGGATGAAGGGACGATGCCGCCCGGCCGGGCCGGGCGGCGGGACGGGTCAGACCTGGGCGCGCTTGATCTTGAGCTGGCGCAGGTAGTCGGCGGGGTTGGCCGGATCGAACTTCACGCCGTCGAAGAAGGTCTCGACGCCGCGCGAATCGGAGGTCGGAACGCCGGCGACGCCGAGCGTCCTGGCGGCCGCCAGCCACAGGTCGGAGCGGTTGGTCTTGTCGACCAGCGCCTTGATGTCGGTGGTCGGCTCGAACTTGCCCCAGCGGATGTTCTCGGTGACGAACCATGCATCGAGGCTCTTCCACGGATAGGAGACCGCGCCGCCCTCGCCCCAGAACTTCATGCGCAGCGGCGAGTCCGCCACCGTGCGGCCGTGGCCGTAATTGATGTTGCCCTTGAGGCGGCCGTTGATGTCGTTGACCGGCACGTTGAACCACTGGCGGCGGCCGACGATCTGGGCCAGCTCTTCCTTGTTCTCGAGCTTGTCGCACCACTGCTGGGCTTCCATCACGGCCATCAGGATGGCCTGGGTCGCCTTCGGATTGGCGTCGACCCAGTCGGCGCGCATGCCGAGGATCTTCTCGGGGTGCTTGAACCAGACTTCGCCGGTGGTGACGGCGGTGTAGCCGATGTTCTGGTTGACGAGCTGCTCGTTCCACGGCTCGCCGACGCAGAAGCAATCCATGTTGCCGACCTTCATGTTCGCCACCATCTGCGGCGGTGGCACGGTGATCACCTTGATGTCGGTGTCGGGGTCGATGCCGCCGGCGGCCAGCCAGTAGCGGATCCACAGGTCGTGCGTGCCGCCCGGGAAGGTCATGGCGGCGGTCAGCTCTTTGCCCTGAGCCTTCTTCCGCTCGAAGGCGGCCTTCAGCGGCGAAGCATCCTTCTGGACGTTGAGTTCCTTGTACTCGTTGGAGACCGAGATCGCCTGGCCGTCCTCGTTGAGGTTGAGCAGCGTGTACATCGGCAGGGGCTGGTTGTTCTGCATGACCTTGCCGGTCGTGTAGAGATGCGTCTTCGGCCTGAGGATGTGGCCGCCGTCGATACCGTTGGCCTTGGTGCCGAGCGCCATGTTGTCGCGCGTCGCGCCCCACGAGGCCTGCTTGGAAATGTCCATGTCGGGCACGCCGTGCTTGGCGTAGAAGCCCTTTTCCTTGGCGATGATCAGCGGCGCGGCATCTGTCAGCGCGATATAGCCGAGGCGCGTGCCTTTGACCTCGGGACCGGCGCCTTGCGCGAAGGCCCCTGCCGGGAGGGCTGCCTTGGCGGCGGCAAGAAGCGCGGCGGTGGCAGCCGTCGACTTGAGGAAGGCGCGGCGGTCGGGGCGCGCCGCGGCGGTCTGGGACTGCTCCTGGAAGGTCTTCGTCATTCTTTCGGTCCCGGTTGCGGCCAGAGGCGCTGTTGAACTCGTGTCCCTTGGGGTCCGTCGCGCTGCGGCGTCCGGACATTTCCTCGCTTCTCCACCCGGTTGGCTCCGGGCATGAAAAAAGCCGCCGACATCGGTCCGATGCGATGCCGCGCTCTCGGGAGCGGGCGATGCTGTCGAACGTCAGTCAGCGGCGTTGCTGATGGCCCTGCGCTGGGCCGCACGCGATCTGTGATGAACCGCGCACTCGCCAATGGTCATTCAAGCGGCGTGCCAAGTCGGCCCGCAGCGCGAAATCTCCTTCTTTTCAAGATTCTAAGGAGCGGCGGCGCCCGGCAGGCATCGGCATGCGCCGACTGACTTTGCGCCATCGACTGTCCGCGCCTGCCACTTCATTGTGCAGCGCACAGAAAAGTCACAGAGGGTTTCTGGCGAGACCGCGCACGTCGAAAGCCGCCAGGTAGGCGGCGATGTCGTGGCCGCCGAGCGGTGGTTCGATCAGGGTGCCGACGGCGTCCTCCCACCCGGTTTCGGGGCTGTCTGGAATGATCGCCTTGAACATGCCGGCGCGCAGCAGCGCGTCGATGCGCCCAGGCATGGCCGGGTCGAGGCGCGTCTGCCGCCAACGCACCATCTGCGCGTAGAGCCAGGCCATGCGCGCGGCGTCGGGGCGGATTGCGCCCGGCACGTCGAAACGGATGAAGTCGGGCACGTCGCGGGACGGGCCGCCGGGCGCGAAGACGAGGCGGCCTTCGATGGTGCGCAGGATCAGTGAGGCGGGGATATCGACGTAGCGGGGGTCTGCGAGCATTGCCGCGAGCGCGGTCGCATTGGCCGGATCGGCGCACCAGGCGGCGCCCTTCACGACCGCCGCCGTCAGCGCCTGCGCCGCTGCCGGATCGCCATCGGCGAGCGCGCCGCCAATGGCCAGCACCTTCTCGGGTATAGCCCGGAACAGGGCCGAAGTCGGCGCGACGATATGGGCGATGCCGCGGTCGACCGCGACCGAGTTCCAGGGCGAGCCGACGCAGAAGCCGTCGATCAGGCCGCGTTCCAGCGAACCGACCATGAGCGGCGGTGGAATGACCACGAGCTGGACGTCCTCGTCGGGGTCGATGCCACCGGCCGCGAGGAAGGCGCGCAGGATGTAGTTGTGCGTCGAGAACGGGAAAGTGACGGCAAAGGTGGGCGGGTTGAGCCCCGCCTCGCGCCGGCGCGCGATGGCGGCCTTCATCAGCGGCAGCGCAGCCGTGGGCTCTTCTGGCACCGCGCCGATCTCGCGGGCGAAGGCGGTGGAGATGGTGATGGCGTTGCCGTTGAGGGCGAGCGTCACCGGCGCGATCATCGGCACCTTGACGTGGCCGATGCCGGCAGCGCTCGCCAGCGCCAGCGGCGCGAGCATGTGGGCGGCGTCGAACAGGCCGACCGAGAGCTTGTCGCGGATGTTGGCCCAGGAGACCTCGCGCACCAGATCGAGCGCGATGCCGGCTTCCGCCGCGAAACCCTTCTCGTGTGCGACGATCAGCGGCGCGGCATCGGTCAGCGGAATGAAGCCTGCGGTGATCGTCCTCATCCCAGAATCTCCAGCCCGGTGACCACCGCCTGGGCGATCTCGGCGATCTTCTTCTTCTCGTTCATCGCGCGGCGGCGCAGCAGCGCATAGGCCTCCTCCTCGGAAATGCCCTTGTGCTTGATCAGCAGGCCCTTGGCGCGCTCGACGACCTTGCGCTCCTCCAGCGCGGACTTCGCCTGGTCGAGCTCGGTCTGGAGCCGGGCATAGGCGTGGAAGCGCGCCACGCACATGTCGAGGATCGACTTGACGCGCTCCTTCTTCAGCCCGTCCACGACATAGGCGGAGACGCCGGCCTCGATCGCCTTGTTGATCATGCCGGTGTCGGACTGGTCGACGAACATGGCGACCGGCCGCTTCACCAGCCTGGAGACCTGGAAAAGCTGCTCCAGCACGTCGCGCGAGGGATTTTCGAGGTCGATGACCACCACGTCCGGATCGGTGGCGTAGAGCCGGGCGAGAAGATTGGTCATCTCGTCGATATGGACGATCTTTGTGTAGCCCGCCTCGCGCAGGCCATCCTCGATGATCGCCGCCCGCGAGCGGCTCTCATCGACAATGGCGATGGTGAGGCTGAGATCGCTCAGGGCCAGCTCCGAACCGTTTTGCTGCGACGCGCGGGCCGATTTATCGCACCCGGCGCGGGCTCGGAACAAGCAGGTTCCGGGCCAGCGTCAGTAGACCGCGCGCCCGCCGGAAATGTCGAAGACCGCGCCGGTGGAGAAGGCGCAATCCTCCGACGACAGCCAGGCTATCAGCGCCGCCGCCTCCTCGACCTGCAGGAAGCGGTTCATCGGAATCTTCGACAGCATGAAGTCGATGTGTTCCTGCTTCATCTGGTCGAAAATCTCGGTCTTCGCGGCGGCCGGCGTGATGCAGTTGACGAGGATGTTGGAGGTTGCCAGTTCCTTCGCCAGCGATTTGGTCAGGCCGATCAGCCCGGCCTTCGATGCCGAATAGTGCGAGGCGTTGGGATTGCCCTCCTTGCCGGCGATGGAGGCGATGTTGACGATGCGGCCGTAGCCCTTTTTCAACATGACCGGAACGATGGCGCGGGAGGTCAGATAGGGGCCGACGAGATTGACCTCGACCACGCGCCGCCAGACATCCGGGGCGAGCTCCCAGGTCTTGCCGTTGCCGCCGGTGATGCCGGCATTGTTGACGAGGATGTCGATGCCGCCATGGGCGGCGGCGGTCGCATCCGTCGCCGCCTGCACGGAGGCCTCGTCGGTCAGCTCGACCATGTGGGCGGAGACCTTGCCCTTTGCCGCAAGGCGCGCCCGCGCTGCATCGAGCCGCGCATCGTCGACGTCCCAGAGGGCGACGCTGGCGCCCGAGTCGAGCATCCGTTCCGCAGCCGCATAGCCGATGCCGCGCGCGCCGCCGGTGATGACCGCCGCGCGGTCTTTCAAATCGATTTGATTCATGCCCGCTTCCTGTCCGTTTCCTCTGATGGCCTTGTGGCCTTGTCGTTATCGGGTGGCGACGATGAAGAGCCGCGGGAAGGCGAGCAGCACCTTGCCGTCTGGCGTTGTCGGATAGTGCGGCGTGATCGCCGCGCGATAGGCGGCGAGGTAGCTCTCGCGCTCGGCCGCATCGAGCGGCGAGAGATAGCTGCGCAGGCGCGAGCCCTTGAACCACTCGACAATGCCGTCGATGCCGTCAAGCGGGTGGTTGTAGACGGTGCGCCAGATGTCGACGCGGCGCGCATGGGGTTTCAGCAAACCGTAGAACCAGGCAGCCGTGCCGATGGGCGTGTGCGAGCCCTCGGCATTGGCGAGCTTCGCGCTCCACGCCCCCGCTTTCGCCGCCGCGCGCATGCCGACATGGCTCGGCTCGTCGAGATTATCGGGCATCTGGATGGCGAGGCTACCGCCCTCGGGCAAGAGGCCGACCAGCCGCGGCAGGATCGTCTCGTGGCCGGCGATCCACTGGAACACCGCGTTGGAATAGATGATGTCGACGGGGGCGGCAGGGTCCGGCCGCCACGTCGTCAGGTCGGCGACCTCGAAGCTGATGTGGCTCAGCCGCGCCCGCGCATTGGTGACCATGTCGGGCGAGGAATCGATGCCGACGATCTCGGCCTTCGGGAAGCGCTCCAGCAGCAGTTCGGTCGTGTTGCCGGGGCCGCAGCCGAGGTCCACCACGCGGCGCGGGTCGCGGGTCGGCACGGCATTGAGGAGATCGCGTGCGGGCCGCGTGCGCTCGTCCTCGAACTTCACATATTGCTTGGCCGACCAGTCCATTGGCGTTTCTCCCGAACGCGGTCGATCAGACGCCGATGCCGAGCGCCGGCAGCTTCAGCCCCTTCTCGCGCGCGCAATCGACGGCGATGTCATAGCCGGCATCGGCATGGCGCATGACGCCGGTGCCGGGATCGTTCCACAGCACCCGGTAGAGGCGCGCCGCAGCCTCCGTCGTGCCGTCGGCGACGATCACCACGCCCGCATGCTGCGAATAGCCCATGCCGACGCCGCCGCCATGGTGCAGCGACACCCAGGTCGCCCCCGACGCGGTGTTGAGGAGGGCGTTGAGCAGCGGCCAGTCCGACACCGCGTCCGAGCCGTCCTTCATCGCCTCGGTTTCGCGATTGGGGGATGCGACCGAGCCGGAATCGAGATGGTCGCGGCCGATGACGATCGGGCCGATCTCACCCTTCGCCACCATCTCGTTGAAGGCGAGGCCGAGCCGGTGGCGGTCGCCGAGGCCGACCCAGCAGATGCGCGCCGGCAGGCCCTGGAACTGGATGCGCTCCTTCGCCATGTCCAGCCAGTTATGCAGGTGCTGATCATCGGGGATCAGCTCCTTCACCCTGGCGTCGGTCTTGGCGATGTCGTCGGGGTTGCCGGTGAGCGACGCCCAGCGGAATGGCCCGATGCCCCGGCAAAACAGCGGGCGGATATAGGCCGGGACGAAGCCGGGGAAATCGAAGGCGTCGGCGACGCCCACGTCCTTCGCCATCTGGCGGATGTTGTTGCCGTAGTCGAGGGTCGGCACGCCCATGCGGTGGAAGTCGAGCATCGCCTTCACATGGGTCGCCATGGACTGCTTGGCCGCCAGTTCGACGGATTTCGGGTTGCGCTCGCGCGCCTCTTCCCATTGCGCCAGCGACCAGCCGGCCGGCAGATAGCCGTTGATCGGATCATGGGCCGAGGTCTGGTCGGTGACCACATCCGGGCGGATGCCCCGCGCCACCAGTTCGGGGAAGATTTCGGCGGCGTTGCCGAGCAGGCCGACGGAGATCGGCTTTCCGGCCTTGTGCGAGCGGTCGACGATCTCCAGCGCCTCGTCGATGGTCTTCGCCTCGGCGTCGAGATAGCGCGTGCGAAGCCGCATCTCGATGCGGCTCGGCTGGCACTCCACCGCGATCATCGAGGCGCCCGCCATGGTGGCGGCCAGCGGCTGCGCGCCGCCCATGCCGCCAAGGCCGCCGGTCAGGATCCACTTGCCCTTCAGCGAACCGCCGAAATGCCGGCGCGCGACCTCCGCGAAGGTCTCGTAGGTGCCCTGAACGATGCCCTGGCTGCCGATATAGATCCAGGAGCCGGCGGTCATCTGGCCGTACATCATCAGCCCCACCTTATCGAGCTCGTTGAAATGGTCCCAGGTTGCCCAGCCAGGCACGAGGTTGGAATTGGCGATGAGCACGCGCGGCGCATCCGCGTGCGTGCGGAAGATGCCGACCGGCTTGCCGGACTGGACCAGCAGCGTCTCGTCGGGATCGAGCGAGCGGAGCGAGGCGACGATGCGGTCGAAGCTCTCCCAGTCGCGCGCGGCGCGGCCGATGCCGCCATAGACGACGAGCTCGTTCGGCCGCTCGGCAACGTCCGGGTCGAGATTGTTCATCAGCATGCGGAGCGCCGCCTCGGCGCCCCAGGTCTTGGCCGACATCTCCAGCCCGTGGGGCGAGCGGATGACGCGCGAATTGTCGATACGGGTCGCCATGTCAGGCCTCCACTTGCTCTGCCGCCTTGAGAATGGCCGAAATGATCCGGTCGAGCGCCTTTTCGGTTCTGGCCGCCACGGCGTCGTCATAGGTCCAGGGCGGCGTCTCCGCCATGTAGGCGGACTGCGCCAGTTCCATCTGGACAGCATGAACACGTCCGTCGGGCGCCCCGTAATGCCTTGTGATCCAGCCGCCCTTGAAGCGCCCGTCGACGACGAAGCTCATGCCGGAGCCCTCGGCCTCGCTGACGGCGGCCTGACGGATCGCCGGCGCGCAGGACATGCCGCCGTTCGTGCCGATGTTGAAGACCGGCAGCGTACCCGGAAACAGGTTCGGCACCACCGAGCGGATCGAGTGGCAGTCGTACAGGACGCAATAACCGTGGCGGATGCGCGCCGTCTCGATCGCCGCCGCCATCGCGGCATGGAACGGCGCGAAATAGAGGGACTTGCGGCGCGCGATCTCGGCAGCGTCCGGCTCGCGGCCTTCCCGATAAGTCGGCTCGGCATCGAAGGTGGTGGTCGGGCAGAGCGTCGTGGTGTTCTGGCCGGGATAGAGCGAGACGCCCGAGGGGTCGCGGTTCACGTCGATGACGAAGCGCGAGATATTTTGCCGGATCACGGTCGCGCCGGTGCGCGCGGCAATCCCGCCATAGAGCCGGTCCAGCCACCAGTCGGTATCCGGCACCGAACGGCCGAGATCGTTCAGCTCCACCGACACTTCGGGCGGGATCATCGTGCCGACATGCGGCTGGCCGAGGACGAGGGGGCCATCGCCTTGAATGACCGTGACGGGGCTCATGCACTCTCTCCGAACAGGCGCTCGACGACGTGGCCGAAGGGTTTCGTCAGGCCGCCCGACGCGACCAGCGCTGCCGCGCGCTCCATCTCGGCGGAAAGCGGCCGGTCGCGGTCGAGGACAGGCGCAACCCCACGGACGGCCGCATGGGCCTTCTCCAGCAGCGGGCTCGTCCGGAGCGGCGCGCGCATGTCGATCCCCTGAGCCGCCATCAGCGCCTCGATGCCGATGATGCGGCAGAGGTTTTCGGCCATGGGCCCGAGGCGGCGCGCGCCATGGGTCGCCATGGAGACGTGATCCTCCTGGTTGGCCGAGGTGGGGATCGTGTCGGTGACGGCTGGCGCCGCCTTCTGGCGGTTCTCGGAGGCGAGGGCTGCGCTCGCGACCTCCGCGATCATGAAGCCGGAATTCAGGCCCGGCTGGCGCACAAGAAACGCCGGCAGGCCGGACAGGACGGGATCGACCAGCATGGCGCAGCGCCGCTGGGCGAGATTGCCGACCTCGCAGGCCGCGAGCGCCAGCATGTCGGCCGCGAAGGCGACGGGTTCGGCGTGGAAATTGCCGCCCGAAAGCACGTCACCATTGTCGGCCATGACCAGCGGATTGTCGGTGACGCCGCTCGCCTCATGCATCAGCATGGCCTGTGCCGAGGCGATCACGTCGAGCGCCGCGCCCATGACCTGCGGCTGGCAGCGGATCGAATAGGGGTCCTGCACGCGCGGATCGTCCGCGAGGTGGGACCGGCGGATTTCGCTGCCCTCCATCAGGGCGCGCAGCACGGCGGCGACCGCGATCTGGCCGCGCTGCCCGCGCAGCGTGTGGATGCGCGCATCGAAGGGCGTATCAGAGCCGGCAATGGCGTCCGTTGCCAGCGCCCCGGTGACGAGGGCGGCGGCGAAGGCGTTCTCGATCAGGAACAGGCCGTGCAGGGCCAGCGCGGTCGAGACCTGCGTGCCGTTGAGCAGGGCAAGCCCTTCCTTCGGGCCGAGCACGACGGGCTTCAACCCGGCCTTCGCCAGCGCCGCGCCGCCGTCCATGCGGACGCCGTCCAGAACCGCCTCGCCCTCACCGATCAGAACGGCGGCGAGGTGGGCGAGCGGCGCGAGATCGCCGGAGGCGCCGACCGACCCTTGAGCCGGGATCACCGGCATCACGCCCTCCGCCAGCATGGCGACGAGGATGTCGACGATTTCCGGCTGCACGCCGGACGCGCCATGGGCGAGGCTCGCTGCCTTCAGCGCCAGAACCAGCCGCACGACGGGATCGGACAGCGGCTCGCCGACGCCTGCCTGATGGGAACGGACGATATTGACCTGCAGCTCCGCCAGTTTCTCCGCGGGGATGCGGACGCTGGCGAGCTTGCCGAAGCCGGTATTGACGCCATAGACCGCGTCGTTGCCGCGCGCCTTCACCATCAGCAGGCGATGGCCCTCGACGATGGCCGGCCGGGTCGCCGGATCGAGGGCGGGCGTTGCGCCAGCCGCGACTGAACGCCAGAGCGAGAGCCGATTGCCGCCGGCGCGGATCATGTCAGTCATCAGGCGCTCCGATAGCGCTGGTAGAGTGGATTGAAACCGATCCGGTAGACGAGTTCCGCCGGCCGTTCCACCGACCAGAGGCAGAGGTCGGCCCGCCGGCCCGGCTCCAGCACGCCGATATCGTCCCGGCCGAGGGCTTTCGCCGCGTTACGGGTGAAGCCGAGCAGGCATTCCTCCACCGTCAGCCGGAACAGCGTTGCGCCCATGTTCATGGTCAGCAGCGGCGAGGTGAGCGGCGAGGAGCCGGGATTGGAGTCGGTCGCCAGCGCGATGGCCGTGCCGTGTTTGCGGAAATGGGCGACCGGCGGCGCCTGCGTCTCCCGGATGAAATAGTAGGCGCCCGGCAATAGGACCGCGACCGTGCCGGCCTTTGCCATGCCAGAGGCACCGTCCTCGTCGGTATATTCGAGGTGGTCGGCCGACAGTGCGCCGTGATCGGCCGCGAGCTTCGCGCCGTGCAGGTTGGAGAGCTGGTCGGCATGCAGCTTCACGGGGAGGCCGTGCGCCTTCGCCGCGCCGAACACCTTCGCCGTCTGCTCGACCGAAAAGGCGATGCCCTCGCAGAAGGCGTCCACCGCATCCGCAAGGCCGTGGCGGGCGATGGCCGGGATCATCTTGTGGCAGACGAGGTCGATATAGGCCTGTTTGTCGCCGTTGGCCTCCGGTGGCAGGGCATGGGCGCCGAGGAAGGTGGTGGCGACGCCGATATCGCGGTGCTCGGACAGGGACCGCGCGACCTGGAGCTGCTTCTCTTCCGTTTCCAAGTCGAGCCCGTAGCCGGACTTGACCTCGACTGTCGTGACACCCTCCGCGATCAGCGCGTCGAGGCGCGGCAGCGTCTGGTCAACGAGGTCGCGGGGCTTCGCCGCACGCGTCGCCTTCACCGTCGAGACGATGCCGCCGCCGGCGCGGGCGATCTCCTCGTAGCTCGCGCCCTTCAGGCGCAGCTCGAACTCGTGCGCCCGGTTGCCGCCATAGACGAGGTGGGTGTGGCAGTCGACGAGCCCGGGCGTGATCCAGCGGCCCTCGCAGCGGATGGTTTCGACCGGATCGAGGCGCGGGGCACCGGCGCGCGGGCCGACATAGACGATGCGTCCGCCCTCGGTGGCGACGATGCCGTCCTCGATCGGACCGAGGCCGCCGTTCGGGCCGCTTCCGGCCATGGTCGCGAGCCGCGCGTCGCGGAAAAGCCGGTCAACGCGCATGATAGTCTCGCGGCACGTCGTATTCCTCGCCCAACAATGCTAGGCCGGAAACCGTAGCATGGAGACGGCGATGGACAAGTTCCATCTGGACAGGGCCCTCACTCCGGAGGGCTGGCGCGAGAACGTCGTTCTCTCCGTCGGCGCTGACGGCATCATCGCCGCCATCGGCGAGGGCGCGCTTGCGGGAGATGCGACACGCATCCGCGGCATCGCCCTGCCCGGCCTGCCGAACCTGCATTCCCACGCCTTCCAGCGCGGCATTGCGGGGCTGACGGAGGTGGCCGGTGCCAGCGACGATTCGTTCTGGACCTGGCGCGACTGGATGTACCGCTTCGCGCTGGCGCTCGATCCCGACGATGTCGAGGCCATTGCCGCGCTCGCCTATATCGAGATGCTGGAGGCGGGCTTCACCACGGTCGGCGAGTTCCATTACCTGCACCACGACAGGGACGGTCGCCCCTACACCGATCCGGCCGAACTCGGCCGGCGCTGCGTAGCCGCTGCCGCCGAAACGGGCCTCGCGATCACCCTGCTGCCGGTTTTCTACGCCCATTCCGGCTTCCGCGGCCTGCCGCCGGGCGAGGGCCAGCGCCGCTTCATCTGCGACATCGATCTGTTCGGCCGGGTGGCTGGGGGAGCGGCGGGCGCTGCTGCGTCCTACGCGCGCGGGCGCTTTGGCATCGCGCCGCATTCGCTGCGTGCTGTGACGCAGGAGGAACTGCGGCTGCTCACCGGGGCATTTCCCGATTGCCCGGTCCACATCCACGTCTCCGAGCAGGTGAAGGAAGTCGAGGACTGCCTCGCCGCGCACGGTGCGCGGCCCATCGCGCTGCTGGCCGACACGGTGCCACTGTCCGAACGCTGGTGCCTCATCCATGCGACCCATGCCGATGCCGAGGAGAGGGCGGCGATGGCGAAGGCTGGCCTCGTCGTCGGTCTTTGCCCGGTCACCGAGGCCAATCTCGGCGATGGCCTGTTCGAGGGCGTCGATTTCCGGGCACGGGGCGGACGGATCGGCGTCGGCACCGATTCCAACGTCGCGATCTCGGGGTCAGGCGAACTGTCCATGCTGGAATATTCCCAGCGCTTCCTGACCCGCCGGCGGAATGCTCTGGCGCCCCGCAACGCCTCGACCGGCCGCACATTGATCGATGCGTGTCTGACGGGCGGCGCACAGGCGCTCGGCCTCGGTACGGCCGGGATCGCGGTCGACGCGCCGGCTGATTTCGTCGTGCTGGATGCCGGCCATATCGCCTTCGCCGGTCGGTCGGGCGATGCTGTGCTCGATTCCTGGATTTTCGGACCGGCCACCGGCGCGATATCGGAGGTCTATGTCTCGGGCCGCCGCGTCGTGGATGGGGGCCGGCACGTCGCGCGTCCCGCTATCGAAGCCCGCGCCCGCAAGGTGCTGGAGCGCGTCATCGCGGCTTGAACGGTCACTCCATCCGCTCGTTCGGATAGACGCCCCAGAGCCGGTTCTGCTCGACCCAGCCGTCGAACCCGTCGCCGGTGAAGCGGCACCAGGTACCGGTGCAGGAGCGCACCGTGCCCTGCACCTTGGGCTCGACGCGGGCGACGATCCGCTCGCCGCCGGCGCGGTTCATCAGCGCCACGAGGTCGCCGGGATTGCCGCGCGACATGACCATGGCGGTGCGCCGGCCGGACAGCATGGAATGGAACACCCAGGTCTCCGTGCCCTCGTGGTCGCGGATACGCCGCCAGTTGTCGAACTCTGCGGTGACCTCCACCGGCAGGCCGGCGCGCTGGTAGATCCAGATGACCTGATGGTCGCGGGTCGGGCCCATGCGGGCATTGACGCGCTCGGACTTCAGGCTGACGAAGCGGGGAACCGGCAGCCGGGTCTGCGAGCCCAGCGAGCCCGTCACCTCCACTGCCGCAACGGGTGCGGCGGGTGCCGCGAGAGTGGCAAGAAAGGCGGCCGCAACCGCGCTGATGCTCAGACGACGCATACGCAACCCATACGCATTGCCGGCCGCGCGCCCCCTTCCTAAAGACGGGTCAAGGTCGAGGGGACGGCCGCTTTGTCTCCGACGACCCATCTGATAGACGTGTCGGCTTGCGGCCAGTGTCGCCGCTCAGGGTTAAGACACGCTTGACGAACGGGCTGAAAATGCCCGCCGGCAGGGACGGACAGAGGTTGGGGAATGGCGAACCGCAAGAAGCCGCTCGTCGTGGTGACGCGCAAGCTGCCGGATTCGGTGGAAACGCGCATGCGCGAGCTGTTCGAGACGCGCCTCAACGTCGACGACAAGCCGATGAGCCAGGCCGATCTCGTCGCCGCGGTGAAGACCGCCGAGGTTCTGGTGCCGACCATCACCGACAAGATCGATTCGGCGCTGCTGTCGCAGGCAGGCCCGCAGCTCCGCCTGATCGCCCAGTTCGGCAACGGCGTCGACAATATCGATGTCGCGACCGCCATCCAGCGCGGCATCACGGTCACCAACACGCCGGGCGTGCTGACCGAGGACACGGCCGACATGACCATGGCGCTGATCCTCGCCGTGCCCCGCCGCCTCGCAGAAGGCCTCGAAGTGCTGGAGCACAGCGAATGGGGCGGCTGGGCACCGACCTGGATGCTCGGCAAGCGCGTCCACGGCAAGCGCCTCGGCATCGTCGGCATGGGCCGGATCGGCCAGGCGCTGGCTCGCCGCGCCGCTGCCTTCGGCATGCAGATTCACTACCACAACCGCCGCAGGCTCCCGGAGAAGGCCGAGCAGGCGTTGGATGCGACCTACTGGGAGAGCCTCGACCAGATGCTCGCCCGCATGGACATTGTTTCGGTCAACTGCCCGCACACGCCGGCGACCTATCACCTCCTGTCGGCGCGCCGGCTGAAGCTGCTCAAGAAGGACGCCTATATCGTCAACACCGCGCGCGGCGAGATCATCGACGAAGTGGCGCTGACCCGCATGATCGAGGCGGGCGACCTCGCGGGCGCGGGTCTCGACGTGTTCGAGCACGAGCCGGCGGTCAATCCGCGGCTGATCAAGCTCGCCAAGGCCGGCAAGGTCGTGCTGCTGCCGCATATGGGCTCGGCCACCATCGAAGGCCGCGTCGACATGGGCGACAAGGTCATCGTCAACATCAAGGCCTTCATGGACGGCCACAAGCCGCCGGACCGGGTGCTGCCGTCGATGTTGTGAGACTTGCGGGAGACATCTCCCGACCATCGCGACTTTCGGAGCGATCATGACCATCGCTGCCATCCGCAACCTCGACCATACCGTGCTGATTTGCACGCGCATGGACGCGACGCGCGCCTTCTATCGCGACGTCATGCAGTTCCCGATCGAGATCGACGTGCCGAACTGGGTGAGCTTCCGCGTAGGATCGACGCTCCTGTCGCTGCGCCCGCGCGGACCCTGGTCGGTCTGCGATGACGGAGCCATCCCCAAGGGTTCGGCTGCGGTCCAACTCGCCTTCCGCGTTCCGCCGCCGATGATCGATGCCTGCCACGCCGAACTTATCGCGAAGGGCGTGACCATCCTGCGCGAGCCGACCGACCTGCCGAGCTGGCGACACCGGACGCTGTTCTTCCGCGACCCGGAGGACAATGTCATCGAGATCTACGCGGAATATTGAGGTCGGGGGGGTTACCGCCCCGTCCCGCTCAGCGGATTGTCGGGGTCCCAGCGGTAGCGCACCGTCTCGAAGCGCATGGACCGCGTATCGATCATCAGGAGGCGGCCGACGAGGCCCTCGCCGAAGCCGACGATCTCGCGGATCACCTCCATCGCCATCATCGAGCCGACGATGCCGGTGAGCGCCCCGACGATGCCGGCTTCCTGGCAGGTCGGCACCGTGCCGGGCGGCGGCGCATCGGGAAACAGGCAGCGATAGGTCGGGTTCGGCGCGCCATCCGCGCCCGTTTCGTGCGCGCGGATGGTTGTCAGTGTCGCATCGAACGTGCCGACCGCGGCCGTCACGAGAACCTTTCCCTCGTGGAAACAGGCATCGGAGACCGCATAGCGCGTGGCGAAATTGTCCGAGCCATCGGCGACGATGTCGTAGCCACGGACGAGGTCGCGGGCATTGCCGGCGGAGAGCCGCACGACGTGGCTGACGACCTCGACATGCGGATTCAGCCGGCGGATCGCGTTCGCCGCGCTTGCCGTCTTCAGGACATTCACGTCGTCGGTGCGGTGGATCACCTGCCGCTGGAGGTTGGAGAGGGCCACCGCGTCGTCGTCGACGATGCCGATGGTGCCGATCCCCGCGGCCGCGAGATAGAGCAGGAGGGGCGCGCCGAGCCCGCCGGCGCCGATGACCAGCACCCTGGCGCGTTTCAGCTTCTGCTGGCCGGGGCCGCCGACCTCCTGCAGAACGATGTGGCGCGCGTAGCGCTCCAGTTCGTCGCCCGTGAACATCAGTCGATCGAAAGCCCGAGCGACTGCCTGACGCGCGCGCGGATGGCATGGCCGTCGCGGGTCGGCAGGACGCGCTCGCGCTCCGCCTGGTCGATCTTGACCACGGCGACGCAGGGGCCGTTGGCGGTCGACGTCGCGCGCACCGCCAGCCGGTTCACCTCGTCCATGCCGCCGATCAGGCGCGCATCCTCAATGCCGGACGCCTTCGCGATGGCGGCGAGATCGGCGACGACCGCGTGGCTCGCTTGCCCGCCGGTTTCCCCGTAGAGGCCGTTGTCGAGCACGACGACGGTGAGGTTCTTCGGCTGCTGCATGGCGATGGTGGCGAACGAGCCCATGCCCATCAGCATCTCGCCGTCGCCGGTGACCGCGATGACAGGCGTCTCCGGCCGCGCCAGCGCAATACCGAGCGCCATGACCGCGCATCCGCCCATCGCGCCCCAGAGATAGACGTTGCGATCATTGTCGCCGCAGGCTGCAACGTCATAGGTCGGCGAGCCGAGCCCGGTGACGACGATGGCCTCGCCGCGCTCTGCCAGCAGGCGGGCGACCACGGCGCGGCGGTCGAGACGGTTGAACGTTCCGGTCATTTCACGAACACCTTGGCGCCGACGAGCTGCTGGCCAAGCAGCACAGCAACGGCATTGCCGCCCTCATAGGCCATGCGGATACCTGCCGCTGCGGCGGGGCCGACCTGTCGCGGCTCGTCGGCGCGCAGCACATGAATGCCCATCAGCCGGAAGGCGTCCGGCGTGCCCGTGCCCATGGGCACCTGCCACGGATTGAACTCGCCCCATTCGCCGCGCATCGTGACGAAGGTCAGGAACGGCCCGCCCATGTTCCGCACCAGCGAGAACATGTTGACGCAGTTGCCGACGCCGGACGACTGCATCAGAAGACAGGCGCGGTCGCCGCCGAGCCATGCGCCGGAGGTCAGCGCGACGCCCTCCTCCTCGGTGGTCAGAGGGATCGCGACCATGGCGGGATCGGCATGGACGGCGCGGATCAGCTCGGCATGGCCGCCGTCCGGCACATAGGCCACCTGACGCACCTTCGCCGCCTTCAGGCTCATGAAGATGTCACCCGGCCAGCCGGCGGGCGAGGCATGCGCGGGTTGAGGGTGCAAGGCATTCATCGGCTGGCTAGGCTCCGCATCCTTCGCGAGGGGCGGACCATGACGCCGGCCCGGCCGCTGCACAAGAGAGACGTGGGGAGGACAGGCATGACGGTCGGTTTCATCGGACTTGGCAAGATGGGCAGGGGCATGGCCTCCAACCTCCAGACCAAGGGCTTTCCGCTTGTCGTTCACGACGTGGTCGAGGCGCCGGTGAAGGCGCTGGCGGAGCTCGGCGCAAAAAGCGCATCACCGGCCGAGATTGCGGCTGCCTGCGATATCGTCGTCACCGTGCTGCCGACCGGCAAGGAGGTGAGCGAGGTGATCCTTGCGCCCGGCGGCGTGCTCGATCACGCCAAACCCGGAACGCTCATCCTCGACCTGTCGACCATCGATCCCGATACGACCGACCTCCTGCACAGCGAGGCCCGCCGCCGAGGCATGACGGCGGTCGATGCCCCCATCGGCCGCCTCGCCTGGCACGCCGACCGCGGCCAGAGCCTGTTCATGGTGGGCGCCGACGATGCCGACTACCAGCGCGTGCTGCCGCTGCTCAACGCCATGGGCACGACCATCCATCATTCCGGCGGGCCGGGCGCGGGCACGCGCATGAAGCTGGTCAACAACTACCTCGCGATCATCCTTTGCCAGCTCAATGCCGAGGCGCTGAGCCTGTCGCAGCGCTTCGGGCTCGATCTCGCCAAGACCCTCGACGTGCTCTACGGCACGACCGCGACCAACGGCCAGCTCAAGGTCAACTGGCCCAACAAGGTGCTGGTCGGCGACACCGAGCCGGGCTTCTCCATCGACCTCGCGCACAAGGACCTGACGCTGATCGTGCAGGCGGCGAATGCCGCGCGCGTGCCGGTTCCGGTCGCCGCGGCGGCCCGTGAGGCCTTCTCGCAGGCCCGGTCCCGCGGCTACGGTCAGAACGATTTCTCGGCCATGGTCGATGTCGCCTGCGACCTCGCGCAGATCGAACGGGCGCGCCTGCCGAAGGGCTACACGCCGCCGGCGTGAGGGGTCAGGAGGCGGCCGCCAAAGGATAGGGCCCTATCAGCGCTTCGAGGGGAACGCGCCATTCGGTGTGAAGACGGCGGATCATATCCAGGTTCAACGAGCGCTTGCGCGACAGGATTTCGGATGCGCGAGCGCGCGATCCAAGGACCTCCGCGAGATCCGCCTGGGTTCTGTCAGTCCAAGCCATATGGGCTTTCAACGCCTCGATCGGATCGGCGGAGCCGACCGGATAGCGGTCGCTTTCGTAGCGCTCCACAAGCGTTGCCAGAATGTCGAGCCGATCGGCGTCCTCGGAGCCGGCCGGTGCATGCCAAAGCCGGTCGATCGTCGCGAGGGCCGCACGGTGGTCGGCATCGGTCCTGATGGGGGTAATGTCCATGCAAACCTCGCTAGAACTGCGAAACAGTTAGCGCATCTATGCGGTCGTAGTCCGCATGAGTGCCGACGAACTTCACGAATGCGATCTGGAGGTCGAAGCGAAAGGCAGCGATCAGCCGATAGTTGCCGCCGCTTACTTCGAACCTGACGCGGTCGGCGCTCAGAACCTTCGCCTTGGCAAAATCCTGAAGCGCCTCCAGCGGAGCCTGCCATTTCGCCCTTCGGACAATGCGCTCCCAATGCTCCAGCGACGCCCGCGCATCGGGGTGCATTTTGCCGAACGCGACGAGTGTGCTGCGCGCAATGATCCGCATCGCGCGCAGCATAGCATGTTCCCAAAACGGGAACAATCGCCATCGCGGCGACGCATCTCGGACTCACCCCAGCGTGGTCAGGTCCTGGAACCAGTGCTGCGCCTGCGTGTAGCCGGCGACCTTCGGGCCGGCGACATGCGGGTTGGTGTCGTGAACGACCCAGACCAGCAGGGCATCGTCCACGACCTTCTCGTGGACCCTGGCCATCAGCGCGTTCTGCTCGGGCTCGCTCGTGCTGGCGAGCGCGGCGTCGATCAGCTTGTCCACATCCGGGTTCTTGTAGTGGCCCCAGTTCACGCCCACCGGCGCGATCTGGCCCGAATGGAAGAAGCGGATGAAGGCGTAGAGCGGGTCGGAGGTGACATAGGCGACGTTGTTCGCGGTGATGCCCTTCAGCGAATCGTGCGCCGCGCCCTGCCGCCAGGCGGTGTAGAGCGGCTCGAGCTCGACCACCTTGAAGTCGACCTCGATGAAGGCCTCCTTGAACATCTGCTGGCAGAGTTCGTTCATCGGCAGCGACAGCATCTGCCCTGAACCCGACGAGGCGATCAGGAACTGCGTCTTCAGAGGGTTGGAGCGCGAATAGCCGGCCTCCGCCATCAGCTTGCGGGCGGCTTCGACGTCGTACTTGATCTCGAATGTCGGCTTGCCGAACCACGGGTTCGAGCGGTCCACCTGTCCGTAGGCGGGATGGGCGAGGCCACCCATCAGCTCCACCACCGAGGCGCGGTCGATGGCGAGGTTAGCCGCCTTGCGTGTGCGGATATCGGTCCAGGGCGAGCCGGGCAGCGTCGAGAGATGGTAGTTCCACACGTGAGGCGTGACGTTGTCGATCAGCCTGAAGCCCGCCTGCTTCAGGCGCGGCATCACGTCGGGCGCCGGCGTCTCGATGAAGTCCACCGTATTGGCGAGCAGGGCATTGGTGCGGGTGATCGGCTCCGGCAGGCAGGAGAGGATGATGCGGTCCGTCTTGGCGATGCGCGACTTGTCCCAGTAGTCGGGGTTGCGGACGAGTTCGGCGAATTCGCGCGGCACGAGGCGCGCCAGCCGGAACGGCCCGGTACCCGATGGCTCCACGGCGAATTTCTGCCAGTCGCGGCCGACCTTCTCGTACTGCGCCGGGCTCGACACCAGGAACCAGAGCATCTGGTAGGGGAAGAAGGAATCGACCGTCTTGGTGGTCACCTCGACGGTCATGGTGTCGATCTTGCGCCAGCTTGCGACCGAGGGAAGCCGCGCACGCACCTGCGAGGACTGGCGCTGGTCGAAATGCGGCGCGTCGTTCTTCAGCACCTTCTCGAAGTTCCAGATGACCGCATCGGCATCGAAGGCCGAGCCGTCGTGGAACTTCACGCCGGGACGCAGCTTGAACACCCACTTCCTCTTGTCGGCGGGGTCAGTCGCCCATTCGGTCGCGAGACCCGGCACCAGCTTGCCTGGCCGGTCCGCGACGTTCATCTCCCAGGCGACCAGCGGGTCGTAGAGCGTATAGCCGGTGAACTGGTAGCCGCCGGCGCCCCGATCCGGCTGTCCGGTGGTCTGCGGGATGTCGGTCATCGAGATGCCGTAGCGGATGACCTTCTCCTGCGCGAAGGCCTGCAGGGACGGCGCCGCGGCAAGGCCCGTCGCGGCGGCCATGGCCTTCAGCATTTCGCGGCGGTCGGCGGAGAAGTGCGGCATGAGAGGGCCCTCGTCGAATGGAGTCGCGAAAGGCTAGTTGCCGTGCAGCATGAGTCGAGACGAAGTTGTCGGCGGCCGGTGACCGGCGATTGGGCAGACGCCGCCGGCTGTGGCGACCCTCGCGCAGGACAATCGCCCAGACATGCCGCCGCGATGGGCACTGCTGCCAGCGAGGCCCTTGCCGAACGGCGCGTCGCGCCCCACGACTAGCGTCCATGCCGATCCGCCCGCGCGTCCTCACCATTCCCGCCTCGAAGCCGCATCTGAGGACGCTCGCGACGGCGATCCTCGACGGCCGCGTGGTGCCCGGCTGGCCCGATGCGGGTGACCCGCTTTCGCTGGCGTCGGGCACCATTCTCCTGCCGAACAGGCGCGCCTGCCGCGCCATGCGCGACGTCTTCGCGGAGATCGCCGGTGACCGGGCCATCCTTCTGCCCCGCATCGCGCCGATCGGCGATGTCGACGAGGACGAATGGGCCTTCGCCGATCCGAGCCCGCTCGACGTGCTCGGCCTCGACGCCATCGCGCCCGCCATGCCGCCGCTGGACCGGCGCCTGACGCTCGCCGGCCTCGTCCGGCAATGGGCGGCTTCCGTCGACCGCGCGGTGATGAAGCTTGGCGACCGCGACCCGCTGGTGGTCTCGACCTCGACCGGCGATGCCCTGTCGCTCGCCGCCGACCTGATGCGTCTGATGGATCAGGCCGAGACCGAACGGGTGCCGTGGACCGGCCTCGACGCCATCGTGGAATCCCATCTCGACGAGTTCTGGCGCATGACCCGCGCCTTCCTTGCCATCGCAACCAAGCACTGGCCGGCGCACCTTGCATCCATCGGACAGGAGGAGCCTGCCGTTCGGCGCGACCGGCTGATCGCGGCCGAGACCATCCGCCTCGCGGCCTCACGCGGCCCTGTCGTCGCGGCGGGTTCCACCGGCTCGATCCCGGCGACGCGCGAGCTGCTGGCGACGGTCGCCCGCCATGCCCGCGGCGCGCTGGTCCTCCCCGGCCTCGACCTCCATCTCGACGGTGCGGCATGGGAGGCTATCGGCACGGGCGGCGCGGCGGCGGCCCATGCCCATCCTCAGTTCGGCCTGAAGCGGCTGATTGCACATCTCGGTATTGCGCGCGGCGAGGTCGATGAGATTGCCCCGCCCGCGCTGCCGGCGCGGGAGCACCTGCTGTCGGAGGCCATGCGGCCGGCAGCGACCACCGACCGCTGGGCCGAGCGCGCTCCCGATGACGCAATGCCCTCGACGGAGGGGCTCGCCGTCATCGAGGCGGCCAACGAGCGCGACGAGGCGCTCGCCATCGCGGTGCTGCTGCGCGAGGTGGCCGAGGATCCGGAACGATCTGCTGCGCTGGTCACGCCGGACCGCGCCATTGCCGGCCGCGTCATTGCGGAACTGTCGCGCTGGAACGTTGCGGTGGACGATTCGGGCGGCCGACCGCTGCCGGTGACGCCGGCCGGTGCCGTTGCGCGGCTGGTGGCTGCGCTCGCGCTCGACGATCCCGTCCCCGCCGACCTCCTTGCCCTCCTGTCGCAGCCGGCCGCGACCTTCGGCCTTGCAGGCGAGGAGAAGGCAGCCGCCGTCTCTGCCATCGAACTCAAGGCGCTGCGCGGGTTGCGGCCGACTGGCGGCCTCGCCGGCTACGCCGGCGTGCTCGCGAGGGCCGAGGTTGACGAGAAACAACGGCTTCACGATCCGGCCAGCCGGGTCAGTGCCGCCGCGCTCGCAGCGGGCCGGACCCTCGTGGAGCGGCTCGTTGGTGCGCTTGCACCGCTGGTGGCTCTGCGCGCCGCCCGGGCCCCGATGCTCGCCGATCTTGCCGCCGCGCATCTCGCTGCGATCGGCAATCTCGGCCTCGACGCGGATACGCTCGGCCTTGGCGAGACCGTCGCGCTGCTCGAAGCCGCGACGCGCGGGCCGGCGACGACCTTCGCGGTTCCGGCGGAAGAATACCCCTCCGTCTTCGACGCCCTCACAGCTACGGAGATCGTGCGGATCGCTGCCGATCCGGGGGCGCGCATCCGCGTGCTGGGCCTGCCGGAGGCGCGCCTTCTGCATGCCGATTGCGTCGTGCTCGCCGGCCTCGTCGAGGGCTCCTGGCCGGGCGATCCGAAGCTCGATCCGTGGCTCAACCGCGCCATGCGCGCAAGCTTCGGCATCGACCCGCCGGAACGGCGGATCGGCCTGGCCGCCCACGACTTCTGCCAGCTTCTCGGCAATCCGCGCGTGGTCATGACCCGCGCGGCGAAGGCCGGCGGTGTGCCGACCGTTCCCTCGCGGTGGCTCCAGCGTCTTGCAGCGGTCGCGGGTCCGGAAGCATGGGCCGGGCTCGTCGCCCGCGGTTCGGCGTGGCTCGCGCTGGCCGGCGCGTTCGAGACGGCCGGCGAGGTGCTGCCCGCGCCGCGTCCGGAGCCGAAGCCGCCGGTGGCGCTCAGGCCCGCGCGCCTCTCGGTCACCGAGATCGAGACGCTGCAGCGCGACCCCTATGCGATCTATGCGCGGCATGTGCTCCATCTCGCGCCGCTCGAACCGCTGGACCAGATACCGGGCGCGGCCGAGCGCGGCACGCTGATCCACGGCGTGCTCGACGCCTTCGCGCGCGAGGTCTCGGCCGACGGCGCGCCTGCCGATCCGGTGGCGCGGCTGCTCGCCATCGGCCGCGAACATTTCGCCCCCTTCTGGGACGACCCGTCCGTGCGCGCGGTCTGGTGGCCGCGCTTCGTGCGCATCGCGCGCTGGTTCGCGGTCGCCGATGCCGAGCGGCGGCTCGCCTTCCCGACCGTCCATGCCGAGGATTTCGGCCGCATCGACTGGCAGACCGCCGGTGGCCGCACCTTCACGCTGGCCACCAAGGCCGACCGCATCGACGTCTCGGCCGGCGGCAAGGCCGAGATCGTCGACTACAAGACGGGCAGCGTGCCGAGCGACAAGAAGGTTCTTGTCGGGCTCAATCCGCAATTGCCGCTGGAGGCGGCCGTGCTCATGAACGGCGGCTTCCGCGCCATCCCCGCCGATCTCTTCGTCGACGGCTTTCTCTATGTGAAGCTCGGCGGGCGCGACCCGGCCGGCGAGTTCAAGCCGGTGAAGCTTGATCGGCCGGCAGCCCAGCTCGCCGAGGAGACGCTGGCCAATCTCAAGGCGTTGATCGACGCCTATGAGAACCCCGCGCAGGGCTACAAGTCGTGGACCATGCCCCAGTATGTCGGCGGCCGGTCCAACGACTACGCGCATCTCGCGCGCGTGAAGGAATGGTCCTCGGTGGAGGGCGGCGAATGAGCCGGCGCTTCATCGTCCCCCCGCAGGCGAGCGCGGCGCAGCTCAAGGCCTCCGATCCGGCGATTTCGGCGTGGGTCGCGGCCAATGCCGGCTCCGGCAAGACCTACGTGCTCGCCCGCCGCGTCGTGCGCCTGATGCTGGCTGGCACGCCGCCCGGCGCCATCCTGTGCCTCACCTTCACCAAGGCTGCCGCCGCGACCATGGCCAACCGCGTCTTCGCCCTGCTCGGCGAATGGGCGCTGATGGACGACATTGCTCTCGCGAAGGTGCTTGGCGAACTTGACGGCAAGGTGCCCTCGCGGGACCGCCTGAAGCGTGCGCGGCGGCTTTTCGCCGAGGCGCTGGAGACGCCGGGCGGCCTGAAGGTGCAGACCATTCACGCTTTCTGCGAGCGCGTGCTGCACCAGTTCCCGTTCGAGGCCAACGTTGCCTCGCAGTTCACCGTGCTGGACGACCGCGCCGGCGGCGAACTCGCCCAGCGGGCGCGGCTGGCCGTGCTGCTGGAGGCCGCGGCCAATCCGGAAGGCAGGCTCGGCCGGGCTTTCGCCTTCCTGTCGACGCTCGCCGCCGACCAGACCGTCGACGACCTGCTCGACGAGGCCGTTTCGGCGCGCGAGGACATCGGGCGGCTGATCGGCGCGGAAGGTTCGGTCGAGCGCGTGGCGGCAAGCCTCGGCGACACGCTCGGTCTGCTGCCCGGCGAGACCGAGGCGGCGCTGGAGGCGGCCATCGTCGGCGAGGCTCTGATACCCGCTTCGGAATGGGTGGCGGTTGGCGAGACGCTTCTGCATGTGTCGCGCGCCAAGCGGGAAGGAGAGATGGCCGACCTTCTGCGTCGCGCCGCGACGGGTGCGAACGGCGGTTCGCTCTACATGCAGCTCTTCTTCACGAAGGCCGGCGAGCCGTTGAAGTCGGTGGTCACAAAGGCCGTCCATGACGCCGAGCCGGCGCTTGCGACGAAGCTCGCCGCCGAGCAGGAACGGCTCGTGATCCTGCGCGCCAAGCTGAAGGCCGCGCGGCTGCGCGATGGCACAGAGGCGCTGCTGACCCTCGCCCATGCCATGTCCAGCGAGATCGAGCGTCGCAAGGCCGCGCGCGGGGCGCTGGATTTTTCCGACCTCATCGCGCGCACGCGCGACCTGTTCGACCGCGTCTCCGCCCGCTGGATCCTCTACAAGCTCGATCAGGGCATCGACCACATCCTCGTCGACGAGGCGCAGGACACGAGCCCGGACCAGTGGAAGCTGGTGGAGCGGCTGGTCGAGGAGTTCACCGCGGGCGAGGGCGCGCGCGAGCGCCCGCGCACCCTGTTCGTGGTCGGTGACGAGAAGCAGTCGATCTATTCGTTCCAGGGCGCGGACCCGCACCAGTTCGGCGCGATGCGCCGCAAGTTCGCGGGCGATTTCGAGAAGGCGGGCCGACGTTTCGACAATGTCGATCTGACCTTCTCGTTCCGTTCGACGGCGGCGGTGCTGAGCGCCGTGGACCGGGTTTTCGAGGGTGCCGAGGCCCGGCGTGGGCTCGCCATCGAGGATGCCGTCCTGCCCGGCCACGAGGCGGCGCGCGCCGATGCGCCCGGCATGGTCGAGCTCTGGCCGGCCGCCGAGCCGGAGGACGAGCACGAGCCGCCGCCATGGCCGGCCCCCGTCGATGCCCTGACATCAGCCGATCCGGTCGCGAAGCTCGCGGCAAGGATCGCGGCGCATGTGCGCCTTTGGCTCGCGCGCCGCGACCGGCTGCCCGACAAGGCACAGCCGATCCGCGCCGGCGACGTGCTCATCCTCGTGCGTAGGCGCGGCGCGCTGTTCGAGGCGATCATCCGGGCGCTCAAGAATGCCGGCGTGCCCGTGGCCGGCGCCGACCGGCTGGTGCTCGGCGAACATATCGCCGTGATGGACCTGATGGCGCTCGCCGACTGCCTGCTGACGCCGGACGACGACCTGTCGCTGGCGGCGGTGTTGAAGAGCCCGCTCGTCGGCATGAACGAGGATGACCTGTTCGATCTCGCAAGCGGCCGCGACGGCTCGCTGTGGCAGGCGCTGGCGGACAGCGGCCACCCGGCGGCAGGCATCCTCGCGCGCTGGCGCGCGGAGGCGCTGGCCCTGACCCCCGCCGCCTTCTATGGCCGTATCCTCTCGCGCGACGGCAGCAGGCAGCGGATGCTCGCACGGCTCGGCTCGGAAGCCGCGGACGCCCTCGACGAGTTCATGTCGCTGGCGCTCAGCTTCGAGACGACGGATGTCCCGACCCTCCACGGCTTCGTTGCCATGCTGCGCGCCGGCACGCTGGAGGTGAAGCGCGACATGGAGATCGGCCGCGACGAGGTGCGCGTCATGACCGTGCACGGCGCGAAGGGGCTCGAGGCCGACATCGTCATCCTCGCTGATACGATGGGAAAGCCCGGCGGCCACCACGATCCCAGCCTGTTCCGCATCAACCGGCCGAACATGCCGGCAGGAGCACCGGCCCAACTCGTCTGGTCGCCGTCGATGAAGTCGGATGTCGAGCCGGTGGCCCTCGCGCGCGCGGCCGCGCGCAGCGTTCAGGCCGACGAATACAACCGCCTGCTCTACGTCGCCATGACCCGCGCCGCCGACAAGCTGATCGTCTGCGGCGCGCGGCCGCGCCGGCTGTCTTCGGATGTCTGGTACGACCTGATCGCGCGCGCCCTTGGCGAGGCCTCCGTCGAGGAGCCGGCGGATGACGGCGAGGGCACCGTGCGCCGTTGGCGGCAAGGACCTGGTGGCGTCAGCGCGGCGGCCGAGGCTGCCATTGCGGTACAGGCGCCCGCCACGCTGCCCGGATGGATCAGCCGGGATGCGCCGCCGACGCCGGCCCGGTTGCGGCGCGTGACGCCTTCTGACGCGGAGGCGGCAAGCGCGCGCCTGCCGGCAACCCCCGAGGCGGCGGAACGGCGGCAGAGGGCCTTGCAGCGCGGCACGCTGACCCATCGGCTGCTGCAGTCGTTACCCGGCGTTGCGGCCGAACGCCGGGGCGAGGCCACGGCACGGTTCCTCGCCAGCCAGCCCGACCTCGATCCGGCGCTCGGCGACGAGATCGCCCGCACCGCGCTCGGCCTTATTGGCGATCCGCGCCTTGCCGACCTGTTCGGCGTCGGAAGCCTGCCGGAAGTGCCGCTGGCTGGCCGCCTCGCGGGCCGGCCCGTTTCGGGGCAGATCGACCGGCTGCTGATCACGCCGGAGCGCATCGTCATCGCCGATTACAAGACCAACGAGACAGTGCCGGGAACGCTCGCGGAGGTGCCCGAGGTCTATGCCGCCCAGCTCGCCATCTACCGGGCGCTGCTCGGCTCGATCCATCCGGACCGCCCGGTCGAAGCCTGGCTGATCTGGACCGCGGAAGCCTCGGTCATGCCGCTGCCGGCCGACACAATGGACGCGGCGCTGGTGCGGCTCGGCCTCAAGTCCTGACCTGATCAGAGCGCGGCGAGCGGCGGCAGGTGCTCTTCCTTGCCCGTCAGGGCGGCGGAATGGAGGAAGCGCACGCGCTGCTCGAGATAGTGGGCGATCGCCTTGCGCTCCGCCTGCGGGTCGAAGGGCACGGGATTGCCGAAGATCAGGTCGACATCCACCGCGCCGTCCTTCAGCAGCGCCCAGGCGTGCGGGATCAGCTCGATATCGCCGATCCACGAGATGCGCGGGCGATGCTGGCGGCCGGACGGCAGGCCGTTGATGCGCCGGTAGGCCAGCGCGATGGGCTGGATCCAGACCGTCTCGCCGGTCGCCTTGGACAGGCTCTCGGCCGCGCCGATCAGCGCCGCGCGGAAGCGCAGCACCCGGTTGCCGTCCGACGAGGTGCCCTCGGCGAAGAGCACGACCGGCTCGCCTTCGCGCATCCGGTCGATCATCTCGTTGGCCGTCTTCGAGGTCGACTGGCGGCGCTCGCGGTCGACGAAGATCGAGCGCTGAAGCTTGGCGAGATAGCCGAACAGCGGCCAGCTTGCGATCTCCGACTTGGCGACGAAGGACATGGGCGAGAAGGCACCCAGCACCATGATGTCCATCCACGAGACGTGGTTGGGCACGAACAGGACAGGACGATGTTCGGTGGGTTCGCCCCGCACGGTGACCCTTGCGCCGAGGGCGCGCAGCACCAGCCGGTGGAAGATCATCGGAATGCGCCGGCGGGCGGAGAGGCCGAAGCCATGGGCGATCATCTGCGCCGGCAGGATGAACACGGCCGCGACGATGAGGATCAGGACCCAGATCGTTGCCCGGATCGTGTCGAAGACACTGGGCCCCCCGCGCCCGAACTCGGTCCCTGGCCGGTCAGCGCTCTTCATCGAGCGGCACGCAATAGAGTTCGAGACGGTGATCGACCAGCTTGTAGCCGAGCTTGCGGGCGACCTCGGCCTGCAGGCGTTCGATCTCCTCGGACTGAAATTCGACGACCTGGCCCGAACGCAGGTCGATCAGGTGATCGTGGTGCGATTCGGGGATCGGCTCGTAGCGCGCCCGCCCGTCGCCGAAGGCATGGCGGGTGATGATGCCGGAATCCTCGAACAGCTTGACGGTCCGGTAGACGGTCGACAGCGAGATGTTGGAATCGACGGCGCTGGCGCGGCGATGCAGTTCCTCGACGTCCGGATGATCGTCGGCGGCGGCGATGACGCCCGCGATGACGCGCCGCTGGTCGGTCATCCGCATGCCCTTGGCGATGCAGGCCTCCTCGATCGCGTTGCTGGAACCACCCGTCTTCGCCGATGCCACCGAAACCCTCCGTGCCGCACAGGTTTGCACCTATAGCGCCGGGCTCCGCCTCCGTCACCCCCGCGAGGCGACCGGGACCACGACGGGCTCGGCGCGCCCGGCTTCGGGCTCCTCTTCCTCGTCGTACATCATCGCCATGGCGCGGCGGCGGTCGGCGATGGCGGCGTTCAGCCGGTCGAGCGCGAGCATCAGGGTGGCGAAGCGGTTCTGGTCGAAATTGTCGCCCTTGGACGCTTCCACCGCCTCGACGAAAATGTCGTCGGCCCGATGGGCGACGCGGTCCAGCACGTCGGGATCGTCAGTGGCGCGGGCGTCGCGCAGCAGCACCAAGACCTCGGGGAGTTGCTTGGGATCGCGCTCGCGGCGGCCGAGGCCGAAATAGCCGGCAAGCGCCGCGATGGCCGAGCCGCCGAGCGAGAGGCCGAAGATCGCGAGATAGAGGTAGTCGCTATAGCGCTCGACGAAGGTCTTCTGCTCGCCGGTCAGATAGGCCAGCGCGCCGGGATGGACCTGGACGGACGAACCCTTCTCCGTGTCGGGCACCTCGATGCGCAGCGCGATGGGGTGCTGGGTGGCGAGCGTCGGGCGCAGCGTGAAGAGTTGCTGGGTGAATTCCGAAGCGAGCGAATCGTCGAGCCCGCGCCGGGCGACGAGATAATGCAGCACGCCGAGCGTCGGGAAGGTCTCGGCCGGGCGCGGCGGGTTGGACCCGAAGGAGCCGGGTACCACGTCGACCGATTCGAGGAAGGACACGCGGTCGGCAATGGCTTCGGCCTCGCGCACAGGCACGAGCGTCACATTGCCGCCCGGCGTCTCGCGGATCAGGCCGGCCATGGCGTCGGCCACCGGCTTGGATGCGGGCGGGCCGATGGTGACAAGCCCGTGGATGGTCTTCTTGCGGACGAGTTCAGCCGTCTCCCATGGCAGGACCTCGATGATGCTGACGCTCGACGGCTGGACGCCGTGCTCGCGCAGGATTGTCTGGATCAGCCGGATGTTGAAGCCGATGCCGCGGCCCATCACGCCGATGGTCTTGCCCGGCAGGTCGGTCCAGCGCTCGATGCCGGAACCGGCGGGCGCCGCCAGGATCACCGGATTGCGCTGCCAGACGGCAACCGTGAGCGCCGCCGCCGGAAAGGCGATGTCGGCGCGGACGACGGCAAGATCGACATCGCCGCGCTCGAGGCGGCCGGCGCTGTCATTCGGCGTGTCGGACGAGACGAGACGAAGCCTGACGCTCGACCGCTCGCGCTGCAGGGCCAGCCGCAGCGCATCGACGAACTTGGCGGATTCCGAACCCGCCGGACCGATGGCGAAACTCACCACCGTCGGACGGTTGTACCAGAACGTCGCCAACGCCGCGCAGCCGATGAGGGCGCAGACGATGCTGAAGACGACGAGGCGCGTTCTGGACATGTCCGGCTGAAACTCCTAGCCGAACATGGCCGTTTTGCGGTGCAAACGCCAGCGGCGCGCGGGGGGCTAGTCGAGGCGCTGGACGACCCGGCGGCAGCGGTTCTCGCGATAGCTGTTACCCCATGAGTCGCGTACCCAGACGGGTTCGCAGACCTGGCACTCGCGCAGGGCGCGGCGTCCGCCCCAGCCGTCGTCGCTATAGACGACTCGGCAGTCCGGCCCGCCATAGCTCGGCGCCGGGCGGTAGTAGTCCTGTCGCGGATAGGGGCGGGGCGGCGGCGGCTCGCGCCAACGGTCATCGCGCCAGCGGCCGCGGTCGCCCCGGCTGCCGCCCTCGCCTGTCCAGGGATTATATGAATGCGGCGCCATCTCGCCTTCGGTCTGCGCCGTAGCAACCTGAGGTGCGGCAAGGACGGAAGCCGCCGCAAGGCCGAGAGCCAGGATTGTCGATCTGAGGATCATGGTCGTTTCCTCTGTTGCACCAACCGACGGGGTCGGCTGCCGGTCTTGACTGTCTGCGGGCGGGATGACGGGCTTTTGTCCGGTTTGGGGCGAAACCCCGCCATAGCGATGAACAACGGACAACAATCCTGCATCAAGAGCCGAATACCGCAATGGCGGAGTTGTATTGCAGTTAGCGCCGCCGCCGCGGGCGTCGCCGCGGGCCGTCCTCGATCAGGATGCTGGGCGTTGAGGAGCGCGTGGAGCGCCCGGCCGCTGCATTGACGCGGTCGCGCTCGGCATCGGTCAGCGGGCGGCGCGGACGCCGCCCCTGCACCTGGAGCCGGCGCTGGTCGGTCATCCGCCGCTCCTGGGTGAGGCGATCCTGCTGGATGCCGTCGAGCGCGCGGCGCTGGTCGTTCTGCTGGCGGCGGAGCGTGTCGAGATTGCGCTGGCTCTCGCGTTGCTGGCTGCGCTGGAAGTCGTCGAACTGCTGGCGCTGGTTCTGCTGCTGGCGCAGCAATTCCTCATTGAAGCGCGGACCGTCGCCGAAGGTAGGCGGCGCCTGCCCCGGCATGGGCGGTGCGTAGCCGGCCTGCGCCAGAGCCGTCGCGGGTGAGGCGACCAGCCCGGCAAGGAGGATCAGGAACGTGCGGCGGGTCTCGGTCATCGGATACCTTCTCTCGCCGCGGGACAACGCGGCCCGCCGGCCCATGGTTCCGATCAAGCCTCTCACCCGATCGTGACGACGACGCGGCCGCGGATGCGCCCCTCGATGATTGCCTTGCCGGCATCGATCGCGCCTTCCAGCGGGATCGTCGAGGTGATCGCCTGCAGCTTGCCGCGGTCGAGGTCCTTGGCGAGCCGCGACCAGGCCTCCAGCCGCAGCGCCTTGGGCGCCATGACCGAATCGACGCCGAGCAGCGAGACGCCGCGCAGGATGAAGGGCGCGACCGAGGCCGGCAGGTCCATGCCCTGGGCGAGGCCGCAGGCGGCGACCGCGCCGCCGTAGCGGGTCATCGCGAGGGCGTTCGCGAGGGTGTGCGAGCCGACCGAATCGACCGCGCCGGCCCAGCGCTCCTTGCCGAGCGGCTTGCCGGGCGCCGAAAGCTCATTGCGATCGATGATCTCGGCGGCGCCGAGCCTCTTGAGATAGTCGGCTTCCTGCGGCCGGCCTGTCGAGGCGACGACGTGATAGCCGAGCTTGGCCAGAAGGGCGGTCGCGACCGAGCCGACGCCGCCGGCAGCTCCGGTCACCAGGATCGGCCCGCGGTCGGGCGTGATGCCATGCCGTTCCAATGCCATGACGCAGAGCATGGCCGTATAACCGGCCGTGCCGATCGCCATCGCTTCCGCGGCCGAGAGGCCGGCCGGTAAGGGCACCAGCCAGTCGCCTTTGACCCGCGATTTCTCGGCATAGGCGCCGAGATGGGTCTCTCCCGTGCCCCAGCCGTTGAGGATGACCGCGTCGCCGGGCCGGAAGTCGGCATGGGAAGAGGCCTCGACGACCCCGGCAAGGTCGATGCCGGGGATCATCGGGAAGCGGCGCACCACCGGCGCCTTGCCGGTCAGCGCCAGACCGTCCTTGTAGTTGAGCGTCGAGTGCGACACCCGCACGGTGACGTCGCCCTCCATGAGGTCGGCCTCGTCGAAGGAGGTCAGCGCGGCGCTGGTGCCTGCCTCGCCCTTCGTGATCACGACTGCCTTGAACCTTGCCATATGCGGAACTCCCGATTGCGGTCGCCAAGGTCGGTCCGCGGCAAGCCGGGGGCAAGAGGGCACGCTTCGGCCGAATGGCCGATCCCCGGCCATCCGTATTCGACCGGAGCGTGAGGAACGCGAGGGTCCGCTACCGTTTCCCGTCAGGGGTGTCGGAAATGGCGAGTGGAACAGAGCCGAATCGTCCGGGCTTTGCCGAAGCGCCGCATTTTCATGGCCACCGCGAGCGGCTCCGCGCCCGCTTCCGGGAGGCAGGCCCCGACACGCTGGCGGATTACGAACTGCTCGAACTCGTCCTGTTCCGCGCCGTGCCACGCCGCGACGTGAAGCCGCTCGCCAAGGCGCTGCTGAAACGCTTCGGCTCGTTCGCCGACCTGGTCGCGGCGCCGGCGCCGCGCCTCGGCGAGGTGGAGGGGGTGACGCCCGGCATCGTCGCGGAGCTGAAGCTGGTCCACGCCACCGCCATCCGCATCGGCAGGGCGCAGATCATCCAGCGGCCGGTCCTGTCAACGTGGAGCACGCTCATCGACTATTGCCGCACGGCCATGGCCTATGCCGAGCGGGAGCAGTTCCGCCTGCTCTATCTCGACAAGAAGAACGCCCTCATCGCCGACGAGGTGCAGGGCGAGGGCACGGTCGACCACACGCCGGTCTATCCGCGCGAGGTGGTCAAGCGGGCGCTGGAACTGTCGGCGACCGCGATCATCCTTGTCCACAATCACCCCTCGGGCGATCCGACGCCTTCCCATGCCGACATCGTCATGACCAGGCAGATCGTCGATATCGCCAAGCCCCTCGGCATTGCGGTCCACGACCACATCATCGTCGGCCGCGAGGGCCATGTGAGCTTCCGCGCTCTCCGGCTGATCGCCTGACCCCTGCGCGCAAGCCGGATCGGTCAGCCCTTGGATTGCAGCCGGTCGGCGACCCGGCTTGCGATTTCCGTCGCCGCCTCGCCGGGGATCGGGAATACCGAACTGGCGTTGATCTCGCCGAGCACGTAGCTGTCGGTCCCGTCGGCGCTGGGCGGGCCGAGCATGAAGTCGGCATCCCAGATCATCGGCAAATCGCGCCGCGCAATGCCGAGGAGGGCAATCATCTGCGGCGTCCATTCGTCCTCCATCAGCCGGCGCAGGCGTTGGAAGCGCGGGTCGGCCCTGGACGTGTAGAGCCGCGGCCCTGCCCCGGCGCGCGCTTCGGCCGCCTCGACCAGGGCCCTGACCTTCTGATGGCCGAACCCGGCGCAGCGGTCGCCGGCCATGTAGCAGCGCACCACGCCTTCGCCGAGGCGCGCCTGGAACGGCTGGTCGATCACGCAACCGTCGTCGAAATAGTCGCGGCACCGCTCGAGAAACACCTCCTGCGCCAGTTCCTCCGACGCATCGGCGGTGGCGTCCAGCACGCGCACCATTGCTGGGTCATGGGGGCCTGCCAGCGCCTCGACCTTCCAGACGCCCTGGCCGCCATTGCCGCGGTTGCGCTTGATCACGCGCGCGCCGGCAGCGAGCCGCGCCGGCAATTCGGCGCGCATCGCCTCGGCGGTCGGATAGAGCGCCGTGTCGCACCCCCAGCCCATCGTGCGGGTGCTGTGGAGCACCTCCTTGGTGCCCATCCTGAGGATTACATCCGGGTGCGCGCTCACCCAGGGGCCGCGCGCCGCGACCTCGCGCAGCAGCGCGTCGAGGCGGGCGCGGTTGCGCCCGTCGTGGATCGGGTTGACCCAGACGAGAACGCCGTCGAACGCCGCCAGCCTTTCGCGCACGGCGTCGAGGACATCATCCTCGTAGACCACCGGCTCGGCATGGATGCCGGCATCGGCGAGCGCCGCGAAGATGGCCTTGAACCGGCTGGTGTCCGGCGCGGCGCTACGACGCTCCGCCTCATCGCCCCGCCACAGGATGGCGACGCGGCCGAGGCGCGATAGGGGCTTGGCCATTGTCGGCCTGGAACGGGAAAGCGGCTCTGCGTTCATCATCGCGCTCCTGTCCGCGTTCGCACGCGGACCTCAGAGCAGGACTTGGACGGGAACCGTCTTGGGGTCGCCGGGAACCTGCGATGCCCCGACGCCCGAGTTTTAGACCCGTGACGGCGCGCGATCAAGCTTCGGCGGCTTTTATCCGGCCGGCCTACTGCCGGATCATGACCAGCGGGCGGCTGTCCACCGGCGTCTTGATCCAGCGCCCGTCCGGCTCGCGCTTGAAGGTCAGGTTCTGCCCGCGCCCGCCGAGCACGAGCAGTTCGCGCTCCAGCCGCCAGTGCGACAGGCCGAGAGCGGCGACGGAGCGCTCGCAACCCTCCGCGATCTCCATGGCGAAGCGCTGTTCCAGCGCGCCGGCCCCTGCCGCCAGTTCCTGCTTGAGGGTCAGCGAGCAGAGCGAACGGCCACGCGGCTGGCCGAGGGTCCACAGGCCCGCGACATCGTCGGCCGTCGGCAGGGAGGTGCCGGCAAGGCCGAGATTGGTCAGGAAATAGACGCTGGAATCGCCGGGACGGAGCGACTCGAAGATGCCGACTTCGGTTTCGTCGAAATCGAAGACCGTCGCGCCGGCGCGATCCATCCAGCGGATGCCGCCGGTCGGGCTGATCGTCCAGGCGATCATGCCGGCGACGCCCGGAAAGGTCGTGGCGCAGGCCTCGCCGAGCTGCAGGGCGCGGCCGGCGCCGAGCCGCTCGGGCTTGAAGGTCACGGCGCATTTGCGGTCGCCCGCAGGGTTGGACAATTCCCACGGGCCGACGGAGCGCTCGATCTGGGCGGGGTCGACGGCCGGCGCCTGCGCAAGGGCGCAGGCGGGCGCGAAAACAGTCATCAGGGCTGCGAGCAACAACCGCATGTCGCGATTTATGACGAGAGGCGGCGGGACCGTCCATCCCCCCTCGCCGAGGCATCACAGGCAGCTCGTATCGGCCGCGCCCGCGCGCCGGGAGATGATCGCTGCCTTGCGCCGCACTCCCGTCCCCGGCGTGCTGGCGCTTCGCCGGATCGGATTGGGCAGGATCGAGACGAGCAGCGCCGCCTCGCCGGCGCTCAAACCCGCTGCGCTCTTGCGGAAGGCATGCCGGCTGCCGGCCTCGATGCCGAACTCGCCGTTCGGGCCCCATTCCGCGATGTTGAGATAGACCTCCATCATGCGCCGCTTCGACCAGACGAGGTCGATCAGCATGGCGAGCGGGATTTCCATGCCTTTGCGCACCATCGCGGTGAGCCCCGTGTCGCCCTGCCAGAGGAACAGGTTGCGCGCCACCTGCATGGGCAGGGTGGAGGCGCCGCGCGAGGGGCCGTCCTCGTCGTCGATGACGGCCATCAGTTCGCGCCAGTCGACGCCGCGATGGGCGCAGAAGCGCGCATCCTCCGAGGCGATCAGCGTCGCCGGCACGGAGCGCGCCACCTGGCTGAGTGCGACTGGCGTGCGCGTCACGCCCTGCAACGTCACGGTCCGCCATGCCATGCGGGTCGAGACCGGCGTGACGACCGTGTAGAGAAGGGTGAGCACGACCGGAATCGCCGCCAGGATGACGGCGGCGAGGAAAAGGCGGCGCAGGATGCGGCGGACCATGGCCATTCCGAATGCGGTGATGCCTCCCGACAGACCGGAGCGGCTCCTCGTGCGCGGCGTCGACGGGTGTCCCGCCGGCTGGATCGCTGTGACGATTGCCGCCGAAGGCCCCCTCGCGCCATGCGTCACGATAACGCGCGACTTCGCCGAACTCACCGAGGGTGTCGAAAAAATCGCCGTGGACATGCCGATAGGCCTGCCGGACCACAGCGCCAACGGCGGGCGCGGCCCGGAACGGCTGGTGCGTCCTCTGATCGGCGGGCGGCAGTCATCAGTGTTTTCGGTGCCGTCGCGGCGGGCGGTGTTCTGCGAGGACTACCGCGAGGCCTGCGCCGCGGCGCTCGATACTTCCGATCCGCCGCGCATGGTGTCGAAGCAGGCCTTCAACCTGTTCCCGAAGATCCGCGAGATCGATGCGTTGCTGCGCGAACGGCCGGAACTGACCAACACTGTCTTCGAGGTGCATCCGGAGGTCGCCTTCTGGCGGATCGGCGGCGAAGCGCCTCTGGCCCTGCCGAAGAAGGTGAAATCGCGGGGCCACTTGCCCGGTCTTGCCCTCCGTCGCGACCTGCTGGTGGCCGCGGGCTATCCGGCGGTCTTCCTCGAACGCGCGCCGCGCGGCGCGGGGCTCGACGACCTGCTCGACGCGGCGGTGAACGCGCTGATCGCCCGCCGCATCCATGCCGGCATCGCGCAGAGCTTTCCCGATCCGCCCGGCCGCGATGCCTATGGGCTGCCGGTCGCCATCTGGGCTTGACCGTCTGCCGCGAAGCGGCTCCCGTGCCGGGCATTCGCAGGAACCCGCCATGATCTCGCCCGACGACATCCGCACCGCCCACCACCGCATCCGCGACCATGTCAGGCGCACGCCGACGCTTGCCTTGCCGGCCGAAACCTTCGGCCTCGGCCAACCCGTGTCGATGAAGCTCGAATTCCTGCAGGTCACCGGCACGTTCAAGGCGCGCGGCGCGTTCAACACGCTGCTGTCCGTGCCGATCCCGGCCGCCGGCATCTGCGCGGCCTCGGGCGGCAACCACGGCATCGCCGCCGCCTATGCAGCCGGGCGGCTCGGCGTTCCCGCCCGTATTTTCGTGCCGGAGATTTCCTCACCCGCGAAGATCGCGCGCATTCGCGAGACGGGTGCCGAGCTCGTCGTCGGCGGCGCGCGCTATTCCGATGCGCTCGCCGCCTGCGAGGCCTATGCGGCCGAAAGCGGCGCTCATTCCGTCCATGCCTATGACGCCTGGCCGACCATTGCGGGCCAGGGCACAGTCGGCATCGAATGGGAGGAGGATGCGGGCGGCCTCGACACGGTGCTGGTCGCTGTCGGTGGCGGCGGGCTGATTTCCGGCATTGCCCGCTGGTTCGATGGCCGCGTGAAGGTGGTCGGGGTCGAGCCCGAGGGGTCGCGGGCGCTGGACGCCGCGCTTGAGGCCGGTGGTCCCGTCGATGTCGAGGTCAATTCGGTCGCGGCCGATTCGCTCGGGGCCCGCAACGTCTTCGGGCGGGTCCACGAGACGGCCGCCCGCTACGTCCATCGCGTCGTGCTGGTGCCTGACGCGGCCATCGTCGAGGCGCAGCGCCGCCTGTGGCTCGGCCTGCGCGCGGCGGCCGAACCAGGGGGTGCGGCGGCGCTCGCCGCGCTGATATCGGGTGCTTACAAGCCGGAGCCCGGTGAAAGGGTGGGCGTGCTCGCCTGCGGCGCCAATGTGGACCTCTCGGCGCTCTCGGCGCTGATGTGACGGGCTGGCCGGCTCGCGGGCCGGAACCGCCCACCGAAGCGTGATCGCTGTCCTGCCTTGAAATGGTGGCTTTTGGGGGCCACCGTGTTAGCGTTTTGCAGTGCAGGAGTTTCCGACCCGGAGCGGCTTTTGAGCGAGAGCATGGACAGAGATCGGCCGGCAGGGGCCAACGAGCACAGCCTCGCTCTCACTCATGCGATCGACCGGGCGAAACTGGTCATCCTGTGGGAGCGCGTCTGGCCGCGCCTCGTCCTGTTCCTCGGCATTTTCGGCTGCGTCCTTGCGGTATCGTGGCTTGGCTTCTGGCAGGTCGTGCCCTACTGGGCGCGCTTCGGAGGCGTCATCTTCGTTCTCGCCCTCCTCGTGATCGCCGCCTGGCCGCTGCTGACCATCCGCCGGCCGACCGATGGGGAGGCTTTGCGCCGCATCGACCGCTCGACTGGTGGTGGTCACCGGCCGGCAACGGCGCTCGCCGATGAACTCGCCACGCGCGACGATCCTCTCGCCAAGGCGCTGTGGGACGCCCACCGCTCGCGCGTCGCGGCGGCCACCGGGCGCCTGCGCACCGGCATTCCCATGCCGCGCATGGCCAATCTCGATCGCTATGCCATCCGCGCCCTCGCGCTGCTGCTGATCGTGCCGGCCTATTTCCTCGCCGGCGACGAGCGCATGTCGCGCCTGCTCACCGCCTTCGACTGGCGCGCCCCGCCGGCCCCGATCACTTACCGGATCGACGCCTGGGTGACGCCGCCCTCCTATACCGGGCGCCCGCCCGTGATCCTGCCGACCCGCCGCTCCGGCGAGCCCGGCGCCCGCGCCGCCGAGCCCGAAACGTTCAAGGTGCCCGCCGGCTCGGTGGTCACGCTGCGTGTCACCGGTCTTGCCAATGTCGAGGTGCGGCCCTCCGGTGGCGTCGCCGCCGCGCCTGTCCCCGAGACGACGGGTCAGCCGCCGGCCGCCACGCCGCCCTCCCCGCTCGCCGAAACCCGCTGGACCGTGGCGCAGGACGGCTCGCTGACCGTGCGCGGCACCGGCGCCGAGCCGCTCGACTGGCGGTTCGAGGCTGTCAGCGACCGCGCGCCGACCATCGCCTTCGAGCGCGAGCCGCAGACCGACCAGCGCAACCAGCTCGTGCTCTCCTACAAGGTCGAGGACGATTACGGCGTCACGGAAGCCGAGGCGGCAATGGGGCTCGCGCCCTCCGCCCGTGCGCTCCAGCGCGAAGGGGCCCGGCCGATCGCGGAAATGCCGCCGATCCCGCTTGGCCTCCCGCAGGCGCGCACCCGCAGCGGCAACAGCCAGACCTCGCGCGATTTCGTTTCCCATCCCTTCGCCGGCCTCCAGGTGACGCTGAAGCTGCGCGCCAAGGACGATGCCGGCAACGAGGGCTTTTCCGACACGGTCGTCGCCACGCTGCCGCAGCGCGCCTTCGCCAAGCCTATTCCGCGTGCGCTCATCGAGCAGCGGCGCATCCTCGCGCTCGACGCCAATGCGAAGCCGCGCGTGGCGCGGGCGCTGGAGGCGCTGACCACCGCCCCCGACCGTTTCGGGATGGAGACGCCGGTCTATCTCGGTCTCCGGACCGCCTATCACCGCCTCGTCCGCGCCCGCGACGATGCGGCGCTCCGGGACGTCGTCGACTATCTCTGGGACATCGCCGTGCGCATGGAGGATGGCGACATCTCCGAGGCCGAGCGCGCGGTCTCCGAAGCCGCCGAGCGGCTGCGGCAGGCGATCGAGCGTGGGGCCTCGGAAGAAGAAATCCGGCGGCTGACGCAGAACCTCCGGCAGGCCATGGATCGGCTGATGCGCGAGCTCGCCGAGCAGCAGCTCCGCAACCGCCAGCAGGGCAACCAGCAGCAGGCCCAGCGCGACCCGAACACCCGCTCGGTCCGTCCGCAGGACCTGCGCGACATGCTGAACCGCATCGAGAACCTCGCCCGCAACGGCGCGCGCGACCAGGCCCAGCGCCTGATGCAGGAACTCCAGCAGATGCTGCAGGGCCTGCAGGCCGGCCGCCAGCAGCAACAGCAGCAGGCCGAAGGCGACGGCACCGAACAGGGCGAGAGCCCGCTCGACCGGCTTTCCGACATGATCCGCCGCCAGCAGCAGCTGCGCGACCAGACCTTCCGCCGCAACCAGGAGCAGCGGCGCGCCCAGCGCGGGCAGCAGCGTCCGGGCCAGCGCGGCCAGCAGGGGCAACAGGGCCAGCAGCAGCAGGGTCAGCAAGGCGAGCAGGGCGAGGGCCAGCAGGGCTATGGCGAGCTGGGCGACGCCCAGCGCGAGCTGCGCGAACTGCTCGACCAGTTGCGCGAGCAGCTGGGACAGCAGGGCCAGGGTCAGGGTCAAGGCCAGTCCGAAGCAGGCCGGCAGGCCGAGCAGGGCATGGAAGGCGCGGGCCGCTCCATGCGCGAGGCCGAGGGCTCGCTCGGCCGTGGCGACGGGCAGGGCGCGGCGGATGCCCAGGGACGGGCGCTGCGCCAGCTTCAGCAGGGCGCACAGGGCCTTGCCCAGCAGATGCAGGAAGGTCAGGGCCAGCAGGGGCAAGACGGTCAGCCGGGCAACCAGCCCGGTCGCGCCGGCCAGGCCGGCAATCAGGAATACGATCCGCTCGGCCGCCCGACCCGTGGCCGCGAGGCCAACGACAATGCACAGGTGCGCATCCCCAATGCCGGCGAGGGCGCTGCCCAGCGCGCGCAGCGGGTTCTGGAGGAACTGCGCCGCCGCCTGTCCGATCCGGAACGGCCACAGGTCGAGACGGACTATATCGAGCGGCTGCTGCGCGGGCTGCAGATTCAGTAAGGCGGCAGGGCGTCGGTCGCGCGGCGCAGTCGGGGATCAGGCCTCGGCGGCGCCGATCTCCCAGACTTCGCCCGGCCGGATCGCCCGGAACACGTCCGGCGCCACCCCTCGCGCGGCGAGCGCCTTGGCGAGACCCTCTCGCGGGGCTTCGATGGCCTCATTGGTGAGCTGGATCGTGCCCCAATGATGGGCCAACGCCCGGCGCGCGCCGGCATCGATCATCACCTGCACGGCCTCTTCGGGGTCCATATGCTGGTCGCGCATGAACCAGCGCGGCTCGTAGGCCCCGATGGGCAGGATGGCGAGCCGGAAACCTCCGAACTTCGCCTTGGCCTGCCGGAAATGGTGGCCATCGCCATAGCCGGTATCGCCGATATGGTAGATGTGGCCGGCGGGCGTCTCGACGATGAAGGCGGCCCACAGCGCCTTGTTCCGGTCGAATACGCCGCGCGCGGTCCAGTGCCGCATCGGCGCGAGATGCACGGCCATGCCGTTGCCGATGTCGACGCGGTCGCCCCAATCGAAGGCCTCGGCGCGGATCGCCGGATCATGCGCCTTCATGATGACGTCCTGCCCTAGCGGCGTGATGACCCGCGGCGCGTGGACGGCGTTGAGCCGCGACAGGGTCACGACATCGAGATGGTCGTAGTGGCCGTGGCTGACGAGGACGAGGTCGATCTTCGGCAGAGCCTCGAAAGCAATGCCCGGCTTGTTCACCCGTCGGGGGCCGGCGAAGGAAACCGGCGAGACACGCTCCGACCAGACCGGGTCGAACAGGATATTGAGCCCGCGCGTCTGCATCAGCACGCTGGCATGGCCGACATAGGAGAGGCGTATCGCGTCGTCCTCGACGCGCGGCGGCGGTGTGTCCGTCGCCTCGATCGGCCAGGTATCCGGCCAGCGGGAGCGCTCGTCGCCGCCGAACTGCCAGCGCAGCAGGTCCGTGAAGGCCTTGGGCGGCGAGCCGTGCGGATCGAAGAAGCGGGTTCCGTCGAAATGGTCGGTGACCGGGCCGGTATAGTAGGGCTGCCGGCGCGACGCCCAGGCGCCGCCCGCGCCGCCGATCACCGGCAGGGCCGCCAGGATGCCGAGCAGCTTGCGGCGGGAGAAGCGGCGGGGCTTCGGGGGCGTTTCGTCGGCCATGGCCGAACCTAGCCGCCAGTCATGGGCGGAAAGAAGGCAACGGTGGCCGAGCCGGCCAGCGGCGCGTCGTGCTTGGCATGGACCTGGTCGAGCGCCGCCCGGATCACCGTCGCATTCTCGAAGGCATGGGCATATTCCTCGCCGCGGCCTTTCAGGTAGGCGATCAGGTCGGCGACGGTGGCGACATCGGCCGGCAGGTCGAGGGTCTCTTCTCCCTTGCCGATGCGTTCGCGGACCCAGGCGAAATAGAGAACCTTCATGGCTCGCCCCCGTCGACGAGGTGGGCGGCGCCGGCGCGGAAATAGTCGTAGCCGGTATAGAGCGTGAGGACGGCTGCGAACCACAGGAGCGCGATGCCGACCTGCGTCACACCCGGCACGATCTGGTCGCCGGCGGGCCCCGCGATCAAAAAGCCGACCGCGATGAGCTGAACCGCGGTCTTCCACTTGGCGAGGCGCGTGACCGGCACCGAAACGCGCAATTCCGCGAGGAACTCGCGCAGGCCCGAGACGAGGATCTCGCGCGACAGGATGACGACAGCCGCCCACAGCGACCAGCCGAGAATGGTGCCGTCCGCCGCCAGCATCAGGAGCACGATGCCGACCAGAAGCTTGTCCGCGATCGGGTCGAGCATGCGCCCGATGGCCGAATGCTGCGACCAGGCGCGGGCGAGGTAGCCGTCGAAATAGTCGGTGATCGCGGCGGCGACGAAGATGCCCAGCGCCACCCAGCGCAGCCAGATGCCACCCTCGTAAAGCACCTGCACGAACAGGCAGGCAGCCACGAGCGGAACGGCCACGACACGCCCATAGGTGAGGATGTTCGGGACGGTGAAGGCGCTGCCCCGCCTGTCGCGGGCGATCGGATCGGCCGAGCTCATGATCTTGTGATGAACGAGGGGGCCGTCATGGTCAATCAAAACGACGCTGCAGGGTGCTGCGCCGATGGACAGAACATCGTGACCGGCTAGAAGGGTGGGCATGACCCTGCGCGCCGTCACCGCCCCGCTCGTCGAAGCCGCCGGCTCCAAGCCGTGGCTCAGCGCCGGGCTGTTTATCGCCGTGGCGGCGGCCGGCACCATCCTCGGGGCCTATTTCTTCCAGTATGTGCTGGGCCTTGCGCCCTGCCCGCTCTGCCTCGAACAGCGCACGCCCTACTATGTCGCGATCCCGCTGGCGCTGGCGGTCGCGGCGGCGGCTGCCTTCAAGGTCCCGGCGCTCGTCATCCGCCTCGGTCTTCTGGCGCTGGCGGGCGTCATGGTCTGGGGCACATGGCTCGGCGTCTATCATGCCGGCGCCGAATGGGGCTTCTGGCCGGGACCGACGACCTGCGCCCAGCCGGTGACCATCGCCCGCACGCCCGGCGATCTCCTCCGCCAGATCCAGACGGGGCCGCGCATCGCCGACTGCACGGTTGCGGCATGGCGGTTCCTCGGCGTGTCGCTGGCGGGCTGGAACGCGCTGATCGCGGCGGTGCTGGCGGCCGTCGCGCTCGCCGCGGCGAGCCGGCGGGCGGAACGGAACTGAGTCCTTACGGTTCCAGTTCGGTATCCCAGTAGAGATAATCCATCCAGCTCTCGTGCAGGTAGTTCGGCGGGAACAGCCTGCCATTGGCGTGAAGGTCCTGCACGGTTGGCGCGAACGGGTGCTGCACCAGCTGCATGCCCGATTCCTTCAGCGTCTTGGAGCCCTTGCGCAGGTTGCAGGGCGAGCAGGCCGCCAGCACGTTGTCCCAGGTCGTCTGGCCGCCCTTCGAGCGGGGCACGAGATGGTCGAAGGTCAGGTCCTCGCCGTGGCCGCAATACTGGCAGCGGAATTTATCGCGCAGGAAGACGTTGAACCGGGTGAAGGCGGGGTTTCGCGACGGCTTCACATAGGTTTTCAGCGAGACGACGCTCGGCAGGCGCATCTCGAAGCTCGGCGAATGGATCGCCTTCTCATAGGTCGAGACGACGGTGACGCGGTCGAGGAAGACGGCCTTGATCGTATCCTGCCACGACCAGAGCGACAGGGGATAGTAGCTCAACGGGCGGTAGTCCGCGTTGAGCACCAGAGCGGGCCATGAGCCCGGGGAGACAGGCGTTGAAGCCGTCAAAGCCGCGGGCGATACGGCGACCGTCAAGACAAACTCCTTGCGATCGGTCGGCTCGCTGATTCGCGAGCGCGAATGTCAGGCACATGCCGATACTACGGGCATCGTGTCGGTCTTGTGAAGCCTCCGGCCATCCTCGGCGGTTCACGCCGTCGTGGCGGGTTCGGCGGCGCGTCCGCCGCGCAGGCGGGCATAGTGCGCCCAGAGCAGCCTTGCGGCGACCGCGCGATGTGGCCGCCAGCGCTCGCCGATGGCCGCCATCGCCTTCGCGTCGGGCCGCGCGGCGAGGCCCAGAAGCTCGCCAGCGGCGGCCTGCAGCGCGATGTCGCCGGCCGGCCAGGCGTCGGGATGGCCGAGGCAGGAGAGGAGATAGACGTCGGCCGTCCAGGGGCCGATGCCCTTGACCTTGACCAGCGCGGCATGGGCGGCGTCGGCATCGAGCCGGCCGACGGCGTCGAAATCGAGCGATCCGTCGAGGGCCGCCGCGGAAATCGCCCGCAAGGTCCTGATCTTCGGCCGGGACTGGCCGGCGGCGCGGAAGTCCTCGTCGCTGGCGGCGGCGAGAACGGCGGGGGTGATCGCGCCGAAGACGCCGACCGTCCGCTCCCAGATGGCCCGGGCGGCGGCGGTCGAAATCTGCTGGAACACGACGATGTGGACGAGGCCCTCGAACCCGGCGGGACGGCGGCGCAGAGGCGGCGCGCCCAGTTCGCCATGGAGCCGCGCCATGTCGGGGCACTGGCGGCCAAGCGCCGTCAGCAGGCGGCCGAGATCGGCCTCCGCCTCGATTGTCCTTGATCCATTGCCTTGCGCGCTGCTCATCGCTCGACCATAGGCTCTGCCATGTCGTCTGGCATCTCCGCCGCCCACCACCCGCAAGCTCCGGTCCTGCGCTTCGCGCCGAGCCCGAACGGTTTGCTGCATCTCGGCCATGCCCTTAGCGCGCTGGAGAACGAGGCTCTGGCAGCAGCGCTGGAGGGAAGGCTTCTTCTGCGCATCGAGGATATCGACACGACCCGCTGCCGCCCGGAATTCGAGGCCGCGATGATCGAGGATCTCGCCTGGCTGGGCGTCGCCTTCGGGACGCCGCCGCGCCGCCAGTCGGAGCATCTGCCGGTCTATCGCGAGGCGCTGGCGCGGCTCGACGCCATGGGCCTCGTCTTTGCGAGTTTCGAGAGCCGCGGCGAGCTGAAGGCGCTCGCTGCCGCCCGCGAGGCGGAAACCGGCCAGCCCTGGCCGAGGGACCCCGATGGCGCGCCGCTCTATGCAGGGACAGGCGCATTGCTCGACGCCGCCGAGCGGCAGGCGATGATCGGTGCCGGCAGGCCCTATGCGCTGCGGTTCGACATGGCGAAGGCGCTGGCGATGGTCGGCCGTCCGCCGGCGTGGACGGAGGTCGATTCAGCCGGCGTGCCGGTCCGCACCGTCGAGGCCCGGCCGGAAGCGTGGGGCGACGTGGTGCTCGCACGGAAGGATGTCGGCACCAGCTATCACCTCTCGGTCGTCACCGACGACGCGCTGCAGGGCGTGACCCATGTCGTCCGCGGCGAGGACCTGTTCGAATCGACCGCCGTGCATCGCCTGCTGCAGGAGCTGCTTGGACTGCCTGAACCGCTCTACCGCCACCACCGGCTGGTGCTCGGGCCGGACGGGCGCAAGCTCTCCAAGAGCGATCAGGCCGAGGGTTTCCGGGCCCTGCGCGACAAGGGCGCGAGCGCCGCGGATGTCAGGGGAATTCTGGGGTTCGGCTAGAGCCGCACGCCCGGAATCGCCAGCGGATTGTCGGTCAGCGCCGCCCTGTCCGGCTGGTCGGGCTGGGTGATGCCGAGAAAGGCGTCATGCAGCGCCCGGATCACCGCCGGATCCATGTCCTTGAGGATGAAGACGAGGCGCGTGCGCGCGTCGCCGTCCGGCCAGGCGTCGAGCACGGTCGTCGGGTGGAAAACATGCTGTGCGCCGTGAACCACCACCGGCCGGTCGGGGAACTCGGCGATCTTCACGACGCCCTTCACGCGCAGCAGGTGCGGGCCGTGCGCCCCGCGCAGCAACTCCAGGAACATGTCGAAGGCGGCCGAGCCCATGGCCTGGTCGCTGGTCAGCGAGAAGGCGCGGATGCCGTCGTCATGGCCATGCGCGGCATCGTCGCTGCCCGACAGCGCCTCGTCGTTGAGCCAGCGGGCGACATCCGGCGTCTTGGTCGCGGGATCGTAGAGGCCGGCCGCCAGCACCGCGGCGGCGGTCGCCTCGCCCTTCGCTGCATCCAGCCGGATCGCGGAGGGAGCCAGCGCGGCAAGGCGTGATTCGAGGCGGGCAAAGGTGTCGCGCCGTTCAGGCGTGTCGAGAAGGTCGGTCTTCGAGACGATGACGCGGTCGGCCACCGCCGCCTGTTTCACGGCCTCCGGATGGGCGTCGAGGGTGGCAAGTCCGTTCAGCGCATCGACCACGGTGACCACCGCATCCAGCCGGTAGCGCATCGCCAGATAGGGATGCGCCATCATCGTGTGGATCACGGGAATCGGGTCGGCGAGGCCGGTCGTCTCGATGACGACGCGTGCGAAGGGCTCGATCCGGCCATTGTCCAGTGCGCGCAGGAGGTCCTCCAGCGCCGAGACGAGATCGCCGCGCACGGTGCAGCACACGCAGCCCGAGGACAGCATGACGATGCCCTCCTCGACCGTGCGGACCAGCAGATGGTCGAGGCCGATCTCGCCGAACTCGTTGATGAGCACAGCGGTATCCTTCATGCCCTCGTCGGCGAGCAGGCGATTGAGCAGCGTCGTCTTGCCCGCGCCAAGGAAGCCGGTGAGCACCGTGACGGGGACGGGCGGGCGCGGACGGCGGGGCGAGGGCGTTTCGGACATGGCTTCAGGCTGGTTTCGGCTCGCGCCTGAGCTCCGAGACGGAGGAGGCGACGAGAGCCGCGAGGACGAGCAGGCTCCCCGTCATCTGGGCGCTGGTGAGCGTTTCGCCAAGGATAAGGCCGGCGAAGACGATGGAAACCACCGGCTCGAGGCAGAAAACGAGGCCGATCAGGGCGGCCGGCGCGCGCCGTGCCGCGAGCATCTGGAGCGCGAAACCGATGAGATAGCCGAGAATGGTCATGGCGCAGGCGAACCAGGCGCCGGCTATCGCGCCCCAGCCGGTCGTGCCGACCGCAAGCGCGACCACTCCCGCGATCGGCATGATGATGACGTGCGACCAGAACAGCAGCGCCGGCGGGGCGATGCGCGCGCCCGCCTTCGCCGCCGCGAAGAACTGGCAGGCGGCGATGACGCTGCCGAGCGCCGCCAGCAGCACGCCGCGCATGTCGATGCCGCCGAGCGCCGGGCCGATGGCGATAGCGAGCCCGGCAAAGGCCAGCGCGAAGACGCCGAGCCGCCGTGCGGTGAAGGGAATGCCCTCGACGAAGGGGCTCGCAAGCAGGATCAGGAGCGGGAAAGTGTAGAAGATGATCGCCGCTACGCCGACCGGCACGAAGGAGACCGCAAAGAAATAGGCGAGCCCGACGCCGGCCGACGAGATGCCGACCGCGATCAGGGCCGGCCAGGCGGGCCGCTCGACCTTCAGCGAGCCGCCGGCAAGGCCGATGGCGGCGGTGGCGATGCCCATCATCAGGAAGACGCGCAGGAAGACGAGATCGGCGGCCGAGACGCCGGCCTGCGTCGCCATGCGCGCATAGACGATGTTGAAGCCGTAGGCGCTCGCCGAGGCGAGAGCCAGCCCGATGCCGATGCCGACCGAATGCGGGCTCACGAGCGCGGGCGATTGCGCGCCGGCTGCGACGACTGGCGGGCGCCCTGCGTGGCGGAGGGCCGCGCATTGCGGGCAGGGCGTGCTTCGCGCGAGCCGGTCCGGCCGGCGGCACGGGGCGCGTCAGCCGGTCTCGGGGCGGGCACCACGGCACCCTGCAAGGACAGCGGTGCGCCGATGGCGCCCGGCCGCGCCGGCTGGTTCTGCGGCGGCACGGCGGCTTGTCCGCTTGGCGCGACGCCTGCGCGGATCGCGCCCGGTGCGGTGGTCGTGGTGATCGTCACGCTGCCCGGCGGGGTGGAGGCCGGCAGCGTCACCGCGCGCGAGCCGTGCGAGGCAAGCGCCGTGGCGGGGGCGGCCATCGGGCCGGCGCCGCCGATGAAGACCGGGATCGGGTCCATGCTCGGCCGGTAGGGGCCCAGCAGCGAGGGAACGGCGCCGGGAATGGCGGCAAAGGCGCTCACGGTTGCCGAACGGCGCTGTCCGCGGGGGCTCGCGAACATCTGTGCGACGCTCAGGTTGGCCGGATCGGAACTCATGGCGACCGGCTCGTTGTCGAGCTCCTCGCCGGCCTCGATATAGGCCGGGCCACGGCCACGGCGGCGACAGGCCTGATCGCGGATGTTGGGCGGGCCGGAGGAGAGGTCATTCGCGACGCCATCGACGCTCGCGCCGCCGCCATAGCTGACGAAGCTCCGCTCGAACAGGCCGGCGGCCGTTTCCGCGCGGCCGCGCGCCGAGGTCGCGCCGAGCACGACGACGATGAGCTGCCGGCCGCCGCGCGTGGCGGTCGCCACCACGTTGAAGCCGGAGGCGCAGGTGAAGCCGGTCTTGAAGCCGTCGGCGCCCTGATAGCGGCCGATCAGGTGGTTGTGGTTGCGCATCACGCGGTTGCCGAAGCGGATCGCCGGCATGCGCCAGAGCAGCGAATGCTCGGGAAACTCACGCAACAGCGCGCGCGCGAGGACGGCCATATCCCGCGCCGAGGTCTGCTGGCTGCCACCGGGGAGGCCGTGCGGATTGGCGAAGCGCGTGGCGGTCATGCCGAGCCGTGCGGCTTCGGCGTTCATCATGCCCGCGAAGCCCTCGACCGAGCCGCCTATGCCCTCGGCGATGGTGGTCGACACGTCGTTGGCCGACTTGACCATGATGATCTTCAGCGCGTTGTCGAGCGTTACAACGGTGCCGGGCCGGAAACCCATCTTGGAGGGGGCGGAACGGAAGGCGCGCTGCGACACGGTGAGGCCCGTGTTCATGGTCGCCCGGCCGGCGCGCACCTGTCGCAACGCCACGTAGGCGGTCATCATCTTGGTGAGCGAGGCGGGCAGCCAGGGCATGCCGGCGCGGTCTGCCTGGATGACCTGGCCCGTGACGGCATCGACGACGATGGTCGGGCCAACCTGCTGGGCCCGGGCCGGCAGGGCGGCGCACAGGGCGAAGGCGGCGGCAAGAACAGGGGTGCTGATCCGCAATTGCATGACCTTCGTGGGGAAGCGGCGCCGGGTCGGGACCTGTTTACCTGCTTCGGCAATGTTTCGCCAGCGGTCCCCCGGGCGGTGAACGGCCGGCGGGCCGGTCCCCCGGCGGCTAAGGAACGGCGTGGCCCTCTAACGATTGGAAGACGGCCAAAGCATGGCCTTGGGCCAGCCGAGGCCCTATCGTGATCGGACGAGCCTGCCATGCGCCGGACGGGCGATGGCGAAGGCCTGCGCGCCGGCCTATAGTGTATCTACCCGTTAGCCTGTTCGAGGAGAGCCTTCCATGACCGCCTGCATCGTCGGCTGGGCCCATACGCCCTTCGGAAAGCTCGACACCGAGACCGTCGAGAGCCTGATCGTGCGCGTCGCCAACGAGGCGCTGGCCGATGCCGGCATCGGCGCGGACGACGTGGACGAGATCCTGCTCGGTCATTTCAACGCCGGCTTCTCGCCGCAGGACTTCACGGCCTCGCTGGTGCTGCAGGCCGATCCGCGCCTGCGCTTCAAGCCGGCAACGCGCGTCGAGAACGCCTGCGCGACCGGCTCGGCGGCGGTCCATCAGGCGGTGCGCGCGGTGAAGGCGGGCGATGCCCGCGTCGTCCTCGTCGTCGGCGTCGAGCAGATGACCAGGACGCCCGGCCCGGAGATCGGCAAGAACCTCTTGCGCGCCTCCTATCTGCCCGAGGACGGCGAGACGCCGGCCGGTTTCGCCGGCGTTTTCGGCAAGATCGCGCACAACTATTTCCAGCGCTGGGGCGACCAGTCCGACGCACTCGCGCTGATCGCGGCGAAGAACCACAAGAACGGCGTCGAGAACCCCTATGCGCAGATGCGCAAGGATTTCGGCTACGAGTTCTGCCGCACCGAGAGCGAGAAGAACCCCTTCGTCGCAGGGCCGCTGAAGCGCACGGACTGTTCGCTGGTCTCGGACGGCGCGGCGGCGCTGGTCATCACCGACACCGCTACCGCGCTGAAGATGAAGAAGGCGGTCGCCTTCCGCGGCCATGCCCATGTGCAGGATTTCCTGCCCATGTCGAAGCGCGACATCCTGAAATTCGAGGGCTGCACGCAGGCCTGGGGCAAGGCGCTGGGCGAGGCCGGCATCGAGCTCGCCGATCTCTCCTTCGTCGAGACCCACGACTGCTTCACGGTCGCCGAGCTGATCGAATATGAAGCCATGGGCCTCGTTCCCGAGGGTCAGGGAGCCCGCGCCATCAAGGAAGGCTGGACGCAGAAGGATGGCAAGCTGCCGGTCAACCCGTCCGGCGGCCTGAAGGCCAAGGGCCATCCGATCGGCGCGACCGGCGTGTCGATGCACGTGCTCTCGTCCATGCAGCTCATGGGCACCGCCGGCGGCATCCAGGTGGATGGCGCCAAGCTCGGCGGCATCTTCAATATGGGCGGCGCGGCGGTCGCGAACTACGTCAGCGTGCTGGAGCGGCTGCGCTGACGCCTAGCCGAGTTCGGCGGCCGATGGGATCGTCGGCCCGCCAGGCAGGCTGACGCCCTTGGCGGCGAGCACCGCCCGCACAACCGCTGCCGCCATGACCTGCGCGGCGATGGCGCCGAGCGCCATCATGTTGCCGGTGACGCCGCTCTTGCCCGTCGCAAGACAGAAGATCGTGTCGCCGTCCCACATGGTGTGAATCGGGTCGATGGTGCGCGCGAGGCCGTCATGGGCGTGCTGGGCGAGCTTCTGCGCCTGCGCCTTGGTGAGCTGCGCATCGGTCGCCACCACGCCGATGGTGGTCGCCATGCCGGGCTGAAGACCCGGCGGCAGTTCACCCCTGAGCACCGAAGCGGTGAGATTGATCTTCGTCTTGCCGTCCGCGCTGCGCGTGCCGGCGATCACCTCGCCGCTGCGGGGATCGATGACGTCGCCCACCGCGTTGACCGCCACGATGGCGCCGACCGTCAGCTTGCCGACCTTGACCGCCGCCGTCCCGATGCCGCCCTTCATGGCGCGGTTCATGCCCCAGAGCTTGCCGACGGTCGCGCCTGCGCCAGCGCCGACCGAACCTTCGGCCGGCGGATTCGTGGTCGCCGCCTCGCAGGCCTTGTAGCCGGCCGCCGCGTCGGGCCGGACGCGGTGATCGCCGACGCCGAGGTCGAACAGGATCGCCGAAGGCACGATCGGCACGCGGGTCGGGCCGGCAGGAAAGCCATGGCCCTTCTCCTCCAGCCACCGAACCGCGCCGGTGGCGGCGTCCAGACCGAAGGCGCTGCCGCCCGCCAGCATCACGGCATGGACCTTGTCGACAAGGTTGGTCGGGTTGAGCAGATCCGTCTCGCGCGTGCCGGGGGCCGCGCCGCGCACGTCGACGCCGCCGATCACGCCTTCCTCGGTCATTATGACGGTGCAGCCGGTCGGCCGGCGCTCATCGGTGAAGTGGCCGACCTTGACACCGGCGACGTCGGTGATCGCCCCGCCGAGCGTGCGGGTGCGAATGGCGTCGAGCGCCGCCGGCGTCTGGGCATTGGCGGCGGATACGAGGGACGACATGACGCCTGCTCCGAGTGCTGCTGTGGTGAAGTCGCGACGATCCATCCAAGCCTCCCGCGCGGAATGACAGGGCCGCAAGACTAGGCGGCCGGAACATCAGCCGCCAACCCCCGGTTCGGCGCGGAGAGGATCATGCCCCCTTCGGCCGGAAGGCGACGCAGAAGGCGGGGTTCGTTTCCAGCCGCGGGCCGCCGATGAGGTCGATGCAATAGGGGATGGCCGGCATCACCGCATCCAGACATTCGCGGATCGAGGAGGGCTTGCCGGGCAGGTTGACGATCAGCGAACGGCCGCGGATGCCGGCCGTCTGACGCGACAGGATGGCGGTCGGCACGATCTTGAGGCTGACGGAGCGCATCAGTTCACCGAAGCCGGGCATCATCTTGGCGCAGACGGCCTCGGTCGCCTCGGGCGTCACGTCGCGCGGCGCAGGGCCGGTGCCGCCCGTGGTCAGGATCAGCGGGCAGGATTCGCGGTCGGCGAGGTCGATCAGCGCCGCCTCGATCCCGGATTGCTCGTCGGCGATGATTCGCGGCACGGGATGCCAGGGCGAGGCGAGAAGCTCGGACAGCGCGGCGACGATACCGGGGCCGCCCTTGTCCTCGTAGATGCCGCGGCTCGCGCGATCCGAGACGGTGACGACGCCGATGGGGATGGACGCTTCGCTCATCACCCATCCATAGCCGCGCGAGCGGCGTGGCTCAACGCGACAGGTAGGCCGCGCGGGTCAGTTCCGTCTCGATATGGGCGGCAAGCTCCCCGCGCGCGAGGCTTTCCCGCTCGCCCGCGCCGACTTGCACGAAGCCGAGCTTTTCCTGAACCCGCAGCGACCCCGCATTGCCGGCAAAGGCGCCGGCCGTCAGTTTCTCCAACGCGGTATCGCGGAAGGCGAGGCCGACCATGGCGGCCACGGCCTCCGTCGCAAAACCCCGGCCCCAATAGGGCGGGCCGAGCCACCAGCCGATCTCGGCCGAGGAGGCTTCGAGCATCGAGGCGCCCGCGCGCGTGAAGGAAATGCTGCCGATCAGCGCGCGGGGTTCCTTCTTGCGCGCGATGGCGAGGCCCAGCCCGTCGCCGGTGGCGTTCGAGGCCAGCATGTCGCCGATGAAGGCCGAGGCATGCGCCTCGGTATAGGGATGGGGCACGCGCGCCAGCATGCGCGAAACGGCGGGGTCGCCGGCATAGCGCGCGATACGCGGCACATCGGCAAAGTCGAAGGCGCGCAAAACGAGCCGCCGCGTTTCGAGCGGCACGGCGGCGAGCCAGGGCGAGGCGGCGGCGTCGGTCATGATAGGTCACGGAAAAGGTCCGCCGGCTGGCGCCGGCGGACCATGATGTCGAAATGACAAGCGCGATCAGGCGAGGTCGCCGACCACGACCTTCGGCGCGGAACGCCGGAGGATCGGGTCGCGCCAGGCCTTCAGGCTCGCCCAGACCGTCCGCTCCAGCCGGAACTTGTCGACCGGGACGGAGCTTGCCAGCGCCTTGAGCCGCGCGAGGCCGACGCCGTTCCACTGGAAGCCGCACTTCTCGACGACCCGCCGCGAGGCCGGATTGACGACCCGCGCCCAGGTGACCACGGCCTCGGCGCCCCGGTCGGCGAACAGGTGATCGACCACCGCGCGGGCCGCTTCGGTGGCGTAGCCGCGGCCCCAGTGCTCGGCGGACAGCCAGTAACCGATTTCGGGATCGCCGAATTCAGGCATCACGAAACCCGTCGCACCGACAAGCGCGCCGTTGGTCTTCAAGGTGATGAGAAAGGGATGGTCGGGGCTGGCCCAGGCGTTGGCGATCCATTTCTCCGCGTCTTTGACCGCATAGGGATGCGGAAGATTGGCCGTCATTTCGGCAACGCGTCGATCGTTGGCCACCGCCACGATCGACGGGACGTCCTCGAAACGCGGCGCACGGAGAATCAGCCGCTCCGTCTCGAGGACGGGGATACTGCTCTCCTTGAGATCGCCGCCCGAGCGGCCTTCCAGTTCGGTTTCCAGGGCAGTCATGACACAGGCTCCTTCCCGCCGGTGTGATGGACCCTCGAGACCATTCCCGAGGGCCAAAGAAAAAAGGGGCGCCGGCTTGCCGCCTGGCGCCCCTTGATCCTGAACCTTCGGATATCGGAGCAGCCTGGCGATCTCGCCGGCGGCTCCGATGTCGGTGCCGCCTGTTACTCTGCGGCGGCAATCATCGGAACGACCGACACGTAGGTACGGTTGTTCGCTTTCGTTCGGAATTCTACGCGGCCGTCGACGGTCGCGAAGAGCGTGTGGTCCTTGCCAAGCCCGACATTGGTGCCGGGATGGAACTTGGTGCCGCGCTGGCGCACGAGGATGTTGCCCGACAGGACAGCCTGGCCCCCGAAGCGCTTCACGCCGAGACGCTGTGCATTTGAATCGCGACCGTTCCGAGACGAGCCGCCTGCTTTTTTGTGAGCCATGATGAGCTCCCGATTCCGTTAGGTCTTAATAAGACGTGGTGTTCAAAAGGATGGCAAGAGCGTTGGCGGCGCTTACCAGTCCTCACCGGATTTCTGCTCGGCCTGGTCGGCCTTGGCGCGCGGCGGCTTGCCCGCCAGCAGCTCCTTGGCCTGCTCGACCCATTCCTCGCGCTTGGCGCGGCCGCGGAGCGCCAGCTCCTTGTCCTTCGCCTCGAGATCGGCCTCCGACCAGGACGCGATATGCTCCCAGGAGGTGATGCCGGCGGCGCGCAGCTTCTTCTCGATCGTCGGGCCGATGCCCGAGATGAGCGAGAGGTTCGACGTATCGAGCTTGCCGCCCTCGGCCGGCAGGTCCGCGAACTTGGCCGGAGCCAGTTCGGCGGCCGGAGCCTCGGCCTTGGCCGACTTGGCGGACGCGGCCTTCTCGGCAGCCGGCTTCTTGGCCGAGGCGGCCTTCGAGGGCTTGGCGCCGTCGGTCAGGATCTCGGAGATGCGCACCACCATCAGGTCCTGGCGATGACCACGCTTGCGCTTGGAATTCTGGCGGCGGCGCTTCTTGAAGGAGATGACCTTCGGGCCGCGCTTCTGCTCCAGAACCTCTGCCGCCACCGAGGCGCCGGCCACGAAGGGCGCGCCGAGGGTGATGCCGGCGTCGCCGCCGACCATGAGCACTTCCGGGAACACCACGGTATCGCCGGCGCTGGCCTTGAGAATCTCGATGGTAATCTTGTCTTCGGCGGCAACCTTGTACTGCTTGCCGCCAGTCTTGATGACTGCGTACATCGTCGTCTGTCCTTGTGCGACGCGCCGTCAATGACCCGGGAAATCGGGCATCAGGCCGTCTTCTTGTTTGATCTTGCGCCCGGAAAAGGGCGGATCGGCGTTGGTCCCTGCCGGCAGCCTCGAAGACGAAGCACCATGCGGGACGCGGCTCAATGATGGAAAAGCGGCGTGAAGTCAAGAAAAAGTCCGGCTCGGCGGCGATTTTCTGCCGGGCCTCGCGAAGATTTATCACAAGGGCCGGGCGCGGCGGCTTGAATGCGGCCCGGCGTTCGGCTATGTCGCGCTTCGCTCACCAGCCGGCAGATGCTTTTCAAGCCCTGTCCTCATCGAGACCGCGGAGAGGTGGCTGAGTGGTTGAAAGCACCGCACTCGAAATGCGGCATACGGGCAACCGTATCGGGGGTTCGAATCCCTCCCTCTCCGCCAGCCATCTGGAAACGTCAGTGATTTCAATAGTCCCTTGACTTTCAAGGGCTTGTGCCGCGCAACTGGTACACACGCGTGGTCCACATGGCGCTTTCAATGTCTCGTCCGTTCAAGCATCCCGACACCGGCATGTACTGGCTCCGCAAACGGGTGCCGGATGATCTGCGAGCCGTCATTGGGAGGACCGAGGTCAAGAAAACCCTCGGAACCAAGAATCCTGCCGAGGCCAAGCGGCTGCACGCGGCAGCTCTCGCGGAGATCGAGGCCGAGTGGGCCGCCCTGCGCAAAGGTGCCACGACCGGCCTGACGGAGGCACTCGTCGCTGAACTGGAGCAAGCCATCCATGATCGATGGATGGCTCATCATGCCCATGGCCGGAGCCAAGTGTTCTGGCAAACGGCCGAGTTTGAACGGCTCTGGGAGTCCGAGACCAACCCCTTCAAGGTCGTTCCGGAATTCCCTGTGCGGATCGCGGCGGACGATTGGACCATCGCTGCTGGCAATGTTCGCTGGGCCATGAAGCTCTTCGCCTATCAGTGCGGCGATGAGTTCGCAGTCGAGCGCGGCCTCAAGGTTGACGGCGAAGAGCGACTGCGTCTCGCCAAGGCCGCGGCGCGCGGTCTGCAGAGTGCCTCCGTCGCCATGAAGCCGGTACTCGGCTGGGGAGACGCTGCGCCTGGTGCGAGCGCCGTGCCGGCGCCCGGCAACGCATCGCCGAGCGTTGCAAGCCGAACCATCGCCGCCGCGTCAGGCAAGCCGCTGTCCTTCTCCGAGTTGGTCGAGGGATGGGCTCGGGAGCGCAAGCCCGCGAAGAAGACCGCCTACATGTACCCACGTGTCATGGATCAACTGAAGGAGTTCCTTGGCCATGACGATGCCCGGCGCCTGCCCGCCGATGATCTCGTTGCCTGGCCAACCGATCTGATAGCGAATGAACTGAGCGGCAAGACGATCCGCGATGCCAAGCTCGCACCAGTGAGGGCGATGCTGCGGTGGGCCGTCGATAACAGGCTGCTTCCCAACAACGTCGCCGAGCGCATCACCATCAGCATCAAGGGTACGCTGAGCACGCGCAAACGGGGCTACACCGACGATGAAGCGAAGGTGGTGCTCACGGCCGCTCGGAAAGCAAATGGCGGCGCACGTCGCTGGGTGCCGTTCGTCGCGGCTTACACAGGCGCGCGGGTCGCCGAGATCTGTCAGCTGCGTGCCGAAGACATCCGCACCATCGAAGGCATCCCTTGCATGGTTTTCGCGGCTGAGGCCGGCTCACTGAAGAACGCCAACTCCGAGCGTGCCGTGCCGCTGCACCCGTGCCTGGTCGAAGAGGGCTTCCTCGCCTTCGCGACGAAGACGAAAGGAGGCCCGCTCTTCGTCGATCTAGACCCAGATCGCTTTGGCAGCCGCGGTGGCAACGGCAGCAAGGTTCTCAGCCGCTGGATCCGCTCGATTGGTATCGATGACAAGCGGCTCTCACCAAACCATAGCTGGCGCCACCGCCTGAAGACGCTGGCACGTCGTCATGGCCTAGCATCTGACGCTGTCGATGTGATCACCGGCCACAGGCCCAAGTCTGTTGGCGACGTTTACGGCGATCACGAGATGACCTCACTGCTACGCGAGCTCAAGAAGATCCCCGACATGATGAAGGCGAAGCCAAGCGAGACCGCGGCCTGAGGCCGCCAGGCCTCAGAACGGGAGCACCGGAATTTCCAGCCAGAGGTCCGTCTTGGTCGGGTTCACCCAAGTCATCTTGAAGCCGAGATAGCTGTGACCGGAGTTGGTATAGATCTCGGTGAGGCAGCTGCGCTCGACGACGATACCGGCATCGTCCTTGCGCTCATACTGCTGGCCGGGCGTGTCCATGCGCTGGATCGTGATGCCGAGCTGCCTGATCCGGGGAGCGTTGTGAAACGCACGTGTAGCGAGTGAGACGGTCGCCGGGCTGTTGCATGAGGGCATTTGTCCAGCCGTGATGCCTGAGCCGAAAAGGGGGCCGAAGCTTGGCCACAACCTCTTCTCGTACATGTAGGCGCCGATGATCGTCGCCACCGACACGACGCCGATGGTCACCAGAGTCGTATTGTTGTTGCCCGCCATGCTGCTCCCCCTCTCCTGCGCAGAAATTCAGCCGAGGGCGCAGGAAGTTTATTTATAGGCTTATTGGCGGTTTTTTACTATCTGAGCAAGCGGCCATATCCGGCGATGGATGCGGCCAAAATTGTCGCCTGGAACATTCGAAAACTTCGAGTCGAGCGCGGCTGGACGCAGGATGCCTTGGCTGATGCTGCCGAGATCGATCGGACCTATATCGGACGATTGGAGCGGTCGAATGAGAACCCGAGCCTGTCCGTTTTGGATAAGCTAGCAGGCGCGCTAGGAGTCGCTTTGCCGGTCCTCGTGACTCCGCCTGAACCGGACGAACCGTTGCCGCGCGGAATGACCCGCGGTCGCAAGCCAAAGTCGCGTTGACGAACGGTTATGCCGAGTGGGCCTCGACCCTTTCCTCGCTTCCGCAATTGGGCCCGAACCAGACGCTTCGAGAATCAGCTCAGCCGCTAATGGTCGCCAGATGAATTTGTTCGACGTTTGTTCCTGACATTGATACCCTCACGCCCACGAAAATTTCGACGGCACGGAACCTCAAACGACGCTATCAATCGGCCGCTGATATGCGGGAGGCTGCATGCGCCTGAAGACAAATCTTCGCGGGGTGGTCCGCCAGACCGCTCTGCCGAAATGGAAGTGCCTGCTTCCGCTGTTTGAAGCCATCATGAATGCCTTCCAGGCCATTCAGGAAGCGCCTACGTCCTCCGATCATTCCATCATCATCGAATGCGAACGCGACAACGTTCTAAGTATCGGGGATGAGCCGGCTCCGTTCGTCGCGTTCACGATCCGGGATACGGGCGCAGGGTTCAACGACGATAATTTCGACTCCTTCAACACCGCCTACTCGGAATACAAGGTCAGCCGCGGCGGCAAAGGTCTGGGCCGCATCATGTGGCTGGTTGCATTTGAGAAGGCGGAGATCGACAGCATATTTCGAGAAACGGACACAGCGCATCCTTGGCGCCGACAGTTCGTTTTCGACACCAACTACGATCCCGATCATGCGACCCCTACCGCCATTGAGGCTGGCCGCACAGGCACAACAGTCCGCCTGTCCGGGTTCAGAAACACATATCGCGAAGAATGCCCCCGGTCCGTTGAAGCGCTAACCCAGCGGATCATTGAGCACTTCATTCTCGTGCTGCTCCGCTCCGATTGCCCGCGGATTGAAATCCACGCCGATGGATTTAAGCACTCGGTGAATGACATTTTTCAGAAAGATTATCGCGAGAGCGCTTCTGAAACGACCTTCACCGTCAATGATACGCCTTTCACGCTTCACGGCTTCAAAATCGCCTCCTCCCGCGCAAACAAGCACCGGCTGATATACGCGGCCAACTCCCGGGGCGTGCTGACTGAGAATCTTGACGACCACATCCCGAACCTGGCGACCAAGCTCTCCGAGAGTGATGGTTCGACGTTTGTTTATCTCGCGATCGTCCAGGGCGGATATCTCGACCAGAAGGTCAATAATTTCCGGACCGACTTTGATATTTCCGCAACCGATGGAGCAGAAGCGGACGATCAGCGCCAAGCATCGCTCTTGCCGTCAGAAGTGATCTCCAAGGCTGATATCCGTAGCGAGTGCGTCAAGGCGATCAATGACGCCCTTGCCGAGTATATTCAGACCCTGAATGAAGCCAAGATAGAGCGCATTCTGAAGTACGTGAAAGAGGATGCCCCTCAGTACAAACCGCTGATGCGGTACAAGGACGCGTTCATCAATAAAATTCCGCCGAACGCCGCCAAGATCGACCTCGAAATGGCGCTTCATCGGGAGCTGCATCAGCGCGAAGTTGAGATCAAGCGCGACAGCAACAAGATGATCACCGGCGCCGAGAAGATTGACGACTACGAAACGTATCGCGCCCGCCTATCGGACCTGATTGAGCGTCACAGCGAGATCGGCACCGCTGCCCTCGCGCACCATGTCATGCACCGGAAAATCATCATCGAGCTTCTGGAAAAGGCAATCAGGGCCAACGAAAAGACGGGCAAGTACCCGCTTGAGCAGGTGGTCCACAACATCATCTTCCCGATGCGATCGACCGATCACGAAACGCTCTACTCGCAGCAAAACCTGTGGTTGATCGACGAGCGTCTTACGTTCCACACATACATCGCATCGGATAAGCAGATTGCATCGCATGAAGGTCTCGACAGCGAATCCCGCAAGCGTCCCGACATAGCGATTTTCGACAGAAAGATTGCGTTCGCAGAACCCGTAGACGATTCCGCTCCGCTAAATTCCATCGTGGTCATTGAATTCAAGAAGCCTGGCCTCGACACCTATACGGACGGCACAAACCCTGTGTCTCAGGTGTTCGATCAGATCAACGATATCCGCAGCAACACCACCATGGGCGACAACGGCCGCCCTATTCGGGTTGCGAACAACAAGGTTCCGGCGTTCGCATACATCGTCTGCGATATAACCCCGTCTCTTGTCCGGGTTCTGGAAAAGATGGACGCGCTCCCAACACCCGACGGATTGTGCTTTTACGGCTATCAGCGCACGTACGGCATTTATTTTGAAGTGCTGGACTACGGCAAAGTCGTTTCAGACGCTAAGCGCCGCAATCGCATCTTCTTCGACCGCCTAAATATCAATTCCTGACGCGCGGTCGCGTCCTTCTAATCTGCTGGCTGCCAGGCAAGACGGATATCCGTCCGCTATTCGGCAATCGGCAAACGTCCGCTTTGGTGGCGCCAAGCAAACGTTCCTGACCAGGCACGCACGTACCATAAGATACCTTATTCGACGGCTATCCTTTCAGCTCGCCTTACGCTGGGCCCTCACAAACAGCGTGTGGATAGGCGCTGCAATCTTACTGCGATTGCGCCCCTGCCGTTTAGCGGCATAGAGGCTGGCGTCCGCGCGGGACACTATCGTGGCCGCGGAGAGAGTTTCATTCGGCCCAACGGAGCAGCCTCCGATGCTGACTGTAACATGGGGCGCGGCAGAGTTGCCCTCATGGCAAATGTTCAAGTCTTCGATCGCGCATCGGATTCGCTCGGCCACGGCCTTGCAGCCGTCGGCGTCAGTATCGGGGAGGACCAGTGCGAACTCCTCGCCGCCATAGCGCGCGGCGATGTCTCCGGGTCGGGTGGCATGGTTCTGCAACACCCCGGAAATCTGCTGCAGGCAAACGTCGCCCGCCTGGTGTCCGTAGGTATCGTTGAACGCCTTGAAATGGTCGACGTCGATTAAAAGTACGGCCAACGGTTTGCTGTGGTCAGTCACGGCTGCCACTTCTTGCGCAAGCCGTGCGTCAAGGTGGCGGCGGTTGGCAAGTCCGGTCATGGCGTCGAGGGTCGCAAGCCGCGCAAGATGCGTCTCGAGCTGCTTGTGCTCCGAAACATCGCGGGAGATGGACACCACGCCGTCGATGGCGCCGGTGTTCGGATCACGTGTGACGGTGAGGGAAGATTCAAGCCAGACGATGCCGCTGGTGCGATGTCGGGTTCTGTAGGCGATCAGCGCCTCTTGCCTCTCGCCTCGCCGCATGGCTTCGACAACGGCTTCCACCGCGGCGCGGTCATCGTCGTGCAGCCCGGCAAGGGCATGGCGTCCGACGAGAACGTCGGGTGACCAGCCCAGGATGCGGAGTGACGAAGGCGATACGTAGGTCAAAGTGCCGTCGAATGCGATGCGGGACACCACGTCGCTCGAGGACTCCGCGAGCAGCCGGAAATCAGCTTCCTGCGCGGTGATTACACGCAGAAGCTTTTGCCTTTGCGCCAGCTCACGGACAACCAGCAATCCCATCCCGGCGAGGAGCAGCGTCAGGCCAACGATTGTGCCCATGCGGCCAATGACGCCCTGCCTCCAGCCTGCAAGGACGTCTGATTCCGCGTGGGATGCCAGGACGGTCAGCGGGAATCGGTCGCTTCGGTAGAACGCGCTCGCCCGCTGCACGCCATCAAGGACGCTTTTAAAACGGACCGCGCCGGATTGTGCACCGGTGGGGTTCTGAAGAGCAGCTGAGCCCGAGAAATCATGCCCAACGAAGCGCTCGACGTGTGGGTAGCGCGCCAGAAGCGTTCCCGAGTGGGTCAGCAGCGCCAGCGAGCCCTGCGGGCCCATGTCAAAGCCCGCGTAGATCCCAGAGAAATATGCGACGTCTATCGTCGCGAGGACGACGCCGCCGAAGCTGCCATCCGGAAGGTTCACGCGCCTGGATACCGTGATGATCCATTGGCCACCTGAGCGGCTCTTGACGGGCGGTCCGATGAAAGGCTCCCTGCTATTCGACGTGCGGTGATGCTGGAAATAGTCGCGGTCAGCGTTGTTAAAGCCCCGGAGGTTGACTGTTTCCGAGGTCGCTACCCACGAGCCATCCGCGGCATAGACAAACAGTCCACGCAAGCGGGGAAGGGTCGCCTTCCTTAGGTAGAGAAAGCCCTGAAGTCGAGAAACAGCCTCTGCCGTGAAACCTTCTGTTTCCAGACGGTGAGCGATGCCGATTAGCGCCGTATCCGCGAGCTCGATACTGTCATCGGCGTGCTGGATCAAAGAGCGGGCAAGGTTGCGCGCGTCGTGCTGGGAGGTGCGGAGTTCGGCGTCCCGCAGCTCGCTCTCGCGAAGCGCGCCCAAGCCGATCAGGGAGAGGCACACGACGAATACGAAGCAAGCGGCCAGTGTGGTTTTGAGGCCTGAGCCCCCTCTTAGGGTTGCGGCTGTTGTCGCGGACATCGTGCGCTCCTCGCGCCCGAGAGTCCCCGAAATCTACTAAGGAAACGCGGAGAATATTTGTTAACGGCAACTCATTTGACGGCAATCCGCTGACCGCCTGGAGAGGAAGAGGTTCAGGGACTTTGTTGGAGAGGCTTTCTCGTTTGTGCCCGACTCTCTCTCCAGTCGCGACACGGGATGTCCAGGCCGGCCGGTTTCGGAAACTGGATGGTCTGCAATCTGAAGTAACATCGAGCTTGTCATATCCGCCTTGGGTGTGCTTTCCGGGTTTTCCCTTACGGCGGATGGAATCAAAACGTTGCCTCGGCGGCAGTTAGGAGTTTGTCGGAATCATCGGCTTTTGCCATTTATTTCGATTCAAGAAACCGAATCATGAAGCGGCAGCATGTCAGCAGCAGTCATAACAAACTACCGTTTCACGGCGGCACAAATTAGAGTTCCCGACGTTTGGGACCACGCTACGTTCTGTTCGTTGTCGGATGAAATCGGAGCCGCACGAGCTAACGAAATCCTAGCCGAATTTGGCCGCTACATCGATGAGCTGTTGCTCACAGTGGGGCGGGGATCCTTCGACCTTCTGCTGCTGCGACGCGAGGTGCATAATATTTCGGCCATGAGCAAGCCACTTGGTTTCGAAAGGCTTTGGGAATGCGCCGATCGTATCCTGCGCGCTCGAAGCCAGCATGGCGTCGCTAGCCAGTTGGCAGTCCTTCTGTCTGAGGTTGATATCGTCAAGGATCGGCTGGGGACGGCGTTGTAGTGACTGGCACCGACCGTCGGCGGACGCCGGCTAGGGAAACGGAAGCTATGAATCAAAGGGCGCTGGGTGGTCATCAGCGCTCTTCAGTTCGCACATTGGCCAGGGCTGCCTGGTTTGGCTACGCCTGTGCGATCGGGGTCGTCGCCTGCTTCATGCTTTGGGCTGCTTGGCAGACCCGCAACAGCAAACTGTCAGAAGCCCGGCAGACAACCCAGAACCTCGCGCGTGTGATTGAGCAGAACACTGTGCGGTCATTCGAGGCGGTGCTTCTGCTGCTGCGGCTTACAGAGTTCCGTCTAACGCAAGTGTCAACCGACGGCGCCGGTATGCCGCCATGGGATCCGGCGCAGTTCCGATCGGAGATTTTTGCGCGGATTGGATTCATCTCGAACATAGAGGCGGTCGATACCGCCACGCAGCAGGTCGTGTTCCGATTGGATCAGACGAACGCTCAAGCGCCGACGCGGTTGTCAGCATCGGAGCTGGCGGAAGCCCTAAGTGCGGTGTCTCAGAACGCCATTGGCGTTGCGATAGGAAGGCCGGTGAAGAGCATCGACGATCATTGGATGCTACCGGTTAGTCGCAAGCTCGGCCGCCCTCTCGCCGGTCAAAGCGGTGATGTCGTGCTCACAGCTTACGTCTCTCTATCCCGCCTCCAATCGTTCTATGACCGCATCGATATCGGTAACGGCTCTATTGCGCTGCTGAAGGACGATTTTAGCCTGATCGTCCGTCGCCCGCGGCTGGATGCGAGCGTTGGAACGATCATTGCGCCAGGTCGGGCAGCAGAACTTCTTTTGCGCCCTGGCGAGCAAACTGTGGAGGGGCGTTCGGGAGCCGATGGCGTTGTTCGCATCGCTAGTGTTCGGCGGCTTGAGGGGTGGCCGCTGGTTGTCGCCGCCACGCTCGATAGGGCGGAGGTGTTATCGCCAATCAATTACACCATCGCGCGCAACTTTTTGATTGCGGCTCTATGCGCTGCCGTTCTGGGGTTGGCGGTGCGCCGCTTGATCGAGGTCGTCAATCAGCGTGCCCAATCTGAAGATCGCTCGTTCAGGCAGGCCGAGATTTTTCGGAGTATTCTCGATCACATGGCCCAGGGCCTGATGATGGCCCGACCCGACGGCAAGATGGCCGTCTACAACAAGCGCGCCATTGAGCTGCTCGGCTTGCCCAAAGAGCTTCTAGATAGTCGTCCCACTTCTGATCAGGTGCTGGCTTGGCAAACGGCCAATGGAGAGTTCGCCCCCGCGGACGTCAGCGCCTTGAGCAGGCTGAATCCGTTCGACGGAAATGGCCCCAACGTCTATCAGCGCATGCGACCGAACGGCGTGTGGCTGGAGATCACAACTGTTCCGCTGCCGACGGGCGGGGTGATCAGAACTTATACCGACATCTCAAAGCGGAAAGCCGCGGAACGCGCGCTGGAGCAAAGCGAAGAGCGCTATCGGATATTGACCGAGACGACCAGCGATACCATCACCCGGCTAAACCTAGACTTCAAACGCGAGTATGTCTCGCCCAATTGCGCCAAAATATTCGGTTTCACCCCGGATGAAATGCTGGGAGGCCAACCCTCCACCAGCATCCATCACGAAGATGCCGACTCGGTAAGGGCTTTTGCGGCTGAACTGGTGGCAGGTAAGGTGTCCGATGATCGCGGCACGGTCACCTACCGCACTCGGCACAAGGCGGGTCACTGGGTCTGGGTCGAGGCGGCCATGACCCTAGCGCGTGATCCTTCCAGCGGCGGGGCGGTCGCGATCGTCTGTTCACTGCGTGACACCACCGACCGAAGGGCCGCGGAAGAAGCGCTTCAGGAAAGCGAGGCAAGATTCCGGCTGCTCGCCGACAACGCGACCGATGTGGTGGTCCGTATCGACTTGAACTTTCGCCGCCGATACGTCTCTCCCTCGTCCAGAGAAATTCTGGGTTATGATCCGGAGGAGCTTCTGGAGACCCCGCTCGCGCACATTGTCCACCCTCACGACGAACCGGCTCTGCGCCAGTGCTTGAGTTCTCTGAGAGAAGGGGAAGTCGAACAGGGAACGAGCCTCTACCGGTGCAAGTGCAAGGACGGCCACTGGATGTGGATGGAGACCCATCTGCGTCTCATCCGAGATTCGGTCGGGCAGCCTCTCGAGATTCTTGCGAGCGGCCGCGATGTGACCGAACGGCACCTGCACGCTGAGGAGTTGCGGGCAGCAAGAGACAAGGCTGAGGCCGGTAGCAAAGCGAAGAGCGATTTCGTCGCGACGATCAGTCACGAAATCCGCACGCCGTTGAATGCGGTGATTGGATTTAGTGGTCTTCTGCTGGAGCGGGACGACCTGCCGGGCGATGTCGTGCACCAGCTCAACGTTGTTCACGATGCAGGCAATGCGCTGCTGAATGTCGTCAACGACGTGCTCGATTTCTCAAAGATCGAGGCGGGAGAGATTGTTGTCGATCAGCAACCCTTCGGCATTCGTCCGCTTTTGCAGGCCTGCATCGCCATGCTGCAGCCGGCGGCGTTGGCCAAAAATCTCCGACTTGATCTCGAAGTATCGGAGACGGTGCCGCAAGAGCTTCTGGGTGACGCCGGTTTAGTGCGACAGGTGCTGCTCAACCTCATGAACAATGCGGTTAAGTTCACCTCTCATGGCTACGTTAGGGTGGTTGTCGACCATATGCAGGGTGGGACGCTGTTTTGCGTTGAGGACAGCGGACGCGGTATTCCAACCGATAAACACGATAGGCTCTTTAAGGAGTTCAGCCAGGTTGATGCCGCGCACAACCGCACATTCGGTGGAGCGGGCCTTGGGCTCGTCATCTGCAAACGCATCGTCGAACGCCTGGACGGCTCTATTGGATTTGAGAGCAATCCTGGGCTCGGATCTCGCTTTTGGTTCAGGCTACCTCTTGTCGGAGCCCCGGCCGGCGCAGTCAAAGAAATTGAACGCGGCGACGACGGCACTGATCTTTGCCTCAACATTCTTGTAGTTGACGACATGGCGGTGAATCGGGAGCTGGCTGCCGCCATTCTCCGGTCGGCCGGCCACCAGGTTGACCTTGCGGGCGACGGGAAAATGGCGATCGATCGCGCGATGCAGTCCGCATACGACATCATTCTGATGGATGTTCAGATGCCGATCATGGACGGCCTGGAAGCCGCCGAGCGCATTCGCGAGTCATCGGGACCCAATGCCGCGGTGCCCATCGTTGCGCTCACCGCAAACGCCTACGCAGAGCAGGTGGCTGCCTACGTTCGTGCCGGCATGGAGCATCATATCTCAAAGCCCTTCACGCCGCAGACGCTGAGGACCTTAGTAAGCCAGATCGCCGCTGGATCGAAGTCGCGTGCGGCGGCCGGCCCCACCGCCTGGGTTTCTTCTACCCTCGATCCCCATACGGTGCGCGAATTGATGTCGTCCGTGGGTCCGGATCGGGCAATTACTCTCTACAAGATGTTCCTTGCGGACATCGATCGTCCCTTACCCACAGACGGCGATGCAGCAGGTCTTCGAGAACTCGCCTCAGTTGCGCATCAGCTGGCGGGTTCGGCGGGCTTGTTGGGATTGTCGGAGCTCGAACATTGCGCTCGGACGGTGATGGACCTAGCTGTCGTAGGGGCGCCGGTGAGCGATGAGCTCGCGGCCTTGGACCAAGCCCGTACCAAGGCCTCGGCAGCAGTGGCTGAACTCTTAGCAACCCGTGCAGCTGCATGAGGGGGCCGATCAAGCCGCAATAACGCGATTTCTTCCTGATGCCTTTGCCTGATACAGGCCCTTGTCCGCCCGGTGGATGAACGCCTCGGCCGACTCGCCTCTGAGATGCTCCGCGACGCCGACAGAGACGGTGACCTTACCCAGTACCTCGCCGCTTCCGCGACGGACCAACTCCTTGCTCGCGACCGCCCGCCTGATTTTCTCGGCGACAACCACCGCTGCTTCGCGACTTGTGCCGGGGAGAATGACCGCAAATTCCTCCCCGCCGTATCGTGCGGGATGGTCGCCGTGGCGCACATCTGTGCTGAGGATGCCGCCGATGAGCCTAAGGACCTGATCACCCGTAGTGTGGCCGTACTGGTCGTTGAAGCGCTTGAAGTGGTCGACGTCCAGCACCAGTAGCGAGAGGGGTCGGTTGGTCCCCTGTACGCCGGAAATCGCTTTGTCTATAGCCCGGTCAAAGGCCTTGCGGTTCGGCAGGTTGGTCAGCGCGTCGGTGAGGCTTTCGGCCCGGACAATGTGAAGGCTCTGCTGAAGGTCGGCGATTTCCTTCTTGGCATTCTCAAGCATCGATTCAAGCTCGATGTTCTTGTTCTCGAATCGTGTTGACACTTCCTTGATTAGGCCGATCATTGACCTTACGGTCTCGGCGTCCTTCTCGGTCAGCCCCTTGTCGATCACGGTCATATGCTTGCGGCAGGTCGCCGACGCGCCTCGGGCGGCTTCAATAATTTCTGAGACCTGCGCCGCCCGGCGGCTCAGCCTGTCGCTCAAGCCGACAGCCTCGGTCAGCATGCGCCCCGAGGGCATGTACCTCGCATGGAAATCCGTCACCTGTGCTGGAGTCGGCGCGGCGCCGGAAGACAGAGCCTGATCAATGGCTTCGTTGAGCCCGGGGGTCAGACCTTCAACATAGCCAAACCAAAGCTCAAAGGTAGAAGGATCTGCCCTCAGGCCGTACGATTCGATCAACGCTATCGCCTGCCTGGCACGCTGGATCGAGATGTCGGCAGCCGAGCTACCAGCACCCTTTGAAGCCTCGCGGATGGTCGGATCGCTTGCGTGACTAGTGCACGCATCACTTTCCCGTTCGATGGTTCTCTCAAGAAGCATGGCTGTGATCTCGCGGATGTCGAGCGCACTGAACCACGCCTGAGAAACTATCGCTGTCAGTGTCCTCACGCGCGATTGTGGGGGTCCCCCTGACGAGGAAGCACCTGATTAACCCTGACAAACCCTAGAGGTCTAACAGCCAGCCTGCGGTTGCCCCGTAACGCACGAGCTCGGCTCGGGATGTCACACCAATCCTTGCGAATCCACGCGCACGGTAAGTCTCCACTGTCTTCACGCTTACGGCCAGCTGCCGAGCGATCTCCTTGTTCGACAGGCCTCTTGCCACCTGTCGCAAAACGGCTTCCTCTCGTTCGGTAAGTTTGCCCTCTGTCGCGTGCGCCGCACCGCGACGGCCTACGTTCGGGCCGAGGACGTGGCCAACAACGGCAGGATCAATAAACAGTCCGCCGATGAAAACCGACCTCACTGCCGGTGCCAGGGAGGACACAATCGAGCGCTTTAACAGGTAGCCCGATGCGCCCCCTTCGATCGCCTGCGTGACAGTGGCACGGTCATCGTTGGATGTCAGAAGCAGCACACGAGTTGCTGGATGGTTCTCGCGGATGCGTCGCGTCAGAACAATGCCATTCAGATCCGGCATCGAAATGTCGAGAATTGCTACGTCCGGCGCTTCTCTGCGGATCAGTTCAAGCGCTTCGCTGCCGGACTGCGCCGCTTCTAACAGTTCGATGTCCGGCTCAGCAGACAGACGAAACCTGAGCCCATCGAGGATCAAAGGATGGTCATCTGCAACGACGACGCGGATACGTTTTTCCATGCCGGATTCGCCCAGCCAGATGCTGCTCTGAAACAAGACATTGGACGGCAAATGGCCAATTACAACCGCTTTCCGTGATTTTCCTCTGCGGCATTTCAACCACAACGAGCACCGCGCCCCACATGGGCCGGTTTACCCGGGAGCGTGATCACTCCGCTGCCATGGGGTACAATCGTCGCCGGCCGTGCGGAAGCCGCGCGGTCGCTCCAAACGGAAAATCGCCATGGCGACAACGCGAACTCTCTTAATCTCCGCAGCTCTTTTGGGCATTTTTCCCGGGACCTGCCATGAGCCAAGCTCAAGTCGTAGCTGGGATCACCTATGAAGAGATAGAGCGACCGACCCGGCTGCCGGAAGACATGCAACCGCTTCCCGGTGCCAGCTTGAGCTTCCTGTCGATCAGCGCGATCGATGGGTTCAAGGTCGCCGCCGCTTGGTGGCGGCCGCTGGAGAAGCCGGTCGCGAATACGACGCTGCTTGTGCAGGTGCATGGCAGCGGTGGCAATCTCGCCTCCGTGCAGACGCGGGCGACGGCTCGCATCCTCTCGGCGCAGGGCCATGCAGCGCTTTCGATCAGCACGAGACAGCACGACCGGAACGTCAACACGGACAACTTCTTCGACATCCGGCGCGACATCGAGGCCGCAATCGTGGCCGCCAAGGCTCTCGGCTACCGCACCATTGTCCTGCAAGGTCAGAGCCTCGGGAGCGCACAGCTGGCCTTTTATGCGGCTACCGACTGGGATCCGGCGATTTAAGGGCGTCATCCTGACCCGCGCCGTCGCGAAACTGGCCTGGACAGCACGCCACGTCCATATCCAAGACGAAGACGCCTACCGGGCGCTGGCCAAGGCAGCGCGGGAGGCTTTGCGTGAAGGCCGGCCGTGGGTGACGTTGCCGATACCGATGCGCTGGATCGGCGGCTGGAACGCCCCGGTGACGGGGCAGCACTTTCTAACCTACCGCGACGAAGCCGCGAGCGCCGCCGACACGACATTCTGGATCGCGCGGATCCCGCGTCCGATCCTGCTGGTGCGCGATGCTGCCGACAGTGTCATTCAACCGTTCGAGCCCTACCTGCTTCTGAGCACAGCGCGTGCCGAGGGCTCGCTCGTTCCCGACATTCGCTATGTGCTGCTGCCCAATTCCCGCCCGCCGAGCGTTGAGGGGCACACCTTTGCTAACAACACCGGACCGCTGGCCGAGGCTATTGCGTCCTGGCTAGCAGAACGGGGGCTGTAGGCGTTATCAGTTCAGCCGCACTTATCGCGGACCCCCGCCCGGTGAAACGAGCGCAGCCTTATTTCTGCCGAATTCTCCCTATTTTCCTCTCGCCGTTCCGGGCCCCTCTGATGGCTTCGCGCCATGATGTCGGATCATCTCGTCACTCTCGAGAATGGGTCCGGCTATGGAACTCCTCTCTATAATTCTGCTCGCCACCTGGCTGACTAAGCCAGTTTGGATGTGGCTGCTCTTTATCGGCATCGTCGCGGTCTTGCTGGTGCTTGACCTGGGTGTTCTGCATAAGGGACACCGGGAGATCGATACGCGCGAGAGCTTGCTCCTATCCGCCTTCTACATTTCGCTTGGCGTCGCGTTCGGCGGGTGGGTTTGGTGGGCGCTCGGCTCTGAAGCTGGCATGAACTATATGACCGGCTTTGCGGTCGAGAAGGCGCTGGCGATGGACAATGTTTTTGTCATCGCCATGATTTTCGCCTTCTTCGCGGTGCCCCGAAAATATCAGCACAGAGTTCTATTCTGGGGCATTCTCGGCGTCATCCTCCTGCGCGCCATCATGATCGGCGTGGGCGCTGCCGTGGTGCAGCAGTTCGCGTGGGTGCTCTACATCTTCGCGCTGTTTTTGGTGGCGACCGGCATCAAGATGCTGGTGGTCAAGCAAAGCGAAACCGACATTTCGAAGAACCCCGTGCTGGCGTTCATGCGCCGACGGTTCAATGTGACGACCGAGCACCATGGTGAGCGCTTCTTTGTGAAGCTGCCCGACCCCAACCATGCCGCTACGGGTCGGCGCGTCTGGTTCATGACGCCCCTGTTTCTTGCGCTTGTGCTGATCGAGATCGCGGACGTGATCTTCGCCGTCGACTCCGTGCCGGCGATCTTCGCGATCACGACCGATCCGTTCATCGTCTACACGTCGAACATCTTCGCCATCCTGGGCCTGCGAGCGCTCTACTTCGCGCTCGCCGCCATGGTGCATCGGTTCCACTACCTCAAGGCAGCTCTTGCGCTGGTGCTGATATTCATCGGCAGCAAGGTGTTCGTGGCCGACCTCTTCGGGATCGACAAGGTACCGCCAATCGTCTCGCTGTCGGTCACATTTGGCCTGCTCGCAGGCGGTGTCCTCTACAGCCTGTGGCGGACGCAAACGACGAACCAAGCTGAAGCGGCTCACTAGGGGAGGTCACAATGAAGCAGCCATCAGAAGCTTTTCCATCGCATCTGGTCCAGCGCTTCTGCGCTGGCATTGAAGACGGTCGCCGGCGGGGTTTGAATAGTGCTGATCTCACATCGTTTGCGCTCATGCACCTCGTTGCCGACGTGCTGATGCTGGATAGACCGCCGCCTATGTCTCTCCGTCCTGTGCCAGTTCGTTCGATCAGGCATCCCTTGCGCTGAAGACCCAATCAACAACAACGACCAGAGGCCCCTATGATCCGCGAACTGATCCTGAGCTTCATCTCAAGCTTCATCATCCAGCCTGTTGAGGCGGAGCTAAAGCAAAGCCTTACCGCTGCGGGCGCTCCCCATGCCGTGGTGTCGAGCGTCAAGGCCTGTGCACAGACAGCCGGTCCCGCCTTACTCGAGCGCGCATCGTCTGACTGGTGGTGGGCCACATCCACCGGCTTTAAGGTCGCGACTGGCATGAAGGAGCCGGTCGAGGTGGTGGCAACATACGCGCCGGACTGCCACCATGCGATTGACGCCGCCAACCTCTACCTCAACAACTCCCGGCAATCGCTGTCATCATCCGGTCGATCAATGCCGGACGTGTGAGCGCGTAGCTGAGCTGAGGCGCACGGACTTGGACGTACTTTTCTCTCCGGTCATCCTGTTCTTCACTCTCGGCGCACTCGCTGCCGCGGCGCGATCCGATCTGTCGATACCTGAACCGATCGCTAAAGGACTGTCGCTCTATTTGATGGCAGCCATTGGCCTGAAGGGGGGTGTCCAAGTCGCCGAGGCTGGCGTGTCGATGCCGATGGCATTGACCGCGCTGGCGGGGCTGGGGTTGAGCTTCGCTATACCAATCACCGCCTATCACGCACTGCGCTCCTTCGGTCGCCTTGACGGCGTCAATGCAGGAGCAGTGGCGGCTCATTATGGCTCGGTCAGCGTGGTGACCTACGTGGCTGGCAGCGAACTGCTGACGAGCCTCGGCACGCCACCGGCCGGGTTTATGATCGCGGTCATGGCGCTGATGGAAACGCCCGCAATCATTGCCGGTCTTGTGCTGGCGAAGGGTGGATTATCGGCGTCCGACGAGCGAAGCCGCCTCGTCCATGAAACGCTTCTGAACGGCACGGTCGTGCTGCTGCTCGGCAGCTTCGCCATCGGGCTCATCATTGGTAAAGCCGGGTTCGCGCCTATCGCCGCGGTGTTCGAAGGTGGCTTTCGCGGCGTGCTATGCCTGTTCCTCCTCGACATGGGACTGATTGCGGTCCGCCGCCTGCAAGCCACGCGTTCATTGACGTGGCGCTTGGTGATATTGGGCGTCGCTTTCCCGGTCGTCCACGGCATTGCGGGTACGGCCTTCGGCACGCTGATTGGACTTGATCCTGGATCATCGGCCGCCTTCGGAATGCTTGCGGCCAGTGCTTCCTACATCGCTGTGCCGGCGGCCATGCGCATGGCGCTTCCGCAAGCCGACGTGGGGCTTTCGCTGGCCATGTCCCTAGCCGTGACCTTCCCGTTCAATATTGTGGTCGGTCTGCCGATGTTCGCATTCCTCGCACGATGGATGGGAGTATGACCGGGTACACCGCTCACCGTAAAGTCGAGATCCTGGTCGACGCTCCTCTCGCAGCCAAGGTCATCGATATCATCAACGGCTGTGGAGGAACTGGCTATACCGTGTTCCAGGCGATCGCTGGAGCAGGGCAGCATGGCACGTGGTCGGACGATCAGATCACCGGGGCAGGCAACAAAGTCCTCGTGCTGACCGTGGCGTCACAAGCGGTCGCCGATCGCATTGCGCTGCAGCTTTCTGGTCTCTTGGACAGCCACACGCTGTTGATGTGGATTTGCGATGCGGCAGTTATCCGCCCCCACAAATTCTAGCGTCCGCGCCACCTGGTAGGGCTGCCGTTTAGCACTTCCACTGCTGCGCCTGCCACCGCTCGGCGAGCGCTGATAGTTGCTTCACACTGCGAACCGGCTCGGTCGGCTCGAGTTGTTCGTAAATCACTCCCACACCGGTCGCCGTTTTCCGGGCAATCTTGCAGATTCGTGTTACGCCACCTCGCGGACCCGTAAACAGGAGAATGAACTGCTCGGGTACGATTTCCGGGTCTACGGTGATGAGCATCCCGTCATCGGATATGTCCTGAATGAAGCATCGGCCAACCAGGACTGAATCAAGGCTCATAATATGGCCAGGATAGCCCAGTTTGCGTCGTTTCGATTTGCGCTTTTGGCTTGTCACAGAACTAACGCTTAGCCTGATAGACCGAACTCGACTTCACCCGATTCCCGCTTGGCATGTTCACACCCAGCAAACCGTTCCGGGTAGGTGATGGCAAGATATAGCTCAGTGGCCAAACGGTTCGCCTCGGATGCGCGCCGCAGAATTTGCATGAGCTCACTTTTTTGCTGGCCCCGATCGCTTCGGCTCACTTCAGAAGTTGCCTCATGCAGTGCAATAGCACTTCGCACGAGAGCCATTAGGGCGATGTCTTCCACCGGGTTTTTGAGTGTTCGCTCTGTTCTTGGAAACTGTATAACCGTCATCGACAGCTCCTAGCGAATTGCGATCCTGAATCGCATGCGATCATGGATCCGGCAATCGCAGCCTTGCCGCGCAATCCGACGATGCAGCTGAACTGTAAACAGGTGATTGATCGCGTCGTAAGGAAAAGCCTGACACATGCTCTTCGCTTTCGAAGCAGGCGCCGCAGTTCTTCATATGCGAGGTGTCGCTATATGGAAGCCCCATCAAGTATTCGTTAGCGATACGCTGGAAGAGGTAGCTCCCCCCTATCCGGAGGGGCTCGATGGAGCGGGGACGGTCTTTCGTTTCGAACTAGGTCGATTGGTCGTCGCAGGCCGTGGCCAAGCCGATTATGCGTGAAGAGGTACCGTCTGCGGAGGGGCCGCACGCTGCAACATTCTATGCGCTATCCCGCTGACCCGATTTTCTGAAGAGCTTCCGCGTTGTCGCGGAAACCTTGAGCGGCATTCTTCATGGTAGGGGAGTTAGCCTGTCTACCCTTGGCGTCGGTTGTCCAGAGCAAGCGTTGGCTCTGAAGGGCTGTACAGGCCCAGCGGCCCTACTCGGTGCCGCTGGAAGCGGTCACTGGCAAGTTGGTCACGACAATCGAGGCGCTCGTATCCGTGGCGCCTTCTGGGGTGGGCCATCCAGCGGGAGTAGCGCCTCGGAACTTGCGCGAACCAGAGCGGAAACCCACGGCTTACTGCGCGCGAAATCAAATGCGTCAGGACTTCAAGGGGAGGTAGCGTCGCTTGGCTGCCTCCTGCCCATCCACGGCTCGGGCCGTATCGATCTGACCCAATCCGCAAATGACGGGATGAAGCCGAAGTCTTCGATGCAGTGCTGCTCACCGAGGAGGCGGACCGGGATGGCGCGGCCGGCGCTGTTGGTGATGGTGACGCCAAAGATGCGCTCGGCCAGGAAAATGCCTTCGGCGTGATGACGAAGGGCGCGGTGGCGGAAGTCGGCGATGATGGCCTTGGATTCGTCGAACCAGGTGTGGATCGCGATGTAGTCCTCAGGCACGCCGCCGAACTTACGGGCTGAGGACACGGCATGGTGATAGCTATGGGCCATGGTCCCGCTCCTCTCAGAGATCGTGACCGTGGTGCTCGGTCGCCTCGAACCGCTCGTGGTAGTCGAGACGAATGGTGCCGGTTGCGACATCGAACTTGAATGTGCCGTAGGCACCGGCGTCGATCTCCCAGCCGGCATGGGTTTGCTCCAGGCAGTCGTAGACGAAGGCCTCCACGGCATCGCGAAGGTTGTGAACGTCGTGCACGGTCATCAGACCATCGTGGCTTGGCGTTGCGAGCGTGACGAAGAAGTCGGTGGGCTCGACGGGCCAACCATCGGCACCGAGATATTCGATTGCTTCGATCTGGCCGCTGTCGCCGGCGCCGTCGAAGGTGACGTTGACGGTTGCGACGCAGGAGAGGGCGAGCGGCTCGAACAGGGCCGCCTTGTTCGCGGGACGAAGCGTCTCCGCGAGGGCGGTCCGCCGGTCGATCATGGCGCGGTAGGCTTCGAAGCTGGCGTCGGTCGTCGACATGGCGATCTCGATGAAGGCGTCAGGGAAGGGCTGCCCGGCACCGTGATGGCACCGGGCAGGTTCGATGGTTGATCGTTGATGAGGCTTAGGCCGCAGCCTTGGCGTCACTCGTTGCCGACGACGAGGCCTCCTCGTCGATGACGCCTGCGGTCTTCCGACGAACCTTGGCGGTAGCTTTCGGCGGGTTGTCGTTGGCCGCGCGCGGGACGGGTGCCGGCGGCGGCGGGGTCATCGCCCAGAAGAGGACGCGGCCGAAGTCGCAGTAGCGGTCCCAGAGCTGACGGGCGGTCGAGGCAGCGCCCGCCATGGCCATGGCCTCGATGATGGTCTCGATGGTCACGCCCACGAAGCCAACACGGTCGATGTCTTCCTTCGGCTCGGGGTTGGCGAGCTCGGCCCGGTAGGCCTTGAAGGCGCCCTGGACGCGGCTATTGAGCCGCGGGCCGATGCCGATGAAGAGGGCCTTCCCAACGACGCCGAGATCGACGGCGCGTTGCGCCATCATGTGCTCCCGCCAGAGCTGCTCAAGGGCCGTCGAGCGGAGGACCATCGCATCGGGGTCGCGATAGAGACGAACCTCGCGGGAGGCTTCGTCATAGCGCGGCCGGTGGCGGGCGACGGGGCCGGCCATGCCCTCCGAATACTTCACCTCGATGAAGATCGTCGCGGGCTCACCATCGGGCGTGATGACCTGGAGGGCGGCGTCGAGGGCGGTCCCATCGTCCAGGAAGCGCGCATCGCGCCGGCCGGGCGAAGTCTCGAAATCGATGCGCTCAACAGTCTGGACGAAGCCCGGCAGGACGGCGGCAAAAACCTTGGTGGCGAGGTCGAGGTCGAGGGCGAGGGGCCCGAGCAGGTTGAAACACAGCGGCATCGACGAAAGCGCATTCGAATAGAGCCGATCCTCGTCGATCATGGCGCCTTCCTCACGAAGCATGAGGGCGTGGCGGACGAGGTCGAAGACTTCCGGCGAGATGAAGTTCTGGCCGGCGCGGGCGGCGTCGAGACGAAGGCGTGATCCGAGCTTGATGTGCATCGGCTTCGGATCGTCGGTGACATGAACCCCGATCGGGATGTTTTGGTCCTCCCGCCAATAGGCGGCCAGGAGCCGGGCGGCGGACCGGAAGCGCGTGTCCGTCGAGATGAAGGCGTGGTGGCGCTTCAGGACGTTCTTAGGAACAAGCGGTACACGAAGCGGCTGGCCGGCCGGCGACGCGGGGATGTTGGCTTCGTCACGAAGGACGGACAGCGTGCCAGGGGCAGGGGCGATGGCCGGCGTTGGCGCAGGCGCCCTTCTGATGGCGTTGGTCTTGGCCGCGGCGCGGGCGGAGGTGGTGGGTTTGGTCACTGAGGCATCCCTCTCGATGGCCGCCAGTGTGGCGGCGATGTGAAGGATTCAGCGACTGATCTCTGAAGTTGCCATGGACCGGGGACCAAGCACGCGACCCCAATCTCAAGGCGAAATTCTCCCGAGAAAGAGCAAGGTATAGATAGAACGTTACGTTGGGTTGCGATTGAGGAAACGACAGGTGAAGGAGAACGCTAGGTTGACGATGCGATACGTACGATAAGAGGAGGTATCGCAAAGTAACACATCGTCAACTGTATGAAAATTCATAGTTTTTGATATTTTCCTTCAAAATTGCCAATATCGAATGGAATCACGGTTCCATCGCTCTTTTCGATCAATTGAAGGAACGCGTCAAAGCCGCGCTCTTCACGTTTCTCCGCTGGGTCAACGTAGATCTTACCCTTAGACGGGTAGTAATTGAATGGACCAACCTTGATCTGAAATGCAGTCGGCCGACGGACTTTGTAGCCTTGTGCGAGTAGATGCTCGATTTGCTGTCGGACCTCCGCACTATCTGTGGGCAGAATGAGGGAGGTGGAATTCTTAGCGGCGCTCATGATCGCTGGCTCCTTATCGGCACCGCCTGTTTGGCGGTTTGGCGATATAGGGAGGCAATGAGCTCTTGATTATGTAGGTGCCCCGGCCGGTGGAGCCTAATCCGCCAAGATTAAACGCCACTAGGATTGGCGGCCGAGCAGCTCGGAATCGGCATTCCTGAGGTCACTTCACAACGAGCATTGAGCTGGTTACGGCCAGATACAGGGGTCATATCGTAGTGGCGAGGGCGCGAACCGGTTGCCGCGAAGTCATTCGCCTTATTCTGCTCTAGATCACCCCGGCAGAGCCGTCCATTGGCCCCTACAGAGTTGCGGCCGGCATCGTTCCGGTAAGCGGTCGGGTGGCGGCCATGTCCGGCGGCTATTCACTTTGCCAGAAGGGGTAGCCGCCTCAGAACCGATTTATCTGGCGCGAGTATGTCGAGATATGTCTTGCTTACTGCAAGTCGCAGTTCCTCATCGAACCGGAATTCGCCGAGTATTTGCCCTAAGAGCCCTGCGTCGGTTCGCATAGAGATCAAAGCAGCCTCTTCGTGAGATAAGCCGTGAAGCTCAATTGGAAAGCTGATCCTTCCGCCTCTGAATCGAGCACGCGCGAGGACATCCGCTTCGAGCGTGGGTCGGCCATCCTCAATTCTGACATTTAGTTTGACTGCAACGTTTGCTTCGGAATGACGCGGCGTGCCAGCGAACGCCTGAACCATGGCAGCGAGCAAATTTCTCTCCATTGCGGGTAAGATAATCCAGGAAGAGTGAGAATCATTGAACTCAAGTTCCCGTACTTCTTTGCGCTTCCACATCAGGCGCACATTCCGGTGTCCTTGCAACACGTAGTGCTCAGCGGTTGAGCCGAGGAGGATCTCAGAATTAGCGCAGCGTCTCAAAAAGCGCCCGAGCGGTTTTACGTCCTTAAAGTCGACGCTCAATTCAAGCTCGTTCAGATCAGGGCTTCGGGCAAACGAACCGATCCGATCGTCTCTCCAAGCTTTGCCGGCGGCGATCTGTATGAAGGAAGGGCGTCGCTGTGGCGGCTTAATCGATAAGACTGCAGCGAGCAACATTGCTTCAGCGACGGGTTGTGGCTTGATTGGAACAGAACGTTCCGGTCCGTCCTCATACGCGTCGGGGTTCTGCAGCGCGGTAGTCTGGACTATGATTCGGCTAGCGCTTAAGTATTCTGATCCAGACCAAGTCAGATTGATTTCGCGCTCGCCAATATCGTGATCAACGACATCAAATACTAGGCCAACCGATCCTTTGATACTGAGTACACTCGTTACGCGCTTGAGCGACGCCTGTCCCAATTGGCCTAGCCCAAGGAGCGCTCGCAGAGCGTCATTGCGAATACCTACGGTCCGCGTCGCCCAAAGACTGTTGTAGCTTCCATGGTCTATTGTGATTGTGGAAATCAGGCCGCCTACTTTATCCGTAAGAGTCAGAGATCTATCATGCAATGTTAGCTGTATCTGTCTTTTCGGTTGATCGTCTAAGGCAATAGCAAGGTATGCAAGGGCCAGATCTTGCAGAGGGGTACTAAATTCGAAGCGGTATCGATCGAGCTGGTCCTGCCTCCCCTCTATGACTGCTTGCCGATAGGCCGCTAATTTCGTGCTCACAAATGCGTCGACTGGAATGAGCGACGCGTCGTCATAAAAGTCTCTGAAAGAGTCGTCGGGCTGGCCCATGGGTCCTCGGCAGGTGGTCTTGTGTTACCTGTCATATAGTGGCCTAGAGGTGTCGGATACAGCGTTTCATGTCGACGGGTAGAGCCTTGGAGAATTGGGCGACCAAGCATCGTCCGCTGACGTTTGACGAAGTCTGCGGGCAGGCCGATTCGGTTGCATTCCTCAAAACGCTTGCTGCATCTTCAATGCCGCAGCCGATCTTGCTGGAGGGGCCAAGCGGCTCGGGAAAAACAACACTGAGCCGGGTATTTGCGCGGCAGGTTCAGTGCACCAGCCGAGCGAAGGACGGAGAGCCGTGCGGAACATGCTCGAGTTGCTCGGCATTCAGGACTGGCCAGGAACCCCGCGAGTTCGAAATAATTGATTGCGGCCAGAGTGGCGGTTCCAAGGAGTACGTTCTCGAGGTGATTGGAGACCTCTACTACGCAGCCCAAGAGGCTGCTGTAAGGGTGGTCCATTTCGATGAGGCACAAGGGCTTTCCCGGCCGGCTGTTGATGCTCTGCTGAAGTCAATCGAGTCCGGCAATCCATCATGGATCTTGTTCAGCCTCATCGCGGCCGACCAACTTCCTGTTGCGCTCCTCGACCGGTGCCAGGTCGTTTCACTGAAGCCGCCGACGGACGAGGAAGCTCAAAACTATCTCAGATCAATCGCGCAGCGAGAGAGCGTGTCGGTGACGACGGATGCGCTTGCTTTGCTAGCCGCGTCCGGAACCAGCTACCGGCGGCTCATCCGTAATTTGCAGCACGTGGCGACACGATGTTCGGGTGCTTCGGTCACGCCGGAGCTCGTTCGAGATGTCATATTCAGCGAGCGGTCGGGAAAAATCGCAAACTACTTGGAGGCTTTGGTGGCCGGCGATCGGCAACGTCAGTTCGATATCATCGCCGGTATCGAACTCCAGCCTGCAGAGATGCTCGACGCAATCAGGGAAGGACTTCTGGCGGTGCGGATGCTGCACATCGGCGACCAGCCAATAAAGCTCCGCGGTCCCATGGGACTTCTGCTCGAGGTCGAGCGCGGCAGACGGCTTGCCGAAGGCTTTCGAGCCCTCGCAGAGAAGCGAAATCAGCATGTTGTCGCCTTCTTCGACGAGGTCCTGGAGTTCTGGGCCTACATGCCCCTGAACGTGACTGATGCGTCACTGCGGATCCAGGTCCTTAGGTTCCATGATCTCATCCACTACAGGGACCTGGTGGGCTTCGCCGCTCCTGGATCGCCCGCCGTGGTTACTAGGGTATCGGAAGCGGCGTCGGCGCCAAAATACCGATCGACGAGGGGTCGTCGCCAAGCGCCTGCATGGCGGTCTTCCAATCTCCAGGCGGCGTCAGGGCGCGGGACTTGGCTTGACCGAAGCCAGGTGGCTGAGAGCTATGAGGCAGCCACGTTCCTGATTCAGGAACATGGCGTCACGTTCAACATGCGTCTCACAATGCAGCGCGTTGACAATGCCCCCGACAAGCTCGCAAGCGTCACGAAGGGCTTGCGAGAGGCGATCAAGCGCTGGTCGCGCGGCTCGCTTGCCGCGCCTTTACCTTACCTCGTTTACCAACGACGCGGTGATGCAGGCGTGGTTGCGCGGATGGTGGGGCATCTGCCTCGTGAGGGCATGGAGTTGGCGTCGAAATGGCTAACAAAGCAAGGCTTTGCCGCCCGCGACCAGAGCGCGGAGAAAGATTGTTGTTTCGAGCTATGGAGGCAGCCACAGAAGTCACGGCTTATCGACATTCATTGGTCGTTGGTGCGTGACTTTTGGAGCGGCGTATCGCCTGATCTTCAAGTCCACGACCGGCACCTCTGTGCCGTATTGGGGATCGCCCCCAAACAACTTTCACCGAATGCGGTTGCTGGCCGTCGATTTGAAGTCTCTCGGGACATCGGGCCAGGGGCAAGGGCCGCGGCGGCTGACCGCCAAATGCAGCACCTATCGGCCTTTGCCGATGGTGCTTGGGACTGGCTGTTCGAGGGCTGGGAGTTCGATGAACACCAGGCAAGAAAGGCGGAGGAGCAGCGGCGCCGAGAGACCTTGGCTCGTCTGGATCGGCGACTCCAAGAAGCAGTTGATCCGTTAGCACAAAGCGCAGTTCGCCAGCTGAAAGAAGACTTTGAACAAGAGTGCCGAGTACCGCCGCGTGACCGCCGACGCCAGTGGATCCTTTGGCCGGATGTCTCGTCTCTCTCGGAATGGGGGTGATCAGTGCAAAATTATCCAAGCGCACGATTCAATCGATTTAATCGCCGGATTGATGGCACATCGAAGGAAACATGCTCTATATATGCAAGCGAATTATTCGGGCGCTCCGCGCGAATTAGCATTCACAACGCAGCCCGCTCGATTGAATGACACTTGATGCCGACACACTCGTTATGGCGATATGGCGGCGACCTCTACCGATCGACATGGCAGTTGTTGTTCGAGCAGACTGAGGTCCAACTCGCTTGCCCTCTGGGTCATCGCTTATGGCTTGCCGCCTGCCCGTGGATGATCGGCGATGAACTGGTCCAGCATGCCACCGGCAGTGGCGCGATCGGCGCGCGAAACGGCGATGCGACGGCCCGCCGGGAACACTTCGCTCTCCTCGAGCGGGACATCCAAGTAGCCGTGACCAATGGCCCAGTCGCGAAAGGCCAGCTTCAGGGCGTCGTAGCGGCTCAGGCGGGGATGCTGTTCGCCGATAAACCGATCCAGGGCCGCTACGAGATCCGGGGAGAGAATTTGGTCGACCATGGCCTTGATCCTGATCACCGCCTTTAGGGCCTCTCGCCCCGAGGAGACGCACCGGCCGCGGAACTCCTAAGCCAGGGGCAGCGTTCCATCCGAGCTGTGATCAAGCATTTGTTCCCAAGCCCGTCCGCTGTCCCCAGCCCTCCTAATGATCGGCGGGCGGGTTTGGCGTATGAAGCGCGCGCGGCCGCCTTAACGGATGGAGGTGGTTGCCTCAGCTTACCATCGGACCGCACCTCTACGCGGTCGATGCGAAAGGGCGGGCACCGCGCAATCGCCCATCATTGGCTCAATCCTCGGCGTTGCCCGTGGTGGCGGGCGGAACCCTCACCGAATTGAGAAGCTGGGTCAGGGCTGTAAGGATTTGGGCCGGGACGAACGGCTTGTGAATGAGAATGCTGTCCGGCACGCCCTGGGAGGGCCATTCAGGTGCGCTCGCGCCAGTCATATAGATTACCGGAAGCTCAGGCTGCTCCTGACGGGCCAGTCTCGCCAGGTCCCATCCCGAACGCGTTCCTGAGCGCAGATCTATGTCGGTGATCAGGCCTCGAATAACTCTTGAATTGTTCTCAATGAGGCCAACCGCCTCGGCTACACCGCTAGCGGCCAGCACCTGGAAGCCTTGTTCTGACAGCACTTGCTCAAGGTCCATGAGCAAAATGGCTTCGTCTTCGACGACGAGCAGGTGAATGTCAGTGTCCATATTCCCCCCAGGAACGCCTTCACGACGCAAAACCGCGCTCCAACGCACTCAAACGTGCAATACGGCTGCAGGTTCCAAAGTGGGCCGGCATCAAACTCCGAGCGACGTGCTAGCTCGGTGGCCGCTGCCTCGACGCAAGCTCAGCCCGGTATTGACGTTCCGCGGCTTCTGAAACACGGAATCCCAGTACCGCGCCAACCGCGGCTGGGCGCTACGCGATAGCCAACGGTCAGATAGGGGCGTGGGCGTCCAAAGCCCGCCCACCTTGCTGCGGCTCAACAGTCATGGCTGCGAGTTCGGCTTGAAGAACCTCTAACTCTTCCTCAACGAGGTTTAGACGCCGCGACAGCGCTTCTTCAGCAGCAATCCCACTGGTAAGCACGATGCGGTTGGACAAATCCATAGCCGCGTTTCGTAAACGGGCGATCCGAGATTCCAGGATAAGATGGCGGGATGGGAAGATCGTGTCCATTGGCTGCCTCCCATGCACTGCGGCCGGAGAACGCTCATGCGCCGCGGCGGTTCCATCGCTTATTCAGCCATCACCGGCACGCCTCAGTCAGCGACCTTCCCATAGCAATCCAGCACACAGCATCCTCGAACTCGCCCGTGGCCGGGCTGCCGGTGCGGCGGGCGCTCTCGGCCGAGCTGGACGGCGCAAATTTTCGAGAAGGATCGGCGAACGGGCGAGCTGGCAATGCCCTTTCCGCGCGGTCCGCCAGCTGTGTTCGCCCGCGGTCAACGTCGGGCGTCCGGCAATCCCCGAGACCATTGAGGGAGGGAAAGCGAGTGCTGTCGATCGCATCATCGACGAAGCATTGCCTTGCTGAGTGATACACAAGAGTGCTACACACGTCCTCTCAACCATCGGCATAAGATACTGAAATTGCTGGTGTTGCTGGCGCAGTTTGTACAATCCCTCCCTCTCCGCCAGTCATCGGAAACGTCAGTGACTTCAATAGTTCCTTGACTTTCAATGGCTTGTGCTGGGCAACTGCTACATAGTGTGCTGCACATCGCCCTTTCGATGTCCCGTTCGACCAAGCATCCGCGCACCGGCATTTTCTGGCTCCACAAGCATGTCCCGGATGACCTCCGCGGCGTTGTCGGCAAGACCGAGCTCACAAAATCGCTTGGCACGCGCGATCCTGCCTAGGCCCAGCGGCTGGCCGATACACATGGCCACGACCGGAGACCGTCCGTGCAGCACCATTGTTGCGCTCCTCCGGGACCCCGTTTGACCCTGCGGAACTGGTCTTGCACAGTCTCCCGAACGAGGGGGCCCGAAAGGACGCGGACCGTGCGTGGGAGCAGAGGACAGCCCGGAAAGCCGTTGCGGACACGTCGGGCCGTGCTGCTGGCGTCTGCCCTTGCGGGTGCAGCTGTAATTGCCCCTCGACGCCTCCTTGCCGAACGGCCCTACCGGTTCGGTCTAACGCCGGTGTTTCTCAGCAATGACCTTGCGCTTCTGGAGGCACTGCAGGGCTATCTCGCTCGTGCGCTCGGCAGCGAGGTGCAGCTGGTGCTCAAGCGCACCTATCAGGAGATCACCACCCAGCTTGTCGCCGGCGAGATCGATGCAGCCTGGATCTGCGGCTTTCCCTTTGTTGCATACCGGCCGCGCCTCGAGCTGCTGGCGGTGCCGGTCTGGCGCGGTCAACCGCACTACCAGTCCTACCTCATTGCCGGACCGGAGCAGACGGGCACGGACATCGATGCCCTGCGCGGCAACACCCATGCGTTCTCCGATCCTGATTCCAACTCCGGCTTCCTGGTGACGAGGGCGCTCCTGGCGGAACGGCGACAGACGCCGGAGGCATTTTTCAGCCGCACGTTTTTCACATACGGACACCGTAACGTCGTGCGTGCGGTGGCGTCAGGACTTGCCCAGTCCGGCAGCGTCGATGGCTATGTATGGGAGGTGATGACCGAAACGGAACCGGAGTTGACCGCCCGGACGCGTGTTCTCTGGCGGTCCGAGTGGATGGGGTTTCCCCCGGTCGCGACATCACTTGGCGGTCTTCGCCACGCCCGGACGGCGCGCTTGCAGAGCGCACTCATCGCGATGCCCGATGACGATCTCGGCCGCCGTGTGCTCGGGTTTCTTCGCCTTGACGGGTTCATGATGGCCCAGCCGGACCTCTACCGGGGCATCGCCGACCGCGTCGCCCTGGTGGGAAGCGAGTAGCCCGATGAACCGCCTCAACCCCCTGGACTGGCCGCTTGCCGTGAAGGCCCCGTCCATGGTGGTGGCGTTCATGCTGGCGGTGAGCGTTTTCATCACCCATGCCGTGCTCGAGCGCCAGCGCGAGACCCAGGAGCGGCACCTGAACGTCGTGTCGGCGACCTTCCTTCAGGGCATGGCCTCCGCCGTGTTGCCCTATGTGCTGCGCGAGGACGTGTGGGAGGTTTTCGATGCTATCGAGCGCAGTGCCACCCTAAGCGGCGGCATGGGCCGCGTTTCCGTGGTGACTACGGATGCCCGCCATCGCACGCTCGCCGCCAGCGACCCCGCCGGAGTGCCGCTTGGCAGCGATCAGAGCTTTCGTGAAGCGGCTTTCACCGGGAGGGCCGACCTGGTCGTCGACGAGCCGGAGGGCAAGGCGCATGCCCGCAAGGTGCTGACCTATCAGGGCCGGGATATCGGGCGCATTTTTGCGGATTACGATATCACGCCGCTCCTGGCGGAACGCCGGGAGGTGCTGCGTACCCTCGTGCTCACCAATGGTGCGCTGACACTGTTGCTGGCAGCACTGGCCTATTGGACGATCCGCAGGATGCTGTTCCCGCTGGCCAAGCTCTCTCGCCATATTGCACGCAGCACCACGGGGCCGCTGCAGCCCATCGCGCTGGATGGCGTCGGCCCGCGCGACCATGAGTTCGCCCGACTGTACCGCCGGTACAACTCACTGGTGGAAGCGCTGGCGGAACGAGAGGAGCTCACCCGCCAGCTGGCGGCGGAGGAGCGCGTGGCCAGCCTTGGCCGATTGGCGTCGGGCATGGCGCACGAAATCAACAATCCGCTGGGCGGGCTCTTCAACGCCATCGACACCCTGAAGAGCCACGGTGACAAGACCTCGGCGAGACGAGCGTCCGTCGACCTCATCGAACGCGGGCTGCGCGGCATCCGCGATGTCGTACGGACCGCCCTCGCCACCTACCGGGCGGACCGCGAACAGCGCGACCTCACCCCGGCGGATCTCGATGACATGCGCCTGCTCGTCGAACCGGAAGTGCGCCGCAAGTCGGTCGTTCTGGAATGGCGCAACGCGATGGGCGGCGACCTGGCCGTGCCTGCCTCCGCGGCGCGCCAGATCCTCTTGAACCTGCTCCTCAACGCTGTCGCAGCCGTACCCGACCGCGGCAGCGTCAAGGTGGCGATCGAGAGAACCGCCGCGGGCCTGCTGCTGGCCGTTGAGGATTCGGGTCCGGGGCTGCCGGCAGCCGCGAAGGATCTTCTGACTGGTCGGTCCACCCGACCCCTGGAGCTGGGCGAGGGGACCGGTCTTGGCCTCTGGCTGTGCCGCCGCCTGGCGCATGAACTTGGTGGTGATATCGCGGCCTCCCCCGCTCAGGCCGGAGGGACCCGCATCGTCGTGAGCATTCCACTCGGTGGCCGGGAAGGTCTGCGCGATGTTGCTTGAGCACATGTCGCTGGCTCTGGTCGAGGACGATCCGATCATGGGCGAGTCGCTGGCTCAGCGGCTGACCCTGGAAGGCGCGACGGTCGTGTGGTGGAAGAACCGCGCAGCCGCGGCGCGGGGGCTGGCGGAGACCCGGCCCGATGCGGTGATCTGCGATATCCGCTTGCCGGACGGCAGCGGCGAAGACGTCCTGGCGGAAGCCTGCAGGCGGGGAGATCCACCGGCATTCCTGTTCATGACCGCGTTCGCGGATATCGACCAGGCGGTCCGGCTGATGAAGGCCGGCGCCGGGGACTATATCGCCAAGCCTTTTGACATGCAGACGCTGCTGGCGCGGATCACCGATCTGTTGGGCGACCCGCGTCCGGCGAGCGCGCGCAATCCCGATCTTAAAGGTGCCCGCGGCGAGGCAGAGCGCGCGGTCATCGAACGGACGTTGGCAGAGACAGCCGGGCGTGCCGGCGAAGCGGCCAGGCGTCTCGGAGTGTCGCGCACGACCCTTTGGAGCCGCATGAAGGCCCTGGGCATTGAGCTGCCGGCCCGACGTGTTCAAAAACCCGAACAGCTGCGGACCGGGGCGTTTAAGAAACTGAACAAGTATTTGAAAAAACAATAGAAATTTCTGTTTCCCCTTGATTGAGGCAGACCTTTGGGCAAGCCTGATGGCGAGGAGGCGAGGATGTTCGCGCTCCGCATAAATCATCCGGAGGGATGCCATGGGTTTGGATCGCCATCAGGCGGAAGATTCCGCCCTGGTCCAGCGCGTGTTGCGCGACGGGACCAATCTTGATCGCCGCAGCTTGTTCGTCTCCGCAGCCGCCTTCGGCGTGGCGGGGGCCGGCGCTGCACTCGCTCAGACCGCACCAGCGCCGGCACCGGCCGCTGCTCCCGCAGCGCCGCCTCGGCGCATCATCCTCAAGGACGACAGCCGCGTGCTGAACATCGGCGCGACCGTTCGGTCGGGCAATTACTGGAACTTCACGACCTTCATGACACCGGTCGAGGAGTTCTATGTCCGCAACCACTATCCGACCCCGCGGGTCGAGGACAAACCGATCCTTGCGCGTGAGAACTGGCGTCTGAAGGTACACGGTCCCTCGGTCGAGCGGCCTTTCGAGATCGGTTATGAGGACCTCCTCAAGATGCCGTCGCGATCGATCATCGCGACCATGGAATGCCACGGCAACGGCCGCACGTTGTTCTGGGAGCAGGGCGGCTTTACCGGCCAGCAGGTCGGCGGTGGAAACTGGGTGCTCGGCGCCATCGGGCAGGCCGAGTGGCAATACGTGCCGATGAGCGAGATCTTCGCGCGCGCCGGCGTCAAGCCGGATGCGATGACCGTGCTGTTCTGGTCCGGTGTCGATGGAAACGACATGGGCCGGCCGATGCCCTTCGCCGATATCGCTTCACGGCCTGACGACATCGGGGTCTGCTTCGCCATGAACGGCAACCCGCTGACCCCTGACCACGGCGCGCCGGTGCGCATCGTGGTGCCCGGCTGGGGCGGCACGGCCTCCATCAAGTGGGTCACGGAGATCCGCATCACCAACAAGCGGGTGTGGTCGCGGCTCAACACCAAGGGTGAGGTCTATCTCGGTCCGTCATACTCGGCGCCGGAACACGCTGCCGATGAGGAGTACCTGCCCGGCATCACCGCGGCCGACATCAAGGGCCCCATGGTCACCTGGATGCCGCCGAAGTCGGCGCTCACCGTGCCGCTGGTGATCGACAAATCACCGTCGCTGCCGTCGAACTATCCGCTGAAGAAGGGCGAGCTGCCGAAACTGGCCCGCGGTCGGCAGACCATGCGCGGATACGCCTGGGCGCCGCAGCACGGCGTGAATGCGGTGGAATACCGCATCAACGGAGGCGAGTGGCAGCGGGCGACCATCCAGCCGCCGAACCTCGGCAAGTATACCTGGGTGCGGTTCTCGTTCCCCTGGGACGCCCCGGCCGGCACGCATGCGATCGAAACGCGGACCACGGATAACGCCGGCACGTCCCAGCCCGAGCAGATTCCGCTCAATTCGCTCGGGATGGCCAACTGGTCGATCCCGAAATTCCGCATCGAGGTCGTCTGACCCAGCGAGGGGCGGCCGCGTCTGGTGGCCGCCCTATCCGTTGCTCTGCCCCAAAGACCTGGATGCCAAATGCTGCATATTCGCCTCGCTGCCATTCTCCTCGCGTTCGTCGTGCCAGGCCTATCGCCGGCGCTCGCCCAGGAATCCGCCCAGGTCGCCCAGGGCAGGGCGCACTACGTCGAGTTCTGCCAGATGTGCCATGGCGCGGACGGCCAGAAGGGCGACGGCTACCAAACGCCGATCTGGGGGCAAGGGGCGCAGATTGCGAAGTTCGCGAATGCCGCGGGACTGCTTGAGTACATGCAGCTGATGCCGTTCAACGATCCGTCTCTGCTCGACGAAACCCAGAAGCTCGCCGTGGTCGCGTTCATGCTCTCCAATCACGGTGCGATGCGTCCCGCCGATACCCTTGATCGCGCGCGCGCAGCAACCGTTCCCGTCCGCTGACGGCGCCACACAACGTCACCTCTCTGTCATCTAAATCTATTAATCCAGAATCATCGATATACCCTTGGAGGGGTCAGTTCGATGAAGTGGACGATGGCAATTTCGGTGATGGCTGCGGTCGCGGCGACCATCCCGGCTTACGCGCAATCGCGCGATCGGATTCAGATTACGGGCTCGTCGACCGTGTTCCCGTTCACCACGACGGTCGCGGAACGGTTCGGTTCACGAGGCGGCAGGGCGCCTATTGTTGAGTCGACCGGGACCGGCGGTGGCATGCGCCTCTTTTGTGCCGGCGTTGGCCTGAACACACCCGACATCTCCAATGCATCCCGCCGCATCACACAGAACGAATTCAATACCTGCAAGCAGAATGGGGTTGAGATTGTCGAGCTTCAGATCGGCTTCGACGGCCTGGTGATTGCCAACTCCCGCAACTCGCCGAAGGCGAACATCTCCCTCGAGAACCTCTATCTCGCTCTGGCCGCGCAGGTGCCGAATGCGGAAGGCCGGCCTGTGCCCAACACCGCTCGCCGCTGGGTGGACATCGCGCCCAACCTTCCCAACGCCACGATCGAGGTCATCGGCCCGCCGCCGACCTCGGGCACTCGGGACTCCCTGAACGAACTGGGTTTGCTGGCCGGGTGCCGTGCACACGCACGGCGTCGCGGGCTGCAGATTGATGACCGAGCCTGCCAGATTATCCGCTCGGACGGTGCCTATATCGAAGGCGGCGAGAACGACAACATCATCGTCCAGCGCATCGTCGCCAATCCCAACGCCTTCGGTGCGTTTGGCTACTCGTTTCTCGAGGAGAACCGCGACAAAATCCAAGGTGCCTCAATCGACGGCGTCGAGGACACGGTCGAGAACATTCAGTCGGGTCGCTATCCCATGGCCCGCTCGATGTTCGTCTACGTGAAGAAGAACCATATCGGCGTTGTCCCCGGCCTGCAGGAGTTCATCAACGAATATGCGTCTGAACAGGCAATCGGCGAGGACGGTTATCTCGAGCAGAAGGGCCTGGTGCCCAGTCCCAGGGCCGACCGTGAGCGGTTCCGCGCTGCGGTCCGGGCGCTGACGGTTCTGACCAGCCGGTGAATGCTTGCAAGGGGGCGGCCGATGCGTCGCCCCCTGCCAAGCCCATCACGTCGCCGGCCGCTCCTGTAGCTGCGGCCGCACTAGGAGCAGGGCGACGCAGGCAGCAAGGCTCAGGGCGCTTGAGACGTAGAGCGCCCCGGACCCGTAGAGGTCGATCAGCACGCCGAACAGGAAAGGCGCCAACACCTGGGCAATGCGCGCCGGCGCACCAAGAATACCGAGGCGATAGCCGTAGTTTTGCGGCCCGAAGATCGCCAGCGGCACCGTGCCGCGCGCAATGGTGAGCACACCATTGCCGGAGCCATGCAGCACCGCGAAAGCGGCGGCGCCACTTCCCCCGCCCCATAGCCCGAGGACCGCAGCGCCGAGCCGGCCAAGTGCCATTACGAAGCCGCCTGCGTGCCGGCCGGTGCGCTGCCACAGCCGCATCCGCTCTTGCCGACCTGCCTGGCCTCCTCGTCGCTTGCGCAACACGCGCTTGCATCCGTCTTCGCCGGTCCGCCGCAGCAGGAACCCGGTTCAGCGGATCTATTTGTGCTGCAAACCCCTGTTTCGGGCAGCACGAGCTCCACGCGACGCGCGGCTTCGATGTCGCCGGCAAGCTCCGCGGCGATCGAGCGCACCTGCTCGTATCCCGTGAGCATCAGGAAGGTCGGCGCTCGGCCGTAGGACTTCATCCCGGCGAGGTAGAGGCCCGGCTCCGGCTGAGCCAGTTCCAGGGCGCCATGCGGGCGCACCGTCCCGCAGCTGTGCTCGTTGGGATCGATCAGCGGGGCGAGCAGGGGAGGGCACTCCAGCGCCGGGTCCAGCGAGAGACGAAGCTCGCTGAGGAAACTCAGGTCCGGTCGAAAGCCGGCGGCGACCACCAGTTCGTCCACCACGATATCGCGGCCGCCCTCGGCGCCGACGCGGAGCTGCGCCCCGTTCGGCTCGATAGCTGAAACGCGAAAGCCTGTTTCGACGGCGATACGGCCTTCAGTCACTCGCCGAGCTAGAAGGCTGCCCAATTCTCCGCGTGCGGCCAGCGCATCGTTGGCCCCGCCACCATAGGATTTGCTCGGATCGGTCCCGCGCAGCAGCCAGACGATTCTCGTAGCTGGCTCCTCGCTGGCCAAGGTCGACAGGTCGAGAAGGGTGCCGATGGCGGAGTGACCAGCTCCCAGCACTGCGACGGTGCGGCCGGCATAGCGGCCACGCGCAGTGCCCAGCACATCAGGCATCCCGTAGGTGATCAGGTCTGACGCACTCGCCTCTCCAGCCGCAATGAGACCGTTGGCGCCGGCCGGGTTGGGCGATGACCATGTGCCCGACGCGTCGATCACCGCGTCGGCGGTGACGCTGCGGGGCCCTGCGCCATTTTCGTAGCGGATCTCGAACGGAGCGCGTTCGCGGCCGCGTGTCTTGACCTTGTCGAAGCCGACGCGGCTGAGACCCGTGACCCTGCTACTGGTGCGGATGTGGTCCTTGAGCTTGGTGCGGGTGGCCAGCGGTTCGATGTATTGCGCCACCAGCTCTGCGCCGGTCGGATAGCGGCCCGGCTCCGGCGGATTCCACCCTGTCGACGCGAGCAGCCGTTCGGCGGCGCGATCCACATTGAATTCCCAAGGGGAGAACAACTGCACGTGACCCCACTGACGCACCGCGTCGCCGGACTGGGCGCCGGCCTCCAGCACGATCGGCGTCATGCCCCGTTCGAGCAGGTGAGCGGCCGCGGCGAGCCCGACGGGGCCCGCGCCGATCACGGCAACGGTCTTCGCAGGAGCATTCATAGTTTTTTCCTTCTAGAATCTTCGAAGTATTGGACATGCCCGATCACGCCGCGGGCAGAACGGATGTCCCCGTTGCGCAGCTGGATTCGACGCAGCATTCCTCGACCAGAAAGCCGATGAGGCCGCGCATGCTGTCGTAGTTGGCGCGGCAGATGAGCGTCGTGCCCTGGCGCTCCTGAACCACCAGGTCGACGATCACCAGCGACTTGATGTGATGCGAGAGGGTGGATGGAGCGACGCCCAGTTTCTCGATCAGCGCGCCTACGCTGGACCCCGCATCCCCAGCCCGTACCAGCGTACGGTAGATGCGCAGGCGAGTCGGGTTGCCAAGGGCTTCGAGGCGGGCGGCGGCGTCATCGATGTTCATGGCCGCACAGTGCCGATCGTCAGCAGCGCTGTCAACTATTATTCTAGAAGTATAGAATTAGTGACGCCTCATCACGGGCTGAGGATCACTTCTCCATCTTCCTTCACGAAGCGGCCGATATGCGGATTGGGCAGGATGGAGAGGACCACCTCGGAAGGCCGGCACAGCTTTGTGCCCTTCGGCGTCTCGACGATCGGCCGGTTGATCAGGATCGGATGTTCCATCATGGCGTCGACCAGCGCGACGTCACTGAGTGACAGGTCGGCCAGGCCCAGTGCCACGTAGGGAGTGCCCTTTTCGCGGAGCAGCTCGCGAACGCTGATGCCTATGGCGGCGATGAGCGCCATCAGACGCTCGCGTGTCGGCGGGGTCTTGAGATACTCGATTATCGTGGGTTCGACGCCACTCTGGCGGATCATCGCCAGCGTGTTGCGCGACGTGCCGCAGTCGGGATTGTGGTAGATCGTGACCGTCACGGCCGTTTCTCCCGTGGGCCGTCAGCGGTAGAAGAAAGCGGCAGCGCCAGGGTCGTGAGCCAGCAGCTGGCGAGTAGCACGCACGATCCGATCAGGCAGGCGGTGATGCCGCCGGCCTGATAGAGCAGGCCGGAGAGCAACGTTCCGGCGAAGCGCCCCACCGCGTTGGCCGCGTAATAGAAGCCGACGTCCTCCGCGGCCTTCTCCGAGCCGGCATAGGCAAGGATCAGATAGGAGTGGACCGACGAGTTCACGGCGAACGCAAAGCCGAACACCGCAAGACCTCCGACGAGCAGAACGTCCGCACGGACGGCCGTCGTTGCCATCAGCAGCGCGATCAATGCCGGGACCAGCATTAGCGCGAGCGACCAGTAGCGCGCTGCGGGCACTTCGGTCGACAGTCCGTCCGTGCTGCGCCGGATCAGCGCCGGCGCGCAGGCCTGCACGATGCCGTAGCCGATCGTCCAGAGCGCCAGGAAGGCGCCGACCATCGGGAAGGTCCAGCCGAGGCTATAGAGGAACACAGGCAGGCCGACCACAAACCAGACATCGCGCGCACCGAACAGGCCGATGCGGGCGGCGGCGAGAAGGTTGACACCCCGGCTCTTGCCGAACAGTTCGCGCGCGCTCCGGCTGGCCCTGGATTTGCCCATCATCGTCGGCAGCGACAGGACAACGCCGATCAGCACGAGACCGAGCGCCGCGGCCATCAGCCAAAGGGCAAGCCGGAAGCCGAAGAACTCGAGCAGAACGCCGCCGAGGAAAAAGCCGGCGCCCTTCATGGCGTTCTTGGAGCCGGTGAACCATGCGACCCAGCGGAACAGGCGTCCATCGGCCGAGCCGGTCTCGCCACGCGCCTCCTTCTCGGTCACCTTGATCGCGGATTTGGAGGCGGTTTTGGTCAGGTCCTTGGCGACCCCGCAGATGCCCTGCGCCGCGACCACCCACGCGACCAGGACAGCCGACTCCCAGCCGGGCGACATGGCTGAGAGCGCCAAGAAGCCTGTGATCTGCGTGGCAAGCCCGACGGTCAGCATGCGGGTGATGCCGAACCGGGCCGCGAGCCAGCCGCCGATGAAATTGGCGATGATGCCGGCCGCCTCGTAGAGCAGGAAAAGCAGCGCCAGCGTGAACGGCGAATAGCCCAGCTGGAAGAACGTGAACAGCACCAGCATGCGCAGCGCGCCGTCGGTGAGGGTGAACCCCCAGTAGGCAGCAGTGACGATCGCGTAGTTGCGCAGTCCGGAGGCGGCCATGGTCAGAGCCCCACCCGTTCCAGATGCAGGGCCAGGTCGACCATGCGGCAGGCGTAGCCCATCTCGTTGTCGTACCAGGCGTAGACCTTGAGCAGCGTGCCGTCGGTCACCAGCGTCGACGGGCCGTCAACGATCGAGGAACGGGTGTCGCGGGCGTAGTCGGCCGACACCAGCGGCAGCGACTCGAACCCGAGGATGCCGGCGAGGCGGCCCGTCGCCGCTTCACGGAACAGCGCGTTGACCTCGTCCGCGCTCGTCGGCCGTTTTAGCTGGAACACGCAATCGGTGAGCGATGCGTTGAGCACGGGTGCGCGTACGGCGTGGCCGTCCAAGCGGCCCTTCAGCTCCGGGTAGATGAGCGCGATGGCCGTGGCGCTTCCGGTCGTGGTCGGCTGCAGCGACAGCATCGCCGACCGCGCGCGCCGGAGGTCCTTGTGGGGCGCGTCGACCACCACGTTGGTATTGGTCGGGTCATGGATCGTCGTGATCTGTCCGCGCTCGATGCCGATCGCCTCGTGGACCACCTTCACGACCGGAGCCAGGCAGTTGGTGGTGCAGGACGCCGCGGTCACAATCGGGTGCCGCGCGGGCTCATAGAGGTGCTCGTTCACGCCGACCACGACGTTGAGCACGGAAGGATCCTTCACCGGCGCAGCGACGATGACGCGCTTGGCGCCGCGCTTGAGGTGTCCCTCGATAGTTGCCGGGGTGAGGAATTTCCCGGTGCAATCGAGGACCAGGTCAACGCCCAGGTCGCCCCAGGGAATGTCGGCCGGTGCCGCATGCGCGCTGAATGAAACCGGTCGACCGCCGATGCGGATGGCCGTGTCGTCTTCACAGGTGACTGCCCCGCGCCAGCGGCCCTGGACGCTGTCGAACTCGAGCAGGTGGGCCGTGGTCGCCGCCCCGCCCTTGATCTCATTGAGATGCACGATCTCAAGGCGATTGCCGGCGTGTGGGTCATCGGCGGAACGGTGTGCGGCCCCATTCGCCGCGCGCAGCGCCAGGCGCCCGATGCGACCCATTCCATTGATGCCGACCCTCATGCCCATACCCGCTTCAGTTTTGTCGTTGTTCGCGTGAGGTCGCTGATTGGCCGGCGCCGGCCTCGTACCAGCCCTTGCTGCGGTTCACGATCCAGACCACGGACAGCATCACCGGCACTTCGATCAGCACGCCGACGACGGTGGCCAGCGCCGCCCCCGACTGCAGTCCGAACAGGCTGATCGCGGCGGCCACGGCGAGCTCGAAAAAGTTGCTCGCGCCGATCAGCGCCGACGGACCCGCCACACAGTGCTGCTCGCCCACCACGCGGTTGAGGACGTAGGCGAGACTTGCATTGAAATAGACTTGGATCAGGATCGGCACCGCCAGCAACGCGATGACCACGGGCTGCGCTATGATCTGTGGCCCCTGGAAGCCGAACAGCAGGACGAGGGTCAGCAGCAGCGCGAGCATGGAGAGCGGCTGCATCACCGCCAGGAGCTTTTGCAGCGCGGCCTCTCCCCGCGATTCCATGACGTGATGTCGGACGGCCTGGGCGATGCACACGGGAATGACGATGTAGAGCACGACCGACAGGACGAGCGTGTCCCAAGGCACCGTGATGGCCGATAGCCCAAGAAGCAGGCCGACGATCGGAGCAAACGCCACCACCATGATCGCGTCGTTGAGTGCGACCTGACTCAGCGTGAAATGGGGTTCGCCACGGATGAGGCTTGACCAGACAAACACCATGGCGGTGCAAGGGGCGGCCGCCAGGATGATCAACCCGGCGATGTAGCTATCGACCTGCGCCGCGGGCAAAAACGGCCGGAAAAGCCACCCTATGAAGAGCCAGCCGAGCAGTGCCATCGAGAACGGCTTGATCGCCCAGTTGATGAACAGCGTGACGCCGATGCCGCGCCAGTGATCGGTGACCTTGGAGAGCGCCGAGAAATCGATGCGCAGAAGCATCGGGATGATCATCAGCCAGATCAGTGCGGCCACCGGCAGATTGACCTGTGAGATTTCCGCTGCGGCGATCGCCGCGAACAGGCCGGGGAATACCGAACCGGCCACGATGCCGACGGCGATGCAGGCAATGACCCACAGGCTGAGATAGCGTTCGAACAAGGACATGATGCCAGCCTTTGTCCGTCAGGCCAGGGCCTTGGGCGGACAGCACGGCGTAAGATCCGCGATCAGCGGAGCGCAGATCTCTGGTTTGCCGCCGCAGCAGTCCTTCAGCAGGAACAGCGTTACATCACGAAACTGTTGCAGATCAGCGCGATAGATGATCGATCGGCTCTGCCGTTCTCCGGTGATCAGGCCGGCCCGGGCCAATACCGCCAGATGCGCGGACATCGTGTTCTGCGGGACCTCGGCCAGCCGGGCGAGTTCGCCTGCCGGAATGCCTTCGCGCTCGTGGGCCACGAGCAGCTTGAACGTGTTGAGCCGCGTCGGTTGAGCGAGAGCCGCCAGAGCAGCAATTACCTGAGCATCATCCATACATCCAGAATGACGGATTTATGTGACGGTTGCAAGACGACTGCCTGAACGCCGTCTCACAACTGCCTCCGCTTCACTACGCCTTAGCCAAACCGCACGAGATTCAGCGCCGGCAGCGGGCCTCCGGGAAACTGCACGAGGCGGCCGCCGACCGAGAGAGGCCCGAGATCGATACCGAAGAAGCCGAGCCGATCCATGAGGGTGGCCACGTTCTTCTTCGCCGGAGCGTCATCGCCGGAGTAGAACAGAACGCGGCGGCCACCCTCCGACGCGGGATCTCCGGCGAGCAGAGCCGGCGTCAGGTGATTGAACGCCTTCACGACGCGGGCTCCGGGAACGAGGTCCGTGAAAACCTCGCTGGACAGCCGACCGCCGAGCTCCGCCAGCTTGAAGTCGGGTTGCTCGATGGGGTTGTTGGCATCGAGCACAATCCTGCCTCGCCAGTCAGGAAGCCCCGCCAGAGCTTGAGGGAGCTTCGACCAACTGACCGCCACCAGCACCATCTCGGCGCTCGCAGCTTCCTCACGGGTGCCGGCGACAATGCCCGGCCCGAGGTCTGTGACGAGGTCCTTGAGGCTCTCCGGCCCGCGGCTGTTGGAAATGGTCGCGGAGATGCCGTTGCGGGACAGTGCACGTGCAAACGCGCTGCCGATGTTGCCCGAACCGATAATGCCGATCGACATGGTCTTGCTCCTTCTTGATGGTGGCTCAGGCGGTGAAACCGCCGTCGGCGACGATGTCCGCGCCGGTGACGAAGGCGGCCTCCGGGCTCGCCAGATAGGCGACCGTGCTGGCGATCTCCTCCGGGCGTCCGTAGCGGCCGATCGCCATGCCGGGACCGACGATGGCTGCAACCGGGCCGTCGGCCGGGTTCATGTCGGTATCGGTCGGGCCGGGATGGACGGTGTTGACCGTGATGCCCCGCGGTCCGAGGTCGCGCACCAGGCTGCGGTTGAAGCCCGCCAGGGCGCCCTTGGTGAGCGTGTAGACGGAAGCGGTCGGGAAGGCGGCATAGCGGGCCATGGACGAGCCGATGTGGATGATGCGGCCGCCGGCCTCCATCCGCTTCACGGCTTCCTGCGTGGCGACGAAAGCGCCGGTGACGTTGACCGCGATCATTCGCTCGTAGTCCTCGAAACGATAGCTCTCGACAGGGCCGTTGATGGCGATGCCGGCATTGTTCACGAGGATATCGATGCGCCCGAACGCCTCTGCGGTCTTGTCGATTGATGCCCTCACAGCGTCGGGATTGCCCGCGTCCGCCTGAATGGCGATGGCGGTGCCACCAGCCGCTTCGATCTCGCTGACGACGGCCTGGGCCTTCTCAGGCGAGTTCGAATAGGTGATTGCGACGTTGGCGCCGTCAGCGGCGAGCCGCTTGGCGATGGCGGCGCCGATCGAGCGGGAGCCGCCGGTGACGATGGCGACCTTGCCGGCAAGTCGGAGAGCTGCGGTCTGGCTGACGGCAGCGGCTGATGATGTCTGGGTCATGGTCCACTCCTTTCGTGGTGGAGTGGATATCGCCCGTTTATTCACTGAGAGTTAGTGGGTAATAATTGAAATCACTTTCAAGCAAGCATTGAGGATCAGCCTTGGAGACTCTCGCCAATCTCGAGTCCTTCATCCGCAGCGCCGAGTTCGGCAGCTTTTCGGAGGCGGCCCGGCGCCTGGGCCTGACGCCGGCCGCAGTCAGCCGGAACGTGGCGATGCTCGAACGTGGGCTGGGAGTGCGGCTCCTTCAGCGATCAACGCGGCGACTGTCGCTCACGGAGGCCGGCGAGACGTTGCTCGCCGGCGCGCGCGATCACGTTGAGGGCCTCAAGGCCGCCGTCGATGCCGTTGTCGGCGAGCGCAACGAGCCGTCGGGCATTCTCAGAGTGAGCATGAGCCAGACGATAGGCACGAACTACATCTTGCAGCTCTTGCCCGCGTTTGCGGTGCGCTACCCTGCCTTGCGATTTGACTGGCGTCTGGAAAACCGCCAGGTCGACCTGATCGGCGAGGGCGTCGATGCCGCCATCGGAGGTGGCTTTGCATTGCCGCCGGGAGTGGTTGCCCGGTCAATCGCACCACGGACAGATATTCTCGCCGTTGCGGCGCCGGGGTACATGGCTGACAAACCGATGCCCCGCGAGCCATCGGAACTCAGCGGCTTTGCAGGCATCATGATGCGATCGGACCGCACGGGGCGCGTCAGGGATTGGGCGTTGGCCCACCGAGACGGACGCGAGCAGCCGGCGGTCGTGGCCGATACGATCGTCTTGAACAGCCCTGCCGCCATATGTCAGGCGGCCGTGGACGGGCTTGGAATTGCGCTCGTGGCGATGCCGGACGCTTTCGAGCACCTGGCTTCGGGCCGGCTCGTCAACGTTCTGCCGAACTGGCGAGCCGATGCGGGACCCATTTCCATCTACTATGCCAGTCGGACGTTGCTGCCGGCAAAGACCCGGGCCTTCGTCGACTTCATCCTGGAAGTTGCGCGCCGCGACAATTGGGCAAGACGATTTGCTCTGGATTCCTGACATGCCAAAGGCCGGGCGTTGGGGACCGCCCGGCCTTCGCACAGACATCATCAGGTCGATCAGCGGTTGTTGATCAGCTCCAGATCCTGGCGGTCACGAGCCGAGAGGCCGTCGCCGACCGGAGCGGCATGCGCCGAGGTGCGAGCGGAGAACTCGCGGGGAGCCACCAGGGCCGGCGCCGAGAAGCGCGGCGAAACGACGTTCTGGACGGTGCGCTCCGGGGTGCCGACGAAGCCGGCGGAGTCCTGGCCGTGAGCCGGCAGGGCGAACAGCGGGGCGACGAGCGAGAGAGCGAGAACGATCTTCTTCATGACTTGGGTCCTTTCGAGGGGTTGGGGAGGATCGGGGCATGCGTCATCGTCTCCCCCTTGCGGGGGTGGACAGGTGGTCCGATTGCAGCAGGTGCTGCGCTCGGGAATTTCAGAATCGGCGACTGCGGGTATCCCGCGGTCGGCGGTGGCAGGCGAACAGCTCCCGGGGGCCGGCGCTGTCAGGTTCCGCGCGGGGGCGGCAGATGCTCACCGGTTCGGACCCTGGCGCCGGAACTGCGGCCTGTCCAAACCCGAACGCCAGCAGGGCGGCGGATGCGACCAGATGTGTCATGTCTCGGCCTCCTCTTGGCGTTGCGGCTCCCGGTGAGCCTTGGTTGATCGGCCGCCAGGTGTTGTCGTCCGTCTGGCGATGATGTGAGAATAACGGGTCCGATCGTGCCTCGATTGACGGTTTGGACGCCTGCTTGGAGGAATGTGTCGTCGCGGCCGGCAATCGGATGAGGTCCTGCGCGCGTGCATTTCCGCCCGGCGCTTCTCGCGCTCGGTTGGCTGGGGATAGGCGGTGATTTGGCGGGGGGTGGAAGTCGGGCTAGGCCGCGAGCGCGCGATCGAGCCAGTTGATCAGCTCATCGCCGTCGAAAGGCTTCTTCAGGACACAGAGAACACCTGCCCGCGCGGCGCGGGCATGGACAGACGCATCGGCGAAAGCGCTGATGAGAATGACCGGCGGCGCATTGCCATTGGCCGCAAGGCGCTCCGCCATTTCGACACCACTCATCCCGCCCGGCATTTGAAGGTCCGAGATAATGCAGGCTGTCGTCATGCGAACCTCGGAACCGAGAAACAGCTCGGCCGACGGGAACGAGCGGACATGATGGCCCAGCGAGCGGACAAACCCCTCCAGGGAAGCGCGCATGGACTGATCATCGTCCACGATGCTGATGAGAGGGGTAGCGGCCACTTCGAGCGTTCTCCGCAGATTGCGAGCGGACTCTGAGCGACCGCTTCCTCCTGCTGTGCCGGAAAATCGCGACCCGCGATACTATACGCAGGTTTAGAGGCTGCTCGTGCCGTCGGCGCCAAGCTTCAGCGCTTCAGCCATTTTTACGAATTCGGCCAGCGACTTCGCCTCCATCTTCCGCATTGCGTTGCCACGATGGATCTTCACGGTGATCTCGCTGAGGCCCAGTTCGAAAGCGATCTGCTTGTTCATCAAACCCGTGGCGACCTTCGCCATGATCTCTCGCTCGCGCGAGCTTAGCTCGGCATAAAGAGCCTGCAATCGGCTGACGCCGGATTGCTCGGCGCGCTGGCTGGCATCCCGTTCGAGAGCCGCCGTTACCGCATCCAGCATGTCCTGGTCGCGGAACGGCTTGGTCAGGAAGTCAACGGCACCGGCCTTCATGCCGCGAACCGTCATCGGGATGTCCCCATGGCCGGTCATCAGCACGATCGGCATCCGCACCTTCGCCTCTGCCAGGCGCGCCTGAAAATCGAGACCACTCATGCCGGGAAGCCTGATGTCGAGAACAAGGCAGCCGGCTGACTGGGCATGGCCGGATTGGAGAAACTCCTGGGCCGAAGCGAACGATCTTGTCGGCAGTCCGACCGAGCGAAAAAGGCTGTCGAGCGCGATACGCAGCGACGCATCATCATCGACAATATGCACGGTCGGACTCAAAGTCCCCCCTGCTCCGGTCGCGTCAGACATTGGCCCTCAAAATGCATGCGGTTCGCGCGGGCCGAACACTGGACCGGACATCCATTCTGGTCAATGAATTCGGATTTTCAGGAAGGGCGAGCCGTGCCGACAGAAGCTGCTCATTGGGCCGTATCTCCAGCGTTCGAGGCCGCGGATGACCTTCGGGCGCTGACAAACGCCATTCCTGCACTCGTCTCTTACTTCGATGCCGGTCAGGTGTGCCGCTACGCCAACGATTATCACCGGCATTGGTATGGTCGCACTCCAGAGGAACTGGTCGGACTGCATATTCGCGATTTCATTGGGCCAGAGCAGTACGCGGCGCGGCAACCTTACCTTGCCCGCGTCGCACAGGGCGAGCTGGTGACCTTTGACGCGCCCGTTCCCTATCTCGACGGCGGGCTAAGAGCCGCAGCCGTCTCCTACGTGCCCCGAATGATCGGAGGAAGCTTCCAAGGCTTCTACACACTTGTCTTCGACGTGGCCCGCCGCAAGCAGGAGCTTGCGGACATGTTGAACCTGGCGCACGACGCCATCTTCGTCCGCGACCTGAACCATCGTACGACCTTCTGGAACACGGGATCTGCCCAGACCTACGGCTATCAGACAGACGCCGTCATGGGAAAACCTATCGACGATCTGCTCGCGACGCGATTCGCGGAACCGTTTGATGCAATCCACGGCACCCTGATCGCCACGGGTCAGTGGCAGGGCGAACTGGTACGACGCAAAGCCAGCGGGGAGGAACTCATTGTCGCGGCCCGTTGGGTTCTACGCCGCGACGAACATGGCCAGCCGATCGAGATTCTGGAGACCGGTCGCGACGTCACAGCCCGGCGCCGCGCCGAGGCCGAACTCCACAAGAGCGAGTATCGCTACCGCAACGTTTTCCGAGCGATGGCCGTTTCGTTCTGGGAGCTGGATTTCTCGGCGCTGAGCACGATGCTGCGGGCGATGAAGGCTTCGGGCGTGAAGGATTTCCGGGCCCATTTTGCCGCAAACCCTGAGGTCATCCGCGAGATGCTGGACTGTTCCGTCGTCGTCGACGTGAACGAGAAGTCAGTGCAGCTCTTCGGCGGTACGCGCGACCAGATTGTGGGCAGTGTATCGCCCTACTGGCCGGTTGAAAGCGAGGGCGTGTTCGCCGGAAGTGTTCTGGCGTCGATCGAGCGGAAGCCGCACTTCGAGGCCCAGACGCGCTTCTCCCGGCTCGATGGCAGCCAGTTCGATGCGTATTTCACCTGCTGTTTTCCCCGCGACGAAGTCAGCGGGGGAAACATTCTGGTCGGCATTCTGGACATCTCGGATCGGGTGAAAGCCCACGATGACCTGGTTCGCGCTCAGAACGAGTTGGCCCATGCGGCGCGCATAGCGACGCTCGGAGAAATTTCCGCTTCTATCGCCCACGAGGTCAACCAGCCGCTCGCCGCAATCGTCACGAGCGGCCACGCCGGGCTGAGATGGCTTGGAAGGGCGGAGCCCAATCTCGAAGAGACCCGGGCCTCCATCAACAGCATGATCGCCGATGCGAGGCGCGCATCCGATATCGTTACGCGCATTCGTGCGATGTCGACGAAGAAGCCTCCCGAACAGACGGTATGCAACTGTGCGGGACTGGTTCGCGATGCCCTTGCTATTGTCAGCCGCCAGATCGCCGACCATGGCGTGAGGCTTGTGGTGGACGTGCCGGGTGGGCTTCCCGATGTACGTGTGGACCGCATTCAGCTTCAGCAGGTGATTATCAATCTCGCCGTCAATGCCGTTCAGGCCATGGTTCAGAGCGGATCACCGAAGCGCGAACTGACCGTGCGCGGCAGGGCCGATGGCGAAGGCGCGCTCATCTCCGTCACCGATACGGGTCCTGGCGTCGATCCCGATCATCAGGACAAGCTGTTCAATGCCTTCTACACGACCAAGGCGGAAGGCATGGGAATGGGCCTGTCGATCTGCAAGTCGATCGTCGAGGCCCATGGCGGCAAGATCGCCGTGGGCGGCGCGCAGCCCCATGGCGCCGTTTTCACCTTCACGCTGCCGTCCGCCGATACCTGACGCGCGCCTTTTCATACCGAGGTATGACGGCCTCAAACCCGAACCCTAGGCCGATCTGCCGCCGGTAGAATGTTCCCGGCGGCCGGGTTCCGGCAGTCTCGTGGACATCGAAGGCGCCGTCACAACGCCCGTCCCGGCCGAGACAGCGCATTCCATCGAAACCAGTCCAAGGCTGATGCCGTCGCCGTCGTGGCGTCGGCAAACGACGGAGACTTGCCATGTCGCTCGCCGCCCACACCGCCGCCCAGAGCTTTGCCAATGTGATCGCCATGGATGCGTTTCGCGGGTCCGCACATGTTCGCCGCCCCGCACCGGCCGATGGGCATGTTGCCGAGATCGTCACCCGTCTCCTCGAGCGCGTCGGTTCGAACCTTTCAACCGAGCAGGCCGCCGCCAAGGACACGATCGCTCAGGCCGTCGCTCTCATTCGTGCCGAACGGGAGGAGGACGCCGCCACCCACCGTCTGTCGACCGAGGTTGCGCGCGGCGGTCTTGCGCCCTGGCAGGCGCGCCGGGTCATCGCCTTTATCGGCGATCAGATCGCCGCATCGATCCAGATCGAGGAACTTGCGAAGGTCGCCAAGCTCTCGAAAAGCTACTTCTCCCGGGCATTCCGCTCGACCTTCGGCCAGTCGCCCCACGCCTACATCATCGGCCAGCGCATCCTTCGGGCAAAGGAGCTGATGCTGACGACCGGCGCTCCGCTTGCCGAGATTGCTCTGGACTGTGGCTTCGCCGACCAGGCGCACCTGTCTCGGCTCTTCCGCCAGATGGTCGGCTCCAGCCCGAGTGCATGGCGCCGCGGCCGCGTGGCCAACTGAGCTCCTCGGCCGTTGCTCATACCCAGGTATGAGCCCGGCAAACCAGCCGATGAGCCGAGCACCCCTGCGTAGAATGTCGGTTTGGCCGGCGCTCCTTCATCCTTTCCCCATCACCACCGATCGGCTCGGAGCCGATCACACGGAGGCCTGTCATGACCAAGACGATCATCCTCATTCACGGCGCCTGGGTGACCCCGGCCTCGCTCGAAACCTTCCGCTCTCGCTACGCTGCGATGGGCTATTCCGTGATTGCCCCCGCCTGGCCGATGCTGGACCGGCCGGTTGTTGATCTTCGCCAGTCCCCCGCTGCCGACCTCGGCAAACTGACGCTCGGCAGGATCGTCGACCACTACGCCTCGATCATCGCAACGCTTCCTGAGCAGCCGATCCTGATCGGTCACTCCTATGGCGGGTTGATCGTCCAGATGCTGCTCGATCGTGGCCTCGGCGCCGCCGGCGTTTCGATCTCGCCTGGCCCGGCTGCTGGCATCCATCCCGGACCGAAGGCTTTCCTCTCCGCCTTCCCAGTCTTCGCGGCATGGCGCGGCTGGAGTCGTGCTCTCACCATGAGCTTCAAGGCGTTTGCGAAGAACTTCGCCAACACCCTCCCGGCCGAGGAACAGCAGGCAGCTTACGAGGCGCAGATCGTGTCGGCGCCCGGCCGCATCTACTATCAGTCTGTGCTCGGGCTTGGCTCCGCCATCAACTGGTCGAACCCGGCGAGGGCGCCGCTGCTCCTGATCAGCGCCGAGCATGATCGCACGGTCGAGCCGTCGATGGTCCAGCAGGCCTACAAGAAGTATCAGGCCTCGACCGCGATCACCGAGCTGAAGGGCTTCGCCGACCGGTCGCACTACCTCATCGCCGAGCGTGGCTGGGAAGAGGTCGCCGACTACGCGCTGAGCTGGGCTGAAGGCCACGTCGGCGGCGCGGTCCCCTTTCAGCGTGCGGCCTGATCGGCCGCACCGAACCTCCCTCCCGACAGGAAAGAGACCCATGCCCAAGGCAGGCCTCGACGCCCTTTTGACGCCCGCGGACAGCGTGCTCGTGCTGATCGACCATCAGCCGTTCCAGTTCGCCAATCTCCACAGCCACGAGCCGACCATGGTGGTCAACAACGTGGTGGGTTTGGCGAAAACCGCCAAGGCCTTCGGCGTCCCGACGATCCTGACAACAGTGCTTGAGGAGCGCGGAGGCTTCCTCATCAAGGGACTTCAGGACGTCTTTCCGAACCAGAAACCGATCAATCGGACCTTCATCAACACGTGGGAGGACGAGCGGGTAGTCGATGCGGTTCGCCGGACCGGGCGCAAGAAGCTGGTGCTTGCGGCGCTATGGACGGAAATCTGTCTCGCCATGCCGGCGATCCATGCAGCCGCCGAGGGCTACGACGTCTATGCGGTCACAGACGCCTCGGGCGGCGTGACCGCCGAGGCTCATGACATGGCCGTCCGTCGCATGACGGCGGCAGGGGTCACACCCATCACCTGGATGGCCGTCATGGGTGAATGGCAGCGGGACTGGGCTCGTGAAGAAAGCGTACCCGCCGTTGCCGAGATTCTGGCTTCGCATGGTGGCGGCAGCGGTGTCGCTTTCGCCTGGGAGATGCAGTTGCTTGGCGCCGGTGGCGCCTGAGCTCAGGGAGATCCACCATGTTCATGCGCTCGCTTCAGGAGACGCGCCGGGGCACCATCCTCGGCGCCGTCGTGGCAGCCATTTCGCTGCCCCCGGCACTCGCTCAAGACGGCGTGTCGCCCGCCACCAGCAAGGCTGTCGTGCGGCGCCTCATCGAGGGCGTCCAGCGCGACGGCGACTTCGAACTGTTTGAACGGCTCTTCGCGGCGGATTACGTCGACCACACCCCGTTTGGCCGGTTCCCTCCGAACCGGGATGGCACCCGCGCCATCTACCAGACCTTCCGCCGCGCCTTTCCCGACTGGCGCGCGACCATTCACCGGCAGATCGCCGAAGATGATGTCGTGACATCCCACAAGACCTACTTCGGCACCCATCTCGGGCCGTTTCTGGATTTGCCTCCGACCGGCCGAGCCACGCACTTCCAGGTGATCGACATCATGCGCGTGCGGGGCGGCCAGATCACCGACCATTGGGGCTTCGGCGACGCCGAAGGTCTCCTGCGCCAGCTGCGAGCCTGACCCGCGATCTTCCCTTGGACTTGATGGAGCCCGCCATGTTGACCTCACGCCCGACGATCGTCCCGCCCTTGCAGCCCCGCCGGTTCAATCGTCGCGGCCTCCTTGGTGGCTTGGGGCTTGTCCTGGCTGCACCCGCGATCGCCCGCGCTCAGGGCACGCTCGGATCCGCTGCGCCCTTTGAGCAATGGTCCATCGGCCGCGCCAAAGTGGGCGATGTTTCCATCGTCTATCGCTATGCCGGCAATGGCCCGCCGGTGATGCTGCTGCATGGTTGGCCGCAGCACTCCCTGATGTGGCACACGATCGGGCCGATCCTGGCCCGCTCCTTCACTGTGATCACGCCTGACCAGCGCGGCGCCGGCATGTCGACGATCACGCCAGGCGGCTACGACAAGACGACGATGGCGAAGGACATGATCGCCCTGGCCGATAGCCTGGGGCTGGGTTCGTTCTATCTCGCCGGATACGACCTTGGCGCCGGTACGGCGGCTGCCATGGCGCGCGACTATCCCGACCGCATCCGGCGCGTAGCCTTCATGGAATTCGGCCTCGCCGGCTTCGGCTACGAGCAGTTCATGGCGCCCTCGCCGGACTGGACCCTCAACTCCAACTGGCATCTGGCTCTGTTTACCGTGCCTGACGCTGCCGAATGGATGCTTAAGGGCCGCGAGCGCGAGCTGCTGGCGTGGTTCTTCTATCACTTCGCCTATTCGGGAAATGCCTCGGTCAGCGCGGCACACTTCGACGCCTATGCGCGGGAAATCTCGAAGCCGGGCGCGCTGCGCAGCGGCATTAACTATTATGCCTCGGTCTGGCAGGATGCAAAGGACAACGAGATCCTGAAGAGCCGCCCGCTGTCCATGCCCGCTATCGCGATAGGTGGAGAGACTTCAGCCGGCCCGTTCGGTGAGGCGCTCTGGAAGCCGGTAGCCCCCAACCTGCAAACGGTCTCGATCCCGCGCGCCGGACACTGGTTGGGCGACGAGAATCCCGCGGCCTCGGCAGCAGCGCTGGAGGCATTCTTCAAGGCCGACGCCCAGCCGCCGGCACCCGCCAGCATCCGCCGATAGCCGGCCTCGCACGCTTGTCGGGCAGGCAACTCTTGCGCAAAGCGTCAGTGCCGGCTCCACCGGCGCGGCGCAGACGATAACGGATTGCCGGTCACAATCGATCGGTGCAGTCGTCACCTCAAATAGTAGGAGGGCGCATACGCGCCCCCTACGGCTGCATCGTCTGGCGTTCTCGTGCATCTTGCCCGGTCGAGTGTTCCAGTTTGCCCCAAGCCAACATGTAATAGGCCTGCCTCTGCGGGTTCGGGACGCGCGCCCGATCTTTTCGCCATCATTTTCCCAGGCCATTGATATCGTTTGCTGAAGCAGCTTCGTGCGGTTTTCCGGGCTCGCCAATCTGCCTTGCTGCGGAACCTTGCCCGCTCCGAGGTCGTTTCATCTGGACCTATCATCCGCAGGAGGAACGACCATGACGCATCTCGATCCCCGCGATCCGCGCAGGGCCGACATCGATCCGCTGATGCCTGAGGGGCGGCGTCCCGAACTGGACAATCCGGTTCCTGCGGGCGATCCGCGCTTCGACCGTGCCAGGGGCAACAGCTGGGCGGTGGTTGGCGGTCTGGCCGCAGCGCTCGTTCTCGTCATCGTGCTGATGTCGATGTTCGGCTCGCCGAGCGACCAGACGGCGCGCTCGCCCGACGACCAGCGTCCGCCCATTGCGCAGGGCACTCCGGGCGCGACCCCGCCCGCGAGCGATCCGACGACGACGGGCACGGTCCCGCGTCAGCCGCCCGCGCAGATGCAGCCCGCGCCGGCCCAGCCTGCTCCGGGTTCGACGCCGCCGGCTGCGCCCACCCAGCAGCCGTAAGGCTTCTGACCAGCCATAGATAAAAAGGCCGGTCCCGTGCGGGGCCGGCCTTTTCGCATGTGACGCCTGTCTGAGAAGACGATCAGTCGTTGAAGTTGACCACGGCCTTTTCGGATCGCTCGTCCGCAGCATAGGGATAGACAGAGTAATCCTTGATGAAGTGCAGCGAAATATAGAAGGAGATGCGATTGTCCTCGCCGGTATTGGAAATGCCGCGATGGATGGTGCCGCGGCCCATATAGAGCACCGACATGGGCCTCGCGACGATCTGGTGGACCTCGAAATGCTCGACGCTGCGGGCGAGCGCGGCGAAATCCACCTCGTCGACATTGGAGGCGACCTTCTCCAGCACATCTTCCGGCGTCGTCTCCGGCAGGGTGATGAACTGGGTGGCGTTCCGGTCGGTGAACTGCGTCAGCGGGATCCAGATGGCGGCGGCATCGGTCGTGTAATCGACGTGCCAGGCCTGCGGCTTCGAGCCGACCGGGTTCACCACGAAGCCGTAGCCGTCCATGATCGCGCCCTGCTCGGCGAATTCGGCCGCAGCCACGGCGCACCAGGCGTGAAGTTCCTTCGCCAGCGCCTTGTCGGAGAGCTCCATCGTGTCGCCCTCCTCGTCCTCCTGCCAGATGTTCATCCAGCAGATTTCTCCGGCGGCGATCTGCGCGTCCCACGTGCGCCCCATGTCGCGCTTGAGGCTCTCATAGGCGCGGGTCAGAAGCGGGCGCGCCTCCGCCGGCACGCTGCCGACATAGCGGAAACCCATCTCGGCCGGCTGCAGCTTCACATAGTCGCGGTCATGCATGACATGCTCCCGTTCAGGCCAGACGACGCCATACCCGCGGGCAAGGCATCATCATCGGAATGAACGGAAGCTGAAGGATTTTGTTGCATCTGGCCGCTCTATGTGGCGGCCCCTGCTGACGGCGTCAGTAGACAACCACCGAGCGGATCGACTTGCCCTCGTGCATCAGGTCGAAGGCGGTGTTGATCTGGTCGAGCGGCATGGTGTGGGTGATCAGGCTGTCGATGTCGATCTTCCCTTCCATGTACCAGTCGACGATTTTCGGGACATCGGTGCGGCCCCTTGCGCCGCCGAAGGCCGAGCCCTTCCAGACGCGGCCGGTGACGAGCTGGAACGGCCGGGTGGAGATTTCGGTGCCCGAGGGTGCGACGCCGATGATGATGCTCTCGCCCCAGCCGCGATGGCAGCATTCCAGCGCCTGGCGCATGGTGTGGATATTGCCGATGCACTCGAAGGAGAAATCCGCACCGCCGCCGGTCAGGTCGACGATGGCCTGCACCACCTTGTCGCGGCCGACCTGGTCGGGATTGACGAAGTGCGTCATGCCGAACCTTTTCGCCATCTCGGCCTTGGCCGGATTGAGGTCGACGCCGATAATCTTGTCGGCGCCCACCATGCGGGCCGCCTGGATGACGTTGAGGCCGATGCCGCCGAGGCCGAAAACCACGACATTGGCGCCCGGCCAGACCTTGGCCGTGTAGATCACGGCACCGATGCCGGTGGTAACGCCGCAGCCGATGTAGCAGATCTTGTCGAAGGGGGCGTCCTCGCGGACCTTCGCCACCGCAATCTCCGGCAGCACCGTGAAGTTCGAGAAGGTGGAGCAGCCCATATAGTGGAACACCTCGTTCCGCTTGCCGCTGATCGGCTCGCAGGAGAAGCGCGAGGTGTTGTCGGGCATCAGGCCCAACCCTTGAGTGCCGCGGATGGCGGTGCAGAGGTTGGAGCGCTGGGAGAGGCAGGTTTTGCAGGCGCGGCATTCCGGTGTGTAGAGCGGGATGACGTGGTCGCCCGGCTTCACCGAGATGACGCCCGTGCCGACGTCGCGCACGATGCCCGCGCCCTCGTGGCCGAGGATCGCCGGGAACTTGCCCTCGGAATCGAGGCCCGACAGCGTATAGGCGTCGGTATGGCAGACGCCCGTCGCCATGATCTCGACCAGCACCTCGCCGGCCTTCGGACCCTCGATGTCGATCGTCTCGATGGTGAGCGGCCTGTTGGCCTCCCAGGCGACGGCGGCGCGGGTCTTCATTGCGGCATGCTCCTGATCTGAGGCGGCGGATAAGACCATGGCGCGCCGGGTGGGGCAACGCGCAGTCACCCTCGAGCGGGCAGGCTAGTCGATGGCGCGCAGCGTCCGCATGACGGTCCAGCGCGAGGTCGCGGCGGCAACCGCCGTCACCAGCAGGACCAGGGCCGCGATGCCGGCATAACCGGTCGAGCCCAGCGAGAACGAGCCGAACAGCGCCTCGATCTGGTCGCCGCCGGCCGTGGCGCGCCAGCGCCCGGCGATGAAGCCGGAGACGAGGATGGCGGCGAGCGCCAGTAGCCCGCCGATCGCGCTCCCCTTCAGCGCCAGCCAGAGGAAATGCCGCTGGAACTCGCCGGCGATGAAGCCGTCGCGCGCGCCGACGAAATGCAGCACCTCCACGACGGGACGGTTGGTCTCGACCGCCGCGCGTGTGGCGAAGACCACCGACAGCGCCATGGTCGCGACCATCAGCGACACGATCGCCAGCCCGACGACGATGACCGCCCGCGCCATGGCCCGCAGCCGGTCGAACCACTGGCGATGGTCGTCGAGGCTGGCGGTCGGCACCTCGGCGGCAAGCGCGTTGCGGAAGGCCGTCATGTCGGTGCGCCGGTCGTCGGCGAGCTTCACGACGATCAGGCGCGGGATCGGCAGGTCTTCCGCGCCGAGGCCGGTGCCGAGCCAGGGCTCCAGCATGCGCCGCGTCTCTTCCGCCGTATAGGGCGACACGTCGGCGACGCCCGGAAACCGCACGGCGATCTCGGTTGCCCGGCGCACGTCGGCGGCCAGGTCGCGGCCGGATGCCGGACGCACCTGAATCGTCGCCTCCCGGACGATGGAGGCGGTCCAGTCCTCGGCGGCGGTGCGGACGAGATCGACTGCGCCGACCGTCAGCGAGCCGAGGAAGGTCATGATCGCGATGATCACCGCGAGCGCCCGGCCCGAGATCGAGGCCGCAGGGACCAGAGATGCGCCGCGGCCCGGGCGCACGGCCACTCCCGCATCGGCCGGGGCGGGCCGGTCGCGGGTCGCCAGCCAGTGGCTGAGCGAGGCGCTGCGGCGGGTCCACATCACCATCCGCCATCCTCGCCGTGGCGCGGGTCGAGGATGCCGACTGAGCCGTCGCGGATGACCAGATGGCGCGCTTCCACCTGATCGAGCAGCGACAGGTCGTGAGTGGCGATCAGTACGGCCGTGCCGGTGCGGTTGAGCTCGACGAAAAGGCGCAGCAACCGCTTGGCGAGCGGCGGATCGACATTGCCGGTCGGCTCGTCCGCCAGCAGCATTTCGGGGCGCACGATGACGGCGCGGGCGATGGCCGCGCGCTGCTTCTCGCCGCCGGAGAGGATCGGTGGATAGGCATCGATACGGTCTCCCAGGCCCACCCAGTCCAGCAGATCGACAACCTCGGAGCGGTAGCTCGCCTCCTCCTTGCCCATGACGCGCAGCGGCAGGGCGACGTTTTCGTAGGTGGTCAGGTGGTCGAGCAGGCGGAAGTCCTGGAAGACGATGCCGATGCGCCGGCGCAGCACGGACAGCTCGTCCTTGGAGAGCCGCGCCGTATCGTGGTCGAAGACCGTGACAAGGCCGCGCGTCGGCCTGAGCGACAGGAACAGGAGCTTCAGGAGGCTGGTCTTGCCGGCGCCCGACGGGCCGGTGAGGAACTGGAACGAATGCGGGTCGATGCCGAAGGTCAGGTCCCTCAGCACCTCGGGGCCGAGCCCGTAACGCAAGCCCACATTCTCGAAACGGACCAAATCGGGTGCCTCTCTGGCTGCGGCCGGAAGGCGCGAATCGCCGCCGGGGATCATGCCAGCCCCGTCGCTTAACCGCCAATTAACCATGCTGGGCGAGTTTGAAGCGGGGCAACCGGCCTCAAGGCGCGTGATCCATGCTGATCGTCTGCCCGTCCTGCGCGACGGCATTCAGGGTGACAAGGGAAGTCCTGGGCGATTCAGGGCGCCAGGTTCGCTGTGCCCAGTGCCGGACCGTCTGGCTCGCGACCGCCGATCAGGCGGTCGAGGAACCGGCCGTCATGGAGACGGTTTCCGCCGCGCCGCCTGCAGCCTCGCCGCCGCTCGACGATACATCCGATGCCGACTGGGGCGCTGCCTTCGCGGAAGAAGAGCGCGAGAAGAAGGCCGCCGGCGAAGAGCCCGGTGCCGGGGACGAACCCGACATACCCGCCGCCGAATCGCCCTCGCTCCAGCCCGATGCGGATGTCGCGCCCCTGCCGGCGCGCGCCGAGGGGGCGGAAACGCTCGACGAGCCGCCGGCCTCGCCCCGCCCGGATGTCGAATCGGCCGTCCTCAGGCGCCGCAAGCGCCCGGTCGTCTCCCGCTCCCCGCGGATGTCCTTCCGGATGTCGCTGCCGGTCGGGATCGTACTGGTCTCCGTCGCCATCCTCGCGACCTTCATGCTTGGCCGCGAGCAGGTGGTGCGGACCATGCCGGACACGGCCGCGATCTACGAGCGCCTCGGCCTGCCGGTGAATCTGCGCGGCGTCGAGTTCCGCGACGTGAAGGGCGCCAACGAGATCGTCGACGGCGTCGTCGTGCTGGTGGTCGAGGGCAACCTCGTCAACATTACCGGCCGCGCCATCGACCTGCCGCGGCTGAGGCTCGCGGTTCGCGATGCGGGGGGCAAAGAAATCTACACCTGGACCGCCACGGCGCCGAAGGCGCGACTGGAAGCCGGCGAGGCCGCGCCCTTCCGGTCCCGCCTCGCCTCGCCGCCGCCGGACGGTTCCAGCATCGAAGTGCGCTTCTTCTCGCCCGTCGATGCCGCCGGCCGGTGACGCGGCCCGGCCGCCGCATTACAACGGACCAAAGCTGCGGCGCATGACCGCCATCGGCCGGAGTGACTGATGAACCGTTCCAACATCCGCGTCCTGTTCTCGGCCGAGGCCATTGCAGAGCGCAACACGTCGCTGGTCGCGGAGATCGCCGCGACCAAGCCAGAGCGCCTGCTGGTCATCGCCGTGCTCAAGGGCAGCTTCGTCTTCGCCGCCGACCTGATCCGCGCCATGGATGCGGCCGGCATGGCGCCCGAGGTCGAGTTCATGTCGCTGTCGAGCTATCTTGAGGGCACGGTGTCGAGCGGTTCCGTGCGTATCCTCCACGACATCGAGAGCCCGGTCGCGGATCGCGACGTGCTGCTGGTCGACGACATCCTCGAAAGCGGCCGCACGCTGACCTACGCCAAGGATCTTCTGATGGCGCGCGGCGCCAGGAGCGTGCGGACCTGCGTGCTCCTGGAAAAACCCGGCAAGCGCGCCGTGCACCTCACCCCCGACCATGTCGGCTTCGAGTGCCCGGACCTGTTCGTCGTCGGCTATGGCATGGACGTCGCCCATTCGTGGCGGCAATTGCCCTTCGTCGGCGTCATCGAGAGCTGATCGTGGCCCGTATCCTTGTCGCCGAAGACGACGAACCGGTGCGTGCCTTCGTGCGCCGGGCGCTGGAGATCGACGGCCATGCCGTCACCGAAGCCCGCGACGGCGCGGAGGCGCTCGACACGCTGGAACGCGAGGCGGGCGGCTTCGATCTGCTGCTCACCGACATCCGCATGCCGCTGATGGACGGCATCGCGCTGGCGCTGGCGGCAGCGCCCCAGTTCCCGGATCTCGTGATCCTGCTGATGACAGGCTATGCCGACCAGCGCGAGCGCGCCCACGGCCTGGAAGCCCTGGTCCACGACGTGGTCACCAAGCCCTTCTCGCTGGCCGATATCCGCGCAAAGGTCGCGGAGGCTCTGGCGGCGGGCCCGAAACGCGGCTGAGGCCGACCTCGGCCTGCCTTCCGGACACAGTGCGATCCGGACGCTGTAGCCCGCAGCGTGGCAGTCACACCTCTCACCTCTCCCCGGCGGGGAGAGGTGAGAGGTAGCCTCAAACCTTGCGCTTCTTCGGCGCCTTCTTGCCGGCCAGCCTGGCTGACATCTTCCTCTCGACCGCCTTCGGCTTCGCGGCAGCCTTGACCTTGCTGTCTGACTTGGCCTTGCCGCCCTTGGCCTTCTTCGCCCGCTCGATGGCCTCGACGATGAGGCGCTTGGCCTCGCTGGCATCGCCCCAGCCGATGACCTTCACCCACTTGTTGTTTTCGAGATCCTTGTAATGCTCGAAAAAGTGCTCGATCTGCTTGAGGGTGATCTCCGGCAGGTCCTTGATGTCGTGGACGTTCTCGTAGCGGCGGGTGAGCCGCGTGGTCGGCACCGCGACGATCTTCTCGTCGCCGCCCGCCTCGTCCTCCATCTTCAAGACGCCGACCGGCCGGCAGGCGACGATGGCGCCTGGCACGATGCCGCGCTGGTTGGCGATCAGCACGTCGCAGGGGTCGCCATCCTCTGAAAGGGTATGCGGGATGAAGCCGTAGTTCCCGGGATAGCGCATCGAGGTGTAGAGGAAGCGGTCGACGACCAGCGTGCCGGCTTCCTTGTCCATCTCGTATTTGATCGGCTCGCCGCCGACCGGGACCTCGACCACGACATTGACCTCATCGGGAGGGTTCTTGCCGATCGAAATGGCGTCGATACGCATGGGAGGGAACTCCGGAAAGACGGAGCGCAGGCGCGGCAAGGCCGGCGTCGGCGCGGAAAGGGCGAATGCCGCGCCTCGTTAGCCGCATCGCCCATGCCGGGGCAAGTGCGGCTTCAGGATAAGACGGATCAGGCGGTCCAGCCGAAGGCGGTCTTGTCGAGCGAGCGTGCCCCGAAAGTCTCGGAGGAACGCGCCACCGGGCGGCCGCCGAGCCCCCGGTAGAAGCGCACGGCGCTCTCGTTATCGCTCAATGCCCAGATCACCAGGCTGTCTAGCCCGTGGCCGGCAAGATCCTTGCGGGCGGACTCAAACAGCTTCTGGCCGAGGCCAAGGCCGATGAATTTCGGGCGAAGATAAAGTTCGTAGATCTCGCCCTCGTAGGAGAGAGCCTTGGCGCGGTTGCGGCCGTAATTGGCATAGCCCGCCACTTCATCGCCGAAGCCGAGCAGGGCGATGCGGTTGCCCTTGCGGATCGCCGCTTCCCACCAGCCGGGTCCGCGGCGCGAGATCAGCTTTTCCAGCTCCGCGCCGGGGATCAGTCCGCGATAGGCCGCCCGCCATGCCTCGTCGTGGACTTCCGCGACGACGGGGGCATCGGACAGGCGCGCGAGGCGGATCTCTGTGGTGACTGTCTTCATGGCTGATGCAATGGAACCACGAGAGTCCGTGCGCCGCAACGGTTTCGTTAAGACTTCGTCAACACCTATGGACAAAAGGTTAATATCAACAGGCTCCCGGCTGGCTGCACACACACCTTGCAAGCAAAACCCCGGCACATGGCCGGGGTTTCTGATGTCTGCGGAGTGCAGGAGGGCCGGTATCAGGCCTGCTGGATCGCCGAGAGCTGCCAGGCAGCGCCATGCGGGCGGCGGAAGGTCCACAACTCGGTGACCTCTTCGCCCTGCGGGTTGCCTTCCACGATGCGGCCCGAGGCGCGGTCGATCATTACGTCGGTGATGGCGAAGCGCATGGCGACGGTGGCGTAGTCGGAATCCTGCTCGCGCCAGGCTTCCGACAGGTCGCCCTGCAGCAGCTTGACGTTGGAGAGGCGATTGACGAGGCCGCGGCCGGCGGCGTCCTTCATATCGTCCGAGAAGTAGCCGACCATTTCCGGCGTCGCCATCGCGCGCAGCGCATTCACGTCCTCGCGGGAATAGGCTTCGCTGACATTGGTCAGGAGGCGCTCGAACTGGTCGTAGTCCTGCGGGGTGACGCCGATCGTGTCGGAGGGGCCGCGCTGGGCGGCGGCGACCGAGCCGCCGGCCATGCCGGGGATCGGGCCGGGGCTCATGGACGCTTCCCGCGACATGCCGTTGCCGGCGCCCGCCGGGCGGTTGCCGAGGGCCTGGTTCATGCGGGCCATGGCCGGCTGGGCGGTTGTGCCCTGCTCCTCGCGGCGGCCGCGGATGAGGCGGACGACGAGGTAGATGACGCCGGCGATCAGGGCGAACTGGAACAGGAAGCCGAGCATGCCCATCAGCGAGCCGAGGCCGGCAAGGAAGCCCTGGCCGGACAGCAGGCCGAACAGGCCTGCGCCGAGGAAGCCGGCGGCGAGGCCCATGCCGAGGCCGCCCCAGCGCGAACCCTGAGCGGCGGGCGCATTCATGCCGGGACGCGGCGCCATGCCGGGCTGCTGCATGCCGGGAGCCGGGGCAGGCGTCGTCGTGCGCTGCATCGGGGCCGCGACGTTCGGCGCCGTGGAGGTGACCGGCGGCGGTGCATTGGTGCGGCTGCCGCGGCTGCCGGAGGAGCCGCTGCGCCTGGCTTCGGCGACGGTTGCGCCGACCATGACCACGACGGTCGCCATGGCGAGAATGCGGAGCAGGGTCTTCGAGGTCATCTGTTTCCCACCTGAGAGGCTTCGGCTTTTGCCGAAATCAACGTGAGCCTATCGTATTTCGATATGGTGACGCTGTCTCTGCGGGACAATGACGCACGGGCAAGTGCTTTAACAAACAACGAAAACCGGCGTCGGTCACCCGACGCCGGCTCGCGAAAACGAATCGGGTAGGCCGATCAGGCGGCTTCGGCGCGCTTCTTGGCGATGGCCGTCTTGAGCTGGCGAGCCTTGGTCGAGAGGACTTCGGCATCGGCCTTCAGCAGGAAGGCGTCGAGGCCGCCATTGTGGTCGACCGAGCGCAGCGCATGCGTCGAGACGCGCAGCGAGATGGTCTGACCGAGGGCCTCGGAAGCGAAAGAGATGTTCTGCAGGTTCGGCAGGAAGCGATGCTTCGTCTTGATGTTCGAGTGGCTGACCCGGTGGCCAACCTGAACACCCTTGCCGGTGAGTTCACAACGACGCGACATCGGTCGGATCCTAAAACGGTGCGCGACGGCCAAGGCCAGCCGCTGGACAATATGGTCCTTTTCGGAGACGCGACCGTCTAGTGACAGGAGCCCCCGCTGTCAAGCAAAAGCGGCACGGCGCCTGCATAGCCGCAGCCTGAAGGACCTTTACCATGCCCATTGCCCGCGTACACCGCATTCCCGCATCCGCCCCCGACGACGTCTCCGGCATCGAGGCAGCCATCGCTACAGGGCGGCTGGACCCGGCCGGCATCCTCGCCATCTTCGGCAAGACCGAGGGCAATGGCTGCGTCAACGACTTCACCCGCGGCTTCGCCACGCAATCCCTGACGCTGGCGCTCGGCCGGCACGTGGGGCCGGAGCGGGCTGGGCAAGTCTGCTACGTCATGTCCGGCGGCACGGAGGGCGCCATGTCGCCGCACTGGACCGTGTTCGAGCGCGTCGAGGGCGATGGCGTCGCCGGGCCGGCGCTCGCCATCGGCCGTGTTCATACCGCCGACCTCGCGCCTGAGGATCTCGGCCGGATGGGGCAGGTGGACCAGGTCGCGGCCGGCGTCGCCGAGGCCATGCGGCAGGCCGGCATCGCCCATGCCGGCGATGTCCACTTCGCGCAGGTCAAATGCCCGCTGCTGACCGCCCAGCGCATCGGCGAGGCCGAGCGGCGGGGCATGACCGTCGCCGTGCGCGACACGCTGAAGTCCATGGGCCTGTCGCGCGGGGCATCCTCGCTCGGCGTCGCGGTGGCGCTGGGCGAGATCGAGCGTGAGAAACTGTCGGACGCCGTCATCTGCCGCGACATGGCGCTGTGCTCGGGCCGCGCCAGCGCCTCGGCCGGCGTCGAGCTGGTCAATCACGAGATCGTCGTGCTTGGCCGCTCGGCGGCATGGTCGGGGCCTTTGACCATCGATCATGCCGTGATGGCCGATGCCATCGACATCGAGCCGGTCAGGGCGGCGCTGGGTCGTGTCGGGCTTCACGCGGCCGGCCAGCTCGATCCGAACATGCGGTCAAGACTCGTCGCGGTCCTCGCCAAGGCCGAGGCGAGCCCCGACGGCGAGGTGCGCGGCGCGCGCCACACCATGCTGGACGATTCCGACATTTCCTCCACCCGCCATGCCCGCGCCTACGTTGCCGGCGCGCTAGCGGGGCTCGTGGGGCGGACGACGATCTACGTCTCCGGCGGGGCGGAGCATCAGGGCCCGCCCGGCGGCGGACCCGTGGCGGTCATCGTCGAGCGCTGATCACACGGGGCGATCGCCCTTGGCCACTTTCAGCGTGCGGTTGTCGACGCCCGGCAGCATGCGGCCGGGGTCGCGCGTCACCACGATGTCGAGCACGGTCGGCGACGAGGTGTTGGCGAGGCCTTCGCCGAGCGCGCCTGCCAGCTTCTCCGGGTCTTCCACGCGGATGCCGCGGCAGCCCATGGCATTGGCGATGTCGGCATAGTTGAACTCGACGAGGTCGGAGGACTGGTAGCTGCCGGGCCCGTAGACCGAGTGCTGGAGCGCCTTCACATAGCCGGAGGCGGCATTGTTGAAGATGCAGACGACGAAATTGGTGCCGACGCGCTTGGCGGTTTCGAGATCGCCCATCGACATGTTGAAGCCGCCATCGCCGGTCATCGACACCACGCGCCGCTTCGGCCCGACGCCGAGCTGCGCGCCGATGCCGCCGGGCACGCCATAGCCGATAGAGGCAAAGCCGCGATCCGCCACGAAGTGCCTGCCGGCCTTCTTGGTGTCGAACAAGAGGCCGCCCCAGTGCCCGGCAAAACCGCCATCGGCCACCAGCACGGCGTCCTCGGGCATGATCCGGTTCAGTTCGCCCATCAGACGGCCGATATTGATCGGCGTTTCCTTCGATTCGAGCCGGTCCGCCGCGCCCTTCATCCATTCCGCCATCTTCACCGGGATTTCCGCGAGATAGCCGGCGCGCTTCGAGACACGGTCGACGCCGTCGTCGAGCGCCGAGGCCAGGTCCTCGAGCGCAAGCCGTGCGTCGCCGCAAAGCGACACCTCGGTCTTCGTCGTCCGCCCGATCTCCTCCGGGAGCACGTCGACATGGATGACGGTCTTGGAAGGCGGCAGAAGCGAAAAGCGCTTGGTGGCGATCTCGCCGAGCTTGCAGCCGACCACGAGGATGCAGTCCGAGGTTGCGATCAGGCCGTTGGCGATCCGGTCGTAGCGGCCGAACAGGCCGGCCGAGAGCGGATGCGAGCAGGCCATCGCCCCCTTGCCGGACATGGTGTGGGCGACCGGGATGCCCTGTTTCTCAGCCAGCGCCTGCAAAGCCTCGTAGGCCTCGGAGATGTGGATGCCGCCGCCAGCGAGGATCAACGGCCGTTCGGCCTTGGCGAGCAACGCGGCTGCGCGGGCAAGGTCGGTGCCATCAGGGCGCGAGCGGCGCGCCTGCGCCTTCAGCGTCGCCGGGTCGATCCAGAAGTCGCCGGCCTCGAAATCGAACTCGCCATGGGCGATGTCCTCCGGCACGTCGATGACCACCGGCCCCGGCCGTCCGGAGGTCGCGACCGCGAAGGCCCGGCGCACCGCCTCGGGCACGCGGCGGATCACCTCGATGCGGATGATCTCCTTGACGATGGGCCGGAGGATGTCGAGCTGACGCGTCTCCTGCGTCATGTTCTTGGTGGCGTGCTCGCGGTTGGCGTCGCCGACGATGGCGATGAGCGGCATGCCGGCGTTGAAGGCCTCGACCAGTCCGGTGACGAGGTTGGTCGCGCCGGGTCCAAGCGTCGCATCGACGAGGCCGGGCTTGTTGGTGACCCGCGCATAGGCGTCGGCCGCGAACGTGCCGCAGCGCTCGTCGTTGATCAGGTAGTGCTTCACGTTGAGGACGCGGCAGGCCTCGTAGAAGGGCAGGAGCTGGAAGCCGCCCATGCCGAACATCGGCCCGGGATTGGCGAGCTTCAGCATTTCGGCAAGCGCCTGCCCTCCCGACATGGTGCGCAGGGTGTTGGATGCGGCATCGCTCATGCGTTCACTCCCGGAGATGCTTTTCTTGGTTTGGCTAGGCCGTGGCCTTTGACGCAACCATGGCCGCGACGAAATCGCGTGTCGACTGGCCGATGGCCCCGCCGCGTTGCTCGGCAAGAGGGTTCAGCGCCGAGATGAAGCCGTCGGTCCAGACCGACATGCCGTCGCCGATGCGCGCTGAGAAGGCGGAGACCGCAGCGCCCGCAATGCCGCGCGCCTGAAGCGCCGGCAGGCGCGAGATGCCGGCATCCATGAGACCCTTGCCGGCATCGACATAGACGGCCGCCAGCACGTCGGCCTTGACCGCCGTTTCCGGCTTGCCGGCGAGCAGGCCGCCATGGGAGGCGGTGACGACGACGTGGCCGCTATCGTCCTTGCCGACGAGACCGTTGGAATCGAGCACGAAGACACGGATTCCGTTCGCGCTGGCCTCCGCGATTTCATGGCGCGCCTCGTCCAGCGGCGCGGGCATGGGCGCGGGCGGAAGGTTCGCCCGCCCGAGAATGGCGAGCGCCTCGTCGCAAGCCATGCCGGGGGCGAGGCCAAGCGCCGCGGCCGTCCGGTTCACGAAGGACAGGACGCCGAGTATCAGCGTGTCCGAGCCCCAGCCGATGCGTGCCGAATTGTGCGAGACGGTGGCTGCGGGCACGCCGAGCCCGTCGAGATAGGGCAGACCCGAAATGCCGGCCTGCTCGCGGCCGATGCCGGCATCGTTGAGGACCAACGCGGCAACGCCCTTCGAGGCCGCGTACCAGGCCGCATAGACCGCGCCGTGCGAGGCGCAGGCGACGACGAGTCCGCGGTCGTCGTCCTTCAGGTGGGTCACGCTGTCGAGGATGAGCGGCGGCATGGCGGGCATTCGGAGAGGCGGCGCGGGGCCGGCAGTCTGCCCATGCGGAAGGCGCGAAGGCAACGCGCGGTTTCGTGCCGTTCGGACGGGGCCAGTCATGCCGCTCCTCGCCTTGACATGGCCGGGCGGCGCTCCACACTCGCAGGCACAACGCCGACAAGGCGGAGCCGGCGTGACCGGCATCGGGAGGAAATCGGAATGACCGCAGAAGCCGCGGCAAGCGCATCCGCGCGCCGCTACCACGTCCGCGAGGCGGACGCTCCGGGTTACCATCCCGCCAATCATACCGGCACGCTTAACCGCCGCCTGATCAGCCGGGACACGGTGGGCGCGGAATCCGTCGAGATGCTGATCGGCACGATCGAGAAGGGCTCAGGTGCCCTGCCGCATGCCCATCCCGGCATCGACCAGATCTGCTACCTGCTGGAAGGCGCCGCCACGGCCGAGGTCGACGGCCAGAGCTTCGGAATGCTGCCGGGCGATGCCTGCTTCTTTCCGGCCGGCATGGAGCATGTCTTCACGGTCACCAGCGACACGCCGGTGCGCGTGCTGGTCGTCTACACGCCGCCCTACGAAGAGAACCCGGAACGGGTTATCCGCCGCCGCTGACGGCACTCTCGTCTCTCGTTTTATCGCATTTTCTTCACGCGAACCGGTACCCACTTCGCTTGAAAATGCTCTTGTCCCGGGAGGACGCCCTTCATGATCGACCGCAGGACCTTTATCGCGAGCGCCACGGCGCTTGCCGCCGGAACCGGCACGGCGCGTGCCGCCTGGCCGGAGCGTCCCGTCACCATGGTCGTTCCCTTCGCCGCCGGCAGCGGCACGGACACGGTCGCCCGTCTCGTCGGCGAGCAGCTCAGCAAGCAACTCGGGCAGGGCGTGGTGGTGGAGAACCGCGCGGGCGCCAACGGCTCGGTGGCGGCGACCTATGTCGCCCGCGCCAATCCCGACGGCTACACGCTGTTCATGACGACGAACACGTCGCATTCGGCCAATCCGAGCCTGATGAAGAACCTGACCTACGATCCGGTGGCGGATTTCGCTCCCGTGGCGCGGATGGGCAACCTGCCGTTCCTGCTGGTGACCGATCCGAAGCTGCCGGTGAACTCCGTCGCCGAACTCGTGGCGCATGCCAAGGCCAATCCCGGCAAGCTCACCTATGCCAGCGGCAACTCCACGGGCATCGTCGCAGGTGCGACCTTCGCCAAGCGCGCCGGCATCGACATCCTGCACGTGCCCTACCGGTCCACGCCGCCGGCCATCACCGACATTATCGGCTCGCGCATCTCCATGATGTTCGTCGACATCACGGCCTCGCTCAGCCAGATCAATGCCGGCGCGCTGAAGGCGCTGGCGGTGACCACCGCCGAACGGTCGAAGCTGCTGCCGAACCTGCCCTCCATGCAGGAGGCCGGTGTGCCGGAGTTCGACATCACCTCGTGGAATGGCATTTTCGCGCCGGCGCGCACGCCGCCCGATGTCGTCGCCCGCCTCAACAAGGAGCTCACCGCCATCGCCACCGACCCGGCCATGGTCAGGCGCTTCGCCGAGATCGGCTTCGACGCCTTTCCGCAGACGCCGGACGAACTCGGCGCCTTCGTCAAGGCGCAGCTCGCCAACTGGTCGCGGATGATCCGCGAGGCCGGCATCGAGCCGCAGTGACCTGAGCGCTGGAACCGGAACGCCGTCCCATGCAGTCCCAGCACAATGTCATCAGGCTGGTCGAGCTCTACTCGGCCATGTGCCGCATCCGCGCCTTTGAGAACGCCGCGTTGGCCGCCCATAAGGAAGGCGTCATCCCCGGTCCGCTCCACGTCTCCATCGGACAGGAGGGTGTGGCGACCGGCGTCTGCCTCAACCTCAGGCCCGACGACCGCATCACCTCGAACCATCGCGGCCACGGCCATGCGCTGGCGAAAGGCGCGGGCGTTCAGGGCATGATGCGCGAACTGTTCGGCCGCGAGGGCGGGCATTGCCGCGGCAAGGGCGGCTCCATGCACATCGCCGACTTCTCGGTCGGCATGCTCGGCGCGAACGGCGTCGTCTCGGGCGGCATCCCCATCGCGGTGGGCGCGGCGCAGGGCCTCAAGATGATGAAGTCCGACGCCATCGCCGTGTGCTTCTTCGGCGACGGCGCGATCAATCGCGGGCCGTTCCTCGAAGGGCTCAACTGGGCGGCGCTCTACCATCTGCCGGTGTTGTTCGTCTGCGAGGACAACGGCGTCGCTGCCTTCACCCGCACCGACACCGTCACCGCCGGCCCCGGCGTCATCGCGCGGGCCGCTTCGCTCGGCGTTCCCGGCGAGACGGTGGACGGCAACGACGTCATGGCGGTGGACGAGGCCGCCGCTCGCCTCGTCGCCGAGGTGCGCTCAGGGAAAGGGCCGCGGCTTCTGCACGCGAAAACCTATCGCATCACCGGCCACACCTCGACGGACGCCGCGGCGTGGCGCGATCCTTCCGAGGTCGAGGCCGCGAAGGCGCGCGATCCCATTGCGAAGCTGGCTAATCGTCTCAGCGAACGCGGCGTGGCTGCCTCCGAGATCGACCGCATCCGCGCTGCGGCGGAGGCCGAAATGTCGGCTGCGGTCGAAGATGCCAAGGCCGCCCCGTGGCCCGACGAAGCCATTGCCTACGAGGATGTGCAGGACGCGGGCGCCGTCGCCTTCGGAGGCCGGTCATGAGCGCTCAGCAGGTGTCGCTGGTCGAGGCCGTGCGCCTTGCCGCCCTCCAGGAGATGCGCCGCGACCCCACCGTCTGGGTGATGGGCGAGGATGTCGCGCGCGGCGGTCTTTACGGCCAGTACAGGGATTTCCTGCCTGAGTTCGGCGCCGAGCGCGTGGTTTCCACGCCCATCTCCGAGTCGACCATCATGGGCGCGGGCCTCGGCGCGGCGCTGGTCGGTACGCGGCCGATCATCGAGATGCGCATCTCCGACTTCGTCATGTGCGCCATGGACGAACTGGTCAACCAGATCGCCAAGATCCGCTACATGTTCGGCGGGCAGGCCAAGCCCTCGGTGGTCATCCGCATGCCGCACGGCATCTGGCGCAATTCGGCCGCCCAGCACTCGCAGACACTGGAATCCTGGTTCGTCCACCTGCCCGGCGTCATCGTGGTGACCCCCTCGACGCCGGCCGACGCGGCGGGCCTCCTGGTCACCGCCATCCGCTCCGACGATCCCGTGCTGTTTTTCGATCCGAAGAACCTCTTCCCGGTGACCGGCGAGGTTGCCTCCGTCATCGAGCCGATCCCGTTCGGCAAGGCGCGGCGCGTGCGCGAGGGCCGCGACCTGACGCTGGTCTCGTGGTCGGCGATCATGCCGGCGGTCGAGCAGGCGGCGGCGACGCTGGCGGCCGAGGGGATCAATGTGGATCTCCTCGACCTCAGGACGCTCTGGCCGTGGGACCGTGAGGCGGTCTGCGCCTCGGTCGAGAAAACCGGGCGGCTGCTGGTCGTCCACGAGGCGGTGGCCGCTGCCGGTTTCGGCGCGGAGGTGGTGACGAGCGTGGTCGAAGAGCTGGGTCCCGCACGCATCAAGGCCGCTCGCCGTCTCGGCGCGCCGCGCATCCCCGTGCCGTTCGCGCCGCCGCTGGAAGATGCGGTGAAGGTGACGCCCGACAAGATCGTCGCGGCGGCACGTGCGACGATGGCGCTGACGTGACCCTACGGGGAAATACGTATCTCTCCTGATTGTCCGCACGGAAGGCGAGTGGTTCAGTCCCGACTCGCGGACGATGGGGCGTCGGGCCGCGCTGGGGAATATTGACTATGCGCATCCGAGGTCTTGTTGCGGCCGCGGGGCCGCTTGTCGTCGCAGCGGTTCTCGGTTTCGCTGGCTCCAAGGCCGCATTCGCTCCATCCGCGGCATTCGCGCAATCCTCCGAACCTGAAATCATCGATCTCGCGCAGGTGCCCGCGCCGCGCCCTCAGCCGCGTCCCGACCAGCAGCAGCGCAACCCGGCGCCGCAGCCCATGCTGCCGCCGCTGCGCGCCTACAACCGCGACGACCTGGCCGAGCAGGCCCGCCGCTTCGAGACGGCCATCGCCAATCGCCGCCCCGGCGACGACCGGCCAATCCCCGATGTCAGGCGCGACGCCGACGCCGCGGCGACGCGCGGCGACTTCCGCGCGGCCGCGCGCGCGTGGGAGGCCATCGCGCTGCGCTCCGGCCCGGATACGGCGGCCTGGGTGCGCTATTCGCAGGCGCTCGCCGGCATCCGCACCAATGAGTGGCGCGAACGCCAGCAGTTGCAGGACGACATGATGGGCGCGGCCTTCATGGCTTATCGCCGCGCGCAGAACCGCAACGAGGAGGCCTTCGCCCTCGCGCAGGTGCGCCAGCTCATGGTCGCCCGTCAGCAATGGCGCCCGGCCATCGACGTTGCCCGCGCCGTGGTCGAGACGCGCGACACGCCGGAGGCGCGCGACGCTTATAACCGCCTGCGCGACCAGCACGGCTTCCGCCTGCGCGAGACCAAGATCGATTCCGACAGCCTCAGGCCCCGCGCCTGCTTCGTCTTCTCGGAGGACCTGCGCAAGGGCCGCACCGACTTCGCCCCCTATATCCGCCAGACCGGCGTCAACAACCCGCCGATCACGGTCGACGACCGCCAGATCTGCGTCGACGGCCTGCGCCACGGCGAGCGCTACACGTTCCAGCTCCGCGAGGGCCTGCCCTCGACGCTGCCGAGCGAGAGCCTGACGCGCAATGTCGACGTCTCCGTCTATGTGCGCGACCGCACGCCGTCGGTCCGCTTCTCCGGCCGCGCCTACGTGCTGCCGCGCGCCGGCCAGCGCGGCCTGCCGGTCGTCTCGGTCAATCTCGCCTCCATCGATGTCGAGGTCATCCGCATGGGTGACCGTTCCATCGCCCAGACGATCCAGGAGGAATTTCCGAAGCCGCTCGAAAGCTACGAGATGCAGCAGCTCATCACCGAGCGCGGCATTTCGGCGTGGAAGGGCCAGCTCACTGTAGAGAACCGGCTGAATGAAGATGTCACCACCGCCTTCCCGGTGGACGAAGCCGTGCGCAACCTCGAACCCGGCGTCTATGTCATCACCGCCAAGCCGACCAATGCCCAGCGCCGCACCGATGATGACGACTCGTCGTCGGGCGGCCGCGTCGCCCAGTGGTTCATCGTCTCCGATCTCGGCGTGACCGCTCTCTCCGGCGTCGATGGCGTCCACGGCTATATCCACTCGCTGAATTCGGCCAAGCCGTTAGCCGATGTCGAGGTGCGCCTTCTCGCCCGCAACAACGAGGTGCTGGGCACCAAGCGCACCGACGCCTCCGGCCATGTCCGCTTCGAGCCGGGCCTGACCCGCGGCGAGGGGTCGCTCGCGCCCGCCCTGCTGGTCGCAGCCACCGCTGCCGGCGACTACGCCTTCCTCAACCTGCGCCAGCCGGCCTTCGATCTGTCCGACCGCGGCGTCGCGGGGCGCGAACTGCCGGGGCCGCTCGACGCCTTCCTCGTGCCCGAGCGCGGCATCTACCGGCCGGGCGAGACGGTCTATCTCACCGCGCTGCTGCGCGACGCCAAGGGCGATGCCGTCACCGGCCTGCCGCTGACGCTGGTGGTCGAGCGGCCGGACGGCGTCGAGTATCGCCGCATCGTCACGCAGGACCAGGGCGCCGGCGCGCGCGCCGTGCCGATCCCGATCGTCTCATCGGCGCCGACCGGCACCTGGCGCATCCGCGCGATCACCGATCCGAAGAGCCCGATGGCCGGCGAGGTGCGCTTCCTCGTCGAGGACTTCGTGCCCGACCGGATCGCCTTCGACCTGACGGCCGCCGCGCAGCGCCTGACGCGTTCGCAGCCCTTCGGCGCCACCATCGACGCCCGCTACCTGTTCGGCATGCCCGGCGCCAATCTCGGCATCGAGGGCGAGGTCGTCATGGAGACAACGCCGAACCTGCCTGATTTCCCCGGCTTCCGCTTCGGCCTCGGCGACGAGGAGGTGAAGCGCGACCGCGAGCCCATCGGCGACGGCATCACCACCGACGATGCCGGCAAGGCGAGCATCTCCGCGCGCCTGCCGCGCATGGAGGACACGACCCGGCCGCTCTCCGCGCGCCTGCAGGTGCGCGTGGCCGAACCCGGTGGCCGTGCCGTCGAGCGCACCGCGACCGTACCGGTTCTGCCGGGCACGCCGCTGATCGGCGTCAAGCCGCTGTTCGAGGGCGACCGCGTCGGCGAGGGCGAGACCGCAACGTTCGAGGCCATCGCGGTCGCCGCCGACGGCCGCACGCGCCGCGGCCAGACGCTGACCTGGCAGGTTCTGCGCCTCGAGACCCGTTGGATCTGGACGCGCGGCACGTCGGGCTGGGGCAGCCAGGCGGTCGTCTCGACGCGCCGCATCGCGGACGGGCAGGTGCAGGCCACCGCCTCGGGCGAGGCACCTCGCATCAGTGTGCCGGTGCCGTGGGGCAAGTACCGCCTCGAAGTCACCTCGGGCGGCGATGTCGCCGGCCCGACCACCACCGTCATCTTCGAATCCGGCTACGGCGCCGGCGGCACGGCCGATACCCCGGACGTGCTTGAGATGAGCCTCGACAAGCCGTCCTACCGGACCGGCGACACCATGACCGTGTCGATCAATTCGCGCTTTGCGGGTTCTGCGACGGTCGCGGTGATGGGCGACCGGCTGCTCGCCGAGCGCACCGTCGACGTGCCGCAGGGCCGCTCGACCATCGAGGTGCCGGTGGGCCAGAACTGGGGCGCGGGCGCCTATGCGACGGTCTTCGTGCGCCGGCCGCTGGACGCCGCCGCCTCGCGCATGCCGGGCCGGGCGATCGGCCTCGCCTGGTTCGGGGTGGATACCGACCAGCGCCGCCTGTCCGTGACGCTGAACGCACCGGACAGGATGCAGCCGCGCACGGCGCTGCGCGTGCCGATCCGCGTCGAGGGTCTTTCGCCCGGCGAGCAGGCGCACGTGACCGTCGCCGCCGTCGATCTCGGCATCCTCACCATCACCAACTACCAGCCGCCGAAGCCGGACGAGTATTATCTCGGCCAGCGCCGGCTCTCGGCCGAGGTCCGCGACCTCTACGGCCAGCTGATCGACGGCATGTCGGCGGTGCGCGGATCGATCCGCTCCGGCGGTGACGGCGCGGCGAGCCGCCCGAACATGGCGCCGCCGGCGCAGGAGCCGCTGTCGCTGTTCTCCGGCATCCTGACGGTGGGGCCGGACGGCACGGCGGAAGCTTCCTTCGACATTCCGGACTTCAACGGCACCGTGCGCCTCATGGCCATGGCCTGGACGACGACCAAGCATGGCTCGGCGTCGAAGGACGTGATCGCCCGCGATCCCGTCGTGGTCACCGCGACCCTGCCGCGCGTGCTCGGCCATGCCGACACGGCGACCGCACGGCTCGACCTCGTCAATGCCGAGGCGCCGGCCGGGGCCTATCGCGTGACCGTCACGCCGGAAGGCCCGCTGCGGCTCGCCCAGACGAGCGCAACGGTGCAGCTCGGCGGCACGGGCGGGCGCGGCTCGGTGTCGCTGCCGCTGACCGCCGCCGGGCTCGGCGTCGGGCGGCTCGCGGTGCAGCTCACGGGGCCGAACGGGCTCGATGTCACCTCGCGCTATTCGCTCGGCGTGCGTCCCGCCTATCCGGACATCACCCGCCGCACGGTGATCAGCATGGACCCCGGCCAGAACGTCACGGTGTCGTCGGACCTGCTCACCGATTTCGTGCCCGGCTCGGCCCGCGTCGCGGTCTCGGTCGGCCCGTCCACGGCCATCGACGTGCCCGGACTGATCCTTGCGCTCGACCGCTATCCGTTCGGCTGTTCCGAGCAGATCACCTCGCGCGCGCTGCCGCTGCTCTATCTCGACGTGCTGGCGGCTGCGGAAGGCGGGCTCGGGCTCGAAAAGCCGGTCGCCGACCGCATCCGCGACTCGATCGACCGGATCCTGTCGCGCCAGTCCGGCACGGGCTCGTTCGGCCTGTGGTCGGCGGGATCGAGCGAGGATCCCTGGCTCGATACCTATGTCACGGACTTCCTCGCCCGCGCCAAGGACAAGGGCTACGGCGTGCCGACGCAGGCGTTCAACGCGGCCATCGAGCGGCTGCGCACGCTGGTCGTCTCGACCAACGGCGTCGGCGACAACAAGGGCATGGACCTCGCCTATGCCCATTATGTCCTCGCCCGCGTCGGCCGGGGCTCGCTGTCGGAAATGCGCTGGCTGGCGGATACCCAGCTGGCTGAGATCGCGACGCCGGTGGCGCGCGGCCAGCTCGGCGCGGCGCTCGCGCTGATGGGCGACCATGCCCGCGCCGAGCGGGTGCTGGCCTCGGCGGTGACGCTGCTCACCGCGCGCGGCCAGACCGACATGGGCCGGTTCGACTACGGCTCGCGCCTGCGGGACGCCGCGGCGATCATGGCGCTCGGCGTCGAGGCGCGGGCCAACCGCCGCATCGTCACCGACGCCCAGCGCGTCGTCGAGGACCTGCGCGCGCGCACCCGCTACCTCTCCACCCAGGAGAAGGTCTGGCTGGTGCTTGCTGCTCAGGCGCTGATCGAGGACGCCAGGCGCATCAGGCTCGACGTCGGCGGCGCGGCCCACGAGGGCTCGCTCGCCCGCACGCTGCGCTCGGACGAGCTCGGCAACGGCCTGTCCCTGCGCAATACCGGCCCCGAGCCGGTGCGCGCGGTGGTCAGTGTTACCGGCACGCCCGCGACCGCGGAGCCGGCGGCTTCCAGTGGCTTCACGCTCCAGCGGCGCTACATGTCGCTCGACGGGCGGCCGGTGGACATCGCCCGCGTCGCGCAGGGCACCCGCCTCGTCGTGGTGTTGCAGGTGACCGAGGCGAGCCCGCAGCTCGGCCAGATCATGCTGGTCGACCGCCTGCCGGCCGGGTTCGAGATCGACAATCCGAGCCTGATCGCCTCGGCCGAGACCTCGGCCCTGCGCTGGCTCGGACCGGAGCAGGTGCAGCCCGACTACAAGGCGTTCCGCGACGACCGGTTCGAGGCGGCCTATAGCCGCGCGTCCGGCGCCAAGAACAACTGGCAGGTCGCCTACATGATCCGCGCGGTGACGCCGGGGCGCTTCGTCGTGCCCCCCGCCACCATCGAGGACATGTACCGGCCGGAGCGCTCGGCACGCACCGCGGTCGGACAGGCCGAGGTGACGGCGAGCGGGCGCTGAGGGCAGCCGTGCGCAAGCGCGCCATCGTAGCAATCGCGGCCGGCGGGCTCCTGCTCGCCGGCATCGGCGGGGGCGTGCTCGCGTGGCAGTCGGGTGTTGGCCCCGACGGCTCGGCGACGCCCTATTCGCGCGAGGTGGTGGATCGCAACGGCCGGCTGCTCAGGCCGTTCCAGACCGACGACGACATGTGGCGCTTTCCCGGTGCCGTGGCCGATGTCGACCCCCTGTTCCTGCGCATGCTCTCTGCCTACGAGGATCGCCGCTTCCGCCAGCATCCGGGCGTCGATCCCATGGCGCTCGCCCGCGCCGCCGGCCAGTGGCTGACCTCCGGCCGGATCGTCTCCGGTGGCTCGACGTTGTCGATGCAGGTCGTCCGCCTGATCGACAAGCGCGAGGACGGCCGCTCCATGGCCGTCAAGCTGCGCGAAATGGCGCGCGCCGTGCGGCTCGAGCGCGAGATCGGCAAGGAACGGATGCTCGATCTCTACCTCTCGCTCGCCCCCTATGGCGGCAATGTCGAGGGCATCCGTGCTGCCTCGCTGGCCTATTTCGGCAAGGAGCCGCGCCGCCTGTCGCCGGGCGAGGCCGCGCTGCTGGTCGCCCTGCCGCAGGCGCCGGAAACGCGCCGCCCGGACCGCTTCCCCGAGACGGCGCGGCGCGCGCGCGACCGCGTGCTCGACCGCATGCTGATCGCCGGCGTGCTGAAGCCGGAGCATGTCGCCGCCGGCAAGGCAGAGCGCGTGCCGCTGGCGCGCCGGGCCATGCCGGCCTTCGCCTGGCACGCCGCGAACGAGGCCATCGCCGCCCGGCCGGCGGAACGGATTCACCGCCTGACCTTCGACCGCACCCAGCAGGAGGCGCTGGAGGCGCTGCTGCGCGAGCGGGTGCGGTCGGCGGGCGCGAAGCTGTCGGGCGCGATCGTCGCCATCGACCATCGCTCGGGCGAGGTCATCGCCCGCGTCGGTTCCGCCGATCCGCTCGACCACGAGCGGCAGGGCGCGGTGGACATGACCCGCGCGATCCGCTCGCCGGGCTCGACGCTGAAGCCGCTGATCTACGCCATGGCCTACGAGACCGGCATCGCCCATCCGGAGACGCTGATCGAGGACCGGCCGTCGCGGTTCGGCACTTATGCCCCGGCCAATTTCGACCGGGGCTACCAGGGAACGGTCTCGACGCGGACGGCGCTGCAGATGTCGCTCAACGTGCCGGCCATCGCGCTGCTCGACGGCGTCGGGCCGCAGCGCTTCTATGCGCGGCTTGAACAGGCCGGCATCCGACCGGCGCTGCCGCGCGGCGAGGTGCCGGGTCTTGCGGTCGGGCTCGGCGGCGTCGGCATCCGCCTGTTCGACCTTGCGGCGCTCTATGCGGGGCTTGCCCGAGGCGGCGATATGCCGGTTTTGATCGAGCGCCGGGGGGAGCCAGTCCGCGCAGCCCGCCCCATCGCCGACGAGAACTCGGCCTGGTTCATCGGCGACATTCTCGCGGACGCGCCCGCGCCCGAGGCGGCTCTCTCCGGCCGTTACGCCTACAAGACCGGCACGTCCTACGGCTTCCGCGACGCCTGGGCCGTCGGTTTCGACGGCCGGCGCACGGTGGCGGTCTGGGTGGGGCGGCCGGACGGCTCGTCCGTGCCCGGCATTACCGGCCGGATCACCGCCGCGCCGATCCTGTTCGACGCCTTCGCGCGGCTCGGCCCCTATGCGCCGCTGCCGCCGCGTCCCGCCACGCTGCCGGTGATGAGCGCCTCGCAACTGCCGGCCGCCCTCCGCCGCTTCGGGCAGGCGCGCGAGGAGGCGAGCGACGTGCGCGACCTCAAGATCGCCTTCCCGCCGGATGGCGTGCATGTCGATCTCGGCGCGGCGCGCGGCGAGATGGAGCCGCTGGCCATCCGCACCACAGGTGGGCGGCCGCCGTTCACGGTCCTCGTCGACGGGCGCCCGACCGTTCGGTTCGGCGCGCAGCGGCAGGCCATCGTCCACCCGGACGGACCGGGCTTCACGACGCTCTCCGTCGTCGACGGCGAAGGCCGCAGCGCCAGCGTCACCGTCAGGGTCGAGTAGGCGGCGCCACCGCGCCCGGCAGGCCCAGCACCCAGCTCCGCGTCATCACCACCAGCGCGTTGGCGATGACCTCGTCGGGCGCGGGGCCGAGCTTTTCCTCCAGGCCCAGCGACACGATGCCGTGGGACGCCGAGAACAGCGTGCGGGCAAGGCCGTTGCGCATCTGCGGGCTGGCATCCGGCAGGAGCGTCGTAAGCGGCCCCTCGATGTGCCGGAAGAGCTGGGCGACCACGCCGAGATACCAGTCCGGCGGCATGGCCCCGTCCGGGATCTGGTGAGCGAAGACCGCGGTCCAGCGCCGCCGCTCGGCGCGGGAGAAGCGGTGATAGGAGAGCGCCAGCTTGCGCATGGCTGTTTCCGGATCGTCGCCCGGATCCGAGGCGGCGGCGAGATGCGCATCTAGCCTCCGCAGCGTGCGGGCATTGACCTCGTAGATCAGCGCGTCGAGGTCGGGGAAGACGTTGTAGATCGCGCCGACCGCGCAGCCGGCGGCCTCGGCCAGCGCCCGCGCCTTGAGGCCCGACAGGCCGCTCACGGCGACAGCGGTTTCCGCCGCATCGATCAGGTCGTCCCTGAGCTTGGCACGCTTGTCGGCGGTGGCCATGGCATCTCCGCGAAAAAAATTTGAACGATGTTCAAAAATCTCTTGAACAACGTTCACGAGCTTGGTAAACAGCTCCTGTGAACAACGTTCATAGCGAGGGAGACGGCAATGTTCAAGACGCTGATGGCCCGCATGCGTGGCAAGTCCTGGCAGAATGTCGCCGCCGACGAGCGTCATCCGCTTCTGGTGGTCGACCGCCAGCGCATCGACGCCGAGGGGCGGGTCGACCTAGCGCGTCGCCGGCTGGCCTTGGCGCAGGCGGCGCGGCAGGCGGAAGCCGGGCGCCTTGCAGCCGCCGACCGGCGGATTGCCGCGCTGGAACATCGTGCGATGCAGGCGCACGGCGATGGATGCGCCGCGGAAGCGCAGCAGTCGGCGGAGATGATCGCGCGTCTCCTGGCGGACCGGGAGTGGACGCGAGGTGTCGTGCGCGCGAGCGACGTGGAGACAGGCCGGCTTGCCCGCAACCTCGCGACGGCCGAGGCTCATCTCGCCCGCGTCCGGCGCGCCGGCCGGATCATCAGGGCCGAGGAGGTCGTCCGTCAGCTGCGTGAGAGCACCGCGCGCCGGCGTGGTTTCGACGCCCGACCCGACGCGCCGCTGGCCGAGGCCGAGGCGATCCTCGCGCGCCTGAGGCTGCGCGACGCCGAGGCGCTGGCGCTGGAATACGGGCGTGAGACCATGGGCGAACGGGTTGCGCCGCCACTCCCGCCCGCCGCGGTGGCGGAAGCTCTCGTCACGCTGCGTAATCGCGTCACCATGGCCCGCCGGGCCGCGTGAGCGCTGCCTTATGCGCCGGGATGGTACTGGTAGAGCCAGGTCTCGGATGCGACCTGATCGCCGACCTTGAGGTAGCAGCGCATTTCGACCGGCTCCGGTCCCTCGGCCCTCACGTCGAACTGCGTGCGCCAGTGGCCGGGCACGTCGTTCGGCACCGCCTCGGTATATTTGTAGTCGCCGATCGTGCCGCGTGAGACCGAGACGACCGGCTCGGGGATCGTGCCCTTGGGCAGGTCGGCGAGCGGGCCACCCCGGAACTCGATGAGGAATTTGCGCACGCCCTGCGGCCGGGGCTGGCCCGGCTGGCCGCCGCGGCCGAGACGCGTCGCCACAACGCGCGCGAGCGAGGTGGGGAAGGGCTCGTCCGCCAGCCAGTGCAGGCGGTAGCGGAACTCGCGCGAGGAGCCCGGCTCGGCGGGCTCGCGCGGCACCCACATGGCGACGATGTTGTCGTGAATCTCGTCATCGGTGTTGAGTTCGACGAGCTGCACCGCGCCCTCGCCCCAGTCGCCCTGCGGCTCGACCCAGGCGGAGGGGCGCTTCTCGTATTTGACGCCGTCGAGATAGTGCAGGAACTCGCGGTCGCGCTGCAGCAGGCCGAAGCCGCGCGGGCCCTTGTCGACGAAGCTCGACGTCATCGTCCGCTGCGGATTGTTGAGCGGCCGCCAGATGTGCTCGCCCGCGCCGGTCCAGATGGCGAGGCCGTCGCTGTCGTGGACCTCCGGCCGCCAGTCGATGGTGCGCGACGAGGTCGTCTCCGAATACCAGTACATGGAGGTGAGCGGCGCGACGCCGAGATGGCTGACGCGGGCGCGGAAGTTCAGGCTCGCCTCGATGTCCATGATGACGCCCGTGCCGCGCCGGCACTGGAAGCGGTAGGCGCCGGTCAGCGAGGGGCCATCGAGCAGGGCATAGATGGTCGTCGGATCGCTCTCCTTCTCGGCCGCCTCGATCCAGAAGGCGACGAAGTCGGGGAACTCCTCCGGGCCCGGCCCCTGTCCGGGAGCCAGCGCGATGCCGCGGGCGGACAGGCCGACCTGGCCGAGTTCGCCGACGGCGCGAAAGTAAGAAGCGCCGAGCCAGGTCGCCCAGGGCTCCTGTGTCTTCCACGGGCCGGTCTTCGCCTCCTGAAGCCAGAGACCCGCGAAGGCCGAGGGCTCGGGCGGCAGGCTGGAGGCGGGATGCTCCGGGCCGATGGTGAAGAGCTTGGGATCGTAGAGGATCTCGCGCGCCTGCCCGCTGGCCAGCGCATGCATGGTGACCGTCTTCGGGAAATACTGGCCGACATGCTGGAAGGTGACGGGATAGGCGCCGGGTCCGGAGCCGAACAGGGCCGAGTCCTTGTCGAAGCGCAGCTTGCCGTGATTGTCGTAGTCGATCCGGCCGACGATCTCCGGGTTCGGCCGCGGCGGCGACTGGTAGGGCCTGCCTGCCCGCTCGCGCGCCATCACCTTCAGGTCCTCGTACGTGAAGGGTTGCGGCCGGCCGAAGCGCAGCGGGGTCGCGGCCCTTGCATGGCCGGCAAGCACGGGGGCCATCCCTGCGGCGGCAGCGAGGCTGAGGAGGTTGCGGCGGTTCAGCGTGTCGATCATCTGCTATCCGGAAAATGCCAGTCGTCAGCGCGGTCGAGCCGCGCGGCTCTCATGCCAGACCTTTCCGGGCTAAACTGGGGCGCGGCGACGGAAAAGCCAAACGGTCCGCTCCGCTCGCCGATTGACTTTTCGCCGCACCTCGTGTTTTTCCCGTCGCTACGGCATTTCCGCCGGGGACTCTCTTTCCAGCCATGGCTTTCGGTCGCACCAAAACGACGACGAAACCTGCGCCGGTCGCCAAAGGCGGCACGGCAGGCTGACGCTTCGTCCTCGCAACCGGGTGCTCCCCCGACGGGGAGATGGGCGCCACGGAACCTTGATCACGGTTCCGATCCGGGGGAGAGCTCTCTAAGGCTAAAGAGGCCATTCCATGGGTTACAAGGTCGCTATCGCCGGTGCCACGGGCAATGTGGGCCGCGAAATGCTCACCATCCTCGAGGAGCGCGGGTTCCCCGTCTCCGAGGTCGTGCCGCTCGCCTCGCGCCGCTCGCTCGGCCAGGAGGTCTCCTTCGGCAGCAAGGTGCTGAAGGTGAAGGCGCTGGAGAATTACGACTTCGCCGACACCGACATCTGCCTGATGTCGGCCGGCGGCACGGTGTCGAAGGAATGGTCGCCGAAGATCGGCGCGCAGGGCTGCGTGGTCATCGATAACTCGTCGGCCTGGCGCTACGATGCCGACGTTCCGCTGATCGTGCCGGAGGTGAATGCCGACGCCATCACCGGCTTCACCAAGCGCAACATCATCGCCAACCCGAACTGCTCGACCGCCCAGCTCGTCGTGGCGCTGAAGCCGCTGCACGACCGCTTCGGCATCAAGCGTGTCGTCGTCTCGACCTACCAGTCGGTCTCCGGCGCCGGCAAGGAGGGCATGGACGAGCTCGATCGCCAGACCAAGGCGCTCTACTCGATGAAGGACCCGGAGACGAAGAAGTTCCCGGCCCGCATCGCCTTCAACGTCATCCCGCACATCGATGTGTTCATGGAGGACGGCTATACGAAGGAAGAGTGGAAGATGACGGTCGAGACCAAGAAGATCCTCGACCCGAAGATCAGGCTGACCGCGACCTGCGTGCGCGTGCCGGTGTTCATCGGTCACTCGGAGGCGGTCAATATCGAGTGCGAGCAGCCGATCACGCCCGAGGAGGCACGCGAGATCCTCCGGGCGTCGCCGGGCATTCTCGTCATCGACAAGCAGGAGCCGGCCGGCTACGCGACGCCGCTCGACGCCGCCGGCGAGGATGCGACCTACATCTCGCGCATCCGCGAGGACGCGACGGTCGAGAACGGCCTCGCCTTCTGGTGCGTCTCGGACAACCTGCGCAAGGGCGCGGCGCTGAACGCGGTGCAGATCGCCGAAGTGCTGGTCAACCGCAAGCTGATCCAGCCGCGGGCGAAAGCGGCGGCCTGATCCAGGCGCTGGCCTTTCTATCCTCACCCCACCCCGGCGCCCTGACGGGCGCCGACCCTCCCCCTCCAGGGGAGGGTGGCAGCTTGCCGACCGGCCTCAGCGCCGCTTGCCGTTAGCAGTCGTGCTCGGCGGCGCCTTTCACCCTCCCCTGGAGGGGGAGGGTCGATCGAGCGCAGCGAGATCGGGGTGGGGTGAGCCTTGCTCGCATGTTTCTCCCACATCGCGAACCCTTGGAGTCCACGATGGCCCGCTGGATCGTCCTGTTCGAAGACAATGCCGATACCGCCTGGATCAGGAAGAACCACGCGCAGGAGCATTTCGACTACCTCGCCGCCCATGCCGACCGCATCGTCATCGGCGGCGGTCTCCGCCCCGCCCCGGACGCATGGTGGGAGGGCGGCCTCTGGGTCATGGAAGTGGAGAGCCGGGAGGAGGCTGCGCGCCTCGTCGAGGCCGACCCCTATTTCACCCTCGGGCTGCGCAAGGGCTACCGCCTCGCACTGTGGGGCAAGGCGCCGTGCTACGGCGAGGTGAAGCTTTAGGCGAAACGCCTACTGCAGCAGCCGCTCGTAATTGATCCGGAACAGCCGCTGGTCCGGCCGCGTGCGCTGGTCGAGATTGTGCAGGGCGACCGAGGTCTCGTAGCCCTGCGCGTCATAGACCGTCCACTGGCGCAGCGTCAGGTCGGAGGCGTTGAACAGCACCATCAGCCGGTTGGTGCCGCCGATGGCCTGCCGCTCCTCCAGCATGACGATGACGTAGTCGGGATCGCGCGTCACCGAGGTCACATTGGCGTCGCGCAGGATGTCGACGCGGTCGGAGAGCAGGAAGCGCAGCGGCGTCTGCGATAGCGGATAAATGTCCTGCGTGTTCAGGCGGCGGTCGCGCACCGCCACCGACTGGCCGTCGGCGATGATCTCCAGCGGGCTCGGCGCATTGTACTGGAAGCGGATCTTGCCGGGCTTGTCGAGGTAGAGCTTGCCCGTCGTGCGGCGGCCGTCCGGGCCGATCTGCACGAAATCGCCCTGCATGAAGCGGATGCCGTTGAAGTAGTTGTTCACCTGGGCGGCGATGTCGCGCGAATTGGCGTCGACGCCGCGCGCGGCGCGCGGCGCCTGCCGGCGGATCGGCGCGGACAGGCCCCCGCCGGACGCGGCGGGCGGAGGCGGCGAGGCCGTCGGTGCCCCGCCCGGCCGGGGAGCCGCCGGAGCGCCGCCTGGGGGCCCGAGCTGGAGCGGCGCACCCTGCGCGAGCACGAAAGGCTGGTCCGAAGCGGTTGCCGGGAGGGTCATGCCGGCGACGGCAAAGGAAAGGCAGGCCGGGAGGACGAGGGTCAGGCGGGCGATCATCGGTCCTCGGGTCGGCTTAGGGCTTGCGCGGTCATGTCAGGGCGGGAGATAGGAAGCCGTTGGGGCGATTTCGAGGCGCGGCCGGCCGGCTGGCGCGCTAGTCGGCGGCTTCCGGCATGAGAATTTCGCGCTTTCCGGCGTGGTTGGCGGCCCCGACCAGCCCCTCCCGCTCCATCCGCTCGATCAGCGAGGCGGCGCGGTTGTAGCCGATCTGCAGGCGGCGCTGGATGTAGGAGGTCGAGGCCTTCTTGTCGCGCAGCACGACCTGCACCGCCTTGTCGTAGAGGTCGGCCGGCTCCTCGCCGAAGGCGCCCTTGTCGAAGACCGCTCCATCCTCGCCCTCGTCGCCGCCGCCCTCGTCGTCATCGGTGGTGACCGCGTCGAGATAGTCGGGAGAACCCTGCATCTTCAGGTGGGCGACGATGCGTTCGACCTCCTCGTCGGCGACGAAGGGTCCGTGGACGCGGCTGATGCGGCCGCCGCCGGCCATGTAGAGCATGTCGCCGCGGCCGAGGAGCTGCTCGGCGCCCTGCTCGCCGAGGATGGTGCGGCTGTCGATCTTGGACGTCACCTGGAAGGAGATGCGGGTCGGGAAGTTCGCCTTGATCGTGCCGGTGATGACGTCGACCGAGGGGCGCTGCGTCGCCATGATCAGGTGGATGCCGGCGGCGCGGGCCATCTGCGCGAGGCGCTGGATGGCGCCTTCGATGTCCTTGCCGGCGACCATCATCAGGTCGGCCATCTCGTCGACGATGACGACGATATAGGGTATCGGGTCGAGGCCCATCTCCTCCTGCTCGTAGATCGCCTCGCCGGTCTCTCGGTCGAAGCCGGTCTGGACGGTGCGGGTCAGCACCTCGCCCTTGGCTTTCGCCTGCGCCATGCGGGCATTGAACCCGTCGATGTTGCGCACGCCGAGCTTCGACATCTTCTTGTAGCGCTCCTCCATCTCGCGGACCGCCCATTTCAGCGCCACGACGGCCTTCTTGGGGTCGGTGACGACGGGCGTCAGGAGGTGCGGGATGCCGTCGTAGATGGACAGTTCCAGCATCTTCGGATCGACCATGATCAGGCGGCACTGGTCCGGGCGGAGCCGGTAGAGCAGCGACAGGATCATGGTGTTGATGGCGACCGACTTGCCCGAGCCGGTGGTGCCGGCGACGAGCAGGTGGGGCATCTTGGCGAGGTCCGCGATGACCGGGTCGCCGCCGATGGTCTTGCCGAGCGCGATCGGCAGCTTTTCCTTCGCCGTGATGAAGTCCTGGCTCGCCAGCATCTCGCGCAGCAGCACGTTCTCGCGCTGTGCGTTCGGCAGTTCGATGCCGATGGCGTTGCGGCCGGCGACGAGGGCGACGCGGGCCGAGATGGCCGACATCGAGCGCGCGATGTCGTCGGCAAGGCCGATGACGCGGTTGGAGCGGGTGCCGGGCGCAGGCTCCAGCTCGTAGAGCGTCACCACCGGGCCGGGGCGCACGTTGATGATCTCGCCGCGCACGCCGAAATCGTCGAGCGTCGAGGCCAGCGTCGTGGCGTTGTCCTGTAGGGTCTCCATGGACATGGAGGCGTGGCGCTCGGAGGGCTTCGGCTCGGCGAGCAGGTCGAGCGGCGGCAGTTCGTAAGCGTCGTCCACGCCGTCGGGCGAGGGCAGCGGCAGCTTCTGCTGGACCTGCGCCGGGCGCGGGGCGGGAGCCGGCGCGTGGATGCGCGGGCCGCCGGCGGGCGCCGTCCTCGGCGAATCGACCTCGAAGGGCGGTTCGTCGGGTTCAGGAGCGCGGCCGGGGGAGACGCTCGGCGCGTCGTCCATATGCTCGTCGGTGTGGCGGCCACGGCCGACGGGGGCGTGATAGGTGCGCGGCTGGCGCTCGGGCGCCGCCTCCATGACCGGCTCGCGGCGAACGCCGGAGCCGCGGCGCTGTGACGGCAGGCCGTCGTCGTCCGGTTCGGTGAAGAAGGTCTTGGCGCGGGCGACCATGCCGGGTCCGCGCGGGCCGGCGGTGCCGGGCTCCGCGCCTGCCGCCTGGCGGGCGGTCTCGGGGGCTTCCGCCGCCATGCGGGCGAGCCGCGCCTTCGCGGAGAGCACGCCGTGGGCGAGGGCGCCGACACTGCTCGACACGGTGCGTCCGATGAAGCCGGGCTCGCGGTCGTCGTCGGCGGGCTTGCGGGCCCTCGGCGCGACGCGGTCGATTTCTTCCTCCAGCGTCACCGGCTCGGGACGTATCAGGAGGCACACGGCGATGGCGGCGAGGATGCCGCCTAGCCCGAGGATGATGATGCCGACGAGGCCGCGGGTCGCCGTGTCCGGCCGGCCGAGGACGGCGGAGATGACAGCGAGGCCGCCGTCGCCGATCACGCCGCCGATGCCGGTCGGCAGCGGCCAGCCGCGCGGCGCGGGCATCAGCGAGCAGGCGACCGCCACCGTCATGGCGGCGGCGAGGCCGAGGGGAATGCGCAGCGCCTCGCGGTCGAAGGCGCGGCCCCGCAGAAGCCGCCAGCCCCAGGTCGCGGAGATGGCGAGGAGAACGATGGCGGCAAGGCCGAAAAGCTGCATCAGGAGGTCGGCGAGGATGGCGCCGGGCCGGCCGACCCAGTTTTTCACGGGGGCGTTGGTGGCGTGGCTGAGCGAGGGGTCGCCCGCCGTCCAGGTCAGCATGGCGAGCGCCGCGATGGCGACGGCGGCAAGCGTGCCGAGCCCTACGAGCTGGCGCAGCTTGCGGCGCATCAGGCCGCCGAGCCCTTCTGGAACCAGCGATGGTCCGGTCTGCCGGCGCGCCACGGCCATGTTTCTCGCATCCTGTCAGGGCGTCCACCGGGCGCCCGCATCCTCGCACATGCAGCCGCGCCGGAGGCCTTCCGGTTCGTCGTCCGACCTTACCGATGCAAGGGTTGACGGGGGCTTAACCATGGGCCGGCGGGCCGTCTCGAAGGCCGCAGGACAGTAGAAAACCCCCGGCGAACAGGTCGCCGGGGGCTGTTTCGCGGACGAATCCGGGGGAGCGTCAGAGATTGTAGGCGCGCTCGCCGTGCTCGGCGAGGTCGAGGCCCTCGCGCTCGCGGTCGGCGGTGACCCTGAGACCGACGATCACGTCGACGATCTTGAAGATCACGAAGGAGCCGATGCCCGACCAGGCGATGGTCAGCAGGACACCCTTGATCTGCGCCCAGACCGCGCCGCCGAACTCATAGGCGCCGACCGCCAGCTCGCCCGGCTTCGATTCGTAGTCCGGGATGCCCGCGCCGCCGAGGGCGGTGTTGACCAGGATGCCCGTGCCGATGGCGCCGATGATGCCGCCGACGCCGTGGATGCCGAAGACGTCGAGCGAGTCGTCGTAGCCGAAGGCGTTCTTCACCGTCGAGCAGAAGATGAAGCAGACACCGCCGGCGATCAGGCCGAGGATGATCGAGCCCATCGGGCCGACGAAGCCGGCCGCCGGGGTGACGGCGACGAGGCCGGCAACGGCGCCCGAGGCCGCGCCGAGCAGCGACGGCTTGCCCTTGGCCGCCCATTCGACGAACAGCCAGGAGAGGGTGGCTGCGCCGGTGGCGACGAAGGTGTTGATGGCGGCCATGGCGGCCGTGCCGTTGGCTTCGAGGTTGGAGCCGGCGTTGAAGCCGAACCAGCCGACCCACAGGAGCGCGGCGCCGATCAGCGTCATGACCAGCGAGTGGGGAGGCATCAGCTCCTTGCCGTAGCCGATGCGCTTGCCGAGCACGATGCAGCCGACGAGGCCGGCAATGCCCGCATTGATGTGGACGACGGTGCCGCCGGCGAAGTCGAGCGCGCCCCACTGGAAGATCAGGCCGGCATCGGCCTTGACCTCGGCGAGCTTGGCCTCGGCCGCGGCCTTGGCGGCGGCGTCAGCGCCTGCGGCGGCAACGGCCTTGACCGCGTTGGCGATGGCGTCGGGGCCGGCCCAGTACCAGACCATGTGGGCCATCGGGAAGTAGACGAAGGTGACCCACAGGACCGTGAAGAGCAGCAGCGCCGAGAACTTGATGCGCTCGGCGAAGGCGCCGACGATCAGGGCCGGCGTGATGCAGGCGAAGGTCATCTGGAAGATGATGTAGGCATATTCCGGGATGACGACGCCGTTCGAGAAGGTCGCCGCCGTCGAGTTCGGATCGACGCCCATCAGGAAGGCCTTGGAGAAGCCGCCGATGAAGCTGTTGAGGCCGCCGCCGGAGGTGAAGGCGAGCGAGTAGCCGTAAACGACGTAGATCACCGAGACCAGCGCGACGATCACGAAGACCTGGGTGAGCACCGACAGCATGTTCTTGGCGCGCACGAGGCCGCCATAGAACAGCGCCAGGCCCGGAATGGCCATCATCAGCACGAAATAGGCCGAGAACAGCACGAAGGCGGTGTCGCCGTTGTTCGGCTTCGGGGCAGCGGGCGCGGCGGCGGGAGCCTGCGCGAGCGCCGGCTCGACGAGGCTTGCGGCGGCGGCGATCGCCAGCCCCGCAATGCCCCACCGGGAAAGGTTGGACTTGGTCATGAGGGAACTCTCCAGAGGAATGTCTTTGGCAATGGGCGGGCGCGTCAGAGGGCGTCGACGTCGGTCTCGCCGGTGCGGATGCGCACGGCGTGCTCGATCGAGGTGACGAAGATCTTGCCGTCGCCGATCTGGCCGGTCTTGGCGGCCCCGGCGATGGCGGCGACGACCTTGTCGACATCGCCGGCCGCCACTGCGACCTCGATTTTCAGCTTCGGCAGGAAGCTCACGGCATATTCGGCGCCGCGATAGATTTCCGTATGGCCCTTCTGGCGGCCGTAGCCCTTCACTTCCGTTACGGTAAGGCCATGCACCCCGATGCCGGTGAGGGCATCGCGGACCTCCTCCAGTTTGAATGGCTTGATGATCGCCATTACGATCTTCATGTCGTCATCCCCGATCTGGCCTCGCGGGACGACATCGTCGCGGGAGGCTCGCTGGTTTTTGTCGGCTAAAGGCCCCGGCGAAGCCGCGGTCCGAACCGGGGATGAGTAATCAAGTCGCGTGCCACGACGGGTTGCGGCGCGAAAATGCCTGTAATCTCAATTGTTTGAATCGCGTTGCCGGCCGCCGCCGGTCGCGCAGGGCGCAAAAATGCCTATAAATCGGGCATTTCGAGACTGCGGCAAAGTTGTGACTGACTACGCCGCAGGATTCTGCACAAAAAACAGGCTATTCCGCCGCTCTTCGCCGGGTACGCAGAAGGCCTTCCTGCGCGACGGAAGCGATCAGCGCGCCCTTGCGCGTATAGATCGAGCCGCGCGTGAAGCCGCGCGAACCCTGGCCCGAGGGCGACTCGTGGGCGTAAAGCAGCCATTCGTCGGCGCGGAACGGCCGGTGGAACCACATGGCGTGGTCGAGGCTCGCGGCCTGCACCGACTGGTCGAAGAACGAGCGGCCGTGCGGCAGGTTCGCCGCGTCCAGAAGCGTCATGTCGGAGGCGTAGGCGAGCACGCACTGGTGGATGACGGGATCGTCGGGCAGCGCCCGCGTCGCCCGCATCCAGACGTGGAACCGGCCCTCCGGCTGGCTTTCGCCGGTATAGCGGTCGACCTCGACCGGCCGGATCTCGATGGGACGCTCGCGGGCAAAGTAGCTCTTCACGTCCTCGGGCATGTCCGGGCGCAGTTCGGCGCGCACTTCCGCTTCGGGCTTCAGGTCCTCCGGCATGGGCACGTCGGGCATGGCGAACTGGTGCTCCTCGCCCGCCTCCTCGGTGTGGAAGGAGGCCGAGAGTGAGAAGATCGCGGCGCCGTGCTGGATCGCCTTGACCCGCCGGGTCGAGAAGCTGCGGCCGTCGCGCGTGCGCTCGACCTCGTAGATGATCGGCGACTTGGGATCGCCGGGCAGCACGAAATAGGCGTGCAGCGAGTGCGGCCGGCGGCCCTCGACCGTGCGGCAGGCGGCAACCAGCGCCTGGCCGATGACCTGGCCGCCGAAGACGCGCTGCCAGCGGTCCTTCGGGCTCTGGCCGCGGAACAGGTTCACCTCGAGCGGTTCGAGATCGAGGATCGACACGAGGCTTTCGACGGCGGAGGTCATGGCGGCAGCGAGTCCGGCGGTGTCGGGAATGAGTGACCGAGAAACCATTGCCGACGCCTGCAGGTCAACCGCCTCGACCCGATGGAGCCCTGCATTGAAGAAGTGCCTCCTTCGAGGCTCGCCATAGCATCGAGCGAACGCGAGATGCGTTCGCATCTCGCTATGCGCTCGCACCTCAGGATGAGGGTGGGCGTGAATTGCATTCCGATTGAATGATGCGCAACCGTCGAGCCTCATTCGAGACCGATGCCAGTCACCAACCTCCCTCATCCTGAGGTGCGAGCCGGAGCGGCGAGCCTCGAAGGACGCAATTGCCTGATGCAATGAGCCGAGCCCGGCGGTCAGGTCGCCGGCAGGCGGCGCTTGGTCGCGAGCGACGCGCCGATCACCAGCACAGTCACGGCCGCGATCATCAGCGTGCAGATGGCGTTGATCTCGGGCGTCACGCCGAGCCGCACCTGGCTGTAGATGCGCATGGGCAGGGTGGTCGAGCCCGGGCCGGTGGTGAAGCTCGCGATGACGAGATCGTCGAGCGACAGGGTGAAGGCGAGCAGGAAACCGGCGATTACAGCCGGCGCGATGATCGGCAGGGTGATGCGGAAGAACACCTGCCAGGGCGTCGCGCCGAGGTCGGCGGCGGCCTCTTCCAGCGAGCGGTCGAAGGTGATGAGCCGCGACTGCACCACCACGGCCACGAAGCCGCAGGTGAAGGTCGCGTGCGCCACCGTCACCGTCCAGAAGCCGCGGTCGATGCCGACCGAGACGAAGAGCAGCAGCAGCGACAGGCCGGTGATCACCTCCGGCATGACGATGGGCGCATAGACCAGCCCGGAAAACAGCGTGCGCCCGCGGAAGCGCAGGTAGCGCGTCAGGGCGAGGGCCGCGAGCGTGCCGACCACCGTGGCGAAGGCAGCGGAGAGGGCGGCGACCTTCGCCGTCATCCACGCCGCGTCGAGCAGCTGGCGGTTCTGCCAGACCGCGCCGTACCAGCGGGTCGAGAAGCCGCCCCAGACGGTCACGAGCTGGCTGGCGTTGAACGAGTAGACGATCAGGATGACGATCGGCAGGTAGAGGAAGGCGAAGCCCAGCGTCAGGGCCGTGGTGTCGAGGAGGCGGGAACGGGGGAAGTTTTTCCGTTGAGTCGCATTTTCTTCACGCGAACCGGTACCCACTTCGCTTGAAAATGCTTTTGTCATCGCGCCGCCTCCAGCTGCCGCGCCTGCTGGCGCTGGTAGAGGATGATCGGCCCGACCAGCAGGACCAGCAGCAGGACGGCGACCGCCGAGGCCACCGGCCAGTCCCGGTTCGAGAAGAACTCGGTCCACAGCGTCTTGCCGATCATCAGCGTGTCGGAGCCGCCGAGCAGGTCGGGGATCACCACCTCGCCGGTGATCGGGATGAAGCAGAGGAAGCAGCCGGCGACGATACCCGGCAGGCTCAGCGGCACGGTGATGCGCCAGAACGCCTTCCAGGGCGGACAGCCGAGATCGGCCGCGGCCTCCAGCAGGGTGCGGTCCATCCGTTCGAGGCTGGCATAGAGCGGCAGCACCATGAACGGCAGGTAGGAATAGACGACGCCGATCAGCACGGCGGTCTCGGTATTGGCGATGGCAAGCCGCTCGCCGATCAGGCCGAGGCCGAGCAGCAGCTCGTTGAGCAGGCCCTCGGGCTTGAGGATGCCGATCCACGCATAGACGCGGATCAGGAAGCTCGTCCAGAACGGCAGGATCACCGCCATGACCAGCAGGGGCCGCCAGCGTTCTGGCGCGCGCGCCATGGCATGGGCGATGGGATAGCCGATGATCAGCAGGATCAGCGTGCCGGTTGCCGCGATGCGGATCGAGGTCAGGAAGGCGTCGATATAGAGCCGGTCGCTGAGGATGACGCCGTAATTGTCGAGCGAGAGCTCGCGCGCCCTGGCGAGCCAGCCCGCCGGGCCGTCGTCGAGGCCGAAGACCGGCGCATAGGGCGGGATGGCGGTCGCGACCTGCGACAGCGACATCTTCGCGACGATGGCGAAGGGCACGAGGAAGAACAAGGCGAGCCACAGATAGGGCACGAGGATGATGGTGCGGCGGGTGACGCGCTCGCTCATGACGTCACCGCGTCAGCAGGATCAGGGATTCCGGCGCGACGCAGAGGCGCACGCGCTCGTCCCACGAGATCGGGTGCTCGACCAGCCGCGAAGCATTGGCGACCGCCGCGCGCAGCCGCTTATCCCCGGCCTCGACCACATAGGTCGTCCAGTCGCCGAGATAGCCGATATCGTGGACCGTGCCCTCGATCATCGTGCGCCCCTCCGCGACCGGCTCCCCGGCGCGGACGACGCGCGTCTTCTCCGGGCGCCAGGCGACCGCGACCGGCTGCCCGACGGCAACGCTGTCGGCGACCTCCGGCAGCACCATCTCGGCAAGCGGCGTCGACACGGTCACCCGCCGCCCGTCGACGGCGGAGACCTTGCCCTCGACGATGTTGATGTCGCCGATGAAGTCCGCGACGTAGCGCGTCGCCGGCGCCTCATAGATCACCGGCGGCGTGCCGACCTGCGCGATGCGGCCCTTGTCCATGACCGCGATGCGCGTCGCCATGGACATGGCCTCGTCCTGGTCGTGGGTGACGATGATGAAGGTCAGCCCGAGCCGCTCCTGCAACGCGACCAGCTCGAACTGCGTCTCCTCGCGCAGCTTGCGGTCGAGCGCGCCGAGAGGCTCGTCGAGCAGCAGCACCTTGGGACGCTTGATCAGCGCCCGCGCGAGCGCCACGCGCTGGCGCTGGCCGCCGGAGAGCTGGTGCGGCTTGCGCGAGGCGAGCGCCTCCAGCTTCACCAGCTTCAGCGCGGCCGCGACGCGGTCGGCGATCTCGGCTTTCGCGACGCCCTCCATCTGGAGGCCGAAGGCGATGTTCTTCTCCACCGTCATATGCGGGAACAGCGCATAGGACT